>Ga0105340_1000812_pt1 | contig 14506 bp, 13 predicted proteins | sample EasRivMeERMLT700_FD_89676 | JGI IMG/M metagenome (GOLD analysis project Ga0105340, IMG submission 89676) | Soil microbial communities from meander-bound floodplain in the East River, Colorado, USA - East River MetaG ERMLT700 | ecosystem: Environmental > Terrestrial > Soil > Floodplain | place...
GAGGTTGCCGTGCTTGACGTGCAGCACGGCGTCGGTGTGGCCGACCAGAGCCGACACGGCGAGCGCCTCCGGCACCGCGGCGCGCAGCGCGGCCGCGTCTTCCATGGTCAGGTTGTGGCGCTTCCTCTGCTCCTCGTAGTCCGAGTCGCCGGGGCCGAACGACTCCTCGAACTTCTGGAACTCGATGCGGTTCGCGCCGAAAGCCTGCAGGTTGCCGATCACGTTGTTGTTGAACCCCGACACGATCGCGACCATCCCCATGACGGTGGTCACGCCCACGACGATGCCGAGCGTCGTGAGCCCAGCGCGCAGCTTGTGCTCTCGAATGGACGACACCGCGAAGCGCACGTTTTCCCAGAAGCCGCGGCGGAAGACGTCGAGGTAGCGTCGCATGGTCGGCTCCCCTACTCGTAGCGCAAGGCCTCGATGGGCGTCTTCCGCGCCGCCAGCGACGACGGCGCCAATCCGGCGACCACACCCACGACGAGCGCGAGGCCGAGCCCCAAGAGGATGAACTGGACCCGCACCGCCGCGGGGAACACGGAGCTGATCCCGAACGCGGCAAGGCTCCCGAGCGCGGCGCCGACGACGCCGCCCGAAAGCGACAGCATCGCGGCCTCGACGAGGAACTGGCGCCGGATGTCCTTCGAGCGCGCGCCGAGCGCCTTGCGGAGGCCGTTCTCGCTCGTGAGTCCCACCACCGACACGAACATGATGTTGGCGATCACGATGGCCCCCACCACGAGCGACATGCCGGAAACGATGATCGTGGCGAGGTAGGCCCCCTGCGAGATGGACCGCCAGACGGCTTGCACCGCGCGGGAGCCGACGACGCCGAAGGGGTCGTCCGCCTTGAAGCGTGTCTTGCGCGCCGAGCGGAGGATCGTCCGCACCTCGTCCTCCACGCGCTCGAGCCCCGCCATGCCACCCTGCGGACGGACCAGGATCGCGAGCCCTTCGTCCGAGCTCAGCACCTTCTTGAGGAAGGTGATGGGAACGAAGAGGACCTTGTCGCGCGCCTGCCCCATCATCCTCCCGAGACGTTTCTGCACGCCGATCACGCGCATGGGATAGCCGTGGACGTACAGCGTGCGGCCGATGGGGTCGACGCCGGCGAAGATCTCGTCCTTGATGTCGGCGCCGATGACCGCGACCGCGGCAGAGTGCGCCTCCTCGGTCGGGTTGAAGAAGCGGCCGGACTCGAGGTCGAGGTTGAGCATCGCATCGGCGTTGGCCGTGTAGCCCGTGACCTCGACGCCGCCGAGCTTGCGGCGCCCCGCCTTGACCTGAGCGGTCTGATCCGCCTGCGCTCCCACCGCCGCGCAAGACCGGCAGTTGGCCTCGACCAGCCTGCGCTCGACCATGGTGAGCGGCTTCCGGCGGTTCGCCATGAGGAACTCGGAGCGGCTCCTCAGGATCCCGAACTTGGTGAACACCAGCACGTCGGGGTTGAGGTTCACGAGGTTCGTGGCCACGAACTCGTTCAAGCCGCTGATGACCGAGACGACCGCCACCACGGTCATGACGCCGATGATGACGCCCAAGAGCGTCAACCCCGAGCGGAGCTTGTGGCTTCCCAGCGACCGGAACGAGGTGGCGAACAGCTCGCGGAGATCCATGGCTCTAGGATTTCTCCTCGCTCAACTCCTTGACCTTGTCGCCTTCCTTGATGGTCCGAAGCGTCTTGAACGGACCGCTGATCACGGTCTCGCCGTCCTTGAGGCCGCTCTCCACCTCGATGTCCAGCTCCCCCGTCAGGCCCGTCTTGATGGGCACGAAACGTACCTTGCCGTCGGCGACCCTGTAGACGCCCTCCTCGGTCTTTATCCGGCCCGAAGCGTCCTTCTCTCCCTTGGGAGAATCGCGGATCACGACGGCCGCGAGGGGGATCGTCGGCACGCCCGATCTCATGCCGGTGATGATGTCGGCGGTGACCGAGAAGCCCGGCCGGATGGTCTCCGGCGGGTCGAGGAGCTTGACCTTGACCTTGAAGTTGATCGCTTCGGTCGTGCTGATGAGGCCCTGGAGCTCGGGATCGTCCCTCTGGATCGGCGAGTGCCCCACCTCGGTCACTTCCCCGTCGAACTTCCGTCCCGGATAGGAGTCGAGCGCCAGCATCGCCTTCTGGCCCACCGCGATGCTGGGCGTGTCGGTCTCGTCGACCATCAAGACCGCCTGGACCGTCGACATGTCCGAGATCGTCATGAGCTGCGTGCCCGGGTTGTTCATGGTGCCGAGCACCGTGACCTCCCCCGCCTTCACCCGAAGCGTCGTGACGATCCCGGCGATGGGCGACCGCACCGTCGACTTCGTCACCGTGTCGTGGTTCGCGTTGACGATGGCTCGGTTCTGCTCGATGCGCTGCTCCGCCGCCACGTAGGCGCCCCTGGAGCCGTCGTAGCTCGACTGGGCGCGCTGGAAATCCGCCTCGGGGATGATCCCCGCCTCGTGATTCTTCCCGGCACGCTTGAGGTCCTGCTGGGCCTGATCCATCGCCGCCTTGGCGGAGTCGAGGTCGGCCAGGCTCGCCTGGACCGCGGCGGCGGAGCCCGCCTCCTCCGCGGCCGCCCGCTTCTTGTCGATCTGAAGCAGAAAATCGCCCTTCGCGACGCGATCTCCCTCCCGCACCACCAGGTTCACGATCTGGCCCATCACCAGCGCCGAGAGGTCGACCTTGTTCTCCGCCTGGATCTTGCCGTTGGCGATGACCTTGCCGACGACGTCCTGAACCTTGACCTTGGCGACGCTGACCTCGGTGGCTTGGTTCTTCCTCTTATAGATATTGGAGGCGATGAGCCCGGCGACCGCCAGAAGGATGACGCCGACGACGATCTTTCCTTTGTGACGCTTCCACATCCCGCTGCGCCTTCCTTTCCCGTGAAGTGCCGCCCGGACGGCGCCAAGACAATACGCCGGATAGGCGCCGGGGTTCTAGTTAACTGGGCCCGGTCAGGAGTAGGATCTCCGGCCGGGCTCGGGCCCCCTAAAGGAGAAGCGATGCGCGCGACGACCTGCCGCCGAACGGTGACGATGGTTCTGGCTCTCGGAACGGTCTTGGGAATGGCCTCACAGGTTCCGCGGGCCGTCGCTGCGGAGAGTGAGCGTGAGGCGAAGTGGCAGTTTTCGATCCCCATCACGTTCACGTCGGGCGCGTCCTACGACGGCGAGGAAGGCACGAGCGTCGACGTCAACGACGACATCGGCTGGGGATTCGGATTCGGCTACAACCTCAACGAGAAGCTGATGTTCGGAGTCGACTTCACCTGGCTCGACGCGGGCTACAACGCATTCATCGCCACCGACTTCGACGGCGACGAGGTCCCCGACGACTCCGTCGAGGTCGCGGGAACTCTCGACGCGTCCAACCTCCAGTTCGTGGGACAGTACAACTTCCTCGCCCGCCGCATCACACCGTTCGTCCGTGCGAGCTTCGGCTGGACCTGGATCGACTCGAACATCCCGTCGGGCCCGGCGACGGGAACGTGCTGGTGGAGCCCGTACTACGGCTATATCTGCGATACGTGGCAGCCCACCTTCTCGGACACCTCGTTCGCCTATGGACTGGGCGCCGGCGTTCGCGCGGAGCTGGCCGACAGGTTCTACGTCGAGGGAAGCTACAACGTCCTCTGGATCGACCTCAATAAAGTGGGCAGCACGGATTTCGACGGCGTGCGCGTGAGCGCGGGCTGGACGTTCTAGCGCGCGCCGGAGTTGCCGCCGGAAATCACACGGATCAAACTGGTGATCGAGGAGCGCGCGACATGAAAACACAAGCGCAGAAACCGATCACGCTCAAGGACAACGCATCGTTCAGCAGCTACTCGGTGGACGATCTGGCCAAAGCCAAGGCTTTCTACAGCGACACGCTGGGACTCGACGTGAGCGAGGAGCACGGCATGGGGCTCGAGCTGCGACTGGCTCGTGGCGCCCGTGTCTTCCTTTATCCCAAGAAGGATCACCGGCCTGCGAGCTTCACCGTCCTGAACTTCGCCGTGGACGACATCGACGCCACTGTGGACGGACTGACGGCCGCCGGAGTGCGCTTCGAGCGTTACGGAGGCGAGATCGCCACCGACGCCAAGGGGGTGCACCGGAGCGCCTCCGCGGGAGACGGCCCGAACATCGCTTGGTTCAAGGACTCCGCAGGCAACATCTTGTCGGTGCTGCAAAAAACATAGGGAAGCGCCCGAGTTCAGCCGCCGAGGAGCGTCTTCAGCTTCTTCTCGATCTGCTCGTGGAGGTCGGGCGGAGCGCCGTACGACACGCCGGCCGTCTTGCCCTGACGGTCGAAGACGAACAGAGTCGGCACCGCCGTGATGTCCCCGAAGGCCTGGGCGGTCGCCGCATCGGCGATCGCCCAGCGCAAGCTGGGATCGAGGGCGGTCGCGACCGAGCGCACGTCCGCCTCCGGCGATTCGACGGCCAGCGTGACGATGGCCAGGCGATCGCCGTGGGCGCGCTTGAGCCGGCCCAGCCAGTCGAGCGTGGAACGGCAAGGGGGGCACCAGGTGGCCCAGAACTCGACCAGCACGACGCGACCGTCGAGGTCCGCCGCCGTGATGGCCCGGCCGGAAAGATCGGACAGGGCCAAGGCCGGCAAGGACGAGATCCCCGCGGGCAACGCCGTCTCGACGGCGCTCTCGCGGCGCGCGATGTCTTTCCTGCCCGCCAGCACGAGGTCGACCATGCGGATGAGATCGGCCTTGTAGCGCGCCTGGCTGTCGGCGTTCTTCCAGGGGGCGTAGCGGCCGGACCCTTCCACCTCGCCGAAGTAACCGAACTCGCGCGGGCTGGCGACCAGGACGTCATCGAGGAAGACCGCGGGGTATCCCTTGACTCCGAACCGATCCGCGAGCCGGGACGCACCGAGGTTCTCGCTGACGAAGTTGACTCGTCCGGGGTATTTCGCAGCCACTTCTTGCGCCAGCAAACTTGCTGGGTCGGAGATGTTTCACGTGTACGGCCAGCGCACCAGGGTCATGCGGACTGTCTTGCCGGATGACCCCTTGGGGGTGGCGACCGGCAGGCGCGCCGAGAAATAGGCCGGCACGACCTGATCGAGGATGACCCGTGCGCTGCGCCATTCGTCGGCGGTCGGGGCAGAGCCGTGGGAATGCGCGACCTGCGACGCGGCGCGCTCGAGGAAGAGCTCGAGGAGCGACTCGTCGCGCTTGGACGCGTCGATTCGGGCGCGCGCCGCGGCGAGATCCTCCCGCACCCTGGCCTGTGCGGGCTCGTCGAGCGCAGGGGCGTCCAGCAAGGCGTAGTGGCGGAGCGCCTCCAGGTACTGGTAGGCGGACCCGGCGTACGCCTGCGACGCGTCGAGCTCGAGTCCCGCCTTCAGCGTCGAGTTGAGCGCGATGAACCGGTCGTGCAGGTCGATGGAGCGCGGCGGCACGAAGGCGGCAGTGGCCTTCTCCTGTAGCCGCACCAATTCCGGGAGCATGGAGCGCAGCGGGTAGCGCTCCACCTTGTCGGCGAAGGTCAGCGAGGCGCACAGCGCGGCGAACTCCGCCTCGCCGCGAGCCTGCCCCATATAGAAGAGGCCGTCCTTCGGTCCGGTCGCGACCGCGAAGCCGCGTGCGCCTTCGAGCAGCGGACCGATCCTTGCCTCGGCCGTCTCCGCCAGGGCACGGATCGCCGTGCGCGAGCGGCCCCAGCGCCGGTCGCCTTGCGGGCTCCCCGTCTCCAGAGCCCGGCTCGTCTCGGCCCATTCCGACTCGAACGCCGGAAGGCCGGTCGCCACCGCAGCCTCTTTCTCCGACGCGAATCGGGCCCCGTGAAACAGACCGTCCGCGCGCCGCAGCGCCTCGAGGCTCAGATAGAGCCGTCCGGCGTCGAGCGCTCCGGTGGATGCGTCGAGCGCACCTTCGACCGCCGTGGAGAGTCCCTCCATGCCGGCGCCCTCGATCGACTTCTCTTCAAGGGAGTGCCGAAGGCTCGCGACCTCCGCACGGACGCGAGCGACCGGATCTGCGCTCGTCAGGACGATGGAGAGGGCGATGACGGTCACGGCCACACCGCGGGTTTACGCCGACGGCCGGAAAATGTTTACACGGCCGCGGTCAAGGCGACCCAGCCCGGGCTGCCTTGGGCCGATCGAACCAGAGGAACTGCCAGGCGACCGAGATCGTGTCGAGCTTCGACCCGACGCGCGTGGTCGTGCCCCGCGCATAGCCGAACTTGAGCGATTGGGCGCGCGACACCGGCACGGCGAGCGTGAGGCCCACCCTGGAGTTGTCTTGCCGGTCGGCGTTCGTGATTCCGTTCAACGTCGTCGTGCCGCCGCGGTACCCGGTGCCATTCAGCGCGAGCCAGAGCCGCGGCCGGAAGGTATAGCTGACGTGCGCCTGCACGACGGCGAGCGGATCCTGTTCTCGCGTCTGGCTGCCGAAGAAATCGTGGTTGGTCGTGAAGAACCACGCGCCCGCATACAAGTCGAACCACCAACGACCCACCGGTTGCGAGAAGCCGAGCTCCGGCTTGAACGCCCAGCGGTTCGTTCCGATGTTGATCAGCTTCGACGCGTCGTACTCGCCGGTCGGCAACGTGATCGTCAGGCTGGCGCCGAAAATCGTGCCCGGCTTCTTCGCGGCGAACTCTCGCGGTGAGAGAGCGGGATTGCCGATGATGTTGCACGCGAAACGGAGTCCCGCATCCCCGAGCCCCGAGCGCTTCGCCTGGCGGAACGTCTCTCCGACGTTTCCCTCGACCGTGCCCCACGCGTACGGCAGAAAGGCCCCGATGCTCGCCGACCGCCCGAACATCCCGAAGGTGCGCGCGTAGTACGGAATCACCGCGTTGATGTTCGCGTTCACGTCCGAAAACGGAAGCGACGGGTCGAACACGACGTCTCCGCTCGAATTGGCATAGCCCACGCCGAAGAAGTTGGCGCCGACGGGAGCGGGAGAGTACGCCCGCGGCTCGAGCTGCTGTCCCCGGACGGGGACGGCCGTCGCGAGCGCGAAGAGGAGGAGGGCTATCGAGCCCAAGGATCTCGCTTGCATTGCTCGCACCCAGCCCAAAAGGGGCCTGCAGTCTAGAGCGGAAGGTTCACTTTCCGTACCAATGACCTCCACTGACGCGGGGCTGCTAACGTGTGGGCCGCATGATCGCGGTGTCGGGCATCTCCAAGCAGTACGGGCGGCGCATCATCTTCGTCGATGCGTCCTTCCAGCTGAATCCCGGGGAGAAAGTCGGTCTCGTCGGTCCGAACGGGTCCGGGAAGACGACGCTGTTCCGGATGCTCGCGGGTGAGGAGACGCCGGATTCCGGAGAGGTCTCCGTGCCCAAGCGGATCACGGTCGGCTACTTCCGTCAGGACGCCGAGTCGATGGCCGGGCGCTCGGTCCTCGACGAGGCGATCGCGGGAAGCGGCCGGTTGGGCGACCTGCATCACGAGCTGATCGACCTCGAGCGGAGGATGAGCGACCCTGCGGCGGCCGACGCGATGGACGGCATCCTGGCGCGATTCGGCGAAGTCCAGCAGGAGTACCAGGAGCGCGGGGGGTACGAGCTCGAGGCCCGCGCGCGCGAGGTGCTTCACGGCCTCGGCTTCGACGACTCGAGGATCGACGGCGACGTCGGAACGCTCTCGGGCGGTCAGAAAATGCGCGTCGCGATGGCTCGCGTCCTCCTCGGCCGCTTCGACATTCTCCTCATGGACGAGCCGACCAACCATCTCGACATCGAGTCGATCCTGTGGCTCGAGCGATTCCTCGCCGATACGCGATGCGCTCTGCTGATGACCTGCCACGACAGGGATTTCATGAATCGCGTGGTCGACCGCATCGTCGACGTCGACTCCGGCGAGCTCGTCTCGTATTCCGGAAACTACGATTTCTACATGAGCGAGCGGGCCCTGCGCGCCACGCAGCGCGAGGCCGCCTATCAGCGCCAGCAGGCCATGCTCGCGAAGGAGCAGCGCTTCATCGATCGTTTCGCCGCGCACGCCGCCAAGGCGGCGCAGGTGCAGAGCCGGGTGAAAAAGCTCGAGAAGATCGAGACGATCGAGCCGCCCCGCCGCCGTAAGCTCGTCGAGTTCGACTTCCGCAACCCCGCGCGCTCGGGGGACGACGTCGCCGTGCTCGAGAACGTCGCGAAGCGCTACGGCGAACGCACGGTCTACGACGGCTTGAGCCTCACGATCCGCCGCGGCGAGCGCTGGTGCGTGATGGGACGCAACGGCGCCGGAAAGACGACGCTCCTCAAGCTCGTCGCAGGCGTGCTGGCCCCCGATTCCGGCACGGTGCGCCTGGGCGCCTCGCTCGCGATGGGATACTTCGCGCAGCAGTCCCTCGATCTCCTCGATCCGGACCTGACCCTTTTCGAGCAGATGCAAAACGACTTTCCGCTCGAAGGCCAGGGCACGCTGCGCGCGCTCCTCGGCGCGTTCCAGTTCTCGGGTGACGACGTCGACAAGCCCGTGCGCGCGCTGTCGGGGGGCGAAAAGTCGCGCCTGGTGATCGCGCGCATGCTCCTCAACCCCCCGAATTTCCTCGTTCTCGACGAGCCCACGAACCACCTCGACCTGGAGACCAAGGAGATGCTCGTCGCCGCGCTCTCGACGTTTCCGGGGACGATGCTCTTCGTCTCCCACGACCGGATGTTCCTTCGAGGCCTGTCGAACCGGGTCCTCGAGCTTCATCCCGATGACGGCGACCGCCGCCCGAAGACGTTCCTGGGCGGATACTCCGAGTACGTGACCTCGACGGGGTGCGAGGCGCCCGGCGTGCACACCTAGCGGCGAGGCCAGCCCCTCAGGGGGTAGCTTCGGGATCCGGCGCGCGCTCGATCCGTGGCCCGACGACGATCCGCGCCCCGTCGCGCGCCAGCACGACGTCGATGACGTTCTCGACGCCCGCCTCGCTGATGAGCCGCGAGAGGACTCTCGCCGAGGGCACCGGCCGGCCGTCGGCCTCGTAGATCACGTCCCCGACCCGGATGCCCGCGTCGTACGCCGGGCTTTGCTCCGCGACCGTCGAGACGAGGACGCCGGCGTCGGGCGGTGCGCCGAAGTGGACCCGGAGCGCGGCCGGCAGCTCGATGGCATCGACGCCGAGCCATCCGCGGACCATCCTCCAGCGCTCGGTCGTTTCGGGGCGTCTCCCGAGAACCGTCTTCAGCTCAAAATCGTGCCCCGCGCGCTTCACGGAGAGTGTCACGAAGCTGCCGGGCTCCTGCGCGCGGAGATACGCCATCAGCTCCGCGGCGCCGCTCACGGCGATGCCGTCCACCGCGACGATCTCGTCCTTGGCGCGGAACCGGGCTTCGTCGGCAGGGCTTCCCTCGACGACGCCCCGAACGAGCGCGCCGGGAGTGTCCGGAGGCGCTTCCGACCCGTCCGCCAGGAGCAGCCCGAGCCATCCGCGGGGGACGTCCGCGGCTTGCGTCGGCGGGATCAGGATCAGGAGGATCAGCAAGGCGACGATCGAGCCTAGAAGTTTCCGCACGGCCAACCTCCTCGAGAACGCGACGGACCAGGCTAGGCCTGCTTCGGGATTCCGGCAAATGGGGTCCCGATCGCGGACGCGAGTAACGCGCCCCCAGCCCGGCGCAGTTAGCATGGTGCGGGTGAGCGAAGGACGCATCGCGGCGGAGAGGCAGACGCGCCGGGCACGCCCGTTGCGATGCGCGTTCGTGATCCTGGCGTGCGTCGCGGCGCTCCCCGCCGGGGCGGTCCTCCAAGCGCTCAAGGGCTTCGACAAGGACCTCGCCGCGCACGGCGTGCCCGAGAGTTACTCCGGCCCGGGCCTCGAGGCGTTGCTGGCGCTGTTGCGCGACGAGATCGCCGAGGCCGATCGCCAGATCGCGCAAGCCACGGGGAAGGATCGGGAGCGGATCCGCGCGATCGCCGACGCAGCGCGCGGCGTGGTCGAGCGCGCGACGGCACCGGCGGTCACCTCGGATCCCGCGGCCGCATCGTCGGCGTTCGCCGCTTTGAAATCGCTCCTCTACAGCATGCGCACGGAGATCCGCGGTGAGCGAGGCACGTGTCTGATCGCCGATATCGTCCGTCTGCTCGGCAACATGTCGTTGAAGATGCCGTACCTTGCGCCGCAAGACCGCGTGCGGCCGCTCACGCCGGACCAGGCCGCCTTGGAGGCGGCGAACCTCGTCGACCCGCTCACCGGCACCGAGTACGGCGACCCCGCGCGGCTCGCCGGGCTCACCCCGGACCATGTGGCTCAACTCGACGTTCGCCGCGACGACTATCTCTGGCATGACGAGCTCGCGCTGAGAGCGTTGAAGGCCCAGCACGGCACGGCGTGGAAGGCGCTCGAAGCCCGGACCGAGACACGAGTCTCCGAAGCCCTCCATGCTCCCTATAGCCTGAGCGAGGCCCGGCGGATCCTGCTGTTCCGCGCGATCCGTACGACGGCGACGTCGCCGAAGATCGACACGGAAGACCTCCGCGGGCAGGGTTGGAAGCTCAAGTGGGGGGACGAGGTTCAAACGGAGCCGGTCGCGAACCACCTTTACGTCGAGCTGGGCGGGAAATTCGCGGACCTGCTCTACGCCAACAAGGGCGGTCCGGCCGACCTGGTCCTCGTGCTGAACGAGGCCGATCAAGGGCGAGGCGCCGAGACGTGCGAGTCCATCGCGAGCTTCGACGCCTTCAAGCACTGTCTCCGGACCTCGAGATACAAGTTCGACGTCTCGGCGCACGTCGTGAGCCACGGCGTCATCTCCGAGTCGACCCTGCGGGAAGAGCCTTTCGCTTCCGCATCGGGCGCGACGGCGGCGCTGATCGGCCGCGAGTTCGTGACGTTCAACGAGTCCCTCGTCGAGTTTCAGTCGGGCGCCGACGGCTTCCAACCGCTCGGGGCGGCTCCCATGAGCTCGGGCGGCGCGCGCTCCGATCGGGCCAAGCGCGGTCTCGCGGTCTTCACGAATTGGATCCACAACAAGGACGCGAAGGACGCCAACAACAAGGGGATGCTCGACGTCGCCGACTCGACGTACGTCGAGTACGTCCACGACATGGGCGCGTCGCTCGGGAGCCTCAAGTCTTCCGGCAACCCCAATCTGCTGAAGGTGGGCGACGCCTTCGTGCACCGGAAGCGCGACAACGTCAAGTTCAGCTCCAACATGCTGTACGTGCCGAAGGCGTTCGACGCCGTGACCTATGCGGATGCGATGTGGATGGTGCGCAAGATCACCAGCCTCTCGCGCGAGGACATCCTGGCGGCCGTGGCGACGACGCGTTGGCCGGACTTCCAGCAGGACGTCTTAGCCAGCCGCCTGATCGCGCGTCGCAATGCCATCGCGCATGCCTTCGATGTGGACTCCATCATGTCAATCGATGCAACGCCCACGGTCGTGTCGTTGCGCACGGCGGCCGACCGCCTCGCTGCGGTGACGCGCTACGATCTCTCCATCGCCACGCACGGCGACGCGGAGAAGGCGAAGGCACTTCTCGAGGAGTTCATGGCGGCCTCCGGAATCACCATCCGGGACGGCCTCGCGGAGTTCGAGGACCGTGCCGACGGGTGGACCACGGAGTCGGTCCTGGAGACCACCGACTGTAAGAAGAGCATTCTCGTCGCGTGGCTCGAGCAAACGATTCATCCCGCCGGTCTCTCGCGCCGGATGTTCCGCCGATCCGACGACAAGCCCCTGAAGGCGTGCCAGCCCACGCGAAGGTCCCTGCACCTGCGCGAGTGAGCGCGATGAGGGACCTCGTTACATCGCGCAGGGTGTTACAGAAGCACGTGTAGTTCGGCGCCGCCGGTCTTACCTCGTGCGGTAAAGATTTCGCTTCGCGCCGGCCTCGCCGGGCCATTTGACGGATTCGTTCGTTGGCGCAGATCTTGAGGCATTCCATCGGTGGAGGTGTCTATGAATCTGAGAAAATTCGGCGCCCTGATGTTCGCGTTGAGCCTCTTGCTGGCCGCCGGCGGCCTCGCGACCGCGGACGACCGTCCGCACGAGGGCAAAGTCATCAAGGTCGACAAGGATGTCATGGTGATGTCCGTGCAGGGCGACAAGGACGACCAGTGGACGCTCTACTGGACGGAGACCACCAAGCTCAAGGGCGACGTCACCGTCGAGGAGCTCAAGGTCGGCTATTTGGTCCACTTCGAGTTCACCGAGAAGGACGGCAAGATGTGGCTCACGGAGCTCAAGCGCACCGACCGCGCCAAGAGCTGACGCTACCGCAGGTTTGACCCCGAGCTTCCGTCACCCGCTCCTCTGCCGCGTAGCAACGGCTCGGAGCGCGTGACGGTCACTCGCCCAGGAGCTCCCCCACCCCTTTCAGGTCCTCGACGTGGTCGCAGATCGACTTGAGGACGACCATCATCGGCATCGCGAGGAGCATCCCCCAGATCCCCCAGACCCAGCCCCAGAAGAGCAGCCCCACGAACACGGCGACGCCGTTCATGCGGAGGTGCCGGCCCAGAAGCCACGGCGTGAGGGCGTACCCCTCGACCCCCGTGATCACGAAGGACATCGCGGCGACCTGCGCGGTGCGGTCGAACGTCCCGAACTGGACGTACGCGACTGCGGAGACGCCCGCGAGGACGATCAAGGGACCAAAGTACGGAATCGAGTTGAAGAGCCCGGCGAGGACTCCCCAGAAGACCGCGCGCTCGAGGCCCGCCCAGTAGAAGGCGACGGCCGAGACGATGGCCACCACCACGCTGGCCAGCAATTGCACGAACAGGAAACGCTCGATCTGGGAGGTGATGTCGTCGAGGATCTGCACCGTCACGCGCCTCCGGCTCAACGTGGGCCCCACGAGCTTGACGAGCTTCCTCCGGTAGGAGTCGCCCGAGGCCAGCAGCGAAAACGCGAGGAAGGCGATCAGAACCGCTTGGCCCACCAGGCCGACGACTCCCAGCGATCCCCACCAGAGGTACCGCTTGAGGCTGAACGGTTTCTCCTCGACCTGCACGCGCGTGACGCCCGGTGGAACCGCCGACGGCGCCGTCGACGGCGCGGCGTCTGCGGTCTTCTCGATCTCCGCGACAGCTTCGGTCAGAGTCTGCACGGCCCCCTCGCTCCGGCGGAGCCGGTGCCACGACTCGCGCAGCTTCCTCGCCGACTCGGGCAGGTCGGCGGCGATCGCGAGCGCGTCGTCGCTCAGGCCGACGACCCCGTAGACCAGTGCCCCCGAGAGGGAGAGGATCACGGCCGCCGCGGCGAGGGCGCGTGGAATCTTGAGGCGGCCGAGCCACTTCACGACGGGGTCGAGCGCGTAGCTCGCCAGGATCGCCATCATGATCGGGAGAAGGATCTCCCACGCGTAGCGCAGCAGGAACACGCAACCCGCGACCGCGAGGACCGTCATCGCGAGGTTGCGATCGGGGGCCGGGGCGTCTTCGGCGGTCATGCGCGCCGGAAGGCGCGGTCCATCGCAGCGAGGGCCTGGTCCTGCATCGCCGAGATGGCGTCCGACGCCTCGGGGGGCAGCAGGTCCGTCGTCCACACGACGCGGGCGCGGTCCCCGACGTCCTCGATCTCGAGCACCGCGTTGTAGTGCGTCGTGCCCGCGCCGACGGCAGTCCACGCAAGGCGCCGACGCTCGTCGTCGACCGAGAGGATCGGCTCCCGAACGACCATCCCGTTTCCGAACGTCACGACGCGGACGTCCCCGTCCAATTTCGTGTCCGCGACGAACCCCGGAACGAGCCGGGTGTGAAGAGCGCCGAGATCGCGTACCGCGTCCCACACCGCCGCGGCGGGACGCTCGAGCACGATCGACTTGTGGAGCGTGGCCATCGTCACCTCCTCCCCGCTGCGACGATGGTCGCTCGGACCCGGGTCACGTGCCACCGGACGGGCTGACGCCGCGTGTTCTCGTGGGGGACTGGGAGCAGCTGTGCTCGTACGAGGTGCTCAGACGGGTGGCGGCCAAGAGCTGAATCGGACGGTTACCGATAGGCCGCGGCCTGGATGCCATAGAGCTGCGAGTACGGACCGCCTCTCGCCATCAGCTCTTCGTGGCAGCCCGACTCCACCACCTTCGCGCCGTCGAGAACGACGATCAGCTGCGCCATGCGGACGGTGGAGAAGCGGTGCGAGACGAGGATGGTGATGCGGCCGGCGTTTTCCCCGTCGCGCGCCGCGTCGGCGAAGCGCTGGAACAGCGCGTGCTCGGTCTCGGCGTCGAGCGCCGCCGTCGGTTCGTCGAGCACCAGCAACAGCGGCTGGTCGCGCATGAAGCCGCGCGCGAGCGCGATCTTCTGCCATTGGCCGAACGACAGGTCGACGCCGCCCGGCCATGTCGGCCCGAGCTGCGTGTCGAGCCCCGCCGGCAGCTTCTCGATCACATCGTCGGCGCCGGCGCGGCCGACGGCGCGCCTGACCGCCGCCTCGTCGTTGATCCGCGGCGGGTCGCCCAGGCCGACGGAGTGCCTGGCCTGGAACTCGAACCGGAAGAAGTCCTGGAAGGCTCCGGCGAGCCGTGCGCGCCAGGCGTCGGCCGGCATCCGCGCCAGCGGCACGGCGTCCACCGAAATCGATCCGGAAGACGGTTCGTACATCTTCGCCAGCAGCTTGA
>Ga0105340_1000813_pt1 | contig 14490 bp, 11 predicted proteins | sample EasRivMeERMLT700_FD_89676 | JGI IMG/M metagenome (GOLD analysis project Ga0105340, IMG submission 89676) | Soil microbial communities from meander-bound floodplain in the East River, Colorado, USA - East River MetaG ERMLT700 | ecosystem: Environmental > Terrestrial > Soil > Floodplain | place...
AAACCCAACATCGTCCACATCGTGGCCGATGATCTCGGCTGGAAGGATGTCGGGTTCAACGGCTGCACAGACATCAAGACGCCGAACATCGACGCGCTGGCCGCGGGCGGCGCGAAGTTCACTCAGTTCTATGTGCAGCCCATGTGCACGCCCACGCGCGCGGCCCTGATGACCGGCCGCTATCCCTTCCGATACGGATTGCAAACGATGGTCATTCCTTCCGTCTCCGGCTACGGCCTGGACACCAACGAATGGCTCATGCCGCAGTGCCTGAAGGAAGCCGGCTACAAGACCGCGATCATCGGCAAGTGGCATCTCGGCCACGGCGACAAGAAGTATTGGCCGAAGCAGCGCGGCTTTGACTACCAGTACGGCGCGATGATCGGAGAGCTGGATTACTTCACGCACGACGAGCATGGCGTGCTCGACTGGTTCCGTGACAACGAGCCGGTGAAGGAGGAAGGCTACACGACCACCTTGATCGGCAAGGACGCCGCCAAGCTGATCGAAGGGCATGACATCGCCACGCCGCTCTATCTCTATCTCACCTTTAACGCCCCGCACACGCCCTATCAGGCCCCGAAGGAATACGAAGACCGCTATCCGAACATCAAAGACCCGACGCGCCGCACGTATGCGGGAATGGTCGCCTGCCTTGATGACGAAATCGGCCGCGTCGTGGCTGCGCTCGACAAGAAGAAGATGCGTGAGAACACGCTCATCGTCTTTCACAGCGACAACGGCGGCACGCGCAGCGCCAAGATGGCCGGCGTCATGGCCGACATGTCGAAGGTGAAGCTGCCCTGCGACAACGGCCCGTACAAGGAAGGCAAGGGTACTGTCTATGAAGGCGGGACGCGCGTCTGCGCGCTGGCCAACTGGCCCGGCAAAATTAAGGCCCAGACAGTGGACGGCCTCATTCACGCGGTTGATCTCTACCCGACGTTCGCCTCGCTCGCCGGTGCGTCCACAGCCAAATGCAAGCCGCTCGACGGCGTCAATATCTGGGACACGATCGCCCAGGGCAAGTCCTCGCCGCGCTCGGAGATCGTTTACAACATCGAGCCGTTCCGTGCAGGACTCCGGCAGGGCGACTGGAAACTCGTCTGGCGCGCGTCGCTGCCGTCGAGTGTCGAGTTGTACAATCTCGCGCAGGACCCGTACGAGCAGAAGGACCTCGCGGCGGCGAATCCGGAAAAGGTCGCGGTCTTCCAGCAGCGCCTCAACGCGCTGTCGAAGGACGCCGCCAAGCCCCTCTTCCTCGTGGACCAGTTCAAGGTCGTCAAAAGGAACCTGCAAGGCGAACCGATCCTGCCCATCGACGAGGAAGCCGCGGTCGAAGCGCCGTGAGAGCAGGATCGCCGAGACAAAGGTGACATGAAACGCGCGCTGCTCCTCTTCATTCATCGCGTCCGTCTTCGTCGCGGGGCTTGCGCTTCACTATGACCTTCGCCTTTCCAAAATAATCAGTCCGGTAACAAACAAAAAACAACAACATGAAAAAAACGATAGCAATAATCATTACTGCACTTAGCGTCACTGCCGCCACCGCGGCGGATGGTTCGTACGACAGCGGTGAATTCAGCCTCTCCCTTTTCGGCGGCTGGGTGGACAAGGACGACAGCACCGTGGCTCCCGGCGTCGGTTTGAGCTACTTCCTCACTCGCCACTTTGGCGTGGGTGCATTCACGCACTGGGAGAACTTTGACGGCCAGTTCATCGACAACGTCTCTGCCGAAGGTTACTTCCGCCTGCCGCTGGGCGACTCGCCCATCGCGCCATACGCCCTGGCCGCGATCGGTTACAGCTTCGAAACAGACGAAACCTTCGAAGCGCTCGGGGCCGGCGCCGAATGGCGTTTCAACGAAAAGTGGGGCGCCTTCGGCGACGTCCGCTGGCAATTCAATAATGACACCGACGACGGTGCTGCGATACGCGTCGGTGTCCGGCTTAAATTTTAAAGGATGATCGAGTCCTTCGCGACCACGCCGCCTTGCGCGAGCGCAGAGGCAGATGGCGTTGCTGTCGCGACACAAGTTTGGAGCCGGCTCTCGGATCGCGCGGCGCATCGGGCAAACAGTTCCTCCACCAGCGCCCCCTTTCGGGACCGGCTCCACAAATTCCGGGATCAGGCGAAGGATCCGGTTCGTCGAGAAGAATCACGTTGGCGCGCGCTCAAGCATGAAAACCACATCCGTTCGTAAGTTATAGGAGGAGTTGCCGATGAGTATGGATGCCATCCCCATTTGGGTTCTGTTTGTTGGAACGATTCTCCTCGTCCTGGCTTCCATCGAAGCAGGACATCAGTTGAGCCGTATCGCCCGCCGGCGCTCGGAATGTGAAAAGGAATCGGCGGCTTCCGCCATCGCGGGGTCTGTCCTTGCCCTCCTCGCCTTCATGCTGGCCTTCACGTTTGGGATTGTCGCCGAACGCTATGACACTCGCAAAGAGCTCGTGCGCGACGACGCCAATACGATCCGCACCACTTGGCACCGCTGTGACTTTCTGCCGGAACCTGACCGCGGCGAGGCCAGGGGACTTCTTCGAGAATACGTGAATGCGCGCCTGGCCGTCGCCCGCTCGATCCAATCGGGCACCATGAGCGAGAAGGCGCTGACGCAGGCCCGATTGGAATCCGAAATCGTCCAGGACCGGTTGTGGCACATGGCGGTGGCGAATGCCCGCAAGGACATGAACTCGGACGTCGCCGCCCTCTACATCGATTCGCTTAACCGCGTGACTGAGGTGCACAACTCGAGGTTGGTGGTCGGGTTGCAGCAGCGGATTTCCGCCGGCATTTGGATCGTTCTTTGTGGGCTCACGTTTTTTGGAATGGCCGCGGTGGGATATCAAACGGGGATCGTCGGCTCCAGAAGATCGCTGGCACAGCCTATCCTCGCCGTCTCTTTCAGCATGGTGATCGCGCTCATCGCGTTGTTGGACCGCCCGCTTACTGGCTATCTCAAAGTATCGCAGCAACCTCTGATTGATCTTTACAACTCAATGACCTCCAGTGACGGCGGCGCGAAGCAACTTACTAATCAATCAGCACGTAAAACTTTTCCATAAAACCGGCCACACTCCTCATCGGCGTTCATCCCGCACTTACGCTGCCTATCGCACCCAGCGGTGGCAATAAGACCAATCCTGCGCGCGATGAAAGGCGTGCCGCCGACTTTGCCGGCTGCAAGGAAATCATCGACGGTTCATGGAAATTCCGAAAGGTTTAGAGGTAAAGTGATCGCAAGTGAATAAGTCACAGTCCAAGCGCGTAAAGCCTGCGCCACCGTCACGCCGTTCCGGCCTTCCGTGGAAGTGGGCCATCGCCGTGGGCATCGTCGCGGGCCTTGCGGCCCTCGCATTTAAGGCGACGCGTCCGAAGACGCAAGCGCCGGTTGAGACGGGTACGACATCGACGTTCCTTCCGACCGCTGCGAACAAATCCCAGCCGCCCGGCGCTGCTCCGGCCGGCATGGTCTGGATTCCCGGGGGCGAATTCTCCATGGGCAGCACGGCGGAGACGGAGTCGTTGTGTGGTCAACCGGGACTGACGCGCGACGCGCTGCCCGTGCATCGCGTCTACGTGGACGGCTTCTGGATGGACGCCACGGAGGTCACGAACGAAGAGTTCGAGAAGTTCACCAGGGCCACAGGCTACATCACCATCGCGGAGCGGACGCCGACCCAGGAGGAATTTCCCACCGCGCCGCCCGAAAATCTTGTCGCGGGTTCAACCGTTTTCACACCCACGCCCCATGCGGTGCCACTCAACGACTTCTTTCAGTGGTGGCGCTACGAAAAGGGTGCGAACTGGCGTCATCCCGAGGGACCGGAGAGCGATCTGAAAGGCCGCGAGAAGTTTCCCGTGGTTCACATCGCTTACGACGACGCGGTTGCGTACGCGAAGTGGGCGGGCAAACGCCTGCCGACGGAAGCGGAGTGGGAATTCGCCGCGCGCGGAGGCCGCGCCGGTGAGATTTATTCCTGGGGCAACGATCTGAAGTCGGGCGGCAAATGGATGGCGAATATTTATCAGGGCCGCTTTCCAATGGAGGATAAAGGAGAGGATGGCTTCCCCGGGATTGCGCCCGTCGCCCAGTTTCCAGCGAATGGTTATGGCCTTCACGACATGGCCGGCAACGTCTGGGAATGGTGCAGCGACTGGTACCGGCCCGACGCTTACGCGAGTCGTTCGGACTCCGGCGTGGCGGTGCGCAATCCGCAGGGACCGGATACGCCGTTCGATCCTTCGGAGCCGTCCGAAAAAAAGCGCGTGCATCGCGGCGGCTCGTTCCTCTGCACCGATCAGTATTGCACCCGCTACATGGTCGGCACGCGCGGCAAAGGCGAAGTCACTACGGGCAGCAACCACCTCGGTTTCCGCTGCGTGAAGGACCGGTAAACCGGCCCGGATTTCCTTCGACCTCCATTGGACTTTGGTCCAATGGCCAATGTTGCCGTGGATCATATTTTTGAACGGCACGTTCCCGTCAGGGATTGCTGCACAGATGTGTCACGACAACGACAAGGCAAGGCTTATGAACATACTCTCCCGCTGGACCTTTGGATTCACTATCGGCTTACTCCTCGTGGGATTCGTTGGCGCTCCACTCGCTGCCGCCCAGGCAAAGAAGCCAAATATTCTCGTTATCTGGGGCGATGACATCGGCACGTGGAATATCAGCCACAACAGCCGGGGCATGATGGGCTACAAAACGCCGAACATCGACCGCCTCGCGAAAGAGGGCGTCGCCTTTACCGACTATTATGGCCAGCAGAGTTGCACTGCTGGCCGCGCCGCATACATCAACGGCTCCGTTCCCGTCCGCACCGGCATGACCAAGGTTGGCCTGCCTGGGGCGAAGGAGGGCTGGCAAAAAACCGACGTGACCATGGCCACCGTGCTCAAGAGCCAGGGCTACGCCACCGGCCAGTTCGGCAAGAACCATCAGGGCGATCGTGACGAACACCTCCCCACGATGCACGGCTTCGACGAATTCCTCGGCAACCTCTACCATCTCAATGCGGAGGAAGAGCCGGAGAATGAAGATTACCCGAGTGATTTGAAACTGCCTAACGGCAAGACCTTCCGCGAACAGTATGGGCCGCGCGGCGTGCTGAAGTGCAAGGCCGATGGCGACGGCAACCAGGCCATCGAGAATACCGGCCCGCTAACGAAGAAGCGCATGGAGACGATCGACGACGAGACGGTCGCGGCCGCCAAGGAATTCATCACGCGCCAGCACAAGGCCGGCAAGCCATTCTTCTGCTGGTGGAACGGCACGCGCATGCACTTCCGCACCCATGTGAAGAAAGAGAACCGTCATCCGGGCAACGACGAATACAGCGATGGCATGATCGAGCACGATGGGCATGTCGGCGAGTTGCTCAAGCTGATTGACGATCTGGGCATTGCCAATGACACCATCGTTCAGTATTCGACCGACAACGGACCGCATTACAACACGTGGCCTGACGCGGGCACCATGCCGTTCCGCAGTGAGAAGAACTCAAACTGGGAAGGCGCCTACCGCGTGCCGTGTTTCATCCGCTGGCCCGGCCAGTTTCCTGCTGGCGAAACGCTCAACGGCATCGTCTCGCACGAGGATTGGCTGCCCACTTTCGCCGCCGCCGCAGGCGCGCCCGACATCAAGGAAAAGCTCGCCACCGGCACGGAACTTAACGGGCGGAAATACCGCAACTACATTGATGGCTACAACATGCTCGACTACCTCAGCGGCAAGGAGAAGGAGTCGCCGCGCAAGGAGTTCTTCTATGTGAACGACGATGGGCAGGTCGTCGCCATGCGCCTGGGTGATTGGAAGGCGGTTTTCCTCGAGAACCGCGGCCAGGCTTTTGGCGTCTGGCGCGAGCCGTTCACCGAACTGCGCGTGCCGCTGCTGTTCAATCTCCGCCGCGACCCGTTCGAACGCGCGCAGCACAACTCGAACACCTACAACGACTGGTTTCTCGACCGGGCTTTCGTCCTTGTGCCGATGCAGGAGATTGCCGGCAAGTTCCTCATGACCCTGGAGGAGTATCCGCCAACCCAGTCACCCGGCTCCTTCAATCTGGCCAAGATCCAGAAACAGCTCGAGGGCGGCCCCGGAGCCCGGGAAGAGATTGGAGCAACAGGAAGTCAGTCCGAAAAGCAGCGAGGCCAGTCTGAACGCGACCAGCCGAAATAACGGCGTCGCTAAGTAACCGAATGATCAGGGTGCGGGCGCTCTGCAAGAGAGCCCCCGCTCCTTTGGCGATCCGTTGGATGGGACGACGCCAATTAATTAGAATCGGAAACCGATCTCCAGTTGGGGCCCACTCTTCTTGACGTCGTATACAAAATCGTCCTCTTCCAGGTCGGTTTCCAGATGGCGCCAGGTAAGACGGCTATAAAAGTGTTTGCCGAGGTTCAATTCTCCACCGGCATTCACCTGCCACGTGAGGTCTGACGATACCCCAAATCCACCAATATCTGCCTCGGCAAAAAGCGAGAAGGTTCTCCCCGCGGGAAATTGGAAAAAGAATCCAACAATCGGATCGGCCCATGCCTTGGAATCGTCAAATTCGGGATTGTCGCCCGGCACCGCGAGCGAGAGTTCCGCGTCCAGCCACGTCACGCGGCCACCCACAAACGGTTCGAGCCGAACCGCCTTGTGGGGAAAGAGGTTGTAGCCAACGCCAAAGTCGGCATCGAATTCCTTCTGTTTCAACTGCACTTCGTCAACCGTTCCGGCGAGTCTCCCCGGTTCCCCATCCACCGTGGTTTGTATATACGCCATGTTGGCGAAGAATAGCCAATGGTGGCAGTAGCGGACCTCCGTGTTCAGCCCAAGGGCGAAGTCCAGAGTATCGAAGATATCGTCGAAATCCTCATCCACGAAGACAGACCGATTCCGCACGCCGATTTCGCCATCCAAACCGGTGGCCCAAAACGGAAACCCGATCTGCACGTCCCAAAGATCGGTGGCCTCCGCGGCGGGATCGGTGGCGGCGGAACAAACCCCGGCCATAAGTGTCATCGACAAGCAAGTCAGGCCAACGGTTCTGAGGGATCGTCGGACAGAATAATTGGTATTCATAATCAAGCGCGACGATGACGACCCATCGGGGCCGTTCTCAATTGGACCTTGGTCCATCAGTCAAATGCCCCATGGCCGCCGTGATCGGATGAGATGTTGCTCTCTCCGTTTCCTCTGTTTGCTCCTGTTCACACGCCCTCAACCGATCTTCATCCACGTCGACGGACCGATTCTGCACGCCGTCCCAAAACGGAAGCACGATGCGTACGTCCCAAAGATCGCTGGCTTTCGCGCGTCGCGCCGGAAGAAACCCTGGCCACGAGTATCATTGACAAAGAGATCAGCGTTGCGGTCCCGGTGGATTGGACAGATTGGTTCGCACTCATAGTCAGGCGCGACTCTGGCAAAGAGCTAAACCGATTTTCAATTGGACCTTGGTCCAACAGTCCTCAACCCCTCAACCAACGACCCTCAACCGATCGCACATTGCCCCAAGGTCCAATAGCGATGGAACAGGCTTCCGTGAAACGCTCACTTTAAGTGGGATGTCCTTTTAAGCGGGGGAGGCATTGGGTTCAACGGGGGCGCGGGCCAGGGACGTATTGCGGAAGGGACGTTGGGTGGTGACCGATACAGGAATCCAATTGGCATGAACCAAGCCGCGTTTGCCGACGACCAGGCAGTCGAACTTCTGCTTCACTTCGCGCGATCAACGAGCGAGGCCGGCGGCTACCCGTCAAGCGAACTTGAACCACGGATCCTTGAACTGGCCCATGCGATGGGCCTGCATTCGGTGCAGGTGTCCGCGACGCCAACCGTCATCAACCTCACCGTGGGACCGATTCCCAATCAGCAGGTGTACGTGTTGCGCGTTCAACCACGTCCAGTTGACCTGTATTCGATCGGCCGGCTTGACGAGATCGCTGCCACAGTTGCCGACGGCCGTCTTGATCGTCGTCGCGCGCTCGCGGAGATCGATCAACTCGGCCAGCATCCTCTCCGGCGCCCGCTCTGGCTTGTGGTCGGAGCCCACGGACTGGTGGGCGCCGCGCTGGCGCCGATACTCCGCGGCGGTTGGCGCGAATCGTTGGCCGCGGCCATGGTCGGTCTGGCAGTCGGCATCCTGACCCGCGTAGTCATTCGCGGCGACAGGTCCGCCGCGCTGGTGACGCCGCTGGGGGCCTTTCTCGCAAGCTTCCTTGCCTCCGCGCTCGCCTATACCGGCTTTGAAATTACGGTCGCGATCGTCACGTTTTCTGCTCTCATCGTGTTCTTCCCGGGCATGCCGATGGCGATCGGAGTGCGCGAACTCGCAACCGCTCACCTTGAAGCGGGCCTTGCCAACTCAGTGAATGCACTGGTGCAACTGGTTGGTATCGTGTTTGGGGTTGCCGTCGGCCGGTCGCTGGTGACGAGCTGGCTCGGACCGATTCCGCTCAACGCTCCCAACCCGCTCCCGCACGGCGTGGACATCGCCGCCGCTGCTCTCGTCGGGTTGGCCTTCGTTGTCACGTTGCGCGCCCCGGCCCACGATGCGATCTGGACGTGCAGCGCGGCCGTGCTTGCGATCGTTGCCAACCTCGTCGCCACCAAAGCCCTGGGCAAAATCGCCGGAGTCTTTGTGGCGGCACTGCTGGTCGGCCTCGCCGGAAACGCCATTGCGCGTCACTTCCGCCGCTCTCCGCTCGTCTTCATTGTGCCTGGACTCCTCATGCTAATACCCGGCACCATGGGATACTGGAGCGCCGTCAGTCTGGCCGCCGGCCGAACCGTGAAGGGAATTGACACGGCCTTCGACACGCTCGTGAGCTTGCTCGCGATCGCCTACGGGCTGCTCGCCGCGACACTCATACTGCCGGACCAACCGGCGAAGGGAACTAGATGATTGTGCGAGATTTCGTGGTCAGGCCTTAACGTTATCCGTTCAGACTTTCTCAACCTGGCATTACCCTAAGGTCCAATAGCGATGCACCTGCCTGGGTGAAACGTTGACGCCGGAAGTGAATGTCCCTTTTGAGCGGGGGATGCCTTGGCTCAACGCCCGTTTGCAACAGGAGAAAATATTTTATGCGAAAGTTATCGTCAGTCAGTCTCTCGACCTGTCGGAACAGCCTTACATTAGGATTGGCGGCTCTCCTTGGCGGGTTCATCGCGCTCGGGTCGACGGTGATCGCCGCGGGCCAGGCCGCAGACAAACCGGCTGCGGACAAGCCTGCTGCAGATAAAGCCATCGACAAATCGGCTGCAGATAAACCTGCGCACAAAGCCGCGGAGAAAAAACCACCCATCCATCCCGAAGCCGATCGCATCCTGCGCGAAACCTCCTCCAAACTCGCGGCAGCCAAAGCCCTCTCCTTCAAGGCCGACGTCTGGGAGGATAACGTGCTGGGAAATCACAAGATCTCGACCTCCAAGACGGTGGAAGTTCGACTGCGACGGCCAGACCGTGTCCAGGTGGAGGTTCGCTCTCCATCGCGCAGCCGTGGTTTTTGGTATGACGGCAGTTCGCTCACGCTGCTTAATCGGGTGAAGAATCTCTACGGGAGCGTCCCTGCCCCGGAGACAATTGACAAAGTTATCGATGCGGCCAACGACAAGTATGGCGTTAGCTTTCCCCTGGAGGATTTCCTCGTGAGCGATCCCTACAACAGCGCCAAAACAGACATCAAGGGAGCCGCCTACTTCGGTAAAGCGAATATTCTCGGCACCCCTTGCCGGCACGTCGCCTTCAGCACCGAGGTCGTGGACTGCCAGCTCTGGGTTTCCGACGACACCAAATTGCCGAGAAAGTATGTCATCACTTACAAAGACGAGGACGCCGCTCCACAGGTGACGGCGCTCTTTGACAAGTGGGACCTCAATAGCCAATTCAGCGACGAGACTTTCGTATTCTCTCCGCCGAAGGGCGCCAGCAAGATCAAGGTCTCGCCGCGCGAGGCGCCCATCCTGCAACCCACCGGAAGAAATTGATTAAACATATGAAATCTCCAATTGATCCCAAAAGCTCGCGGATACTTATCATCACGTTGTTGGCCGCCGCCCTTGCGGCGCCGACGGTGTTTGCTGAGCGGGGCGGCGCTCATTCTTCTAATCGCAATGCCAATGCCAATGCCAATGCCGGTGCCAACCGCAACGCCAACGCCAACCGCAGCAACGCCGAAGCGAAGGCCAACCAGAATGCGAATCGCAGCGCCGAAGCGAAGCCCCAGCAGCAGAATGCGAATCGTAACGTCGACGCGCAGGCTAATCAGCAGAATGTGAACCGCAATGTGGACGCCAACCAGAATGTGAATCGCAATGTCGACGCGAACGTGAACCAGAACGTCAATCGCAATGTCAATGCCGACGTCAATCGCAATGTCAACGTCAACCAAAACGTCGACGTGGATCGTCACGTGGATGTGGATGTCGACGACCACTATCACGGTCACGGCGATTACCACCATGACGACGATGACGACAACTTTTGGGGCGGCTTTGCGGCGGGCGCTGTCACGACCATGGCCGTGGGCGCAATCGTGAAATCCGTGCCCAACAACAGCCAGCCCGTCGTGGTAAACAATGTCAATTACATGGTCGCCGACGGCGTGTACTATCAGCAAAGCGGCGATGGTTACGCAGTCGTCAACCCGCCGGCCGGACAAACGGTCACGACATTGCCGCCGGGCGCCGTGCAAACCACCCTCGATGGCCAGGTGGCCTATCAGGCCAATGGCATCTACTATCAACCGGTCATGCAAAACGGTCAGACCGTTTACACGACCGTGGCGCACTGACGCGCACTGACTTTGTCACTGCCAGGCAATCCCTCAAGGTTCGCCTGGCGATTGATTTGCGGATTTTATGTCGCGCGACTTCGCGCGATTGCCTGGAGAGCCGGAGGCTCTTGTCCGGGAACGCGGAATTGAATCAGGATTTCAGTGGGATCAGGGTTGCACAGGGCAAAGATTGAAGACGTTGAAGAAAGAAACCCCGCGATCAGGGAAGGCATACGCCCAATTCGGGCTCGGGTGAAACTCCGAACCTCGTCTCGTGAAGGAAACCAACTGAAACCGCGCTCGTGATTGACGAAATTCTGAGACAGATTTTCACGAACCAATGGAGGGTCATTGTCATTGTTTCCGCGTTCCTGCTGGCGGCCGCGGAACTCGGGTTTCGCTTTGGCCTGCGACTGCATCGCACAAAGGATGAGGCGCGCAAAACTCAGATTGGCGGGGTCCAGGGCGCGATGCTGGGCCTGCTCGCTCTCTTGCTTGGCTTTACCTTTGCCATGGCCGTAGGCCGTTATGAGAAACGGCGGGAACTGGTTCTCGACGAGGCCAATGCCATCGGCACGACCTACCTGCGCGCTTCGCTGCTTCCGCAAGCCCATCAGGCCGCCGTCGAAGATTTATTGCGCCGTTACGTCGACGTGCGACTTGAGTTTTATGGAGCGGGCGCTGACAGGACTCGGCAAGCTGCCGCCGAAAAGAATGCCGCGAAGATTCAGCGCGAGTTATGGAGCCATGCCATTGCCGCAGGAAAAGAAACTCCTTCCCCGATCGTCGCAACCTTCATCACCACGCTGAACGAAACGATTGACCTCGATGCCTCGCGGTTGCATGCGTTGCGCACTCATGTGCCCGGGGCCGTATGGCTCCTGGTGCTCGTCGTGTCGGCCTGCGGCTGTTGCGTCAGTGGTTATGGCGCTGGGTCCAGCGGCGCGCGCAGCGCTTTCGCCAATGCTGCTTTGCCGTTGTTGATTGCGGTCGTCATCACCCTCATCGCCGATCTCGACCGTCCGCGCCACGGCATGATCGGCATCGACCAACAACCGCTGCTCGACCTCAAAGCCAGCCTGGCTCCAGCCCAAACTGACACAAAATCCTGATTACTGATCACTGATCTCCTGATCACTGGCTTCAAAACGCCCAGGTCACACCACCTCGTACGCGGTAATCCGGGACCACCTGAACTCCCTGGTTCACGACGGTCAACGGAATATCGACATACGCCGTCGCGCTAAAATTTTCCCCAAATGTAAAAACAACTCCCGGCCCCGCGTACCACGACATGAGTATTCCCTCATCCTTCTTTTCGCCGCCAATGTGGTCCCGCGCTTTGGTCTCGTAGTTGAAATTCGCTTGCAGCCCCAGCGTCATCTCCTCCTCAAATAAAATGTAAAACCCAGGCCCACCCGACACTGCCAGCTCACTCCCAAATCGATATCCGAAATCCCCACGCGTCCGGATGAAATACTGCGCATCGACGCTCAAAAACCAACGCTTCCAACTCATCGTGCTGGCCGCTCCCACGATCCCGTCGAATGATCCCGAACCGAGCGCCAGATCGTCCCCGTGCACGCCCGATTCGGGCGTTCCCGGCACCTCCACTTCGTCGACCTCTTCTCGCAGGCGATCCGAATCTCCTGTGGGAAATTCAACCCCGCCGAAAAAAGCTAACCGACAGAGACATGTCATGTTCGAACGTCGTTACCGCGTTGAAGCGTCCTAAAAGTGCAATGTCTCCAAGGCCCGATTCACTCCCGCGGTCCACTTCGAATCCTTCGGCGCGGCGAAACGAGCGGTAAATATATGGAACATTCAGGCTCAACCCAAAACGCGGCGTGACATTGTACCCGACCAGCAGTGACGTCACTGAACTGTCGCGAAACTGATCGATCGGATTTGGGATCTCCTCGCCGTTTTCCTGGAGCGTGCCGGAATGAGTAAACTGCTGGGCGAGACTTGCGTGCCATCCGCTCTTGTGTTCCCCGCGTGCCGCGCTCGCATTGTAGACGGCGCAAAGATCACACGCATGCCCCGCGTCGCCGGCACACAACATGGCGGCGGCAAGGCTCACGGAGAATTTCATCCGCCAGAGATAGACCATCCTGGTTCACACCACAAGCGTGCGACCCACGCTCCGTTTCACAAACAGGTCTCCGATGCCGGATCACCGACCGTGGTTGAGGATTGTGGATTTCCCAACTATCGGGTCAAATGAAGATGCAATCGCCACCGCTTTGCCAAAATGACTCTCCCCTTTTTCATCATCGCGTTGGCGAGTGCCTTTCTGGCGGCCTTGCTTTTCTTTCCGGCCCTGCGGTTGGAACGCGGGACGCGGGCAGCGGTTCTCGTGGGATTGGCTGCGCCGATCGCGCTCTCGCCGCTTTGGATTCCTCCGCACGCGCCGTCTGTTCGTCTCCTCGCCGCGATGAACGCGATCGCTCTGCTGGTTAAACTCTACGATCTTCATGTGGCCGCAAGCCGACCGGCCTTCGGCGCCTTCGTTGCCTTTCTGCCCAATTGGTTTTCCATAGTGTGGAAGCGGCTCGCCGACGAACCCCGCCCCGCGCAGCACCAGAATCTCGTTCACCTCGGCCACGCTCTTTGGAAGACCGCTGTCGCTGTCGCATTCCTGGCCTGGCTCTTTCGAAGGGACTGGCGAGACGCGCCGTTCGTCCTGGAGCACTGCATCAAGATGTTCGCGGTTTTCCTGGCGCTGATTGCAGTGAGCGCTCTCGGGGTCACGCTTTGGCGGTTGGCCGGCGGGCGCGCCCGCGACTTTATGGATGCTCCGTTGCTCGCCGCCACTCCCGCTCAGTTTTGGCGCCGCTATAATCGCCCGGCTCAACAATTCCTTTACGAAGATGTCTTTAAGCGACTTGGAGGGTTTAGCGCACCCATGCGCGCCACGGTTGCAACTTTCGTAGTGTCAGCGCTGGTTCATGAGTACGTCTTTGGGATTGCGCTTGGCCGCGTTCAAGGCTACCAAACTCTCTTCTTCCTGTCGCAGGGATTGGCTGTGACCGCAACCGCGCGATTGAAGCCCGCTGGCTGGAAGCTTTGGCCCTGGATTGCGGCCACGTTGACTTTCAATCTTGCCACCAGCGTATTGTTCTTCGCCAGCATCAACTCCGTCGTCCCATTCTACTCCCGTGGATTGCCAGGATGGCTCGCGGGATGGTGATCGTTTACACGACCCTTTCACCCATAAGCCAAAGCTCACATAGACAATCCCGAATCACTAAATCACTGATCAGCTGCCAATGGCATCGGTTCGGGGACTATGCGGTAGAAGCGGCGCGGGAAGCGGTTGCGGTCGGTTTCCACGAAGTTGACCGTGTCATTTACGGCTGAGGTGGTGGAGACGGTTTCCCAATTGACGAGGTCGGTGCTGGCTTCTACGCGGTAGTTGCCGGTCGTCGCTCTGAATGAAATGTGCAAAGCGCCTGCAACAGGAGTGCAGGTCGCGGCGCGAGCGACGTCGGCCGAGCCGGCATCGGCGATAACGGCGCCGGCGTGGCGGCGAGAGCCGATGATGTAGACCGGCGGGAAGTCAGGCGCGAAACCGACGGGCGGAGGTGGCATGAGTTCAACGACAACGCTTTCGAAGTCTTCCGCCAGATTGTCGGCCAGCGGACGGATGGTGACGGTCGCGGACCGTTGGCCGGCCGGAATTAGAACTCCGGCGGAGAGGCTCTCGTAAT
>Ga0105340_1000814_pt1 | contig 14487 bp, 6 predicted proteins | sample EasRivMeERMLT700_FD_89676 | JGI IMG/M metagenome (GOLD analysis project Ga0105340, IMG submission 89676) | Soil microbial communities from meander-bound floodplain in the East River, Colorado, USA - East River MetaG ERMLT700 | ecosystem: Environmental > Terrestrial > Soil > Floodplain | place...
ACGCTCGAGGGCGTCAAAGAATTCCTCGACTTCGTTGGGCACTTGTTTATTGGCGCGACGGGCCATGGCGTAGACATACTCCCGACGGGACCGTGCAAACTGGCGCACTTTGCTGGAGACAATTTGTTCGGCGGTCAGAGCGCCGCTGCCCCGCGCTCGCGGAACTCGAACCAGGCTGCCGTCGGCGGCAGCGTCAGCGGAGGTTGAACGGGCTGGCGAATCGTTGATTTGAGATCGCGTGTCGCCGTGACGCCGCAGCAGGAGGCCAATGACCAACAGGAGCAGGCAGGCAATGCCCAGCAGCCACGGCCAGCGAGCGGGACGAGAATTAATCATTAATATCCCTTACAATGATATGACACCGGCGACGGGGGATTTGTATGTTAGATTGAAAGTTGAAGTGATCAGTAATCAGTCGGGTGAGTAATCAGTAATGGCGCAAAATCCCAAGCACCAAGCTCCAAATCCAGAGACGCTCCAAAATCTGAAGTAATCAGTGATCAGTTGAGTGAGTAATCAGTTCGTGAACGCCGGGTCCGATGAGGTACGGGGTTGCGAACGGACCGGTTGCCGCTGTGTCGGCGCAGGGATTTTATCGCGTGCGCGTGTCGTCGGAATAAAGCGGACGCCGCGGAGCGGCGTCCCTACCGCGGCAAAAGTTTCGACTTTCGGTGTTGGGCGAAGTATGGGTCTCGCGTGCGAATTCAATTCTCGCGACGCAAGTTTTTAGTCACAACGGCAACGGCGGCCGCCGCGGTCGCCACTTCGACCGCCGCCGAAACGTCCTCCGAACCGATCATCGACATTCACCAGCATACGAATTACAGCGGACGCACTGACGCGCAGCTTATCGCGCACCAAAAGGCGCTGGGCGTAACGACCACGGTGCTGTTGCCGGCGGGCCGGCTTTACGGGTTGGACGCGGATTGCGGAAAGAACGACACGGTGCTGGCGCTCGCGAAAAAGCATCCCGACGAGTTCGTATTTTTCGCGAACGAGATCACGAACATTCCGGAGACGGGCGAGGAGATCACAAAATATGTGAAGCTCGGCGCGATCGGGATCGGCGAACAGAAATTCAAAGTGGCGTGCGATTCGCCGGAGTTCCAGCAGGTCGCAGAACTGGCGCAGGAGTTCGGGGTTCCAATTTTGATGCACTTCATGCACAACCAGTACAACACGGGGATCGAGCGGTTTCACAAAGTGCTGGAGAAATTTCCGAAGGTGAATTTTATCGGGCACGCGCAAACGTGGTGGGGCAACGTGGACAAAAACCACGAGCAGAAAGCGATGTACCCGACGACGAAAGTGGCCCCGGGCGGCATTACGGATCGATTGCTGAGCGAGCATCCAAATATGTATGGCGATTCTTCGGCCGGGTCGGGGCTGAATTTTTTCACGCGGGATGAAGAGCACGCACGCGCGTTCATGGAGCGCCACCAGGACAAGTTAATGTTCGGCAGTGATTGCAACGACGTGTTCGGGCGCGGGCCGGGGTGCCAGGGAGCAAACATCCTGGCGAATATTCGCAAGCTGGCGCCGACAAAGGCAATCGAGCGCAAGATACTTTTTGAGAATGCGAAAAGGGTGATGAAACTCAAGGAGTAACAGGAAGAATCAACGCAAAGACGCAGCCTAAAGTGGATACCGTCGGGCGTCCGGCGAAAAGGTTCAGAGGCGAAGAACCGGTCTGCCCCTCACCCTAACCGACGGCTGGCAATGTTGCGCGGCGAGACGCTGGCGCGTCCGCAGCCCCAGGGAGAGGGGACAGCGTTCGCCCGCAATGGCGGATTTGAGAATCATTGGATTCAGTGGCCGAGATGCCGATCCCGCGCCGGGTGATTGGAGCATTTGGCGCTGGGTTCCGACTAACAAGCAGGGTGCGAAGGATGATTGAGCGATGAAGAGAACTGTACTGTTGCTGCTGACGGCTGCCGCGGCTGTCTGGGCGGCGGCCCAGGTGGGGTCGCGCGTCGCCGCGTGGAAGGAGGTCGATGACGCGATCCAGAAGGGTCTGCCGAAGACGGCCATTGAGAAGCTGGACCCGATTATCCGCGACGCGTTGAGGGACAGGGCGTATCCCGAGGCGGTCAAAGCGATTGCGCGAAAGATCGTCCTCGAAGGGAACATCCAGGGGAACAAGCCGGAGGAAAAGATCACGCGGATACAGGCGGAACTCGCGCGCGCTCCGCAGGAAATCAAACCGGTCCTGCAAACGATTCTCGCGCACTGGTATTGGCATTATTTTCAGCAGAACCGCTGGCGTTTCATGCAGCGCACGCAAACGGCGCAAGCGCCCGGCACGGATTTCACGACGTGGGACCTGCCGCGTTTGTTCCGGGAAATCGATTTGCATTTCCAGGCTGCGCTCGCCTCCCACGCGGCGCTGAAACGAATCCCCGTCACCAACTACAGCGAGCTGCTGGTGAAAGGCGACGTGCCCGATGCTTATCGCCCGACGCTGTACGATTTCATCGCGCACGAAGCGCTGAAGTTTTACATCGCGGGCGAGCAGGCCGGCGCGAAGCCGCAGGAATCGTTCGAGATCGCGGCGGACGGGCCGATTTTCGCGCCGGTCCCTGATTTCCTGAAATGGAATGTGGATCGCAGCACGAACGCTTCGAATTACGAGCGCGCGATTGCGGTCTATCAGGATCTTCTCGCGTTCCATCAAAACGACACGGACAAGAGCGCCTTCCTCGACGCCGACCTCGATCGGCTTGCGTTCGGGCATAATGTGGCGTTCGGCGATGACAAGGACACCCGCTACATCGCTGCGCTGAAAAAGTTCGTGGACGCGTGGGCTGACCACGAGACGACAGCGCGGGCGCTCCACGCGTGGGGGCGAGTGTTGCAGGGCGATCGCGACCTCGTACAGGCGCGCGCACTTGCTTTGAGGGGGCGCAACGTTTTTCCCAACAGCGTGGGCGGAAAGCTTTGCCAGAATCTGATCGGTGAAATCGAAACGAAAAGCGTGCAGATGACAACGGAGCGTGTGTGGAATGCGCCGTGGCCGAAGATCGAGGTCTTCTACAAAAACGTCACGAATATCCATTTTCGTGCGGTGGCGTGGAACTGGGATGATTTCCTCGACCGCGGTAAGAACCGCCCTGAGCAGTTAAATGAGGATGAGCGAAAGGCCGTGTTGGCCCGCCGCCCCGCGGTGGAGTGGAGCGCCGCGCTGCCGCCCACGACCAACTATCTCTCGCGCGCGCACGAAGTGCCCGCGCCGGAGAAACTCGACAAAGGCTTTTACTTCATCGTGGCGAGCGTCGATCGGAATTTCGGGGACCAGAGCAACCAGGTTGTGTTCACGGATATTTGGGTGAGCGACCTCGCGCTGGTCCTGCGCCCGCGGCGGGACATGATCGAAGGCTTCGTCCTGAACGCAATCTCCGGCGAGCCCGTTTCGGGCGCGGAAGTGAACGCGTGGCACTTAAATCGCGAGGGCAACCGAGTTGCGGAGCCGAAGTTAATGACCGATACGAATGGCTTTTTCCAATTCGCCGCGCAGAACCGCCAGTATTTGGTGCGCACGCGCTCGGCGAGTGACCAGGTCGCGTCGCAACACGATGTCAGCGCGTATCGGAGGGACAGGCAACGTTCTTACGAGCAGACGGTTTTCTTCACCGATCGCGCGCTGTATCGGCCGGGCCAGACGATCCAGTACAAAGGGATTTGCCTGCGCGTCGACACGGGACGGAACGATTACGACCTGCTCCCAGGCCAGCAGGTCACGGTCATTTTCGCGGATCCCAATAACAAGGAGATCGAGCGGCAGACGCGGCAATGCAACGACTACGGCTCATTCTCGGGCAGCTTCACGGCGCCGCGCGACCGGCTCATGGGGCGGATGCGCATTTACATTTCGGGCGGGCCGAACGGGAACACGCAGTTCAACGTGGAGGAATACAAGCGGCCCAAGTTCCAGGTCGAATTGGAGGCGCCAAAAGTCGCGGCGAAGCTGGGCGAGAAGGTTTCGCTTCCAGGCAAGGCCACGGCTTACACGGGCGCGGCGATCGACGGCGCGAAAGTGCGTTACCGCGTGGTGCGCAACGTGCAGTTCCCGCCGTGGTGCTATTGGTATGGCTGGCAGATTCAACGTTACCAGCAGGGCAGCCAGGAGATCGCGCACGGCGACCTCCAGACCGGAACCGACGGCACTTTCACAATCGAATTCGTCGCGAAGCCCGATACTTCGATTTCGCCGACGAACGAACCGATCTTCTCATTCACTATCCATGCCGACGTGACCGACACCGCCGGCGAGACTCGGTCCGATGAACGGGTCATTCGCGTGGGTTACACGGCATTGCAAGCAACGGTTGCCGTGGACGAATGGCAGACGATTGCGAAACCGGTCGAGATCAAACTCTCAACACAAACGCTCGATAGCGAACCGCAGGTCGCTGAAGGTTCGCTCAAGGTTTACCGGCTCAAGCAACCGGAGCGCGTCCACCGCAAGGCACTCGAAGGTCCGCGTTATTGGCGTTACGGGACGGATTTCGATCCTGCGACCGCGAACGATGAAGACCTCTCGAACCCTACAACGTGGCCGCTGGGGGATGTCGTCTTTGAACGCGGCTTGACGACAGACGCCAAGGGCGAAGCGAAAGCGGAAGTGAAGCTTGAGGTTGGCGTTTACCGCGCGATCTTCGAAACACAGGATCGCTTCGGGAAGAAGGTCACTGGCATGGCGCAAATCCGCGTGCTCGATCCTGCGGCAACGAAGCTGGCCATCAAGATTCCGCACGTGCTGGACTCGCCGGACTGGTCGGTCGAGCCGGGTGCGGAATTCATGGCGCTTTGGGGAACCGGCTATGATGAGGGTCGCGCGTTCATTGAAATCGAACACCGACACAACTTTGTCGAGCGTTATTGGACCAAACCCGGCCAGACCCAGCAGCAAATCAAGCGCGCCGTGAACGAATCCATGCGCGGCGGTTTCACGTTGCACGTCACGCAAGTGCGCGAGAACCGGGCTTACCTCGAATCGCGTCATGTGGATGTGCCGTGGAGCAACAAGGACCTTGAACTTAAATGGGAACATTTCACGTCGAAACTTCAGCCGGCGCAGAAGGAAACATGGACGGCCGTGATCACGGGAACGAACGCCCAGAAGGCGGCGGCAGAAATGGTCGCAGCGCTTTATGATGAATCGCTTGATGCTTACATGCAGCACCATTGGCTTCAGCGCTTCAGTTTTTTTTATCGGGACCAAAGCACGGCCAGCTCGCAGTTTCAAAATGCCGACAAGCACTTCCAGCACCTGCACGGGAATTGGCCTTCCTACTACGTTCATGTGCCGAACACGCATCGGCATTTCCCGGAGGATCTCGTCGCGAACTATTACGGATATGATTATCTCCAGCGCGGGCGCTCCGACAATTTCAGGTTCGCGCGCGGCGGTGTTGTAAGTGAGGAAAGGTTGGCCGATTTGGCCGCGGCTCCCGCAGCCGCAGCCGAAGGGGTAATGACAAAATCGGCGGCTGATTCCCGTGTGCAACTCGGGGCGACCGTCGCGGGCGTCGGTGGCGCGGTCGCTGAGCCAGCTCAACCGCGTGGTCCCGACTTGAGCCAGGTCAGCGCACGAAAAAACCTCAACGAAACAGCGTTCTTCTTTCCGCACCTCGTCTCTTCGGAGAACGGCACCGTCAAGATGGAGTTCACGATGCCGGAGGCGTTGACGCAGTGGCGGTTCATGGGGTTCGCGCACAACAAGGATTTGCGTTCGGGTTTTCTGGAAGGCAAGGCGGTCACGGCCAAGGACCTGATGGTGCAACCCAACCCGCCGCGCTATCTGCGCGAAGCTGATGTGCTTGAGTTCACCGTTAAGGTTTCGAACCAATCCGCGGCGCGGCAAACGGGCAAAGTGCGCCTGACGTTTTCAGATGCGTCGAGCAATGATCCGGTCGATAAGGCTCTCGGCAACGATCAACCCGAATTGAGCTTCGACATTCCCGCGAAGGAGTCGCGCAGTTATTCGTGGCGGCTGAAAGTGCCGGATGGACTCGGATTCCTCGTTTACAAAGCCGTCGCCTCGACGGGGAAAATCTCGGATGGTGAAGAAGGTCATTTGCCGGTCCTCTCGCGCCGCATTTATCTCACCGAGTCGCTGCCGCTCCCGATTCGCGGGCCGGGCACGAAGAAGTTCGAGTTCACGAAGCTGCTGAAATCCGAAAAGTCGGACACGTTGCAGCACAAGGGGTTCACGGTGCAGATGGTTTCGAATCCATCGTGGTACGCCGTCATGGCGCTGCCCTACCTGATGGAATACCCATACGAATGTTCGGAGCAGGTCTTCAATCGGCTTTACGCGAACGCGCTCGCGCGCACGATCGCGAATTCCGATCCGAAAATCCGACGGATTTTCGATCAATGGAAAGGCACGCCCGCGCTGGACAGTCCGCTCATGAAAAATCAGGACCTCAAGAGCGTGATGATCGAGGAGACGCCGTGGCTGGTCCAGGCGCAGGACGAGAGCCAGGCGCGCCGGAACGTCGGCCTTCTCTTCGACGCCAACCGGCTCGACAGCGAACTCGCCCGTGCGCTCAAGCAACTCACGGAAATGCAACTCGGCGATGGGTCGTGGCCATGGTTCCCGGGCGGTCCCGGCAATGATTACATTACGCTCTACATTACCACCGGCTTTGGGCGCCTGCGTCACCTCGGCGTCGATGTGAATGTTCAGCCCGCGGTCCGTTCGCTCGCGCGGTTGGATGGTTGGATCGAAACGATTTACCGCGAGATCCTCAAAACCGGGAACGAGGACGACAATCATCTCACCCCGACGATTGCGCTCTATCTTTATGGCCGGAGCTTTTTCCTGAAGGACCGTCCGATAGCCCCGGCGAACAAGGAAGCGATCGATTACTTCCTTGGGCAGGCGAAGAAGTACTGGCTTGAGTTGGCGAATCGACAATCGCAGGGCCACCTTGCCGTGGCGCTCAATCGTTTCGGCGACAAGCAGACCGCGCAGGGCATCATGAAGTCCATTCGCGAACGTTCCGTGACGAACGAGGAGATGGGAATGTTTTGGCGCGACACGGAGCTGTCGTGGTGGTGGTATCGCGCGCCCATCGAAACGCAGGCGTTGATGATCGAGGCTTTTGATGAAGTAGTCGCGGACGCGAAGGCGGTCGAAGAATGCAAAGTCTGGCTCATCAAGCAAAAGCAAACGCAGGATTGGAAAACGACGAAGGCCACCGCTGACGCCGTTTACGCGCTGCTCCTGCGCGGGCGCGATGTGCTTGCTTCGGATGCGCTCGTCGAGGTGAAAGTTGGCGGTCGTGAAATCAAGCCGGAGAAAACGGAAGCGGGCACGGGATTTTACGAGCAGAAATTTGCGGGCACCGAGGTGAAGCCGAAGTTCGGCGAAGTGGCGATCAAGAAAATCGACCAGGGCGTCGCGTGGGGCAGCGTGCATTGGCAGTACATGGAAGACATTTCGAAGGTGACGCCGCACGAAGGCACGCCGCTCAAGCTGCGCAAGACGCTTTACACGAAGTCGAACACGGCCAAGGGACCGGTGATCGCCCCTGTGAAGAGTGAACTCAACGTGGGCGACGAACTGGTGGTCCGGATCGAGTTGCGCGTCGATCGCGACATGGAGTACGTGCACCTGAAAGACCAGCGCGGCAGCGGCACGGAACCGGTCAACGTCATCTCGCGTTACAAATATCAGGATGGCTTGCGCTACTACGAATCAACACGCGACACCGCCAGCCACTTCTTCATCGATTACCTGCCGAAGGGTGTTTACGTGTTCGAATACTCCACGCGCATCCAGCACAAGGGGCGTTACCAAACCGGCATCGCGGAAATCCAGTGCATGTACGCGCCGGAGTTCAACAGTCACTCGGAGAGTTTGCCGATGGCGGTGAATTAATTGGCTGGGTAGGGCGCGCTGTCCCCAGCGCGCCGCAAACCTCAATCGAGTTCTGCGACCGTTGCTTCGGCGCGATAGAGACATCGCGTCCTACCTGCACTAAATCATTGCTCTGTGCGCATCACCTTCCAACAATGCGCGCGATGAAAGCAGTGATCCTAGCGGCGGGGCGAGGGACGCGCATGCGCGACCTCACCAACGAATTGCCCAAGCCGATGTTGAAAGTGATGGGTGTCCCTATTCTCGAGCACATCATCCAGGGGCTCGTCTCCAATGGCGTCCAGGAGATTTTTATCGTCACAGGTTTTCGTGCCGACGTCATCGAGGCTTATTTCGGCAGCGGCCAGAAGTGGGGCGGGCGTATCGCTTATGGGCGGCAAACGGTCCAGGATGGAACGGGCAAAGCGCCGGAGATTGCGAAGGAATTCGTGCGCGACGATGCTTTCCTGCTCACATACGGCGACATCCTCGTGAAGCCGGAGACGTACGGCCACATGATCAAGCGATTTTCCGAAGCGACCTTTTCCGGAATGGTAACCGTGACCGGCAGCGAAGACGTGACCAAGGGCGGGTTGAACTTTTTTGATGAGGAATTCTGCCTGACGCGCGTCGTGGAAAAACCTTCCGACAAGGAACTGCTTGAACTGCGCAATCAGGGACTTTTACGCCCGGGTCAAATCGCGTGGTACAACGCCGGCATTTACATCTTCCGTCCTGTCCTGTTCGAGTTTACGGCCGCTCTTCAAAAGTCGCCGCGCGGCGAATACGAATTGACCGACGCGATCAACGCGATGGTCAAGAAGAGCCATCACATCGCGGGAATGCAAATCGAGGGGCGCTGGGTAGACGTGCGCGATCCGGAGGTGCTGGCGTCGCTTGAGCGCAGCTAGGGCTTGGCGCCGCCGTCTTTCTCGAGACGGCGCTCGATTTCCTTTACGCGCTGGAGCAATTCGGGCAATCGCTCGACCGCGATGAACTGGCGCTTCATTTGGCGGTCGGGACGCGCCGGGGCGCCGAGCCATTTTTCGCCATCCGGAATGTCATTCATGACGCCTGCCTGCGCGGCAACCGTCACGTGATCGCCAATCTTCAGGTGACCCGCAAGGCCGACCTGTCCCGCGAGTGTCACGTGCTTGCCCATCTTCGTGCTTCCGGCAATTCCCACCTGCGCGATGATGATCGAGTAGTCGCCCACCACGACGTTGTGGGCGATCTGCACCAGGTTGTCGATCTTGCTACCCTTGCCGATGACCGTGGACCCGAGCGCGCCGCGGTCAATCGTTACGTTGGCGCCGATCTCAACGTCGTCGTGAATGATCACGTTTCCGACCTGCGGCACTTTTCGGTGCACGCCCTGATCGAACACATAACCGAAGCCATCCGAGCCGATCACCGTGCCCGCGTGAACGCGCACGCGTGCGCCGATGATGGAGCGGGCATAAACGGTGACGTTTGGAAAGAGCCGCGTCCCTTCGCCAATTTGCGAATCCGCAGCAACATGGTTTCCGCCTTCGAGAACAGCGCCCGCGCCGATCTTCACTCTCTCCCCGATGGCGCAGAACGGGCCGATGTGCGCCGTGGGATCAACCTGCGCCGTCGAGTGGACGACCGCGGAAGGATGCGCGCCCGCCGTGAACTTCGGTTCGGGAAAGAACAACGGCATCACCTTCGCGAAAGCGACGCGTGCGTCGGGGACGCGGATCAGGGTCTTGTTCGCGCTCTTCAAGTCGCCGCTGACGAGCACGGCGGAGGCGGCGCTTTTCCCGGCCCGCTCAAAGTAGGCGTCGTTTTCGGCGAAGGTGAGGTCCCCCGGACGCGCCGTATCGGCTGAGGAAAACCCGGTGATCAGCAAGGTAGCGTCGCCAGCGACAACTCCCCCGAGTTGCTGCGCGATTTCTGCGACCGTGAACTTCGGCGGCCTAGATGCCTCGTTCATTGATGATGTTGTTTTGCTCGTCGAGCAATAAGACGCGCGGCTGCCAGCTTTTGGCGATCGCCTCTTCGACGACAGTGTAGCTCATGATGGTGAGCCGATCGCCGACTTTGCCCAAATGCGCAGTGGCGCCATTCAAAACGACAGATCGGGAACCGCGCTCGCCGGGGATGACATAGGTCTCAAACCGGTCGCCGTTCGCGAGATTGCTGCAAAGGACGCGCTCGTAGGGATAGAGCCCGGCTTTTTGCATGAAGTCCACAGCGATGGTTATGCTGCCTTCGTAGTGCATATCGGCAGCGGTGACCGTCGCGCGGTGAATTTTCGACTTCAAAATATGTATCTGCATAAACGGCGCGCGGGCGTTTCCGCCCGCAGCAACTCGCGCATCGCAAGTCTCGTTGACTTGACTATGACACCTAACTATAAAGTGCGCGTTACCAGATTCAATCTCTAGTTTAACACGTTATGGCCAAGACACTTCGGGTCGGAATGATCGGATACAGGTTCATGGGCAAAGCCCATTCGAACGCATGGCGGCAGGCGCCCCACTTTTTTCCGCTCAAAGCCGACGTGGAAATGCACACGATTTGCGGGCGCGACCCGAAGGGCGTTGAAGCGGCGCGCAAGCAACTTGGATGGAAAAACGCGTCCAGCGATTGGGAAGAGGTCGTTAATTCGCGCGATATCGACATCATCGACATCAACACGCCAAACGATTCGCACGCGCCCATCGCCATCGCCGCAGCGAAGGCGGGCAAGCACGTCCTTTGCGAAAAACCGCTCGCGCTCACCGTCGAGCAATGCCAGGAGATGCTCGATGCCGTGAAGAAGGCGGGGGTGGTCCACATGGTTTGCCACAATTACCGGCGCATTCCCGCTATCGCCCAGGCGAAAAAGATGATCGAGGACGGCACCATCGGCGACATCTTCCATTATTACGCGCGCTATTCGCAGGACTGGATCGTGGATCCGAATTTTCCGCTTGTGTGGCGTTTGCAGAAAGGCATCAGCGGCAGCGGCACGCACGGAGACATCAACGCGCACATTATCGACCTCGGTCGCTACCTTGTCGGTGAGTTCAGCGAAGTGTGCGGCCTGATGCACACATTCATCAAGGAACGGCCCGTGATGGACGATACCGGCAAAGGCCAGGGCCTCGGTGGCAAGGCCGCGAAGAAGATGGGCAAGGTGACTGTGGACGATGCTGCCATGTTCATTGGCCGCTTCAAGAATGGTGCGCTCGCGAACCTTGAGGCCACGCGCTTTGCGCTAGGCCGCAAGAACCACATCGAAATTGAAATCAACGGCTCGAATGGTTCGCTGCATTTTGACTTCGAAGACATGAATCGCCTGAAGTTCTTCGACAACACGGAACCCCAGGACCGCCAGGGTTTCCGCGACATTCTGGTGACTCAACCCGGCGGCACGCATCCATACGTCGGCGGCTGGTGGCCTCCGGGGCACATCATCGGCTACGAACACACCTTCGTGCACACGATTGCCGACTTCGTGAACGCGTGCATCGACGGCAAGCCCGTGCAGCCTACGTTCGAGGACGGCCTGCGCAACGAGCGGGTGCTTGCCGCGGTCGAAGAGTCCGCGCGCAACCGGCAATGGGTCAAAGTGTAGCTGCGGTTAACCAGTGGTGATCTTTTAAGGACGGCCACGAGCCGTCCTTTTTTGTCTCCCAGTGGGAAAAACAACCTTTCTATCTGCCTCGAAACAAGGTACATAATTGCGATGTTCCGAAGTTGCATCAGCACCCTGATGATCGTCATATGCCCGTTGGCAGCGGCCTTCGCTGAAGGAATTTTTACCGTTAATATCGGCAACGCGGGCAGCGGTGCGCCGGTCACCACTCCGCTCGTTCAGCACAGCAATGACTGGCGCTACCGCTTCGGCACCAACGCGCCGCAGACCGATTGGCAGTCCGCCGGCGACGCGTCGCTGGATGCAACGTGGCTGACCGGAGCGGGCGGATTCGGCTATGAAGATGGCGACGACGTCACTGTGCTCAACGTGATGTCCAACCGCTTCAGCACACTTTACATTCGCCGCGAGTTCGTCATCTCGAATTCCCCAAACACGAACGAGCAACTTCGTTTGATCATGGACTGGGACGACGGTTTTGTGGCGTGGCTCGATGGCGTGGAGATCGCTCGCTCATCGAACGCGCCTGGCGCGCCCGGCACCGAACCGGCTTATAACGCCATTTCACTCCAACCGAACCACGAAGCATCGGCTGGTGGCGGCGCGGCGCCTGCCACGTACAATTTGGGCCGCGCCGTCGATCGCCTTCCTCCCGGTCCGCATGTGCTGGCGGTCCTGGGACTCAACGGTGCGACGAACAGCAGCGACTTCTCGCTCATCGCCGATCTTGAAGTCTTTGAGAGCAGCGCGGGTGGCGGAGCAACAGCGAACCAATACATCACGATCGTGCAGAGCACTCCGTTGGTATTGAGTGGCTCCAATACTGTGGCCGGCGCTACGCGCGTCACCGTCAATGGCATCGACGCGCTCTTCAGCATCGCCGAAGGCACGTGGCGTTTGTCGCAACCGCTCAGTCCCGGCATGAATCGCCTGTTCATCACCTCCCTGGACAGCGCGGGCAACATTCTCGCCTCTGCGAATCGCGATGTCGTGTTTGAATCTTCGCCTGTTTTGGCCGGCGGCCTGGTCTCGTCGGATACGTCGTGGAGTTCAGTCATTCGCGTCACCAACAGCGTCACCGTTCCAAACGGCGTGGTGTTAACGGTCGAACCCGGTGCGGTCCTGTTGCTCTCATCCAACGTTAACATCACGGCCACGGGTGTGGTGAACGTCGCCGGCACGGAGCTGAATCCGGTTTTCGTGTTTCCAGCGGGGGCACGGGCCTGGGGCAATTTCGGCGCGAACGGCTCCAACGCGAGCGCGGCATTTCGTTATGCGGAAGCAGTGGGTGGCCAGTTGCGGGTCGCTAACGGCGGCACGCTGCTGATTGAAGATTCGGTGGTGCGCGATTTGCCCGAGTCCGGGCGCGAGATTATCGCGGGTGTGAACGGCGGCGGTCTGACGGTTCGCCGCAGTCGTGTGGCGCGCTTCAGCGAAGTCGACGCGCGAGAGACACCGGTGCTGATCGAGCAGTGTTTGCTGGAACAGTTCCTCGTTGATGGCGTGGATATCAAGGCGACGAACTCGCCGCTTGTCGTTCGCGAGAGTACGCTGCGCTACGGAAGCCCGACCAACTCGAATGCCGACGCCGTGGACTTTGGACCCGGCGCGGGCACAGTGGAACGCTGCCTCATTCACAATTTTCGGGACAAGGGCGTTTCGATTGGCGGCGCGCCCGGAACGCGAGTGTTGGGATCCGTGATCTACAACTGCGGCATCGGGATTTCGGCGTATTCGTCGACCAACCTCGTCCTGGTGAACAACACGATCTCCGCCTGTGATAACGGCATCCTCTTCCGCGACAATCCGCAGCCTGCGATCGGCACGGCAACAAATCTCATCGTGTGGGGCAACCTCAACAACGTTGTTCTTAGCAACACCTCGACGCTCAATCTGACGTATAGCGACGTGCAGGGCGGCGCGCCGGCGGGTGAAGGTAACATCAGCGTCGATCCGCAGTTTGTTAACGCGGCAGCGAAGGACTTTCGCCTCGCGTCGAGCTCACCCGCTCGAGCGGCGGGCCTGGCTGGTACTGATATGGGAGCTATTTTTCCTGTGGGCGGCATTCCCGCCACGCCAACCATGCTCGCCGCCCGCGCATCCGCGCCCGGCAGCGTGCGGTTGAGTTGGCAGGAAGATTCCGACAACGAAGAGGCGTTCCTTGTCGAGCGCTCGCTCGACGGCAGCACGTGGACGAGCGCGGGCACCGCACCCGCAAACAGCCTGAGCTTCACTGACGGCGGCCTCACCGCTGGACTTTACTTCTACCGCGTCGCGACGACGAACAGCGTCGGCAAATCGCGCTACTCGAATATCGCCTCGGCGCGGCCCGCCAGCGATCCCGTCTCCGAGACCTTCGTTGGCGGGCAACTCACGGAGAGCACCACGTGGAACCCCACCATGGGGATCATTTATGTGCGCTCGAACGTCATCGTGCCGACCAACTTGGTCCTCACCATTGCTGAAGGGACGATTGTGCGCGTGACCAATGGTGCATCGATCCGCGCCGTTGCGGGTGGGGCTATCAATATCCTCGGCAGCGAATCGAACAAGGTCGTCATCTCTCGCTGGGACACCAACGCAGTTTGGGGCGAGTTGTCCGTCAACGGCACCAATGCTTCGCTTTACGTCCGCCACGCGGAGATCTCCGGGGGCCAAACCACGGTGTATAACGCGGCGGTCGGCCTGATCGAAGACAGTTACTTCCACGACTATCGCATCACGGGCACCACGCTGACGCAGCCGATCGTGCTCAGCCAATTCGCACGGCTGATGACGATGCGCCGTTCGCACGTGCAGAATTACTATGAGACGTTGTTTCGCAATTGCGTCATTATCATCGAAGTTTGTTTGTTCGATGATATCTCAGGCGACGGCCTTGACTTCGACGCAGCACAAACCGGGACCGTCTTGCGCCGGTCCACTTTCCGCAACGGCACTCTGGGCAATGTTGATGCGGTCGACGTGGGTCCCGCGGAGCTTGGCGGCTCGCGCGACGTCATCATTGAAGACT
>Ga0105340_1000816_pt1 | contig 14456 bp, 27 predicted proteins | sample EasRivMeERMLT700_FD_89676 | JGI IMG/M metagenome (GOLD analysis project Ga0105340, IMG submission 89676) | Soil microbial communities from meander-bound floodplain in the East River, Colorado, USA - East River MetaG ERMLT700 | ecosystem: Environmental > Terrestrial > Soil > Floodplain | place...
CACCGACGAGCGCTTTGAACTGATCCTGCGGCCACGCGGCTCGTTCGATCTCAAGCCGAAAGACTTGCTGTCCGCCGACGCGGTGTTCATCGACGGCGATCACAGCTACGACGCCGTGATGAACGACTCCGCGCTGGCTTACGATCTGACCCGCGAAGGCGGCATCATCGTCTGGCACGACTACCTGAACCCGACCGTCGAGGTTACCCAAGCGCTGGACGATCTCGCCGCTCGCGGTCACCACATCCAATCCATCGAAGGAACGTGGCTGGCGTTTGAACGTCGGTGACAAGCATCCGCAGGGCGTGCCGGTTATTCGCCCCACTCCACACCGGCATAAAAGTCGGCGGCGCGGCCAGCCTAACATCACCGCTAGGCCACTCTCACCGCAGCGGATGAGAGCAAGAAACCCCGCGCCGCCGAACTACTCAGACAGCTACAACATCATCCTCGCGGACACTAGCACGAACGGTCGTGCCTAACATCTCGATCAGCACCGCAATTCGATCATGCGGAAGCTGGCCGTCGTATATCCCGATAGTGCCAGCCAGCACGCCCTTTTCGACGCGCACGCTTTGCCCAACAACGAACTTCTTCATCACGAAAAAACCGTCAGGGTCGCAGCCGTTCTTGAGACCCTCGACAACCCATTCTTGCAGCAAGGCTGGCTTCAGCGACGTGCTCATGATCAGCCTGCTCAACCCGAACAGCGACAGCAGATCATACCAGCGCTCCGATATTCTGATCAGCACGTAGCGAGGGAAAAGCGGCTCTTCGCGGAATGCGAAATGATGGTGCTGGGTGCGGCGTCGGCGCTTGTATTTGATCTTGGGGCACCACGCTTCAAACCCCAATTTCCCGGCGTGCCAGACGACGCGGTCTTCCTCGCGGGGATGCGTGTGCGCGACTGCCCAGCCCGATGCCATTACCAACAACCCCCCGTTGGAGACGCACAAGGTACGCACCGCTTGTGCGCCTGTTTTTGACCTCGATCAACCGGGAGGATGGGTAAAAGCGCCTGTATGGAACCCAAAGGCGCGAGGTTCCGCAACCTAACCCATTGACCTATCTACAGAACATCCTCTCATGGCACCCCTTGCAATGTGTACAGGAACCTTTACATTAGTACTGGAAGACAAGTTCTACGGCTCGCGACCGCACCTACAACGCGCCACCGCCCAACGGAGGGCAGTTACCAGACGGGGAAAGGGCCTCGCGCTAAAGGCCCCCAGTACTAGGTCCGGGACTTACAACCACACGGGGGTGGGGATGACCTAACCCTCGGCAAGACGCGGCCTTGAGCCACGCGCGATGGAGTTAAGGCGCTTCACAGGACGAATGCCCGTCAGGGCGAGATCGAATTGTCTCGTCAAACAAGTTGACCGATAGCGAGGCCGGGACTTGAAGCGAAACACTCCGCGACTCTAAACGGAATGCACGGGGCCGGGTCACACTGGCCCCGCTGCGTTTCGTAGTACCGCACAAACGAACCCTTCCCGATTCAACACCATTTTGAAATGTGGATGTGAGGATCGGCTCAGTTGCGCGGTACCACGAAGCGCAAGCTTCCTACTGCTGTTACGTCACGGCGCGGCATCTGAGATAGATGCAGCCGCTCTAGCGCGACTTGGGCGCATGTCTCGGTGAAAATCCACACACGACGGGGCTGATCAGTCTCGCCGCGCCGTGACGCAACAGCAGCAGAACGATGGAGAGACAAATATGAGAATTTTGCTCAAGGGCAAAAACTACCGCGTTCACCACAGCGGCAAGGTCGAGGTCCAGTACATCAAACCCGATGAGTACGGTGGGTTGAAATACTGGCGGACATTGCCGCAGGGCAAGCGCTCTGCCGAGGTTCGTAAAATCGCGGCTGAGTTCAATTCGCTTGTCGCGAAAGAGTAACCAACCGCTGAACCCCAGCGCATTGCCCATGCTTCGGCGTGGGCCTTGCAGTGTGGTTCTCACCACGCTCGCCGCATGCAAACACGGCGAACTCTAAGATGGAGTCGAACGATGACTAATCTTATGAACGGCACGGTGCTGAAAAGCGCCGAGGCCGAGATTACGATTGATCTCGCTGCTCATCTTTTGGAGATGCTGACCGACAACGGCGACCCCGTCATGCTTTGGGGTTTGCCGGGCATTGGTAAGACCTCCATTGCCGAGCAGCTTGGGGTCAAGAGAAACCGCAAGGTGATCGTGCTCAAGACCAACGTCCGCGAGCCGGTTGACCTTCGCGGCATTCCGGTTGCCGATCTGGCGACCGGAACGACCAAGTGGCTCGTCCCCGACGAGCTTCCTCAGGTCGAGCGTGACGGTGAGGAGGGCTACCTGCTCATCGATGAGATCAACACCGGCACCACGCAAATGATGGCGGTGATGATGGGCCTTGTGCTTGAGCGCAGGGTTGGCGAGTACGTCCTGCCGAAAGGCTGGGTCGTGATCGCCACTGGCAACCGCGTATCTGATCGCGCGGCTGCTCAGCGCATGCCGACTGCTCTTCGCAATCGGTTCGCGCATTTGTTCATCATGCCCGACGTTGAGGCTTGGGCTAAGTGGGCAAATTCTAACGGCGTTGCTCAGGAGGTTGTTGCCTTCGTGCGGTTGCGCCGTGACTTGATCCACATGATGCCAAAGGGCGACGAGAACGCTTTCCCGTCACCCCGCAGCTTGGTGAAGGCCGCCCAGTACGTGAACGCCCACCGCTCTGTCCGCAGCAAATTGTTTGCGGCGCATATCGGTGACGCGGTTGCCGCTGAGCTTGATGGCTTTATCGACCTCTATGCGTCGATTGGATCGCTTGCCGATATCGTGAAAGACCCAGACAACGCGCCGCTGCCTGCCAATGCTTCTATTCGGTATGCGACGGTAACGGGCTTGGGCCGCATGGCGGATCGCCAGAACTTTGCAAACATCATTCGGTATGCCGAGAGGCTTCCGCGTGAATCGCAGATACTGGTTGTCCACGATGCCACCAACCGAGTGGAGACCCTGAAGAACACCTCAGAGTATGGCGCTTGGGCGGTGAAGAACCAAGATATCGTCCTGCAAAACTGAGCACTGAGCGCCGCTCCTAAGTCGGGGCGGCGTCACAGTGTTCACTCAGAACACTCGCCGCAGCAAACACGGCGATCTCTAAAGAGAGGAGTCGAAACATGGATACCCATGTTAAATCACCGCTGTCTCGTAAAGCGGTCTTGCTGGCGGTCAACATTTCTTCGTGGACCGCACGCAAGCTTGACCGCAAGGTCACGCAGGAGACCAACGAGAAGTACCACGCCGCTGAAGACGCGGGGCGGTACAACAAGCTCCTGATCGAAAAGGATCGTATCGCGAAGCTCACCGGGTTGGTGAGTGCGGCTCGTGCGCTGCACTACAAATACACCAAGCCGTGGCTAGACGATGGTCCGCGCATTCTTCCCAACGCGGTGTTCGTGGAGTTCTCGAATGAGTTTCGGAAACTCAAGGATGAGTTCGAGGTTGAGGCCGACAGGTTCAGCCGCGAATATCCAAACTACATCGAGGAGCGGAAGGCCAAGCTGAACGGCTTGTTCAACGAAGCCGACTACCCCGATGTGAGCACGATCCGGTCCAAGTTTAATATGGACCTGAGCATCTCCCCGCTGCCTGATGCAGCCGATTTCCGGTCAGACCTTGACCCGGAGATCGCCGCTGACATCAAGCGGGAGATCGAGGAGCAGACCAGCAAGGTTGGCTCCAACGTCATGAAGCACACCATCGACCAGATTGTCGAAGTGGTGGGCCACATGGCGAAACGGCTGACCGAGTACCAAAGCGATCCAGAGAAGAAATCGCGTTACTCGGACTCGTGGGTGGACAATGTTCGCGAGTTGGCCGGGTTGCTGCCTGCCTTCAATCTGACAGGCGACCCGAAGCTGACCGCGATCACTGATCGCATCCTGAAGGAATTGTGCGCGGAAGACGCGCAGTCCCTGAAGGGGAACCACGAAGCTCGCAAGTCCGTCGCCAAGTCTGCCGAGGACATCCTCGCGGACGTGACGAAGTTCTTCGGCTGATCACTAAGCGCCGCTCCGCAAGGGGCGGCGTCATAGTGCTCACGCACTCCGGGTTGCAACCCGGTACTGATGGGAGTCGAACAATGACTGACCATGTGAAACTGGCGTCTGAAAGCGTCCTCAAGGCGCGGACGGATGTCATCCTGACCAACCGCTTCTATGGCGTGCTGGTCAGCAATGTCGATCCGGTGCTGTCAAAGGCAATTCCTACGGCGGCAACGAACGGCAAACAGCACTTTTTCAATCCTGAGTTCGTCAACAAGCTGTTCACGAAAGAACTCAAGTTCGTGCAGCGGCATGAAAGCGAACACGACGCCCGGCACCATTCAACTCGCCGTGGCGGCAGAGACCCGAAAGAGTGGAACATCGCATGTGACTACGCGATCAACATTGACCTCGTAGACGAGATCGCCGCTGGCGATCACAGCATGGAGTTGCCGCGCGAGGAAGTTCTCGGCGGCAAACCCTACGTTGATGCGAAATATCGCGGCATGTCTGCGGAAGATATCTACCGCAGCCGCGAGCTTGATCGGCAACGCGCCGAGCAAGAGAAGCAGAAACAGCAAGAGGCCGAAGAGGCCGAGGCTGACGACGAAGACGATGCCAACGACGAAGCTGGCAACGAAGAGGCTGGTGACGATGCCGCCGATCCCGGTGAGAAAGCTGGGGACGATGACGGCGACGAAGCCAGTGACGACAACGAAGCCGGTGAGGAAGCCGGTGACGACGAAGGCGACGAAGCTGGCGCGGATGGCCGGGGCAAACCCGGTAAAGGTGACAGCGACGACGCTGAGGAGGCCGGTGACGAAGCCGGTGAAGAGAACGGTGACGAAGCTGGCGAAGCCGGTGACGAAACCAGCGACGAACCCGGCAAACCCGGTGGCGGCGGTGGCGACGAAACCAGCGACGAAGCTGGCGACGAAGCCGGTGAAGGCACGGGTGATGGCGAAGGCGGCGAGGACGGCGATGAGCCTGTCAGCGCTACCGGCGACATGCCCGGCGGCATGGGCGAGGTGCTCGATGCCACGGACGATCCCGCTGAGGTCTCTGAGGAAGAGGCCAAATGGGAGCGCGTCGTGCGTCAGGCGGCGACCATGGGCAAGGGCGATATGCCCGGACACATGGTCCGGGAGATCGACCGGGCCAACCAGTCCAAGCAGGACTGGCGCGAAGTGTTGCGAGCCTACTTCGATCAGGGTGCGACCCAGATCGAAACGTGGAACAGACTGAACCGGCGCTTTGCCGGTGGCGGCCTGAACCTCCCCGGCTCGCAGCGTGAAGGCGTGAACTCGGTTGTGTTCCTGATCGATGAGTCAGGCTCTGTTGATGACATCGCACTCGCTGCGGTGGCTGCGGAAGCGCAGGCCGCCTTGGATGAGGGCATCATCAGCAAGCTGACGGTCGTGAAGGGCGACACGCGGGTTACCAGCGCGGCTGAATACGCGCCCGGTGACCAGATCGATTTCACCGCTCACGGTCGCGGCGGCACAGAGATGCGCCCGCTGTTCGACTGGGCAAGCGAGAACGTGGACAACCCGTCCCTGATCGTTTGTTTCACCGACGGCTTCATCGAATCGGAAGAGGGCCTCGGCCCCCAACCGGCCAGCGAAGTCCTCTGGGCGTTTCACGGTTATCCCGACGTTGTGAAGGGGATGATCGAGAACGCCCCGTGGAAAGCTCCGGGCATCGATGTCGGCGCACACTGAGCAATGAGGGCGGCGGGCTGTACCCCGCCGCCTCACAGTGTTCAGACGAACACTAAACTGATGGAGAGAGTCATGACCAAAATCAAAATCAACTGGCTGAACGAAAGCCCCGGCGCGACTGCTGATGAGCGCGGTTACTGGCGCTCGACGGAAGGGCGCTTCCATATCAGCCCTAACTATCGGCACACGATCCACCCAGACAGCTACTCGCTGCTGGATATGCTGAAGAACAGGGAAGGCCGTCGCCCGACCTACGACACCGTGCGCGAAGCAAAAGCTGCTGCGCTCAACACCGTAACCGATGAAGTCGCAAACGAGATTGGCTTGTGACCGTGCCGTCACTTGGCTATCACTCCGCGAAATCTAAGCTACTTGAACTACCTGTGTCGGCGTAAGAGTCCGGTGAAGAGGCGTGCCCAGTCGAGAAAATATCGGAGGTGTCCGAGGCCATGGAATAAATCGGAACGTAGCGTGGCAGTCCCCTGCGGGACGAACGACCACTGTTGCGGCACAGGCGCAGATCAACTCAAAACGATGGAGAGAGAAAATGAAAAACGTCTATGTGGTTTATCAAAAAGATGGTCACGACGGCGACTTCACTGGCGTCGTCGGCGTCTTCACCGACATCAACCGGGCATACGAAGTCCGGGATCGCAGCAACGCGCTGAGCGATGGCGGCTATGCTTACGCCGTCGAGAGCGCCGATCTCGATCCGACAGATGTGAAGGTCTTTGAGACTGCCTGACCACTGAGGGCGGCCCCGACAACTGGGCCGCCTCACAGTGTTCATGGTGAACACCAGATGGAGGAGAGAGTCGATGTCTTGGAAACCTGAAGTGATTGCCGACGACACCGGTAAGTGGTGCGGCAACGGACTGGCCTTTGCTACCAAGGAAGAAGCTGAGGCCAACGCCCGCGACCTGATGAGGCGCTGGATACTGGTCACAGCAACACGGGCCGTCGAGTCCGACGAACCCGTAAATTATAAATGGACCGACAAGGGCCTCGAAGCTGTCGAAGCTGACACGTCCCTGCCTGTAACCTGACCCGCTTGCGTCAGGTAGCGACCGTTGTTAGTTCTCGGTCGTTCGACTCCCGAACGCCCGCGCATGTTTGCAAGCGGCGCGGGCACCCCGTGATCAGCAATGGTCACGGGGTTTCTTTTGATGGAGAGAGAGACAATGGATATCAAACAAGACCTCACTGAGCGCGTGGAGAACTGGGCAATGCTGGGACATCCATCCCTGCTTGAACGGTTTGTCCTCCGCAACGGCAAGGCTTACACGCCCGGCAAGCGGATCGGGCACAAGCGCACGCCGAAGGAATGCTACGCCAACGCCGCGAACTTCGTGCTCAGGCGCAGCACCAAGAAACCCGCGACCTACGTCGAGGGCTTCGTGATCAGCAACAAGCTGCCGATCCCGATCCTTCATGCGTGGGTGTCGATGAGCGGGGACGATGCGATGGACCTGACGCTCGACGCCGAGAACTACCAATATTTCGGCGTGGCGTTCGACACCGACACGCTGCGGAAGGAAGTGATCCGCAACGGCGTCTACGGCCTCCTCGATACCGGCCTCGGCCTCAACTGGAAGCTGATGTTCAAGGTCGATCCCGAACTGGACGCGATCTGCAAGGCGGTGATTCCTGATGCCAAGCTGAAGCGAATGATGGAGAGAGCAAAATGAAACGTCCAACCTGTGTTCATTGCGGCAAGGCTTACGGCCAACGCTGGACAAAGCCGACCGTACTCGCATGGAAGGATGGCGAAAGCCGTCCACCCTATCGAGGCAACGGCATCGTCGTGAAGGAAGCCGACTGGGCTGCGCTCTCCGATATCGAGAAAACACTTGGCCGTCCGAAGCAAGACGGCGACCGCTATGTGCGCCTCGATGTCTGGGACGGCGAGACTTGGTTCGGCGGACAAAGCCCGTTCTGCACGCTGCGCTGTGCGTTGAACTACGCACGGCACGCCTACGCTCAACAGCAGGCTTATCGGGAGCAAGCTGAGCATGATGCAAAAACATGGAAAGGAGGAAGATGATGCAGACGATCTGGAACTGTGATGGCGGACATTGCGCGGACCCGCGTGGGCCTGTGCGTGTCTATCCGCTCGGTGGCGGCGGAAACTTGATCCTGTGCCACTCGTGCTGGGCGCACGAAAACCGCTACCGGCATCTCCGGGCAGTGGAGACAAAGAACCCCGACGCTTGGCCGCAGCACGATTGGGCCAAGGGCGAATTGCTGTACTCAAACTGATGGAGAGAACGATGACACATCTTTTTTCAAGCGTAGAGATCGGGCAGTGGCTCGACAACGATGAGGGCCTCTATAACTGGTGGCAAGCATCCAAGTTGTCGAAGCGCGATTTCATCCACCAAAACCGGAAAGAACTCGACAACATTATCAACCTCATGAATAGCGGCCAGAAGCAGATGCATTATCTGGCCTACGGACCTGAGGCAAAATACAAGTGACACGACACCATGCGCCTCTACGGCGGGGCGCATGAGCCGCGTCATGCGATGGAGAGAACCACTAATGGCAAGTTTTATTGATCTGGCTGGGCGGCGCTTCGGCAAGTGGAGCGTTGTCAAAAGAACTACAAATGCTCACGGCGGTACGCGCTGGATATGCCGCTGCAAATGCGGCGCTCAGCGCAAAGTGTTTGGTTCTGATCTTCGCAGAGGTCACAGCAAGTCGTGCGGTTGCAGATTTACAAAGCACGGCCACACACCGCGCCGCGCTGTTACCGCAGAGTATTACGCTTGGCAGGCGCTGCTTGGGCGCTGTCGTAACCCAAAAAATAAGGACTACCGATACTACGGTGGTCGCGGCATCGCAGTCTGCAAGCGATGGTCTAAATACGAAAACTTCTTCGCTGATATGGGTAAGCGCCCCAACGCCGGATACGAGATTGATCGTATTGACGTGAACGGCAACTACTCGCCAAGCAACTGCCGTTGGTTCCCACGCGGCAAGGGAGCGCGACGGATTTAGCAAAAGCCGCATGGAGAGAGTCAATGCCAAGAGGTAAGCGTAAAGAGAACGCCGTGTCCGTGGTGAACGCCACGACTGCGGCGCGTGATGCAAACGATGCTGCTGATGCCGCTCGTGAGAGAGTCATCAGGAAGCATGACCCTCAAGTCGAGGGCCTTCTCGACAGGCTCACGCCGGTCGAGTTGGACAGCCTCTACAAGACGATGCTGCTGAAGAACCGCAAGCAGACCAGAGAGGATGCGCTCGTGATCGCTTCTCTTCTGGAAACCCAGCTTAAGATTGTCGGCCTCCCGATTGAAGCCGCCAACGTGTCCGACATTCAGGGCATGCTGCGGGATTTGGTTATCAAGTGATCCGACCTCTGCCGCTCCGAAAGGGGCGGCAGCAGCCGCATCATGCGGAGGATGGAAAGATGGAGAGAGACAATGCAGATCAAGGAAACGGAGACCGTCCGCACCTACTACGTTGCAGACGGCGAAGTCACATACAAGGTCGTAAACAAAACGTGGTCGCCTGAGCCTCATTGGCGCGTCATTCACCACCCCGACAAGGTGGACGGCGACTGGCAAGTGTACTCGTCGCAGGGGATTCATCGCTACGCCCGCCTCTGCGATCCCGACAAACCCACCCACAAGCGGGTGGTCAATGCCGTGCGGGCGTTAACCCAACCGATGGAGAGAGAAAATGTCGCTTGAAGAACTGAGACTCGTTAAGCAGATCGCTGAGCGAGCGGCCCGGCTCTATACCGACCTCGGTATGCCGGACGTTAACCCGGTCTACATCGAGGCCGAGATTTCGGCCTGCCATGTTCACGTTTGTCCGCTTCGGCTCAAGGAATTTGCCGAGGCGGACGACGCGAACTTCTCGCACGATATCGGCGGCATCCACCGGCATCTCAACATGAAGAAGAACATGCTGGAGGATTGCTTCCTGCCGCGCTTCGCTATGATCCGTGGGAGGGAGTAATGGCCATCGACGTTGACGCCATGGTTGTCGCCCACAAAGCCGGGCGGCAACTGTACTGGAACGAAGCCGGGAAGAATATCTCCCCGGTTTTTTCGGTGATGCAACTGGCTACCGCGACATACAAAACGGTGGACGAGCGCATCGCCTTCGTGAGCGGCTACTTCCAAGAAAAGAAGCGGGCGGCGGGGGTGAACCCATGACCCTCAAACAACTGCGCGAGCATCTGGCCCATGTGCCCACCAAGTACGATGACCTAGAAGTCAAGGTTTGGCTTCCGGGTACGACGATACGACTCACACCAATGAAGGTTGAGCCGTATCACGGCAACATCTTGCTTGAAGGCAATATCGATCCGGGGTCTGCGCTTGAGTAAAAAATAAACAGAGCCACGCCGGTTGATCACCGGCTAGTCGGGTGGTCGCGTCACCGACGATTGAAGCGGGCTGATCCCCGCAAACAACGCGCCTCGCTCTGGAGTGTGGATCGAGCCGCGATGACGGCAGCGTAAGTGAGGCTCCCTGTAAGCCTGTCCCTTAAATGGGCAACCTCACCCGTCACCCTTTCAACAAAACGATGGAGAGACAAATGGCAAAGTTCGTTAGGTTTGTTACGTTCACTCGATGGAGCCTCGATCCGGCTGGCCGCACGCCAGTCACGATCACTCCAACCGAGGTCTCCGATGTCGTGGACTACTGCGGCGACATCGAGCCGGGTTCTCAGATCACACTGAAGAACCGAAAGACCTACCTCGTCGCCGGGGTCCACGCCGACATCGTCGCCGCACTGAGCGGAGGCAACGATGACAAGTGAGAAGCTGACCATGGAGCAACTGTGCAATGACATCGTCAAGGCACGGCACGACAAGCTGGTCGTCTGGATAAAAGACACCGTCGATCTGTTTGAAATGGCAAACCTGCCAGAACAGGAGTGCCTCTCGTGCATCACATCCGAGTTGCTCGCCACGGCCACCAAACTCATTAGCCGCAGCGATATGCCGACAAAAGATTTTGGCGAGATGATGCGGCAGGCTCTCGAACAAGCAAGGAGGAGATCGTGAGCGCAGAATTTAGTGTGTGGTGGTGGGATCGCGACGACGGCCAGCACCGCGAACTTAGCTTCGTTGAAGCCGAGCCAGCGATGCATGCCGTCAGGCGGCTCACCACCGGCCCCGCCGCGCTGATGGGAATTGTCCAGCGGGTCATCATCACCGATGGCGGTGACTGCACATGCTTCGAGTGGCTCAAGGACAAGGGCGTAACATTCCCGAAGGAGAAGTTCTAACCAGATGGAGAGAAAAAATGATGCCAGCTAAAACCGCCGAACTGCTTGGCTCGCAAATGGGCCAAGCGTTTCGCAATAAACCGGAGGATCACTTCGTGATCACCGGCACGGACATGAACGATCTTCGCGCACTGGCAATGCGCTTCGATCACCCGTTCGCAGACGCGAACGAGAAACGCGACTGGCAGAACCGGATCAACCTGATCCTGTCATCTGCTTGGCCGTACCGATAACTCAAACGATGGAGAGAAAGATGAACGTCCTGCGAATACAGACTCAACTTCAAATGATTGGATCGGCTGCGCTCGATGCAAGGGCACGCCTCGACAACGGTGACAGCACCGGAGTCAGACGCTCGCTAGCTGGCATTGAGAAGTCAATGGCAGCGATCAACGACGAACTGGATGGAGCAATCCTCGATAGCGGTAACGCCGTCGAGGGGCCATACGAAGACATCGACGCAATGAGCGATGCCGTAATGTGGAAGAAACCCAGAGCGTGACGCTACCGTTGCCGCCCAGACAAAGGGCGGCAACAGCCGCATCATGCGGAGACTGAAACGATGGAGAGATAAAAATGATGGACCTTCAAACCATCCACGAACTGACTGCGAAGTCCGCGAGAGATGCCAAGCGCCGGGGCAAGCAGCCTGCGGTGTTCTCCGAGGATCAACTGGAGCGCTGGGGGTTGAGGGTGCCAGACGAAATCCGGCACATCCCGAACCTCGGCTCCTATCTGCCGAAAGGCTGGGCGCGTGTCCAGCTTAAGAAAGAACACGGCGTCTACCCCGGCGACAACGAAGGCCACGGCGCTTTCTTTGTTGACGCCTCTGGCTTCGGCCAGCCCGGCGAAGCGGCCCTGACGATTGGCGAGTTCATCGAGAAGCTGAAACCCGGACTGGGCTACGGCATTGTCGAGGCTGGCCAGTTTCAGGTGAAGATCGGCGTCTACGCCAGACGGACTGACTCATGAGGATCAACAAAAAGATCGAGTCAGAAATAGCTGACCAGTTTGAGGGTGCGCTGGACTACATCGCAGCCTTGGACAAGGTGCCGTCTCACGTCAAACGTGAGGCGGTCGAGATCGCTGCCAAAGCTGCCTTCAGCTATCTGAAGGATGCACGCTGAGAGAGTCGCGGAGTGCCCCTTGCTCCATCGCGCGTGGCTCTTTTTATTTGACCACTTTCATCTGGTTGCCCCAGCCCGCCGCGCAGGCCACGCCCCGGCGCTTGATCCCGTCGCGCCACGCTTCCCACTCCTCCTTGCTGAACACCAGCACCTCGCCGTCTGGCCATTCCATCCGGCACGAGCCGTCGGGCTGCACCCAACTGATGATCGGGGTTGGATCGTCCGAGATGCTTGTCATGAGTGGCGCACCGTCTTGCGGGGGGAAGTCTATGGGGAGCAACCGGGCTGGTCGCTCACCAGCCTGACGATGCGCCGACGCCAATCTCAACCGATTAACGCCTCGATGTCCACCTCTGCCGGATCGAGCGGCGCAACACCCATCGCCATCGTCATCGCCACCAGCCCGTCGATCCGGCCCGTGGATTTATTCTTGCTGAGCTTGCGGTTCGCATCGTCCTTGCCCTCGACCACCGCGCACGCCGCGCACATCGACAAAACCGGGTGGTTGCCGTGAGCGATTTCCTTCTCCTTTATCTTCTGCTCCAAGTCGCGCAACGCCGGGGACATCGACTGTGTCCCCTGTCCGAACTCAACGAACCTCTCGGTGATCGTGTACTCATCGAACCCGGCGTGCAGCAACCACGGTTTCAGGTGTTTGAAATTCCACCTGTCGAAGCCGATCTTCTTGATATTGTATTCCTCAAGCAGCTTGAACAGCAGCTTGGCAACGTGCTCATAGCTGACCGTCTTGCCGGGCGTCGTCTCCAGAAACCCGTGCTCGTGCCAGAGATCGTAGGGCACCTTGTCCTTCGCAGCCTTCTCAGCCAGCCCCGCCTCCGGCAACCAGAACGTCGGCTTGACGTGCCACGTCTGATCAACCTTCCCGATCAGCACTAGAGCCGTAAGGTCAGCAACACTCGAAAGGTCCAGCCCACCATAGAGTGGCACTCCATGCAGGTCAGCCACGGCCCCGCCGCAGTCGCGCCACGCAAGCTGCGAGACAAACGGATTTGCCGTTTCAACTCGTCGGTTAAGAACCAGATTTTCATATTCGGCCTGCCGCGCTGGCATGCGCTTGGCGTCAGCCGCCATCGCCAGCACTTCCTTCTTATTCATAAATACGTGCAACGCCGGATTAGCGGCCTCGATGGCTTCGAGCGAAAATGGGTCTAGCTCGACATCAGCCGTGTGCAGCCGCAGCACCGTGAACGGATCATGTGCAGCTTTCGCGTCATCGATCAAGACCGAAAGCAGATCGGCGTCGGTTGGCGCTTGCGTGGAAATGATAACGGTCAGCGGCTCCTCCTGCGCCGCCGTCGCGGTCTCCAGCGCCTCGTACATGGACGACCTAGGCCCGCGCGTCTGGCCTAGCTCATCGTGAACGACCAGCGCTGGCGACAGCCCGAAGTTGGTCCCGGCCTCAGCCGACAGCGCCCGGTACGTGGTGCCCAGCGCCGGGCACGCCAGCATCTTCGCCGTCTCCTTGACCTGAACCACCCGCAGCAATTTCGGATTCATCCGCACCATCTTGGTGGCCAGATTGAAAACCAGCGCAGCCTGATCGCGCGACAGCGCCGTCGAGTAAAGCTGGCTGTTGATCCGCTTCGCCGCCTCAAGCCCGCACAGGTGCAGCAGGATGATCGCCGCCGCCTCGAAGGTCTTGGCGTTCTTGCGGCCCCGCGAAATGATCGCACGCCGCGTCGAGCCTGCCGGGTTGTCGTAGATAGCCCGGAAGTCGTCCTTCATAAACTCGGCCATCTCGAACTTCTGGCCGACGTGCCTGCCCTCAGGGATGAAAAGAAATTTCTGACACCACTCGATGTTGTCCTCGGCCCGCGACACCGGCAGCGGCTGCTTCTTGCGCCTAGGCACTTTGCTTCACGCCCCACGGTGAGTCATCGTCAACGCCACGGTCGCCGCCGTCCTTCTCCAGACTGACCTCGACATCGCGCTTCGACACCATGCGCGTCAAGTTGGTCAGCCGCAGCTTGGTCGCCATATCCAGCGCCGCTTTACTTTCGACCCGTCGCATCTTGGCCAGCCATTCGTAGCGCCTTTGACCCTTCGGCTCTGCCAGCCACGTAGGGTCAAAGGCGTCTATCAAGTCTGACATCTCGTCGGCGACGGCGCGGTGCCTGCAATATTCTTGAAGCAGCCCTCGCGTGGCCCCGGTCGAGAAAAACTTCGTCGGCTCGCCCCTCACGGTCTCCCGCCAGATCGCCGCTTGCCGCTCTGGCATCCCCTCAGGCGGCTCAGCCTTCTTCTCGAAGCGAGTGTCGATCACCCTCATCTTCGCGGCGACCAGTGCTGCGGATTTTCTGCCGTGCTGCTTCATG
>Ga0105340_1000818_pt1 | contig 14443 bp, 12 predicted proteins | sample EasRivMeERMLT700_FD_89676 | JGI IMG/M metagenome (GOLD analysis project Ga0105340, IMG submission 89676) | Soil microbial communities from meander-bound floodplain in the East River, Colorado, USA - East River MetaG ERMLT700 | ecosystem: Environmental > Terrestrial > Soil > Floodplain | place...
ATCGCCTGTTCGCGCGGGAGATCGAGGCGCTCGGCAAGGCCGGCGACATCGCGATCGGCATCAGCACGAGCGGGAAGTCGCCGAACGTGCTGCGCGGACTGGAAGCCGCGAACGATCGCGGCATGATCACGATCGCGTTGACGGGCCGTGGTGGTGACGCCGGAACGATCGCGACGCATCGTGTCGCGATCGATGAAGCGCGCACCTCGCGCGTGCAGGAAGTTCATGCAACCGTGTTGCATGTGATTTGTGAGTTGGTGGAGAGAGACCTGAATGGCTGACGTCCGTACGGAAACGATGACCGTCAACATGGGGCCTCAGCACCCCAGCACGCACGGCGTGCTGCGGCTGGTGCTGGAGCTCGATGGCGAGACCGTCGTGTCCGTGTCGCCGACCGTCGGCTACCTCCACACCGGCATCGAGAAGACCTGCGAGCAGAAGAAGTGGCAGCAGGTGATCCCGCTCGTCGAGCGCATGGATTACCTCGGCGCGCAGTCCAACAGCCTCGCCTTCTGCCTGTCCGTGGAAAAGATGCTCGGCCTCGAAGAGCAGATGCCGAAGCGCGTCGACGCGATCCGCGTCCTGATCGCGGAGCTGCAGCGCATCAGCAGCCACCTGGTCTGGTTCGGCACGCACGCCATGGAGGTCGGCGCCATCACCGGCCTGCTCTATGCGTTGCGCGAGCGCGAACAGATCATGAACCTCAACGAGCTGATGGCCGGGTTCCGCTTTTTCCCGAGCTTCATCCGCGTTGGTGGACTCCGCGAAGACATCCCGCGCGGCTTCAAGGAAGCGTGCCAAGCCTTCCTGGATCGGTTCCCGAAGAAACTCGATGAGTACGAGACGCTGATCACGAAAAATCCGATCTGGATGGATCGGACACGCGGTGTCGGCGTGATCTCGTACGAAGACTGTTGCAAGTGGGGCCTGTTCGGTCCGATCGCGCGCGCCGCCGGCGGCGATTACGACGTGCGCCGTGCGTTCCCCTACATCGGCTACGACACCTACGAGTTCGACGTGATCGGCGCGTCGAACGGCGACGTCTACGATCGCTACCTCACGCGCGTCGCCGAGATGCGCGAGAGTGTCAAGATCTGCAACCAGGCGCTCGAGCGTATCGATGCGGTCGGCCCGTGGGCGGTCAACGACAAGCGCGTCGTGCCGCCGCCCAAGGATCAGGTCTACACGGAGATGGAAGCGCTGATTCAGCACTTCCTGATTTACTCGCAGGGCTTCAAAGTGCCCGTCGGCGACGCGTATGTGCCTGTCGAAGGCCCGCGCGGCGAGCATGGTTGTTACGTCGTCTCAGACGGCACCAACCGGCCTTGGCGGGTGCACATGCGCGCCCCCGGACTGTATGCCTGCCAGGCGCTGCACAAGTTCATTGTCGGAGGCATGATCGCGGACGTGATCGCCGTGATTGGTTCGCTCGACGTGGTGATGGGAGACGTGGATCGATGAGCTTTCATCCCACCATGCCGTACGGGACTGACGAGCACCACCGCTCGATGCGGGCGACGCTGCCCGAAGGCCCGGAGTTTACCTACACGACCGAGAGACGCGCGAACTTTGAAGAGTTCGCGTCGCATTATGCGAGGGAACACCGCGTCTCCGCGGTGTTGCACGCGCTCTATCTCGTGCAGGAGCAGCAGGGCTACATCAGCAACAACGCCGTGCGCCATGTTGCCCAGGTGATTGGCTGCACGACCGCCGAAGTCGAGGACGTCGTTTCCTATTACGTGATGTTCCACCGCAACCCGGTGGGCAAGTACGTGTTGCAGGTCTGCACGACGCTGTCGTGCGCACTCGCCGGCGCCGAGCGCGTCATCGAAGAACTGCAGAACAAACTTGGGATCAAGGTCGGCGAGACCGATCCGACCGGCATGTTCACCATCCAGCAAATGGAATGCCTCGGCGCGTGCGATCGCGCGCCGGTGATGATGGTGAACAACGATCACTGGCACGAGCATCTCAAGCCGGAGCAGGTGAGCGGCCTCGTCGATCGCATGAAGACCGACGGCGTCAAGGCGCTGAACAACTGCTATCTGTGCGAGCAGCGCATCGCTGAGGGCAAGAACACGACGACGCCCGCGAAAGCGAAGGCGTTGCCGGATTACGAGCCGGTGCTCACGAAGTTCGCCTACACCAAGGGCGGAGCCGAGCTCGATCACTACCTCAAGAATCAGAACGGCTACGAAGGACTGAAGAAGGCGTTGAAGATGACGCCGGAAGCTGTCGTCGAAGACGTCAAGAAGTCGGGTCTGCGCGGCCGCGGCGGCGCGGGTTTCCCGACTGGCCTCAAGTGGCAGTTCGTCGACAAGAAATCGCCGAAGCCGAAGTTCATCGTCTGCAACGCGGACGAGAGCGAGCCGGGCACGTTCAAAGATCACCTCTTGATGGAGCGCAATCCTCATTTGCTCATCGAGGGTTGCCTGATCGGCTGCTACGCAATCGGATCGAGGGCCGCCTACATCTACATCCGCGGCGAGTTCTATCACCTGTTCCCGACGATGGAGAAGGCGATCGAGGATGCGCGGAAGGCGGGCTTCCTCGGGAAGAACATCCAGGGCTCCGGCTTCGACTGCGAGGTCTACCTGCATCGCGGCGCCGGCGCGTATGAAGCCGGCGAAGAAACGGCGCTCCTCGAATCGCTCGAAGGCAAGCGCGCGCAGCCGCGATTCAAGCCGCCATTCCCCGCGGTCGAAGGCGCGTGGAAGTGCCCGACCGCCGTCAACAACGTCGAGACGCTCTGCAATGTGCCGCTCGTGATGACGCGCGGCGCCGAGTGGTACGCGTCGCTCGGTCCCGAGAAGAACGGCGGACCAAAGCTGTTCTGCGTGAGCGGCGCCGTGAAGCGCCCCGGCACGTTTGAAGCGCCGATGAAGGTCACGCTCAAGGAATTGATTTACGACTACGCCGGCGGTCCGCTCGACGGCCACACCATCAAGGCGGTGATCCCCGGCGGATCGTCCGTGCCGATCCTGATGCCGGATCAGATCGACATCCCCGCGAGCTTCGACGATGTGCAGAAGGCGGGATCGCTTCTCGGATCGGCGGCGATCATGGTGCTTGACGAGACCACCGACATGGTGTGGCTCGCCGAGAACCTGTTGCACTTCTATCGTCACGAATCGTGCGGCAAGTGCACGCCCTGCCGCGAAGGCACGGACTGGCTGTATCGGCTCCTGCATCGCATGACGCAGGGCCAGGCGACCGAGAAAGACATCCCGCTGCTCCTGAGCGTGGCGAACCAGATCAACGGCAAGTCGCTCTGCGCGTTCGGTGATGCGGCGGCGACGCCGGTCCTGACGACGCTGAAGTGGTTCAGGCCGGAGTTCGAGGCCTATGTGAAGGGCAACCCGCCCGCGCCCGCGTCGTATCGCGCGCGCACTCCGGCCTCCGCCGAGGCTTCGGCGGACAAGCCAGTAGGGACTCACTAGGTCATGTCTTCGCTGATCACCACCCTGACTTCGCCGCCGTACGACGGCTACATCGCCTACGGCATCATCGTCAGCATCGTGTTCATGGGCCTGCAGCTCATGGCCGCGGTGATGGTCTACGCCGAGCGCAAGGTCGCGGCGTTCATGCAGCAGCGCTACGGCCCGTATCTCGTCGGACCCAAGGGCCTGTTCCAGCCGATCGCCGACATCGTCAAGCTGTTCTTCAAGGAAGAACTGCGGCCGAAGGCGGCCGATGCGTTCCTGTTCTCGCTGGCGCCGATCATTTCCGTTGCGGCGGCGTATCTCGCGTTCGCGCCGATCCCGTTCGGCGCGCCGACGACATTCTTTGGCCTTCTTGACGAGCCAATGCCGCTGCAGGTGTCCGACGTCAACGTCGCGGTGCTCGTGATCTTCGCCGTTGCGTCGATGGGCGTCTACGGCATCGTGCTCGCCGGCTGGGCCAGCAACTCGAAGTACTCGCTGCTCGGCGGCCTGCGCAGCTCGGCGCAGATGATCAGCTACGAGCTCGCCTACGGCATGGCGCTGGCCACGGTCGTGATGTACGCGAATTCGCTCTCGCTTCGCGAGATCGTCGACGCACAGAGGGGCTACTTCTTCGAGGGAACCGCGTTCGGGTTCATCCCGCACTGGTACATCTTTCCGCAGTTCATCGGCTTCTTCGTGTTCGCCTGCGCGGGCGTCGCGGAAACCAATCGCGCCCCGTTCGATTTTCCGGAAGCGGAGCAGGAGCTCGTCGCCGGCTATCACACCGAGTACAGCTCGATGCGCTTCGCGATGTTCTTCATGGCGGAATACATCAACATGGTGACGGTGTCGGCCGTCGCCACCGACCTGTATCTCGGCGGCTGGCACGGCCCGTTCAACATCCCGGCGGAGCTCGGCGGCGGGTGGATCTGGTTCGTGATCAAGCTGGCGTTCCTGCTGTTCGTCTACCTGTGGCTGCGCTGGACGCTGCCGCGATTCCGCTACGACCAGTTGATGTCGTTCGGGTGGAAGGTGCTGTTGCCGATGGCGACCGTCAACCTGATCCTCACAGCCGCGGGGGTGCTCTACTTTGGGCTCTGACGCGCTGCTGTTCTACACCTTCGCCGCGATCACCGTGATCGGCGCGCTGCTGGTCGTGATCCAGAAGAACCCGGTCTACAGCGTGCTGTCGATCATCGCGGCCTTCTTCGGCCTGGCCGGCCTCTACGTGCTGCTCGAAGCGCCGTTCGTCGCCGTGGTGCAGATCATCATCTATGCCGGCGCGATCATGGTGCTGTTCCTGTTCGTGGTCATGCTCCTCAACGTGCCGCGCGAGGATGCGGCCGAGTGGGATCGATCGCATCCGCTGTACCGGCCGATGGCGGTGCGCATCGGCGCCGTGCTGGCGATCCTGCTCGCGCTGGAGCTTGGCTGGGCATTGTCGCTCACCACCGGGCTTGGCGTCGGCGTCGCCGAAGGGGCTGACGCGATGTCGTCCGTGCAGAAGCTCGGCGAAGTGCTCTTCACCAAATACATGTTCGCGTTCGAAGTCACGTCGATCCTGATCATCGTCGCGATGGTCGGCGCGGTCGTGCTCGCGCGCAAGAGGGAGGAGTAGTCATGCCGATTGGCCACTACCTCGTGCTGTCCGGCCTGCTCTTCGCGATCGGCACCGCCGGCGTGTTCCTGCGCCGCAATCTGATCACCTTGCTGCTGTCGGTCGAGATCATGCTCAACGCCGTCAACCTTGCGTTCGTCGCCTTCGGGCGCGTCGCCGGCACGAACGACGGGCAGATCATCACCTTCTTCGTCATGACCGTCGCCGCTGCGGAAGCGGCGGTGGGCCTGGCGCTCGTGATTGGGCTGTTCCGCCATCGCGAGTCGCTGAACCCCGAAGCCTTTACCTCGTTGAAGTGGTGACCCCGTGCTAGCACTAATTCCACTTCTCCCGTTCGCCGGCTTCCTCGTCAACGCGTTCGTTGGCAAGCGGCTGCCGAAGTCGATCTCCGGCGGCCTCGCCACCGGCGTGATGGCGATCTCGTTCGTGATCGCGGTGATGCAGGTCCTGGCGCTCGCCGGCATGCCGCCCGAGAACCGCCAGATCAACCAGACGCTCTTCACCTGGATCACCGCCGGCGACTTCTCCCTCGATCTGGCGCTGCGCCTCGACGCGCTGTCGGCGGTGATGATCCTCGTCATCACCGGCATCGGCTCGCTGATTCACCTCTATTCGACTTCGTACATGCACGACGAGACGGATCCGGAATTCGCGCGCTACTTTTCGTACCTGAACCTGTTCTGCTTCTTCATGCTGATGCTGGTGCTCGGCTCGAACGTCCTGGTGATGTTCGTCGGCTGGGAGGGTGTCGGTCTCTGCTCGTATCTGCTGATCGGCTACTACTACGAGAAGCCGTCGGCCTCGGATGCCGCGAAGAAGGCATTTGTCGTCAACCGCGTCGGCGACTTCGCGTTCATCCTTGGCGCGCTGCTGCTGCTCGTGACCTTCAACTCGCTCGACTTCTACACCATCGCGCTCGCCGTGAAGGCGATGCCGCAGGAAGTCACCTTTGGCACGCTGTCGCTGATCACGCTGCTGCTGTTCATCGGCGCGACCGGCAAGTCGGCGCAGATTCCACTGTATGTGTGGCTGCCGGACGCGATGGAAGGCCCGACGCCGGTGTCGGCGCTGATCCATGCCGCGACCATGGTGACCGCGGGCGTCTACATGATCGGCCGCAACGCGATGCTCTTCGAGCATGCGCCGATCACGCTCACGATCGTCGCGATCATTGGCGCGGCGACCGCACTCTTTGCCGGCACGATTGGCCTGGTCCAGAACGACATCAAGCGCGTGCTCGCGTATTCAACGGTGTCGCAGCTGGGCTACATGTTCCTGGCGATGGGCGTCGGCGCGTATGGCGCCGGCATCTTCCATCTCTACACGCACGCGTTTTTCAAGGCCTGCCTGTTCCTCGGCTCGGGGGCGGTGATTCACGCGCTGCATGGCGAGCAGGACATCCGCAACATGGGCGGATTGAAGAAGCACATTCCGATCACCTACTGGACGTTCGTGATCGCCTCGGTTGCGATCGCCGGCGTGCCGTTCCTGTCCGGTTTCTTCTCGAAGGACGAAATCCTGTTCGAAACGTTCGTAGAGGGCCACCAAGTGCTTTGGGTCATGGGTGTGTTGACCTCATTGCTTACGGCCACCTACATGTTTCGACTGGTGCACCTGACGTTTCATGGGGAGGAACGCTTCGCGGGTGCAACGGGTGCAACGGGTGCAACGAGTGCAACTGGTGCAGCGAGTGCACACGGACACGCACACGCAGCACCCGCTGCACATGTTGCACCCGTCGCACATGTTGCACCCGTTGCACATGCGGGGCATGGAGTGCATTTGCACGATGCCCCCTGGCCGATGGCCACCGCGCTGATCGTCCTGGCCCTCGGATCCATTCTCGCCGGCTACGTCGGCGTCCCGCACGCGCTTGGCGGCCACAATAATTTCGGCGCCTGGCTCACGCCGGTGTTCAACGCCACGAACTGCGGGCAGACGACCACGACCGGCGCGCTTGCCGGCATCGCGATCGAGGAGTGCACGCCGGTCGAAGAGCGCGATCCCGAAGAGCACGCCGGCCTCGAGCTCGGGCTGATGATCGTGTCGTCGCTGATCGCGCTCGCCGGTATCGGCCTCGCGACCTATCTCTGGTTGAAGCACAAGGAGATCCCGGCGCGCCTCGCGACACAGTATCCGGGTGTGCATCGCCTGCTGTTGAACAAGTACTACGTGGACGAGGTCTACGACGCCACGATCATTCAGCCCATCAAGGTCGTCTCGACCGAAGGGTTGTGGCGCGGTTTCGACGTCAAGGTCATCGACGGCGCCGTCAACGGCGCCGGCTATCTCGTGAGCGGCGTGAGCATCGTGCTCCGCCTGTTGCAGAACGGGTCGGTCAAGACCTATGCGGCGTCAATGTTCGTAGGCACGGTCGCCATCCTGGCCTATTACCTCTGGAGATAGTGAAGACGTGCCAGGCCCGCTGACTCTCGCTATCACAACGCCCATCATCGGGGCCGTGCTGTTGATGTGCATCCCGAACCGCGACGGTTCGAAGGATGGACTGATCCGCTATCTCGCGCTCGGCGTGTCGCTCGTCGTCTTCGCGATCACGCTGGTGTTGTGGGCCGGATTCGATCCAGCGATCGTCGACCCGAAGCTGCCGTTCGCCTTCGTCGAGCGCGCCGACTGGATCACGGCATTTCACATCGAGTACTTCGTCGGCATCGACGGCATCAGCCTGATGCTGCTCGTCCTGACCGGGTTCCTCACGCCGATCGCGCTGCTCTCCGGCTGGGAGAGCGTGGAGAAGAAGGTCAAGGAGTTCTCGATCTTCATGCTGCTGCTCGAGGCGTCGATGATCGGCGTCTTCTGCGCGCTCGACATTTTCCTGTTCTACGTGTTCTGGGATTTCGTCCTGATCCCGATGTATTTCCTGATCGGCATCTGGGGTTACGACCAGCGCATCTACGCCGCGATCAAGTTCATCCTCTACACGATGGCGGGAAGCGTCCTGATGCTCGTCGCCATCATCGGCCTGTCGTGGATGCACCAGTCGATCGACGGCAACTACAGCTTCGACCTGATGAAGCTCTACGACCTGACGATCCCGGTGGGGACGCAATACTGGCTGTTCCTCGCGTTCACGCTGGCGTTCATCATCAAGGTGCCGCTGTTCCCGTTTCACACCTGGCTGCCGGACGCGCACGTGCAGGCGCCGACGCCCGGCTCGGTGATCCTCGCCGGCGTGATGCTGAAGATGGGCGGCTACGGGTTGATTCGCCTGGCCTTCCCGCTGTTCCCGGAAGCGGCACTGTATTTCGCGCCGATGCTCGCCGCGCTGTCGGTGATCGCGATCGTCTACGGCGCGCTCGTCGCGATGGTGCAGCCGGACATGAAGAAGCTGGTGGCGTACTCGTCGGTGAGCCACATGGGCTTCGTGGTCCTCGGCATCGCCGCGTTCAACGTGCAGGGCGTGCAGGGCGCGTCGTACCAGATGCTCGCGCACGGCGTCAGCACCGGCGCGCTGTTCTGCATCGTCGGCATGCTCTCCGACCGCCGGCACACGCGCCTGATCAGCGAGTTCGGCGGCCTCAAGTCGGTGATGCCGCGGCTCACGGCGGTGATGCTGATCATCACGCTGGCGTCGATCGGCCTGCCCGGCACGAACGGGTTCATCGGCGAGTTCCTGATCATGTACGGCGGCTTCCAGTGGGACAACCGCTTCGTCGTCATCGCCGCGCTCGGCGTGATCCTGTCGGCGGTCTACATGCTGTGGATGTTCCAGCGCGTGTTCTACGGCAAGGTGGGGAGCGTCAACAAGGGCCTACCCGACCTGTCGTTCCGTGAGTGGGCGATCATCGGTCCGCTGGCCGCCGCGGCGATCGGCATGGGCGTCGTGCCGAACGTGTTCCTGAAGCCGATGGAGCCCGCCGTGCAGCGCCTGGTCGATCGCGTTCAGTCGCGACAGCCGATGCAGGCCGAAGCCGTGTTGCCGAAAGGCTATAAGCCGAAGCCGCCCGTTCCGCCTGGCACTCGACCGTCCGCAAGCCCGCAAGACCGCAAGCCCGTAAGCCCTGACGTGGTTGTAGCAGAGGTCCCTGCACCCCGTAGCCTTGGCGAAGGGGTGGTCCGATGATGATCAGCGGTCAGCTCGACGCCATCATCCCGATGCTCTGCGTGACCCTCGCGGGTCTCGTCGTCCTGCTCGCCGAAGCATTCCGCGGCAAGGACGAGAAGATGCCGATCGGCGGCCTCGCCATCATCGGCCTGCTCGGCGCCGGCGGCGCGTCGATCCTGCTGTGGGACTCGAAGGCGGAAAGCTTCGGCGTCGTGATCGCCGACAACTTCGGGCTGTTTTTCAATCTCGTGCTGGTCGTGGTCGGCCTGCTGACCGTGATGTTCTCGTCGCAGACCATCGAGCGCGATCGGCTGCCGGCCGGTGAGTACTACGCCATCATGCTGTTCGGCATCGTCGGCATGATGCTGATGGGCCAGGCGACCGACCTGCTCGTGATCTTCCTCGCCCTCGAGACGATGTCGATTGCGGTCTACGTCCTGACGGGCATGCGGCGCGATCAGCAGCAGAGCACCGAGGCGGCGTTCAAGTATTTCCTGCTCGGCGCGTTTGCCAGCTCGTTCTTCCTCTACGGCATCGCGTTCCTCTACGGCGTCACCGGGACGACGAACATCGAGGCGCTGTCGGGCGAGATTGCCGCGAAGTCGATGAGCGACAACCCGATGATCCTGCTCGGCACCGGGCTGCTGATTGTCGGCTTCGCGTTCAAGATAGCCGCGGTGCCGTTCCACATGTGGTCGCCCGATGCCTATGAAGGCGCGCCCACGGTGGTGACCGGCTTCATGTCGACGGGCATCAAGGCCGCGGCATTCGCCGCGTTCGTGCGCGTGTTCCTCCACGGCCTCGACTCGATCATCCTCGACTGGGCGCCGGTGCTGTGGTGGATTGCCGCCGCCACGATGATCGTCGGCACCGTCGTCGGCGTCGCGCAGACCAGCCTCAAGCGCATGCTCGCGTATTCGAGCATCGCGCATGGCGGCTACATCCTCGCGGGTTTGATCGCCGGGAACGATGCCGGCAAGGCCGCGGTGCTGTTTTATATCGCCGCGTATGCGCTGACGAACCTCGGCGCGTTCGGCGTGATCGCGATGCTCGGCACGCGCGAGCGCGCCAACGACGACCTGCGCGATTACGCGGGCCTGTGGCATTCGCATCCCGGCCTGGCGACGATGATGACGTTCTTCCTGCTGTCGCTGGGCGGATTCCCGCCGACCGCCGGCTTCATCGCCAAGTGGTATGTGTTCTCGGCGGTGATCGGCGCCACCGAAACCGGCTCGGCCGAGCAGGCCGCCGCGATCGGCGGTTACAGCCTCGCGATCATCGGCGTGCTGTCGAGCGTCGTCTCGGTGTTCTTCTACCTGCGCATCGTGGTGATGATGTACATGACCGAGCGCGACGCCCGCCCCGTGCCGCCGCCGGTCCCGGTGGTCGCCATGGCCGCCCTGATCATCTCGTTGATCGGCGTGCTCTATCTAGGCGTCCTTCCGTCGCGCCTGATCGACATCGCGCAAGCCTCGATTTCGACGATCTTCTAGAGCGATCTCTCCTAACGAACGTAGGGGAGGACTTCAGTCCTCCCGTTCACTCGCAGGGGCGAACTCCAGTTCGCCCGTCCCCGCCCGCCGCGCGCCGTGTTATGCAGCGGGCCGTTCCCAGCGTTATGCTGACCAGCGTAACAAGCCGTGTGCGTTCGAGGAGTGCCGGGAACTGCTGCGGCGTACCGCGTCGTTCCTGGCTATTGAATCTTCGCGCTCGCACCTCAATTACTAGTTAGACCGACAGGCCAAGCGCACCACACTGGACGAAAGGAACATGGCGTGAAACGGGTCATTAGCAGTCTTGTTGTCATCACGGGAATGTCTGTGTTCGCCTTGCACCTTACCAACGAACGCGCGGCTGGCCAGAGCGGGCGTACGAGTCAGGCCGCATCGCAGATCGGCGACTCGACGGCGATGAGCCGCGGATTGATTCTGGCGGCAGGTGAAGGTGAGCGCCTGATACGACGCCAGTATGGATTTCCCCTGATCATCAAGGTGGACCCGGCCAATGGGGGCTCGAGACACATGGTGGTGGGGACTGAGGAGATTCCTGCCGGGAAGTCAATTCCGGTCCACAAACATTCCCACGCTGACGAATTCATCGTGCTTCAAGAGGGCATGGCCAGTGTCACGCTTGGAGCGCGACGTCAGACGGTGAATGCCGGTGCGATGATATTTATTCCCGAGAACGAGTGGGTCGGCTTGGACAATGTGGGCCCGGGCACCATGAAGATTCTGTTCGTCTTCTCGGCCGTAGGGTTCGAGGAATACCTTCGCGCGACGTCTGTGCCTGAGGGCACGGACGTGAAGCCATTCTCGGCCCACGAGTTGAGGGACATTCGACAGAAGTACCAGGCACACATTGCCTTCAAAGATCAGTAACACAAGGTTGCCAGAGTGCGGTCTGACCTCGCGCTGCACTCGACGGCTACGCGAACCGTTTGCTGAGCGCAGCCGCGGGTGAGCGCCGATCGTTAGCTCGCAAGGGAATGGAGCTTGAAGAACTTGATCTCTCGTTTTAGAGCAGAGTTGCTGGACGCAGATATAGATCTGCAGACCTGCGATGCAGCCCTGAAAGGCCCAGGTGCTTTCTTTGTGGCCTCGCGGGTGACCGGAAGCAGGATGGCAGTAGCAGTTGTATTTGGGTTACCCGCTCTTTACCTTGCTTTCCGGGGACTTGGATCGGAGGGGAAACTAATTGGCTTATTGGCGATTGTGTTTTGTCCCATTTTGGTTGGTGTTGCGATACTTTTGGGATTTGTGATTGCAGAGAAATCATTCGATCGTCCAAACGATCGAGCGAAGAAATCGATACGGTTGTTTTCTCTGCGCAGTGAGGAAGCTATAGCGCTGCCACCCAATGGGACTATCAGCATCTCGTCTCGCTGGAATACGAGTGGTGACTACATGCGAATCGAGTATCTCACAGGTGTCGAGGGACTCGACGGGTTTGCTTTCACGACGACCGAATATCAAAGCGCGTTGGAGTTCGCGTCACAGCTGGCAAGTGTTCTCAATTACCGAATTGGTAACAACGTTGAACCGGAATACCAGAAGTAACTGGACTTCGATGATCACATATCTGGTCGCGCCACTGCTCGCGTTGACGGCAGCTTTTGCGGCCCAGTCCGTCGGGGAAGTGACGCTCACGCTTACACAACAGTACGCACGTGCCCTCTATCGCGATTGCCGGCTCGATGTCACGGTATTTCTGGGGCAAGGCCGAATCGCATTGCATTGCGCTTTGAGCAGCGAACCATCAAAGAGCCTTCATGCGGATCGAACGCTGACACCGGATGAGGTCAAAGCGGTTTCTGCTCTTGTCGCCGCGAGCGATTTGTGTGGCGGCGGGCACACCGGTCGTGATGAGAGGGCTGGGGATGGTGAACTCGAAACGTTGCAGACAAACTGCCTCGACGGCAACGTGGCGGTGTTGGTCACTTCGGGCAATCCGACGTTCACAGCGCAGGGTGCGCGTCGCCAGCTTATCGGTCGCCTCTACGCGATGGAAGATGAGCTCCGTAAATCCGCAGCGCCTCCGAAATAGCGGACAACGCCGCAATAGTTCAGGCCGCCTAACCGGCCGCTGCAGCCGACGAGCGGCATTCTTTTTTCTTCTGTCCCCGTAGATCGAAGCGTAGGATTACGCGCGAGAGGGTAACGAGATGGCGGGAAAATCGATCGTGGTATTGACGTTCGTCGTAGCTCTGGTCGCGCAGGGATCGGCACAGGACGCGAAGGCGGTCATCGCGAGTGTTTCGAAAGCGATGGGCGTCGAGACGCTGAAGACGATTCAGTACTCGGCCACTGGTTTCGACTTCGCCCTTGGCCAGGCGCCCAACGCGGCGTCGCCGTGGCCGAAGTTCATCAACAAGTCCTACACGCGCGCGATTGACTTTGAAGCGCCGGCTTCTCGTGTCGCCCGCGTGCGGGTGCAGGGTGAAAACCCGCCGCGCGGCGGTGGGCAGCAGCCCATCGTCGGCGAGCAGCCCCAGAACCAGACGATCATCGTCACCGCGACGACGCCGTGGGTTCAGCAGCTGGAGATCTGGATGCTGCCGCAAGGTTTTCTGCGTGCGGCAGCCTCGCGAAATGCGACGGTCGCCGCGCAAACGGCCGGCGGCAAGAAGTACACCGTCATCAGCTTCGTCGGCGACAACAAGGCCAAGGTCAACGGCTACATCAACGCGCAGAACATGGTTGAGCGGATCGAGACGTGGATCGACAACCCGTTCCTTGGCGACATGCTCTTCGAGGCGCTTTACACGGATTACAAGGACGTGGGCGGCGCTCCGTTCCCGATGCACATCGTGCAGAAGCAAGGTGGCCATCCCACCTTCGATCTGAACCTCGCCGACGTCAGAATCAACACGCCGGTAAACATTCAGCCTCCCCAGGCGCAGGGTGGCGGGGCTGCTGCAGGTCCGCCGCCGGCGCCGGCGGCACAGTCAGAGAAGCTGGGCGATGGTGTCTACCTGATCACCGGCGGCTATGCGGTCATCGCTGTCGACTTCAAGGATCACATCGCCATCATCGAGTCCGGGCAGAACGAGGCACGCGCGCTGGCGGTGATTGCCGAGGCCAAGCGCCTGATACCGAACAAGCCAATCAAGTACCTGATCAATACCCACAGCCACATCGATCACTCGAGCGGCCTGCGTGGATTTGTTGCGGAAGGCTCGACCATCCTCACGCACCAATCGAACAAGGCGTATCTCGAAAAGGTCCTGAGCGTTCCGCACACACTGAATCCTGACCAGGCGCAGCAGCAGGGCAAGAAGCCCATCGTCGAGGCCGTCGGCGAGAAGCGCGTGCTCACCGATGGCACGCACGTCGTCGAACTGCACCATATGCTGAACTTCGGTCATCACGACGGCATGCTCCTGGTGTACTTCCCGAAGGAGAAAGTGCTGCTCGAAGCGGACGGCTACAACCCGCAGGCGGCGACGGCGACTCCGCCGACTCCGCGCAGCCCGTACACCGTGAGCCTGTACGACAACATTCAGCGCCTCAAACTGGATGTCACGCGCATCGTTCCGGTCCACTATCCGGCCGACAGCCGGCCGATCACGATGGAGGAACTCGCCCGCTGGGCGGGACACTGACACGTACGTTAGCCACGGAGCCACAGTGCTTCTGCCCGGTCTGAGGTAATCGCTCAGGACTCGAGATGCTCCGCCGGCTGACCGTGCCTGACTTAGAATCCTGTCGATGAAGCAAGTGCTCGTCGCCGTTGCCGCAGTCGCCGCGCTCGTTGGCGGCGCGAGGGGGCAGTCGGACGAAGCCTTTCCGAAGTGGACGCCTGGCACGCTCGACATCCATCAGATCAACACCGGCCGCG
>Ga0105340_1000819_pt1 | contig 14440 bp, 7 predicted proteins | sample EasRivMeERMLT700_FD_89676 | JGI IMG/M metagenome (GOLD analysis project Ga0105340, IMG submission 89676) | Soil microbial communities from meander-bound floodplain in the East River, Colorado, USA - East River MetaG ERMLT700 | ecosystem: Environmental > Terrestrial > Soil > Floodplain | place...
ACCGCGTGAAAATCGAGATTCGCGAGCACTTTCGTCGGCAGCTTCGTATCGACGAACGCCCATGCCTTGCCGCCCGAGACGCTTGACAGGATTAGCCCCCCCTGCCCGACCGCGATCGTTTTCTTGCCGAGGATTTGCAGACTCGTGATGTCGCGTCCGGCGAGCCAATCTGCGTGCTCGGCGAGCACCGTTTTGTCCTTGGGTAGCAGCATGTGCGACAGCCAGACGCCGGTGACGATGCCCGGATTGTTGATCTTCTGGCCATCCGATTGCAACAGACCCAGTCGGCTCCATCCGCCCGCCAGGATGCCGGAATGGCTGGTGTAAAAATCGCCCGCCAGCCACGACGTCGTGCGCGGCCCGCTGACCGGTTCCCACGTTTTGCCGGAGTCGCTCGTCTTGAAGACGCCGAACGGGAATTGATCGCTGCCGTCGCCGCACAAGAAGCCGGTCTCTCTATCGATGAAGCGCACCTGATTGAGGCCCGGCAACGTGTTGGGAAGCTGCTTCTTCCATTCGAGGCCGCCGTCGCTCGTGAACAGGAGGACGCCGACCGAGCCCATGCCGTACGGCAACTCTTCGCGGCCGACCGCCCAGCCGACGAATGGCGTCAAGAATTGCACCGAGCGCAGCGACGCCCGCGTGCCGGTCGGCTGGCGTTCCCAGCGTTTGCCGCCGTCGATCGTGTGGAGGATGACGCCTTCATCGCCGACGATCCAGCCTTCCTGCGGATCAATGAAGAACACGCAGCGCAAGGACGCGTCCTCGACGTGACGCAGATCGGACGCGACGGCCGGCGAGGCGAGCAACAATGCAGCGAGGAACAAATATTTGCGCATGGGAATCGTCCTTTTTTCCTTCGTTCAGCGAGCCACGGGGTTTATCCCCGTGGTATGGACACCCCTTCCACGGGGTTAAACCCCGTGGCTCGCCAGGCGTCAATCCGCCAGCCAAAACCGGAAGATGCACCACAGCGCCTGAAACGCGTCTTTGAGGCCGATCTTCTTGCCCTCTTCGTACGTCCGGCCCGCGTAGCTGATCGGAATCTCGTAGATGCGCAGTTTCTTCCGAGCAACCTTCGCGGTGAATTCCGGCTCAAAGCCGAAACGGTTCGACTTCAAGACCATCCCGCTCAGCACCTCGCGGCGAAAGACCTTGTAGCACGTCTCCATGTCGGTGAGATTCAGGTTCGTGAACACATTCGACGCCGTCGTCAGCACCCAGTTGGCGATCGAGTGCCAGTAATACAAGACGCGATGCTGATCGCCGATGAAGCGGGAGCCGAAGACGACATCCGCCTTACCTTCCAGGATCGGCTGAATCAACTTGGGATACTCCGCCGGATCGTACTCGAGGTCCGCGTCCTGCACGATGATGACGTCGCCGGTCGCGTGCTCAAAGCCGGTGCGAAGCGCCGCCCCCTTGCCCTGGTTCTTCGGCTGCAAGACGACCTTGCAGCCCTCGGCTTCCAACTCTTTCAAGATGTCTCGCGTGCCGTCCGTGGAGCAATCATCGACGAGGATGATCTCCTTCGGAATCGGCACGTTTTGAACGCGCTGCACGAGTTCGCGCACCCACTGGCGTTCGTTGTAAACGGGGATGACGACCGACACCTTGAACCTCTCCGGGATCGGATAGAGTCCAAGCAGCCGGCACGCCTGCTCGCCCAGGAGCTGGCGCAACAGCGCGTCGCGCTTCTCCGGATTCGCCGCGGCTTGCTCGAGGAGCAAATCGATCGCCGGCGCGTCGCTGGGCAGATTCATTTTCAAGATTGCAGTCATGGGTTTTCCCTTTTCGATCCATGCTTCGATAGTTCAATGATCGTGATCGACGGATTGCGAAACACGACGGTCCCCGCCGGCGTCTCGGTTTGCGGCGCGAGCCGATGGTCGAGCAGCACGTGCGTCGCCGTTCGCGCGGCATAGACGGCCTGCGCTTGTCGAAGGTTGAAATGGTGATGGTGCGACCCGGTGCAGCCGATCGACGCGACCGCGGGCAGAAACGAGCCGGTCGAGTTGTAAGGGGCTTGCACAAAATCATGGCTCGGATTCAGATGTTCGCGTGCCCAGACGAGCGCTTGCCAGCCGTCGACGTTGACGAACTCTTCGCGGACGATTTTCTGGTAGAACTGATTCTGAAAGTAACCTGCGCACCCCAACACAGCGACGACGCACGCGGCAAAAAAAACCTTGCGCGATGTAGGACGGACATTCCTGTCCGTCCACGCGCGGACGGACAGGAATGTCCGTCTTACGGGAATGGCGAATCCAAACGCCGGCGGTGAGGACGGCACGTAAATTGAACGCCAAACAAGCGCCAGGCCGACCGCGCTCATTGGCGCCGCCCAGTAGATGGCGCGTTCCGGATAAAGCAGAAACGACGCCGGCAGGATCCACCACTGCCCATTGGCGACAACGAGCGTCAGCGTCAGCCACGCCGCCGCGAGCAGGCCAGCCGCCAGCCATTGCCGTCGCAGCGCCAGGACGCCGAGCGCCGCCCAGCCGGCCAGCACGATAACGCTCCCGGAGTCCTTGCGAATGAAATCGATCGCGCCGACGAGGACGTTCTCGCCCAACGGCGCCGCCTGCCGTTGCCATTGGCGAGTCCATTCCAGATCGTCGGCGGTCACGTCCGGCATTCCCGCGGCGCGATACGCCAGCAGCACCGAGGCCGCCGTCGCGCCGCTGAGGGCAAAGCCGCGCACCGTCGCCCATCGATCTCGCGCCGTCAAGAAAGTCGCCAGCGCGACCCACGGTGCGACGCAGTAAAGCCACGTGCCGCCGCCGACGCCGTGGATGAGTGGAATCGCGGCAATCGACGCGCCGGTCACCAGCGCGGTTCTCCAGTTGGCGGATCGGCTCTGCTCCAGGAGCAAGCGTGCCGCGAGCAGGCCGACGGCGACGCTCATCACGGTCGGAAAGCCGCCCCAGCCGAGGCTTGCCTGCGTGCCGCGCGCCATCCACGTCGAGGCGACCGCGATCAGCGCCGCCGGCGTTCGGCCGATCCACGTTCGCAGGAGCAAGTACGTTGCGAGAATCAAAAGCGTGAACGTCAAATGATGCGCCGCGAGCATGACCGCCGCCGGTTCGCCGCCAAAGCGCATCGCGACGCCGGCGACCGCGGGCAGACCGAGATTCATCGGCGGCAGCGCAAGTTCGGGCAGGTACGGCGCGTGGCTATCCGGCAAGCCGCCGGCCCGGCCGATTGCCGCCGCCGCCGTCGCGTGCATCGAGCCGTCCATGCCGAAAGGGACGTAATGGAAGAAGAGCGTCGTCGTATAGGGTAAACTACCAACAAGTAATATTGCCATGGACCACGACGGCCGCGTCCAGATCGGCCGCCCTGCCCCTTCGCGGACCCAGCGCGCCGTCTGCACGCCCGCCAACACGAGCGCGAGGCCGGCGGCGATGTCCAGTCCGCCCTGAAACGGCAACAGGTAAAGAGCGCAAGTCCAGTAAACGACGCCAAATAGGGGAACGCCGGCAAGCCCCAGCCGAGCGCGCAAGAGAGGCAACAGCGCGAACCCTGCGAGCATCGTGAATGCCCACAAAATCGCCAGCGCCGCGAAATGTTCAGCCAATAACGCCCACGAAACCAAAGTCGCGACCTCCCTGCCGGACCCGATTCGCGCTCAGTATGACGCTCCGGGCGAGTGGATGCAAGGGCAGTCCTTTTTTTGGAGTGCGGCGCTTCAACGCCGCTTTCTTTTTTTCTTTCTTTCGAACTCCTCAATGTAGGAAAGAAGGGAAAAAAGAAAGCGGCGTCAAAGCGCCGCACTCCAAAGTACAACTCGAGCGTACGATTCGGCTCACTCACGGATTGCGTTCCGCCTCCTCCGATTGAATCCCCGTATCCTTCGAAACGGCGCCGCCGCCCGCCGGCTCGTCGTCGCGCTCATCGTATTGATCGAAGCCCGCCAGCGCGTCGCGCTGCGGGAACACCTGGCGATACGCGACCGCCAGCATCGCGACATTGACGGGCAACTCCAGGATCGGGCCGATGCAGCACAACAGCGAGCTGATCAGGCTCAATCCTTCAATCAAGAGCAGGACGCCGACGACGCCGCCCAGATTCGCCCACGTCGCTCGCATGCTCAACTTGACGGCATCCCATCCCGACAGGCCGCGATCCATGACCAGGGGGAACGCAAACAGGAACACGGCTCGCAAGGTCAGGATGATGACCATCAAGACCAAAAAGAACACCACGTACAACACGATCAAGGCAACCGCGAACGCCGTTTCCGGCTGCCCTTGCCCGCGCGGCGCCATCGTGCCGATGATAGCGAAAAGGCCGACCATGAACACCGCATACAATACCCCGACCAAAACCATGGCGGTCCCGGTCATCACCAGCGCCGGCACCAGGCACGGGACGAAGTAATCGAAGCCCTTGAAGAGCATGTTGAAGCTGGCTTCGCGGCCGTTGGCGCGCTGAAAGACGCAATGGTACATGCCGCACAACATCGGCCCGGCCAGGATGCCCATGGGGCCGGCGCCGGAAATGAGTGTCCCGACGAAGGCGATGCCCACGAAAAGCCAGTATTGATCCTTGATCAACTGCCAGCCTTCACGCAAAGCCTGCATGGGTTTAACGGCGCCGCGATTGAACGGGACGGGTTCGTCATACATCGGCGTTCCTCAACGGACCTTGACAGCGCGACCGGTGCGAGTTGAAATGAATTCGCGTTGGAAAGCCAGGCGCGTTTCGCCGCTCGTTGCGATGCTGTCAAAAATCCCTATCCCTGTATTACCGAAGTGGATTTCATTCGTCTCGTCTCGCCTCGTGCAGCCTGAGGCGCACGCACGTGGGTAACAGGGCCGATTTGGCCCGGATTGCCCGTATTTTTTGCGTTTTGCGTTACCCAATTGTTGTTGGGTAAAAGCCCCAAGCACCGGATGCCAGTTCGGCAGCCGATGGAGTGTTCCGCGCGGAACATGCCCATCTTAACATTCGTTGGCGTTACCGTTTGATGGCTCGCGTCACGCGCGTGTTCGAGGCGTGCTGGTAGCTCCAGAGGTGTCGGCCGGCGCGATTGACTTCGACGGCGCCGATCTGCGGATTCATGGATGTGATCATCGTGTTGCCGTTCGCCAGCCGCGTCGCGGCGATCGGCTGCTCGAACTCCGCCTCCCAGACGACCTTGCCCTTCGCGTCATATTCGACGACCTTGCCCTCGGCGTGGTGCGGCACGACGACGCGGCCATTGGGCAACATGTGAACGCGGCCGCCGAAGAGACGCATGCCGAGCGGGATCGGAAAGCTGTGCAACTCCTTGCCCGCGGCGCTGAAGCGGACGATGCGGGCGTCGGCGAGCATGCAAGCGATTTCGCCGTTGGGCAGCTTCATCGCCTTCATGATGTATTGTTGATCGGTCGAGAGCGTGACGTTGAGCACTTCTTGATTGTTTTTGTCAAACTCGAGCAAGGCGAACGGCGTGGCGACGAAGGTGTTGCCGTTGGCGAGGCGTTGCGCGACGAGCGGCGTGCCGACGGCGCGTTGCCAGACGACCATGCCGCGCGTGTTGTACTCGGCGACGCGATTGGCGTGATACTCGGCGACGAGCACGCGTTCCTCGTCCAGGATCTGGGCGTCGAGTGGGAAGACGACGTTCTTGATCTCGAAGCGCGGCATGTTGTCTGGGCCTAATTCCAATACGCGGCCTTGATCCAAAAGAACCAGCAGCGTGCGGCCCAGCATTTTCGGCGTCTCTTCGAGCTTGGCGAGATCGATTTTGGCTTCGTTCTGCTGCCACCAGGCGCGCCACGCGTCGCGGCACTTGGCGCGCGAAGCGGCGTCGCTGCCGAGCGGGATCGTCGGCGGGTTCGACTGCGACGCGACCTGCAGCAGAAAATCTTCGACCTGCCACGCGGCGTCCGGCGGCACCGCGGCGATCGTGTCGATCAACACCGGCATCGCGTCGCGCTGTTTGGCGAACACCAGCGTGCGGGCGACGCGGAAACGAACGTCGGCGTCGGCGTCGGTCAGCAATTTCTTGAGCGTATCCTTGTGGTCGGCGAACGCGGCGCGGCCGAGCGCCTCCGCGGCGGTGGCGCGGCGAAGCGCGGCGCGATCCGTCAACGCGCCAACGAGGATCGGATCGGTCTTGCCATCTTTCAATGCGTGTTTCGTCAACGCCAGGCGAATCTCGTCCACGACGACGTCGTTATCGGCGAAGGGGGTATAGCCGAGCAGCGATTCGATCAACTTGTCGGTCTTTTGCTCGGCGAGCACGCGTACGGCGGCGGCGGGCACTTCCGCAGCAACATCCTTCTCCTGAATATGCTTGATGACGTACTCAATGCGCCGTGTCAGCTCCAGCGTCGGCGACGCGACGAGGCCCGCTCGCAGCATTTCCACGGACGCGACGCTGCGTTCGATCAAGGTGCGCGAAGCGCGCTCACGCTCAAGGTAGACCGACGAGCCGAGGCGGCGGACCATGCGCTCGATTTCGGGCCGATCTTTTTCAGGCAATGTGCGTTTTTGGAAAAAGGCGACGAGGGACGGACCGTCGGTTTTCAGATTGGCACGGCGAAGAATCTCTTCGTCGAGCGGGTCCGTCTTGGAGTCGTTTTTTTTCTCCGGCGTCTTTGGCGGATCGATTTGTGGAGGCTCTTTGGGTTGGCCCGAAGTGGTGTTCCAATTCATCAATACCGTCATCGTGACGGCGAAGATTGCTACCCAGGTCAATGAGCCGAATGCTCGCATCACGTCGATCCTCAACGCCGGCGGGCACGCATCGGGCGGCCTTCCGTTTGATAGCTCCACACTTCCTGGCCGTTGCGGTCGATCTCCACGACGCGATACGGGGCGATGCTCGTCGTCACCAGCGTGTTGCCGTTTTGAAGGCGCGTCACGGACAGCGGCCGGGCGACTTGCGCTTGCCAGAGCTTGGTGCCGTTCCAATCGTATTCTGCGATCATTTGTTGACTGTAGAGCGGCACGAGCACGCGGCCATTGGGCAAGACTTCGAAATTGGCGCCGACCAGCGACGTGTTGCCGCCGGTGTTGAAGCGCTTGAGTTCTTTGCCCTGGGCGTCGAGGAGCTGGCAAATATTGACGCCGGTGATGACGGCGATCTGCCCGTTGCGCAAACGCTGGGCCGACATGATGACGCCTTTGGCGGCGGGCTGCCAGGAAAAGACCTCTTTGCCGTCGGGGTCCACGATCTGCAACAATTGCCGTGTTACGATGAACGTGTTTCCGTCCGGCAAGCGCTGGCAGCCGGTCGGAAATTTGGCCGGGAACTGCTTGAGGATGCTGCCCTTGAAGTCGCGCTCGGTCACGCGGCTGCCGGAGTATTCCGCGACGAGCAAGCGGTTGGGTCCGAGAATCTGAAAATCGTAAGGCGTGGTCATGCCTTCAAATTCCCAACGTAAGGACGCTTGTGGCCGTGGGCCGAGTTCGAAGATTTTGGTCTTGCCCTTCACGCCGATGGCGTTCTGTGAGATCACGGTGTAGCCGTGGTCCGTGCGGACGTCCATCTTGGACAGATCGATGCCAGCCTGGTTTTTCTCATGCCATTTGCGCCACGCGGCGGCGACTTTCTCGGCACTTCGTTTGCCCTGGTAATACTCGCTCGGCGATGTTTCGCCGGCGGCGCGGAAGAGCACGTCGAGCGCGTATTCAACGCGATCCGGCGTTTCGTCGGCGATCGTTTGAATCAACAGCGGCAATCCGGCCTTGTCGTGCTTTTCGACTAACGCCATGCCGAGCTGATAACGAACCAGTGAATGCGCGTCCTTCATGAGCGGCGCGATTTGCTCCTTGGCGGCGGCCGGGCCGACGGCTCGCACCAATGCCTCGGCGGCGGCAGCTCGTTTGGCGGGGTTCGTGTCCTTGAGCATCGCCACGATGAGCGGCGCCGGCATCTTGTTTTCGAGCGAGGCGCCATTGATCGCCAATTGCACGTCCTGCCGCACGATCTCATTGGTCGCATGGGGAACGAAATCAAAAAGCACCGGCAGGCGATCGGCCGGCTTGTCGCGCTGCAACAAACGCGACGCGGCCGAAAGAGCCATGATGTCCTTGTCGGCGGGAAACTGTTCGAGAACCTGCTCGACGCGTCGCTTCGTTTCCAGATCCAGATTTCCCTGGGCGATCAGGCTTTCCAAAAGCGGCCGAATCACGGAGCCCATCTTGACGAGATCGTCGTTGGCTTTCATGCGTTCGGGAAACGTCGGCGCCCCGAGCTTGGCGACGTGTTTTTGAAATTGCTGAACGGTGTCGGATTTCGGCGTGCGATCGCGGAAAACCTGCAGCAATGCGGCGCCCTTGGTCGGCAGATTCATGCCGCGCAAGACGGCTTCATCGCCCGTAAAGTCCTCTTGCTCCACGGTCGGCTGCGCCCACAGTGCGGCGACGATCACCAGGGAAAACGCGGGCACGGACCAACGCATTGGGTTTCCTCGAATTGGCAACCGCTGTCGCCGTAGCAACAAGCTGCCAACTTGTCTGCTCCCGCTTCAGCACGCAAGCTGGCAGCTTGCGGCTACGGGTTAATAGCGATATCGAACCTAACGGCGACGCGCGACGAATACCATGCCGTCGGTCTGGTGGGTCGAAACCTGATTGCGATTCGTATCGAATTCGACAATCGAGCGGGAATTCTGGCTCGCGACCAGTGTGTTGCCATTGGGAAGCCGCACGACGGAGTTCGGCCAGTTGGTGTTGAACGTCGCAACCTGGCCGCCGTCCTTATCGTACTCGACGACGCGTTGCTGCTGGTAATGCGGCACGATGATGTTGCCGTTGGGCAGGACTTCCATGTTGCCGAACAGCACCTGGACGCCGGTCACGTTGAATGACTTGTTGATCTTTTGCGTCTTGGCGTCCATGCGCGTGTAGGTGCCGTTGACGCCTTGATTGGTGATGAAGCAGACCTCGCCGGTCGGCAGCTTGCGGGCGCGGATGATGTCGCTTTGCGGACGCTGGTAACTCCAGACTTCCGTCTTGTTGCGATCGACTTCAATCAATCGGCCTTGCATGGCGATGAAGGTGTTGCCGTTGGGCAGGCGTTGCACCTGGAAGGGGTTGCCGCCGCAGTTGTATTCCCATTTGATCTCGCCCTTGATGTCGCGTTCGGTGACGCGGTTGCCGTTATACTCGGCGACGACGACGCGGTTACCGGGGATGATCTGCGCGTCCACGGGATAGGTATTGACTTCGAACTTCCAGCGAATGTTTTTCTTGGTGTCCATTTCGTAGACTTCGCCGGTGTTGACCTTGACGCCGGCGCCGATGCGGTTGTTGTACTGCACGATCAACGTGTAGCCGAGGAAGAGGTTCTCGCGCGTCAAGCGAGTCATGTCCACGGCTTTTTCGTTGTCGGCGTACCACTTGGCCCAGGCATCGCGGCAGGCTTTGCGGGACGGCTCATCGATGCCGAGCGACGCGTTCGGCGCCTTGTCGCCCGCCAATCGCGAGAGGGCGTCCTCGACCGGCCAAAGCTGGTTCGGCGTCAAATCGGCGAGCAAGTCGATCATCACGGGCACGATGTCCTTGTCCTGGGCCGTCAACATGGCCATACAGACGCGGAAGCGCACGTTGATGTCCTTGTCCTGGAGCAGCTTCTTGACATTGGGGATCTGGTCCTTGACTTCCGCACGGACCAGCGCCTCGCCGGCGGCGCCGCGCTTGGCGGCGATCGGATCGTCGAGAGCTTTGACGATCATCGGATCGACCTTGCCGTCGCGCACGGTCACGGCGCCGAGCGTCTTGCAGATTTCATCGACGACCATCGTATCCCTGACGAACGGCAGGAACGCCATCAGCGCGTCGGCCGTGCCTTCGGTCTTCAGCTTGGCGAGCACGCGGGCGGCGGCGGCTTGCAGCGTCGGCTCGGCTTTCGTGTCGATGCGCGTCTTCAGATCGAGGACGCGTTTTTTCAATTCCAGATTCGCATCGTTTTCGCGGTCGCGCAACCCGGCGAGCGCCGCCGCGCCCATGCCAGCGAGTTTCGTGTAGGCGTCTTCGCGAGTCGGGAAGTGTTCATCGCCGAGTTGACTGACGAGCTCCGCGATCGCTTTGGGGTCGGGTTGCTTGAGCGTTCGTTCACGGAAATACCCGATCAGATCGGGGCCTTCGCCCTTGAAGCCGCGCTCGCGAACGACCTTCAAATCTTCTTTGAAGTTGTCGGCCTCAAGCACTTGATCGATGGTCGGCGTTTTGCCGTCCTTGGGGTCCTTTTCCTTATCCTTCTTGGGCTGCGCGTTTTGCGAAAGTCCCAAACCGACGAAAAGAATCAGCGACATCGACGCGACGAGCGCGGTCTTGATGCGAAACATGGCATGTCCTTCCGAGCCTGAAGCGTAAGCGAAGAGTTCTGAGCAGCGTTTTTCTTATGTCCATACTCTATCAACCATTTAGACGAAGATAAAGCCGGAAACGATTTCTCAATGTACTCATCACGCTCCGCGTGATGGCGTTGGGCATCATTCGTAGAAGGAACCAACCTACTGGAAACGACGCCCAATTCCATCACGCGGAGCGTGATGAGTACATTGGAGTACATTGGAGAGATCGAACGATTGCCGGTTTCATAACGGACTTCTAGGCTTTCCATGGCCCCAAACACCAAAGAGGGACCCCGATCGTGAGCCTGAAGTGCCTCCACGCTGCCTCGGAAGTGGCCGGTTTCGCGAAAACGGGCGGTTTAGCCGACGTCGCCGGCTCGTTGCCGGAGGCGTTGGCGACACGCGGGCTCGATTGCGCGGTTGTGATGCCGCTGTATCGCGCCTGTCGAACATCGGGGCAACCGCTCGAGCCGACGGAGCATCGCTTCCGCGTGCCAATCGGCGATCGCGCCGTCGAAGGCCGCTTGTGGCGTTCGACGCTGCCGGGGTCGCAGGTGCCGATTTACTTGATCGAGCAGCCGGAGTATTTTGAACGCGATGATCCCGCCGCGGGGCAGGGCCTCTATCAATTCACCGACGTACAAGGCCAACGCGCCGACTACGCCGACAACAGCGCTCGCTTCGGCTTCTTCGCCCGCGGCATTCTCGAGACGATGCGCCTCGCCAATTTCTGGCCCGACGTCTTGCACCTGCACGATTGGCAAACCGGCCTCGCGGGCATCTATCTGCGCGAGCATTATCAGCGATTTGCCAAGCCCGATCTGCGTTCGCGCTATGAATCGATTCGCACCGTCTTCACGATTCACAATCTTGCGTTTCAAGGCGTTTTTTGGCACCTCGACATGCCGATGCTTGGCTTGCCGTGGAACTTGTTCACGATGGACAAGCTCGAATTTCACGGCAAGATCAACTACTTGAAAGCGGGCCTCGTCTACGCCGACGCGCTGACCACAGTCAGTCCGACGTATGCCCGCGAAATCCAGACGACGCTGCTCGGCTGCGGCCTGCACGGCGTGCTGATGCAGCGGCGCGCGCAACTGTATGGCATCGTCAACGGCATCGACGACAACGTCTGGAATCCCGCGACGGATCCGCACATCGCCGCTCACTTCGACGCCGCCAACCTCGATGGCAAAGCGCGTTGCAAGGCGGCGCTGCAAAAGGAGTTCAAGCTCGGTATTGAACCGACGACGCCCTTGCTTGGGATCGTGTCGCGCCTCGCGGTGCAAAAGGGGCTCGACTTGGTCGAAAAGGTCGTGCCGGCATTCTTGCGCGGCGGCGCCCAACTCGTCGTCCTCGGCGACGGCGACAAGGCATATCGCGACATGCTGCTCACGATGCGCGACAACTTTCCTGGCCAGGTCGGCTTGATGCTCGCTCAGGATGAAAGTCTCGCTCATCGCATCGAGGCCGGCGTCGACATTTTCCTGATGCCGAGCCGCTATGAGCCGTGCGGCTTGAATCAACTCTACAGCTTGAAGTACGGCACCGTCCCCGTGGTGCATACGACGGGCGGGCTGGCGGACACCGTCGTCGATGCCAGCGCGACCAACCTGCAGACCGGCAAGGCGACCGGCTTCTCGTTCGTTCCCGCGACGCCGGCCTGTTTCGCCAATGCCCTTCATGCTTGCCTACGCGTGTATCGCGATTTGCCGAAACAATGGCGACAGCTTCAGCTCAATGGCATGGCGCAGGATTGGTCCTGGCGCCGCAGCGCGGTGGAATATGAACGCCTCTATCGCGACGTGGTGCAGCGGTTATGAGTTCTGTAAGATGGAGGGGACGAGTATTTGGATACGTGTTTACGTTCAATCGAACTGGCGAGCCGAGCCCCGTAAGGGGCCGGTTGAGCGTCCGGGACTACTCAACCGGCCCCTTACGGGGCTCGGCTCGCCGGGTATTTGCAAAGCAGCGACGTAAACGACCGAGACCGCATCATGTCGGATGTCGCACTCGCGTTCTTTTGGCACCAACACCAGCCCTACTATCCCGACGATCTCACCGGCGAAAATCCCATGCCCTGGGTCCGCCTGCACGGCGTCAAGGATTACCTCGGCATGGCGCTGCATCTCGCCGAAGTTCCGGAGATGCGCTGCACCATCAACCTCGTCCCCAGTCTGCTCGTACAGTTGCTCGCGTATACCGAACACGGCGCCAAAGACCAGTTCGAAATCGCAGCTCGAATTCCCGCACGCGACCTGTCGCATGAGGACGCGATCTATCTGCTCGATCACTTCTTCATGGCCAACGCCGATTCGATGATCAAACCCTGGCCGCGTTACTGGGAGCTGTACCAGCGGCGCGCTCCCGGCAAGAATTCGGCGAAGGAAGCACTGCGGCGTTTTCAAGAACGCGATTTTCGCGACCTGCAAACGTTGTTCAACCTCGCATGGATTCATCCGATCCTCTTCGAACGCGACAAGGAGCTTCACGATTTGCGTGAAAAGGGGCGCAACTACACGGAAGAAGACAAGGCGCGCGTGCTCGACAAGCATCGCGAGCTTCTCAAGGAGATCATCCCGCTGCACAAGAAACTCGTCGAACGCGGCCAGGTTGAACTGACGACGACGCCGTTCTATCACCCGATCTTGCCGCTCCTGTTCGACAAGAAGCTCGCCCGCGAGGCGATGCCGGACGCGAAGTTGCCGCGCTACACCGGCGGCTATCCCGACGACGCGGAAGTACACGTTCGCCGGGCGGTGCAGTCGCACGCGGAGCTGTTCGGCTCGCCGCCGCACGGCATGTGGCCCGCGGAGGGCAGCGTCTGTCAACCGATGATTCCGCTCCTGGTCAAGCATGGCATCCGCTGGATCGCGACGGACGAAGGCATCTTGAGCCAATCGACGCAAGGCTTCGTGAGCCGCGACCAGCACGGCGGTCTGCGCAATCCCAGCCATCTGTATCGCCCTTACAAGGTGCGCGAGGCCGATCTCGAACTGGCAATCGTCTTTCGCGATCACGCGTTAAGCGACATGGTCGGCTTTCACTATCAACGCTCCAACGGCAACGACGCTGCCCACGATTTTGTGCGTCATCTGCACGACATCCGCGCCGCGATTCCGAACGATGAGCCGGCGCTCGTCAGCGTCATCCTCGACGGCGAAAATTGCTGGGAGCACTACTACGACGGCGGCGTGTCCTTCCTGCGCACGCTCTATCACCTGTGCACGACCGACAAGCAAATTCGCCCGGTCAAACTCGGCGAGTATCTCGAACTGAATCCGCCGCGCGATACGTTGCCGCACTTGTTTGCTGGCAGTTGGATTCATCACAACTACGCGATCTGGATCGGCCACGAGGAGGACAATACGGCGTGGGATTTGTTGCACAAGACTCGGGAGTTTTTGGTCAAAAGACAAGGAGACAAGGAGACAAGGAGACAAGGAGACAAGGTGATTGAGCGGGCGTGGCGGGAGTTGTATATCGCCGAGGGAAGCGACTGGTTTTGGTGGTATGGCGACGACCATTCGAGTTTGCAAGACGCGTTGTTCGATCAGCTTTTTCGCAAGCATCTGCAAAACGTCTATCTCTTGCTCGGCGAGACGCCGCCCGCGGAACTGAACCGGCCAATCAAAAAACGCGCGGCGCGGCTGGGGCATACATTGCCGCTCGCGTATCTCGACGTGAAGGTTGATGGCAGGGAAACCTTCTTCGAATGGACCAACGCCGGGCGTTACGTATGCGTGAACGAACGCGGCACGATGGCGATGAGTGCGCTCGGTGCGTTGCGCGATGTCTACTTCGGCTTCGATCGCGAGCGCTTTCTTTTGCGCATCGACTTCGACCAGCACGCCGGCGCCGCGTTGCAAAGTTATGACGTGCTGCGCATCGGCTTCGAGGAGCCGAGCGAATGTGAGTTACGAATCTTCCACCCGGGCAAGCCATTGCAAAGCTCGAAGTGGTACGTTCGCGGCCAACTGGTTGACGCAGGCAACCGGATTGCCGTCGGCATTGACCGCATTGCGGAGTGCGCGATTCCGTTCGATCTGATCGCGGCCGACGCCGATCAACATGTGCAGTTTTGCGTGGAGTTACTGGAGAATCAGCAGAGCCGCGACCGGGCGCCGCGCGAGGGGAACATCGCG
>Ga0105340_1000820_pt1 | contig 14437 bp, 13 predicted proteins | sample EasRivMeERMLT700_FD_89676 | JGI IMG/M metagenome (GOLD analysis project Ga0105340, IMG submission 89676) | Soil microbial communities from meander-bound floodplain in the East River, Colorado, USA - East River MetaG ERMLT700 | ecosystem: Environmental > Terrestrial > Soil > Floodplain | place...
AGCGGCGCCGGCTGGGCCCCGCTGCCGCCGGTGGCGACCAACGATCTCAAAGCCATCGGCCGCACCAACGACGCCATCCTCTACGGCGGCCGCGTCACCATCTGGGTCAACGCCGAGGACGACCAACTCGCGGAACTGGGGCCCAAGGTGCCGGCGTGCGCGTCGCCCGATTATGGCGCTCCGTTCGCGTCGATATTCGAGCGTTACAATCACGACTTTTACAAGATCGATCCAATGCTATTCAGCCCCGCAGAAATCGTCCTGTGCAACCTGAAGAGCGGCCGCGCGTTCGCGTTTGGGCGAATCCGAGCGGATGTGTTGCATCGCTCGTTCTTTGGTTAAGAGTGCTGAGTGCTGAGTGCTGAGTGCTGAGTGCTGAGTTCTATGGTTAAGAGTGCTGAGTGCTGAGTTACGACTATTTCTCAGCACTCAGCACTCAGCACTCAGCACTCAGCACTCAGCACTCAGCACTACTATTATGAAGATCGCAATTCTCTCCAACGGCGTCGGCTGGCACGTGCGCGACCTGATGCGAGCGGCAGCGCTGTTGGGCCACGTCGCGGAGCCGATCGATTTTCGCCGCGTGTCGGCGGCGATTCCTGATGTCACGTCGCTTTCGCAATTCGACGCGGTGATCGTGCGAACCATGCCGCCGGGTTCGCTGGAGCAAGTCGTCTTTCGCATGGACGTCTTGCATAGATTGGAGGCATCGGGGCGGCGCGTGCTCAATCCGCCGCGGGCGCTCGAGATTTGCGTTGACAAATATCTCGCCAGCGCCCGACTTGACACTGCGGGACTGCCGACGCCGCCGACGATCGTGTGTCAGGACGCGGAGTCGGCGATCGAGGCGTTTCACCAGTTAGGCGGCGATGTCGTGGTCAAGCCGCTCTTCGGCTCCGAGGGGCGCGGGATGATTCGCGTCGCGGACATCGAGATCGCCTGGCGGACGTTTCGCGCCCTCGAACGGCTGCAGACCGTGCTCTATGTGCAACAATTCATCCATCATCCCGGCTGGGACTTGCGCGCGTTCGTGATTGCCGGCCGAATCTTGACGGCAATGCGCCGCCACGCCAAGGACGACTGGCGCACCAACGTCGCGCAGGGAGGCCGGACGGAGCCGGTCTCGTTGACGCCCGAGGAAGAACGCCTGGCGCTCAAGGCAGCGGAAGCGGTCGGCACGACGGTCGCGGGCATCGACTTGCTGCCGCGCCCCGGCGGCGGGTATTATGTCCTGGAAGTCAACGCGGTCCCCGGCTGGCGAGCCCTGGCGCCCGCGACGGGCGTGGACGTGGCGCGAGCGATCGTTCGCTTCCTTGCGGAATAATTGGTTTGCAACGTTCGCTCGGCTCATTCGTCTTTCTTATGGCGGGGCATCCTTCATCCTCGGGAGACGATCCTCATGCCGATGTCCGTGACATGTCCGTCTTGCAATTCGTCCAATCGCATTCCCGATGGCTCGGCCGGGAAGAAGGTGCGCTGCCATCAATGCAAGAGTGTATTCGTACCGTCCATCCCCGCGCCCGAACCCGCACGGGCCGCAACCGGGAGCAACTCGGTTTTGATTCTCGCGGGGGCGGCCGTTTTTTTCGTGCTCGGCGCATGCGGCGTCGGCAGTGTGGCGACCTATTTGCTTTGGCCGCGAACTCCGGTCCAGGTCGTCAACGCGCCGCTGGCCAAGCAGCAACCGATTATTGAAGTGAAGAAGCCGCCCGTCATCGAGGAAAAGAAAACCGAAACGACCAAGAGAGTGCCGAACTTCGGACCGAATAAGGCCCCTGAAACGAAGGTCGTCGGCAACACGCTCGACGCCAAGAGGCGCTACCCGCGCGACATCGACGAATTCGCCACATCCCTGAATGATGTGACCTTGCGAAAAATCGTGCCCAGCATTTACACGCACACGCCGCTTTGGCATCCCGACGGCAAATCTCTGTACGTCGTGCAATTGCACAGCCACATCATGCGTCTCGACGCGGAGGATTTCTCGATCCTCAAGGACCGTATTTATTACGAAGACAAGAAGCCCGTCTACATCCGCGGCGGGTTGACGCATTCCTCCGAAGGCCTGCTCGCGCTGGGCAGCGTCGATCATGCCCTCAAGGGTGAAGACATCCACCTGATCATTCTCGATCCCGAAACGTTTCTCCCGGCCAAGAAGATTCCGTGCCCGAACGCCGGCCTGGTGCTGTCCGCGCCGAATTTGTCCATCGCATTCGTCGGCGGGAAAAACACCTATTCCGACGGCGGCAAGCAAGGCGACTTGCGGATCGTCAATCTCAAGTCGGGCGCCGTCGAAAAGCTCGATCTCGGCTTCGACTTCAATCCGCAGTCCTTTCAAGTATCGCCGGACGGTCAAGCCTTCTTCGGCACCGACGGCAAATCGCTCGTCCGCTTCCGCATCGACGGCGGCAAGCTCGCGCACGTGGATACCAGCGCAGTCCTCGTTGACAACAACCAGACCGAACCGCGCGTCGGCGTGAGCCCCGACGGCAGCAGCGTCTGGCTCCTGGGCATCGATCCCATGACCGAACGTGTGCCGGCCAATATGCAATTCACGCTGCTGGATGCGCGCAATCTGAAACGCGGGTTGCGCAGTCTCGGCTTCCCGGTGTCGGCCCTCGCTTTCGACCCGCGCGACCAGTCCTGGCTATTCTCGGATTCACAACAGACGTTGGTTTTTTTGACGAAGGGCCCTCTCGAGAGGATACCATTCAAGATGCCGCGCGCCAGCCAGATCGTCGTGCGTCCAAACGGCGGCGCGGCGCTATTGCACTGCGGGCCCGATCTTTACCACGTCCACTGGCTGCCCAAAGCGGGGAATTGATCAACCGCCGACGGCCAATCCGAGACATATCAAGGCGCCGAAGCCGAGTAGAATGAGCGCGTTGAAGATGCTGCCGAGGATGCCGCACACGGAGCCGCGGTCCGGCTGAATCGATCCGACGATGCCGAGCACGACGCCGATCAGTGCCGACGCGCAAACGACGAGCATCGCCAGGCCGGCGGCCATCACCGCCGGGTCCTTGTCGTTGGGCTGACCGTTCTGATGCATCGCGACGATCACCAGACCGACGACCGTGGCCAATGAGCCGATCCCCGCGAAGATGGAAATGAAGAGCGATACGATGCCGAGTCCGGACTGTGGCAACGGTCCGTCATCGCGTTTGGGTTCGCGGTAACGCCGAACGCGGATATCGTCGAGTTCATCTTCGTCATCATCGTAGCGACGTCGAGCCATGCGTTGTCTCCGCTTGCGGTTTCGCGCATTTTATCATCCGTTTTTCTTCGCGCCCAATCCAGGCAACCATCCATCGTATTTTTGTACAAATTCCCAATGCTGCCTGGGCCGCTTTGCCTTGACGGGGTTGTCGTCAATGTAGAGTACCGTGCGCTCGATGTCTTCGCACGTATCGAGAAACACCTTCCACCCCGGCCCGCCCCACACCGGATGATCGCTCGGCCAGCGTTTGCTTTCCATAATCGCCGTCCAGCTATCATCCTGAAGGAACGAGATCATCTCCTCCGCCTTGTCACGGTGCTTGCGAATCAAAAGGTGTACGTGATCGGGCATGATGGCACAACCATAGCACGTGTATTTGCGCGCTCGAATGGTGTCCGCAAAGGCTTTGGCAACAATTTCGATCTCTTCATCTGTGAATGTGATGATATCGTGTTTCAGTTTCGGGGAAGCTTCCTTGTAGAATCGGCGCAAAACAGCGGACGACGGCTGCACTTTCTTGCGGCCGTAATGAATTTCACCTAATTCCTCCAAGACGGAAGATCGAATTTCCTTGGACCCACTGCCGCGCGGATCGTTTGGCAGCCAGACGCCGTAAATGGTCCAGATAAGGTGGTAGGCAGCGACCATATATCCCTCCTCGATTGCCTCAAACATCGCTTGCGGTTTCGCGCACAAAGCGCTCCCGGATACTTCTAAACCAACCACCGGTTGCCTGCAAATAGATTTCTGATGTCGCGTGGCGCCAAAGCGCGAAACCGCAAGCGTTCAATTCTGCGATTTTTGTTGTATCCTAAGTAAAAAAGAGGAACTTCAGCAATGCCGTTCGATAAGGTCGAAACCACCGTCGATTTCCCCGCCGCGGAACGCACGGTCTTACAACTTTGGGACGAGCTCCAGGCATTCGAAAAACTCCGCGCCAAGAACAAGGGCAGGCCGCGCTGGTCCTTCCTCGACGGCCCAATCACCGCCAACAACCCGATGGGCGTGCATCACGCGTGGGGTCGCACCTACAAGGACGCGTATCAGCGCTACTTCGCCATGACCGGGCACGAGCTGCGCTATCAGAACGGCTTCGATTGCCAGGGGTTGTGGGTTGAGGTCGAAGTCGAGAAGGACCTGAAGCTCAAATCGAAGCGCGACATCGAGAATCTCGTGCCGGGCGACAAATTCAAGAGCATCGATTTCTTCGTCAACGAATGCAAGAATCGCGTCAACAAGTTCGCACGCCGCCAGAGCGAGCAATCGATCCGCCTCGGTCAATGGATGGACTGGGACCGCACCGACGAAGACTGGGCCAAGCCGCCGGGGCAGCGCAAGTCGTACTTCACGATGGCGGACGAGAACAACTATACGATCTGGTCGTTCTTGAAGAAGTGCCACGACCGCAAGTTGATCTACAAGTCGTACGATTCGATGCCCTGGTGCGGCCGCTGCGGCACCGGCATCAGTCAACAGGAGATGAACGAAGGATATCAACTCGTCGCCCATCGCTCCGTCTTCGTCAAATTCCCTTTGCGCTCAAGCCCCGGGATGAGCGCAGCGATTCCCGGGGGTGTCCCGCGCGAGAACTTATTGATCTGGACCACAACGCCCTGGACCCTCTCCAGCAACGTCGGCGCCGCCGTCAATCCGACGCTCACGTACCTCAAAGTCAAACACAAGGACGAACTCTACTACATCGCGAAGGGCGCCTTCACCGCTCAACGTCTGGAGGAGCAATTCAAACGCAAAGAATGGGTCGAAGGCGTTCCCAAACTGAAAACCCTCGAACAAATCTTCAAAGAAAAAGGCGGCTACGAAATCGTCGGCGAAATCATCGGCAAGGACTTGATCGGCTGGCAATACGACGGTCCGTTCGACGAACTCCCCGCCCAACAACACGTGTCCGGCTACCCCGAAGAAATCGCCACCGTCGTCGAAAAGCTCAAGTGGGGCCCCGCGAAGTCGGCCAAAGACGTGCATCGCGTCGTCGCCTGGGATGTCGTCGGCGAAACGGAAGGCACCGGCATCGTCCACATCGCGCCCGGCTGCGGCAAGGAAGACTTCGTCCTCGGCAAGGAACAGGGACTAGTCCCGATCGCCCCGCTCGACGATTCCGGCGTGTTCCTGGACGGCTTCGGCGAACTCACCGGCAAGTCCGCCAACGACCCGGCGACCACCGACTGGATCCTCGACAACCTGCAAAAGAAGGGCCGACTGCTCGCCGTCGAAAAGTATCCGCACAGCTATCCCCATTGCTGGCGCTGCAAGAATGAGTTGCTCTTTCGCCTGGTCGATGAATGGTTCATCGACATGAAATGGCGCGAGGAGATCATGCGCGTCGTCGAAAACGTCACGTTCCTACCCGAATCGATCAACGGCAAAGCCCGCGAACTCGATTGGCTCAAGAACATGGGCGACTGGATGATCTCGAAAAAACGCTTCTGGGGCCTCGCGCTGCCGATCTGGGTCGATGAACTGACAGGTGATTTCGAAGTCATCGGCTCCTACGAGGAATTGAAGGCCCGCGCCGCCCTAGGCTGGAAGGAATTCGAAGGCCATTCGCCGCATCGGCCGTGGGTCGATCTGATCAAGATCAAGAACCCGAAGAACGGCAACCTGATGTCGCGCATCCCCGACGTCGGCAATCCATGGCTCGACGCCGGCATCGTGCCGTATTCGACCGTGAACTACAACAGCGATCGCGATTACTGGGCGAAGTGGTTCCCCGCCGACTTCATCACCGAAAGCTTCCCCGGCCAGTTCCGCAACTGGTTCTACGCCATCCTCGCCATGAGCACGATGATGCAGAATCAGGCGCCCATGAAAGTTCTTCTCGGCCACGGTCTGGTGCGCGACGAGCATGGCGACGAAATGCACAAATCGAAAGGCAATGCCATCCCTTTCGAGGGGGCATCCGACACCGGTTACGAGATCAAGGATAAGGCGACCGACAAGACGCTTCACCATTATCCGCCGATGGGCGCCGACTTGATGCGCTGGATGTATTGCCGCACCAATCCCGCGGGCAACATCAACTTCGGCCCGCACGTCGCGGAGGAGGTTCGCAGCAAGTTCATCATGAAGCTGTGGAATACATTCGCGTTCTTTTGCAACTATGCTCGATTGGACGAATTCGATCCGAATGCCGCGCCGGTGCCGGTGAAAGATCGGCCCGACATCGATCGTTGGATCTTGTCCGATTTGCAATTGTTGATTCAGTCCGCTCACGAAGCGTTTCAATCGTTCAACGTGATGGGTTTTTGTTTGAAGGCGGAAGAGTTCGTCGATGACAAGCTGTCGAACTGGTACGTCCGCCGCAACCGCCGCCGATTTTGGAAGAGTGAGAAAGGCGCGGATAAGTTGGCGGCGTATCAAACGCTCTACACCGTGCTGACGACGCTGGTGAAGCTGTGCGCCCCGGTGATCCCGTTCATGACGGAAATGATGCATCGCAATCTCCGTGGTGCGGGCGGCTCGCCTGCACATGAAAACGAACGTGCAGGCGAGCCGCCTGCACCACGGCAACCGATTGCCAGCGTCCACCTTTGCGATTACCCCGCCGCCGATGAAACGCTGATCGATCACGAACTTTCCGACGAAATCGACGTGATCTTGCGGCTCGTTTCAATTGGCGGCCGCATTCGAGAGACGATCATCAAGATCAACAAACGCCGGCCGCTCGCGGAGATCAAGATTCAGCCGGCCAACGACATCGAGCGCAAGGCGATCGAGCGCTTCAGCGATCAGATACGTGATGAGCTAAACATCAAGATGGTAACGACCCACGATGGCAAGACACCGCTCTTGTCATTCGAGGTGAAGTTGAACCCGAAAGCCGCGGGCCCCAAGTTCGGCCAGCGCCTGGGCGCCGTGACGGCCGCGCTCGCCAAGCGCGCGGACGCCGCCGATTCGCTGACTTCTGGAAAGCCGGTTGAGCTTTCCTTGCCCGACGGCCCTGCCATCATCGAGCCGGCGGACGTTTGGATCACTCCTAAAGTCGAAAAAGGCTGGGGCGGCATCGCCGATCACAACACGCAGATTCTCCTCGATGGCCGCATCACGCCGGAGCTGGAACTGGAAGGCCTGGCACGCGAGGTGGTGCGTCATGTGCAAAGCGCTCGCAAGGACGCGGAATTGGAGATGGACGACCGCATCGAGTTGTCTTTAGAATCGGAGAATGCGAAACTGAACGAAGCGATTGGTGTGCACAAAGACTACATTGCCGCCGAGACATTGGTCGTGCTGTGGTCGTCGGCGTCGTCCGACGAAGGAGCTTATATCGTCGTGGTCACGATTGAAGGAGCGAAGTTGACGATCAAACTGAGGAAGCACATTTGAACCGATATTTGGAAACCCAAATCCATTTTGAGGAAATCCACCATGTCGATCGACAAGCTCCATCAGCTCATCTTCGTCGGCTTCAATGGCCGCGCCGCCGCACTCGATCGCGACACGGGCGAAGTCGTATGGGCGAACAATGAAATGCAAAGCGGCTACGTCTCGCTGCTGCTGGACGGCGACCGCCTCATTGTGTCCACGAACGGCTACATGTATTGTCTCGACCCATACACGGGCCAGACGCTTTGGCACAACTCGATGGTCGGCTTCGGCTACGGGCCGACATCGCTCGTGTCGGTGCACGGCCAAAGCACGCCGGCGTTGATCGGGGAAGCCGCCGCTCAGGATCATGCGACCGCCGCGAGCGCCGGCGCCGCGGGCGCTGCGGCGTCGTGAACGGGTTTTTCTTTTTGCCTTTTGTGCGCCGGCGGCGCAAAATCAGGCGACGATGGATCGCCCATGTTGTCAACAGGAGCAACGGACTGTGAAAAACGTCTTGACCTTGGTCCTCGCGGGCGGCAAAGGGACACGTCTCGAACCGCTGACGCGCGATCGCGCCAAGCCCGCGGTGCCGTTCGGCGGGCTTTATCGCATCATCGATTTCCCGCTCTCCAATTGCCTCAACAGTGATCTGCGCCGTGTTCTCGTGCTTACTCAGTACAAGGCGCGCAGCCTCGATCGGCACATCGCGACGGGCTGGGGCTATTTGAGCCGCGAGCTGGATGAGTACATCGACGTGTTGCCGCCGCAGCAGCGCCTCGATGAAACGTGGTCACAAGCCACCGACGACGCGATCTACCAGAACATTTACACGATTGAAAAAGCGAATCCCAAGTACGTGCTCATCCTCGCGGGCGATCACATCTACAAGATGGATTACGCCGAGATGATTCTTTCCCACATCGAACGGGAAGCGGACCTGACCGTCGGCTGTTTGACGGTGGCGGCGAAGGAGAGCATTCACTTCGGCGTCATGCAGGTTGACGCCGCGAATCGAATCACCGGCTTTCAAGAAAAGCCCAAGGATCCCGTGACGATCCCCGGCGACCCGGGCAACATTTTGGCGTCGATGGGCATCTACGTATTCACGGCCCGTTTGATGTATGAACTCTTGTGCCAGGACGCGACCAAGCTCGATTCGAGCCATGACTTCGGCAAGAACATCATCCCGATGATGATCGACAAATACCGCGTCTTCGGCTTCCGCTTCAAGGACAAGAACGAAAAGCCCACGTCGTACTGGCGCGACGTCGGCACACTCGACGCCTATTTTCAGGCGAATATGGACCTGATCCAGGTCGTGCCGGAGCTGAACCTGTACGATCGCATCTGGCCGATTCGCACCAATCAGCCGCAGTTGCCGCCGCCGAAGTTCGTCTTCAACGACCCGGCGACGAACCGCCGCGGCGAGGCGCACGACTGTATCGTCTGCCCGGGATGCATCGTCTCGGGCGGCCAGGTGATTCGCAGCATCCTGTCGCCGAACGTGCGCATCAATAGCTTCGCCAAGATCGAGGATTCGATTCTTTTTTCCGGCGTCGATGTCGGCCGCGGCTGCCGCATTCGCAAGGCGATCATTGATAAAGATGTCAAAATCCCCAAGGACACGGTGATCGGCTACGACGCGGAGCACGATCGGCGCCGCGATTTCACGTTGACGGAGTCGGGCATCGTCGTCATCGCGAAGGGCGAGCTGGCGGAAACGTTCAAGAAGGGTTAACAAATGAGCGAGACCACTCCCACCGAGCCGGCGTCCCCGCCGCCGCCGCGCCGCAAGAATCATCTTTGGATCGCGTATTTCGCGTTCCTCATCATCGCCAGCGTCGGCGTCACCGTGTTCATGATCAAGTTCAACTTGAGCATCCAGCTCACGCAGGAGCAATTGAACACGGCCTGGGACCTTTGGAAGGAGAAGGGGCCGAAGAGCTACAACATGATCTACAAGACGCGGAGCGGCATTTCGGATCGCGACGACGTGTTTGTCGTCAAGGTTCGCAACGGCGTCGTCACCGAGGTGAAGCTCAACGACGCGCCGCTCAAGGCGAACCAGGAAGAGGGGCAACTCGACGATCCGCGCATGTATCACAGCATGGACAGCATTTTCCGCTACATCGACCGGTTCATGTCGATCGATCAAAAAAAGGACGCGAAGAAGGTCTATGTCGTCGCCAACTTCGATGACAAGACCGGCTACGTGGTGCGCTATATTCGCCGCGTCATGGGGGGGACGGATCGGGTTGAATTGAATGTGACTGTGCTGGTGGAGGTAAAGGATTAGCTCGCTTGCGGTTTCGCGCTTTGGCGCCCCGTTTTTTGAGGTTCACTTTGCGCGAAACCGCAAGCGTCATCTCGCCAACTCGCGCAACTCACGAATCGCCGCGGTAATCCCTTGTTGATGTCGAAAGATACCGGTGCCGACGACGAGTACGTTGGCCCCCGCGTCGATCGTCAGGCGAGCCGTCTTCGCCTCGACGCCGCCGTCCACTTCCAGATCGCACTTCGGATTGTGCTGGTCGATCAATTGCCGCAGCCGGGCGATGCGTTGCGGACTTTCCGGGATGAAGGCCTGGCCGCCGAAGCCGGGAAAGACCGTCATGCACAGCGCCATGTCAAGCGTCGGCAGATACGGCACGAACGCATCGACCGGCGTGTTTGGGTTGATCGCCAGGCCGGCTTTGGCGCCCTGGTTCTTGATTTCCGCAAGCAACGGCCGCGCGTCGGCGAGCACTTCGTGATGAACGATCACCAGGTCGGCGCCCTTGCTGATGAACGGCTTGGTGAACTTCGCGGGATCGGTCACCATCAAATGCACTTCGATGAACAATTTCGTCTTCGGCCGCAAGCCTTCGACGACGACGGGGCCCATGCTGAGATTGGGCACGAAGTGGCCGTCCATGACATCGACGTGCAAGCGTTCGACGCCGGCGCGTTCGGCCTCCGCGACTTGCTCACCGAGGCGGCTGAAATCCGCGGCCAAGATCGACGGCGCAAGGTGGAACGCGCGAGTCATGTTATGTTACCTGGTCGGGCGCCTGTCGTTGATGTGCTTGATACGCACAGAAGGCGCCGAGGGGAAGGCCCAGGATCGGGCTATAAATCAAATGCATTTGCCAAACGTAGCCGTTGGCGTATCCGAAGCCGAAGATCGGCAGATAATCGGCCGCGACGGCGAAGACGACGGCCAGGGCGACGGTGCCGACGACTCCGACGAGGAACGCCTGCCAGGGAGACTTACATTGCATCGCTTGCATGCCCGCCAGAACGCCCGCGAGCGGCGTCGGCCCGTACAGACAAATCAAAGACAGCAATTGAACTGGGTCCATGCGGACCTCCGGGTTACTTGCCGGCGCGCTTGAGCGTCATGAGAAAGATGCTCGAGCCGGCCGGCGCCGCGAACTCGCTGGGGCGGTCTTTGCCGAACACCTTGGCACAGATGCGTAACTCCTCGTTTTTGAATTCATAAATGCCCTCCATGGTCGCGTCGGCCTGGCTTCCCGCGGCGACCGCGATATCGACGAATTTCGGCGTCGCCGACGGATCGAGCTTGATCTTGATGCGAGCGTATTCGGCCGCCACTTGATCGTTCCCCTCGACGACCCCTTCGTTGCCCTTGAAGGTGAACTTGAATTTCAGGTTGTGCTCCTTGCCGTTGTAGTTCAGGTCCTTGATTTCCCAGACGCCGGCGAACTTTTCCAGTTCTTTCTTGGCGTCTTTCGTGTCGCCGAATCCAAGAGCGCTGGTTGCGATTACGAACAAGCCGAAAGTGGCTCTCATGAGTGGCCTCGCTGAGTTGGAAGAACGGAATGGGCGTGCCTTGGTATCCACTCAATCGATTCTACGTCGATATTGGCTTGCACGCAAGAAATGTGTGCAACCGGAAAGGCCGCGCTCCGCCTGGGAACGAGGGCCCAACGCCCTGCGTCCCAGTGTCTGCCTGGGACGCAGGTGCAAGGGGCGCCAGGTGATTGTGCAGAATCTCCTTGACACCGCGCCGCCGCAAGGGTACGTTTATCCAGGATACCGATATAGGCCTCGGCAGCGCTATCGTTCCGCACTCTCACGCGAAGGACAGGGGGGTATCAACCTTCGCGGAACACGCGTATGCCGGCCGCTTCCTACCTGACAAAGCCGAAAGGGCCTCGCATGTTGAACATTGCCGGACCGGCCGCAAAGTATTGCGACGGCGTGTCGCGCCGCAGCTTCTTGAAGGTCGGCGCCTTTGCCTTCGGCGCTACGTATCTTTCCCTCGCGGATATTTACCGAGCTGAGGCTAACCTCGATGCGCCGGCCGCTCGCGCGGACGGCACCGCACATAAAGCGGTCATCAACGTCTTCCTTGGCGGCGGCCCTCCGCATCAGGACATGTGGGACATCAAGACCGAAGCGCCGGTCGAAATCCGCGGCGAGTTTCAGCCGATCTCGACGAACGTCAATGGCATCCAGATCGGCGAAGTCTTTCAACGCATGGCCGGGCTGATGGACAAGTGCGTCGTCATTCGCTCGATCACCGGTTGCGCCGATCGACATGACGCGATCCAGTGCTTGACCGGTTGGCCGCACGATTCATTGCGACCGATGGGCGGCCGTCCGAGCATCGGCTCGGTGCTGGCGAAAGTGCAAGGTCCGGCGCATCCGTCGGTGCCGCCGTTCGTCGGCCTCGCGGCGCCGACGCAGCATCGTCCCTGGTCCGACGCGGGCCAGACCGGCTTCCTCGGCCCCGCTTACGGCCCGTTCAAACCGGACGGTCCCGGCATGGACAACATGCGACTCAATGGCATCACCGTCGATCAACTCGGCGATCGCCGCCGGTTGATGGAAAGCTTCGACGGCCTGCGCCGCGACATCGACATGAACGGCGCGATCCAGGGTCTCGACGCAGCGCAGCAACGTGCGTTGGGCGTTCTTACCTCGAGCCGGCTTCTCGATGCGCTCGACATCTCGCGTGAGCCGCAAGCGGTGCGCGATCGTTATGGCAACGGTCAACCGTATCAATTTCAATTCGACGGCGCTCCGACAGTCAACGATCAATTCCTCGTCGCGCGTCGCCTCGTCGAAGCCGGCGCTCGCTGCGTCACCTTGACGTTCGGCCGCTGGGACAGCCATGGTCAAAACTTCAACCTGGTGCGCGATCACGGCGGCAAGCTGGATCAATGCTTGAGCGCGTTGATCGAAGATCTCGACGTGCGCGGCATGTTGAACGATGTGACCGTCGTCGTCCGGGTCGAGTTCGGCCGCACGCCGCGCATCAACAACGGCGCGGGCCGCGATCACTGGGCGCCGGTGAGCTGCTGCTTGATGGCGGGCGGCGGCATGCGGACCGGCCAGGTCATCGGCTCGACCAATCGGCTCGGCGAAATCGCCGCCAATCGTCCGGTGTACCAGGGCGAGGTCATCGCGACCATCTACCGCAATCTCGGCATCAATCCGGATGCGGTCAATATTCTCGACCCGACGGGCCGGCCGCAACACTTGGCCGATCATCCGGCGCTTCGCGAAGTCGTTTAGCCCTCGGAGTAGCCTACATGTCAACAAAAGTCCCTCCCGCATCGGGTGGGATTTTTTTTCCTGCATCGCGGCAATCATTCGTGATAAAATCCCATTCATGCAAACCGCCATCTTACGTCAGAAGAAAATAGCTGCGCCAAAGCTGCAACGGCGTTACACGGTCGACGAATACCTTACGCTGGAACGAGCGTCTGCGGAGCGGCATTGGTATCTTGATGGCGAGATCATTGCTATGGCCGGTGAATCGGTCTCACACGGGCGTATCTCGATCAATGCAGCGGCTTCCCTGGTGATGCAACTCAAGGGAAAACCATGCGAAGCTCTCACGAAAGAAACGAAAATACGAAGCGGCCCGATCCCGGAAACGGGCAAGGGAAGGAAGGGACTTTTCTCCTATCCCGACATCTTGGTCGTGTGCGGTGAAATTGAACATCACGACGCTTACCGTGATGTCATCTTGAACCCAAAGGTCATCGTCGAGGTGCTTTCGGAGTCCACCGAGGCGTTTGACCGCGGCGTAAAATTCGAACGCTATCAGAAACACAATCCGTCGCTCACCGACTATATCTTGATAACGCAGGATTTACCGCAGATCGAGCATTTTTGGCGCAAATCCGCGGACGATGAGGAATGGTCATACCGCCTTCATTCGGGCTTGAAAGCGAAAGTCGTAATCGCGTCAATTCGCTGCACGCTCAAAATGTCCGATGTTTATGATCGCGTCAAGTTCCCTGAAGAATGACTTACTCGGAAGGGATTCCCATGCCGCCAACGTCACCGCGCATCGCCATTCTCGGCGCTGGCCCAATCGGCCTGGAAGCGGGCCTCTACGCGCGGCAACTCAAATTGCCGTTCACGATCTATGAACAGGGCCGCGTCGGCGAGCACGTTTGGCGTTGGGGGCACGTCAGGCTCTTCAGTCCGTTTGCGATGAATGCGACGCCGCTGGGCCGCAAGGCGATTCAATCGACCAAACTCGATCCCGATTTTCCCGCGGACGACGCGTGCATCAGCGGGCGTGAACACGTCGATCGATATCTCGCGCCACTGGCGAACGTGCTGCGCGAGACCCTCCGCACCGAGACGCGCGTACTGAGTGTGGGCCGAGCCGGACTCTACAAGCAAGACGGCGTCGGCGATCCGGCTCGCGCCAGGCAGCCCTTTTTGCTGCTCGTGCGCGAACGCAATGTCGACCGCTATGAGGAAACCGACATCGTCCTCGATTGCACCGGCACTTACTCGCATCATCGCTGGCTTGGGCCGAGCGGCATTCCCGCGCTCGGCGAATCGCAATCCGAGCCGCACATTGCTTACGGCCTGGTGGACGTGCTCGGCGACGCCAAGCGCGATTACGTCAATAAATCGGTGCTG
>Ga0105340_1000821_pt1 | contig 14437 bp, 15 predicted proteins | sample EasRivMeERMLT700_FD_89676 | JGI IMG/M metagenome (GOLD analysis project Ga0105340, IMG submission 89676) | Soil microbial communities from meander-bound floodplain in the East River, Colorado, USA - East River MetaG ERMLT700 | ecosystem: Environmental > Terrestrial > Soil > Floodplain | place...
CCGTCGGACCCGGTGTCCGCCAAATACAAGTTCCCGGAATCATCCGCGATGACATCCTCCCAGTCCACGAACGATGCGCCGACCGGAAACGAACGGATGTAAACGCCATTGGTGCGCATCGCATACAGGAATCCCTCGGAGCCATCGAGATGGGTCCAAATAATGTCAGGGTATCTTTTACTTGCCGCGAGACCGGAACTCTCTTTCATGCGAAAGTGCTGAATCGTACCGACGCGCACCTGAGCCTGCGCAAAGACACAGGATAATTGAAGGATTGCCAGAACGACGACGGCGCTAGCTGCCGCGCGCCCCGGCAAAAAGTAAAACGCAGGACGACTCATGTGACTGTGGTTCAATTAAACCATAGTCAAATGGTTTGCATCCAAGGTCAAGCCCGCACGCTCGTTCCAGCATTGCTCGTTTGAAAATGCATTTTTGCCCTAGCGTTTTTGGCTGCTTGCCGTCAAAGTAGCAGACTAAGCACACTGGCACGCCAGCGGCTAAGAGCATATGCTAGCTAGATTCATGCAAATCGTCGAAAACATTAAACCGCGAGCAGCGGAAAGGTGCAGGGTCCACCATGGCAGATAAGCAAGCACCGCTAGTTCGCATCCCCACGCCTTTCTCCACCATTTGGCGCGAAGTTCGGATCCGGGTCATCCCCTTATTTGTCTTCGTTGGTGTCGGCGTGGCCTGCTATTATCTTTGGGACCAAATGGGCCGGGGCAGTAGCGTCCCTGGCGTCGGCGAAGGCGTCCGCTCGACCGTGGCCAGCCCATACGTCGGCATCCTGCAGCAGGTTTATGTCGAGCCGTTCCAGTGGGTCGAACAGGGACAACCCCTCGCGCGCATTGCTCCGGTTGATCCGCAAGCCAAACTCGACTTGCTCCAATCCGAACTCCAACTCACCCGCATTCGCCTCGAGCCGTCCCAGTCCGACCAAAATGCCGTGAGTTACGAACGCCTTCGGTTCGATTGGCTCCGCCTCAAGCAGGAACTCGCCATGGCCAGGGTAAACCTCAAAATTGCCGACGGTACGGCCGGCCGCTATGAGAACCTCGTCAAAGACAATCTCGTCTCCCGGGAGGTATACGAGATCAGCGTGGGAGCCCGCGAACTCTACGAGGCCGAGATTTCCACCAAGTCCGAAGCCATCGCGGAAATCGAAGGTCGCATGAAGGAGCTCCGCGGTTTGGGCGAACCCCAAAGCCCGGGCACAAACCAGAACACCATCGAACTGATCGCGCGCCTCGAAAGCAGGCTGGCCGCGGCCGAGACCAATTGGTCGCCCATCACGCTTGTCGCACCCATCAGCGGGATGGTCCAGGTGATCTATCGCCACTCCGCCGAATACGTCGTCGAGGGTGAACCGCTGATGTCCATTAGTTCCGCGCGATCAGACCGGGTCATCGCCTACTTGCGCCAGCCCTATCCGCTCGATCCCGAGATCGGCATGGAAGCGGAGATTCTTACGCGCACTCGCAAGCCCAAGCGCTTTACGTCGAAGATTTCTGAAATCGGCGCGCAGATCGAAACGATCACCAATTCGCTCGCATTTATTAAGCAGGGTTCAATGGTCGATGAGGGATTGCCGGTCGTATTCCTCGTGCCGATGGATGCGCATATCCGGCCCGGTGAGATCGTCGATGTAATCCTTAGACCGATCCAGTTTCTGCCGAAGCCCGACGAGAACCCGCGTCAAACCGCGAACGTTCCCGAATCCCCTGGGGTCCGATGACACGCCTTTTTGTGATGCTCGTCCTCGTGTGCGTGGGTGCCGGGTTTGTCTTCGCCAACGGCGACGACAACGTGCTCCGAATCTACTCCCAACCTGGCCAGTTGATGGGCAACGTGACGACGTCCCAGGCAGTCCAATGATTCGCCAGTCCTGCAAAGCGCGCGCGCCCTGGCGGCGGCTCACATCAATTCTTGCAGCAACATTCCTTTCGTGCGGTTCGGCGTTCGCGCAAACCAACCAGGTGGTACCGCTCGCCTTGCGCGATGCCATTCATACCGCGCTCAGGAACAATCGCCTGTTGCAAATTGAGCAGATCAATCCGGAGATTGCGCGCGCAACCCTCAGCGACGCATGGGCCGCCTACGATCCCGTCTTCTTTGCGCAAGCCGACCGGGAGAACACGTCCGAAACGGGGGGCTTCGACCCTCTCAATCCGCAAAACCAAGCCTATTCCGCGAAGAGCGAGGTCCTCCGCACAAGCCTCACCGGCGTGTTGCCCACCGGGCTAACTTACGGACTAAATGGCGATTTAGTTTATTCCGAGGGAGAGCAGCAAGGAAGGCTCTTTTCAACGTACCGACTCGGCGCCAACGTCACTCTGCGCCAGCCGCTGCTCAGGAATTTTTGGATCGACCAGTTCCGTTACACCATTCACGTCAACCGCAACAACGTTAAGATCAGCGAGCACGGCGTGCGTTTTGTTGCCATGACGGTTGCCAGCGAGGTTCGCCAGGCTTATGCCGACCTCGCCTTCGCATGGGAAAGCCTTCGCGTCCAGCAGGACCTGCTGCAAACGCGCCAGGATTTTTTGCGCGGCATTCGCCGCCAGGTCGAAGTGGGCACATTTACCGTTCTCGAGGAACGCCTCGCCCAGTCCCAGGAAGCCGCCGTTCGCATAACCCTTTTTACCGCCAGCAACGCCATCGCGATGGCTGCCAACAATCTCAAAACCCTGCTCGGCTACACGGCCACGAACTGGACGATGGACGTTTTTTCGCCTTCGGACAGCTTGATCGTTGTGCCCCGCCGCTTCCACCTTGTCACCAGTTGGGACCGTGGGCTGATCAATCGTCCCGACCTCGCGCAACTCAATTTCGAAGTCAAAAACGCCCAGATCAACGTCAAGTACCGTCGCAACCAACTCTTTCCCTCGCTCGACATTTTCGGTGGTTATGGCCGTCGCGGGACAAGTTCCCTTGAGACGGACCCGCCCGCCACCCTCCCCACCGCTCCGTTTACTGTTGCCTGGGAACAGCTGGCCGACGGCGACGCACCCAGAGACGTGGTCGGTCTAATCCTCACCTTTCCGCTCAGCCTCACCGGCGAGCGGGCAAATTTTCGCGAAAGCAAGCTGCTCCGCCGGCAAGCAGAGCTGCGCGTGAAGGAAAAAGAGGAACTCATTATGCGCGAGGTGGCGGATGCCATCCAGTTTGCGCAGTCCAGCTACGCTCGTCTCCAGTCCGCGCGCGAAGCAACCCGCTTTGCCGAGCAGGCTCTTGCGGCCGAGGAGCAAAAACTCATCGGCGGCAAGAGCACCGTCTTCTTCGTCCTCCAGTTGCAAACGGATGTCGCCACTGCGCGCACCAGGGAAATCCTGGCCAGGCGCGACTACAACGTCGCGCTCGCCCAACTCGACTTCGCCGAAGGCGCCATTCTCGACCAGGAGAAGATCGACATCGTGATTGAATAGCGCCGCATCCGGCCCTACTTCGCGTCCACACCGTTTTGCTACGGGGTGGCGAGATCCACGTCTGGACGCATCTGGCTCTGTCGGTCCGGTGCGAACGGTGTGCGGGCGCAAAGTGTCCAGAACTCAAAGGTCGTTCGCATCATCGCCTCGAGCTGTTCCATCCCCGGTGGTTTGACGAGATAGGCGTTGGCGCCTAACGCGTAAGCGCGCTGGATGTCCCGCGGCTCCGAGGAATTGCTAAAGACGAGCGTCGGGATAATCGCAAACTGGGGATGATGCCGTAACCATTCCAGTAATTCGAAGCCACCCACGGCGGGCATCTTCAAATCCGTAATCAACACGGCGGGAAGCGGGAATGCTGCGCGATCCTCAAATTGCCCTTCCCCCTTGAGGTATGCGATCGCGTGCTCGCCATTGTCCACCATGAGCACGGGGTTCGAGATACCGATTGCCTTCAGCGCGTGCCCAAGCAAGAGCGCTTCATCCTCATCGTCCTCGGCGATCAGTATGGGCAGCTCTGGAGGAATCATGGCTCCGCAAAGGCATGATTGGTGCCAACACGCATGCCGAGTTATTCACACTCCGTAACAATTGCGCGAAACCCGCGAAATCAACGCAACTTGCGCTCTCACGCGCGTTCAATGAAAGAGACTGCGGCGTCGTACGCGCCAATTACTGGCAGGTTGTTTTACGCGTGAAGCCAAAGTCATTGTCATCAACCCTCCGAAAGCACTAATTTTGTTCGGTTTTGGCTCTCGGCGGGGCTTTACTGGCAGATAAACGATGAGCGACAGCCAGGCATTGCTTGCGGAATACGCGACGAACGGGACCGAGGCCGCCTTCCGCGAAATCGTATCTCGTTATCTCGACTTCGTTTACTCCACGGCGCTGCGCCTGGTCGATGGAAACACGCAATTGGCCGAAGACGTCACGCAAATGGTGTTTATCAGCCTCGCCAAACACGCCCGATCGCTCTCCAGCGCGGTCATGCTTGGTGGGTGGCTGCATCAACGCACCTTCCATCTGGCGACCAAGGCCGCGCGCAGTGAGCGACGACGGCAAATCCGTGAACGCGAGGCAGTGGCCATGAACAATTTGCACGACGATTCCAACGCCCAGTGGCGCGAAGTCGCGCCGATCCTGGATGAAGCCATCACGCATCTCGACGCGGCCGATCGCACCGCGATTCTCCTTCGCTTTTTCGAGCGGCGCGATTTTCGTGCCGTGGGCCTCGCCCTCGGCAGCCACGAGGACGCCGCGCGCATGCGCGTCAACCGCGCCGTGGAAAAACTGCATGCCCTTCTCAAGGCTCGGGGCGCCACCTTATCAACCACCACACTCGCCGGCGTGCTCGCTGCGGAGACCGTCGTCGCCGCTCCGCCGGCTTTGGCTGTCGCCACCGTGAGCGCTGCACTCGCAAGCGCCACAGGTGGAACCGCAATCACCTTCTTAAACATCATCACTATGACGAAGCTCAAAGCCGGACTTGCAACTGCGTTGGTGCTGGCACTCGCGACCACCGCCGTCGTGCAACATCGCTCACGCGCCAGCCTGCGGCGCGAAAATCAATCGCTGCGCGACCAGGTCTCGCAGCTTAACACCGACAATGAAAGGTTGGCTCGAAACGCACGAAGATCGCGCGTGCCACTTCTCCCCGCGCCTGCTCTCGCCTCCGTCTCGCCGACAGCGACACCCACGGAGATTGCGCAACCCGCCAGCCTGTACGCACGCGTGACGAACAGTTCGAAGCTCACTGCCGCGCAACTCGAGTCTTACCTCGAAGCCAACCAACGCAGCGCAGCCAGTCTCCTCGCGGGCTTCCGCACCTCCGGGGATGCCGCGCTGCTCGCCGAGGCGATGCAAAAGTTTCCCGATGATCCGCAGGTGGCCTTTGAGGCTGCCTTTCGCAAAGACATTCCTGCCGAGGAACGGCGCCAATGGCTCGACAAATTCAAACAGTCCGCGGGAAAGAACGCACTGCCATATTACCTCTCCGCCTCCGAACATTTCAGAGCCGGTCAGGTTGACAAAGCCGTCGAAGACATGATCGCTGCCTCCGACCGTCGACAGTTTCAGGATTATTCACCGGATCGCATCCAGGCCGATGACGAAGCCTATCGCGCCGCGGGATACTCGGTTGCCGAAGCGCGGATCGTCGCGACATCCCAACTGCTGCTGCCTCAACTCCTCCAGGTGCGGGACCTCAGCCAGCACATGATTCAACTCGCCGATTCATACCGACAGGCCGGCGATGAGAACTCACGGCTCGCTGCGCTGGACATGGTCGCGGAACTGGGTCGCCGCTACAGCGACGGCGCACCGGGCGAAACACTGATCAGCCAGCTTGTCGGCATTCAAGCCGAGCGCATGGCATTGAACGCAATGGATCCAAACACCCCTTATGGCGAGCCCGGCGAAACCGTGCAGAACCGAATCGACGAACTCACCCGCGAACGGGCCACAGTGAGAGAACTGAGCCAACAGGCTGACCACTTATTCCCAGCCATGTCGGAGCAGGATTGGATCACCTATCACAGTCGTTCAACGATGTTCGGTGAGGGATCCGCCCTTCGCTGGCTCATCACCAAACACGCCCAACCCGTCCGCTGAACCACAGCGCCGCTTCTGTCCCTTTCGTTATGACGGGGTCTACCGTGCCTTGGCCATCAGGGAGGCAGTTTCCTATACAACACATGCCTCCTCAACCAATGCCCTTCGGGTATCTCGGGATGATCAAAGTCATCGACGGCCTCATGCGAGAAACCGAGGCGCTCCATCAATTTGCGGGACCTCAGATTGACCGCCGCAGTAAACGACACGAGCTCCGAAAGCCTCAACTCAGAGAACGCATATTTGACTGCCTGCTGCGCCGCGTCGAACGCGATTCCCTGCCCCCAGAACTCTTTGCGCAAACGCCAGCCGATCTCGACACATGGCGTAAAGTGGGACGTAAACTTCGGTTCGGCCAAACCTGTGAAACCTGCGAAGACGCCGTCGACTTCTACCGCCCACCACCCCCAGCCCCGCTCCTCGATCCGGGCGCGTTGGCGAGCCATTGAAAGCGCCGATTCCTCCCGCGTGAGCAGCTTCGGAAAAAAGCGCATGACCTCTGCGTCGGCGTTCATCGCCGCATACGGCTCGACGTCCGACTCCTTCCACTGCCGCAATATCACTCGCCGTTCCATCCCTTGTTCCGTCGCTCTGATAACGACCAGGCAGGGGTTGCGCAAGGCCGCGGTTGCATCCACCTTTTCCCAGCCCTTCGGGGCGGTGAAATGAAGTAATCACGATGGACACGGAAACACTCCCTGCGCCAGTTGAGACGACCAGCGAGAAGGTCGAAGAGGCCTTCGAGAAAAGCTGGAACGTGATCGTGTGGAACGACCCCGTGAACCTCATGACTTACGTCGTCTTCGTCTTTATGCGCGTGCTCGGCTTCAATAAGGAAAAAGCCACCAAACACATGTTGCAGGTCCATCAACAGGGGAAGAGCATTGTCGCCACCGAGACCCGCGAAAAGGCCGAGTTCTACCACCAGCAACTACAGGCGCACGGCCTGACCGTGACGCTGGAGCTAAATGAGAAATGAAAGCGTCGCGCGAAAATGATCAGATCGTCCTGCGCCTCGCGCCGTCCGAGGTGCAATTTCTGCGGCGCATTTTCGCCGGCATCATCCGCCAGTATTTGCTCAAGCCGGAGGAGGTCCACCCGAGTGTCGCGGACGTCTGGTATTCCAAACGCGGCTGCGTCAGCGCGGGTCTCAACGAAGAGCAAACGCGCGAATGGATCGAGAACCTGCACAATTTGAAAAGCGCGAACGTGGCCGCGCTGCGCCGTTGGCGTCGCAGCATCGCGCCACGTGGCGAAGCGGTCGCCACGCTCGCGCTCAGCGACGAGGATTCGCAGGCGTTGCTGACCGTGTTGAACGACCACCGCCTCATGTGCGCCGCAAGGCATAACATCGGGGAGGAGGAAATGGACATTCGCACCATTGCGCAAGTCGAGAAGCTGCGCCCGCGGCAACGGGCCGCGTTGATGGACGTCATGTTCCTGGGGGCCATCATCGAGACTCTCCTCGCGCTCTTGCCCGGCGGTTACGGCGATTGGCCGCTCTACGCGCAATAGCGGCGACCTTCTCGGCTTGCTTTGGAAGGGCTGAGACGAAATTCTACGCGCCGCTATTGATGTTTGTTGATGTATGACAGATCCACGTTACACGAAACTGGCAAAACTTTTGGTCGAGTATTCAACGAGTTTGAAGAAGGGCGAGCGCGCCCTTGTCGATGCGATCGATGTCCCGGACGAATTCACCGTCGAACTCGTGCGCGCCATTCGCGCCGTTGGCGCGCTGCCGCTCGTCGAGGTGCGCCACAGCCGCGTCACCCGCGAGTTATTGCGCGACACGGACCAGGCGCACGCCACACTGGTGCGCGACATCGAAATGTTCCGGATGAAAAAAGTGCAGGCTTACTTCGCGATCCGCGGCAGCCACAATGCGAACGAAAATTCCGACGTCGCCAGCGACCGCATGTCGCTTTATTCGAAGGTGCTGCGTCCCGTGCTCAACTATCGCGTCAACGAAACGCGCTGGGTCGTGTTGCGCTGGCCCACCCCAAGCATGGCGCAGGGCGCCGGCATGAGCACCGAGGCGTTCGAGGACCTGTACTTCGACGTGTGCACGATGAACTATCCCAAAATGGCCCGAGCCATGATGCCGCTGGAGAAACGCATGCGCACTGCCGACCGCGTCCACCTGAAAGGACCCGGCACCGACCTCCGCTTCAGCATCAAGAACATTGGCGCCAAAATGTGCAAGGGCGATCGCAACATCCCAGACGGCGAAGTCTTTTCCTGTCCCGTCAGGAATTCCGTCAATGGAACGATCCAATTCAACACGCCCACACTTTATTCCGGCACGAAGTTTGAGAACGTGAGGCTTAATTTCCGCGACGGCAAGGTCGTCGACGCGAGTTCAAATAACACGAAGCGCTTGAACGAGATACTCGATACCGATGCCGGCGCGCGTTACGTCGGCGAGTTTTCTCTCGGCTTCAACCCGTACATCCTGAGCCCGATGTGCGACATTTTGTTCGATGAAAAAATCGCCGGCTCCCTTCACTTCACCCCGGGCCAGGCGTACGAAGATTGCGACAACGGCAACCGCTCGGCGGTGCACTGGGACATGGTGCTGATTCAACGGCCCGAATGGGGCGGGGGCGAAGTGCGCTTCGACGACGAGCTAATCCGCAAAGACGGCCGCTTCATCCCAAAAGATCTCCAGCCTCTGAATCCGGAGAACCTGAAAAAGTAGTGGCTAAACGATCGTGTGGCCTTACGCGGCGATCGCGTAAGCCTTGATCTTGTTGTAGAGCGTCTGCCGGCCGATGCCGAGGCGGCGAGCCGTCTCGAGCTTGTTGCCGTTCGTCTCGCGCAAAACTTCAACGATTTTGTTGCGCTCCATCGCTTCCATCAGCGTGAGGTTCTGGTCGTCGAGCTCATTCGCCTTGGCGTCAGTAATGGAAAGATCCTGCACGTCGATATTCTTGCCTTCCGACATGAGAACCGCGCGCTGCACTTCGTTTTGCAACTGGCGCACGTTGCCCGGCCAGTCGCACGCGCGCAGGCGGTCTGCCGCTGCCGGCGTGAAATCGACCATCGGCCGGTCCGCTTGCGAAGCGAAGCGCTTCAGGAATGCGCGGGCCAGCGGAAGAATGTCTTCGCGACGGTCGCGCAGCGGAGGCAGTGACACCGAAATCGCGCTAATGCGATAATACAAATCCTCCCGCAGCTTCCCTTCCTTGATCGCGTCTTCGACGCGGCGATTCGTCGCCGCAAGAATCCGGCAATCCGTCTTATAGCTCGTGCGGCCACCGACCGGGCGGACTTCCTTTTCCTGCAACACGCGCAGCAGCTTGCTCTGCGTGTCGATCGGCATTTCAGAAAGTTCGTCGAGCAATAGCGTGCCGCCTTCCGCCTGGCGGAAGAGACCTTCGCGGTCGCCCTGCGCGCCGGTGAACGCACCTTTGACCGACCCGAAAAGCTCGCTCTCGATCAACTCGCGAGGCAGCGCCGCGCAGTTGATCTTGATGAATGGCCCCTTGTTGCGCGGGCTCAGCGTGTGAATCAAATCCGCAATGACTTCCTTGCCGGTGCCGCTTTCGCCGGTGATGAGCACCGAGACATCGCTCGGAGCGATGCGCTCGACCGTCTTCATCACGGACTTCATTTGCGCGCACTGGAAGATCGGCGAGGAATCGCCGCTCATGCGCTTGAGCGCATCGATCAGCTTGCTGTTCTCCTGCACCTGTTGCTTGCGCTCGAGCGCGCGCTCAACAAGGCTGAAGAGCCCCTCGTTATGCGGTTTTGTTTGAAAGTGAAATGCGCCCCGTTTTGTCGCCTCCACCGCCGAGTCGAGCGTGCCGTAACCACTGAGCACGATGACTTCAGTCTCCGGCCATTGCCGCTTCATGGTGGAAAGCAGGTCGAGACCGTCGGCATCGGGCAACTTGAGATCGAGCAGCGCCAGATCCGGTTGGGTGCCTGTGAAGAGTTCTTTCAGGCCCGCCCCGTCGGCCGCCTGAAGCACGTCGAAGCCCCGTGCTACGAAACTGTCGGCCAGGAGTGACCGGAGTTCCTCCTGGTCGTCGACCAGCAAGATTTTGTGCTTCATAATTTTTCGCCAAGATCGCGTGTGCACGCAGTTATAAAGGTTTTAAAGATTCCTAAATGTTCGTTATGCCGCGTGAACAGCCGCTCTGGGTGGAACTGAACTGCCAGGAGAAAGGGCAAAAAATGCCTGCTCTCCGGCCCTAATTCCAGCCCCTCAACTATTCCATCTATACTAACGGCAGTTATCCGCAAAGGTTTAGCCACTTTTTTGACAGCCTGGTGGTGTGAGCTATTGACACCCAGGGTTGTCGTTCCGGTCGCTTGAGCAAGGACTGAGCCACCGTCCACTTTTGTGGCATGGACAATCTTGTCCTTCTTATCCAGCCGGCTATGGTTGAGCGCCCCCCGCATTTCGCTCGGAATATCAACGATCAACGTGCCTCCCAGCGCGACGTTCAGCAGTTGATGCCCACGACAAATTGCGAGCAGCGGTTTTTTTTGCCGGAACACTTCGTCGACCAGCATCAATTCGAACGCGTCGCGTTCGGCGTCCGCGGCGTGAACAGTTTTGGCGAGCGACTCAGGAATGTCGTCACGATAAATCTCCGGTTGAATGTCGTCGCCTCCCGTGAGCAAGACCCCGCCACATTGTGCCACTGACTCGGCAACAAACTCCCGGTCGGGAATGCACGGCGCTACTGTGGGCGTGCCGCCGCCAGCTTTGATCGCCAGCGCGTAATTGTGGGAAAGACTGAGGGAGAAATCCCTGAACTCAACGCCGCGCTTTTCCGTGCAGCCGGAAATCAGCACCAGAGGTTTGCTGTGACGCGACATCTAAGTATCCAACTCCGTTCCAGGAAAATGTTCGCGAATCGTCTTTTCCACGCGCGAAATCTCTTCGGGACGTAACAAGCGCCGTGCCACGCGACGCCGGACGCTGTCCAAAAGTTCGAGCCAATCTTCGAGCGGCGGTTGCTCCAGCGGTTGCCAGCGGTCGTAACGTTTCTGTCGGCTGTAAAAATTCCAACGATCACCGACGCGGTGCGCGTAAATTTCCAGGCGCTCGCCATCCTCCGTGCGCCGTTTCCAACTGATCTCGCCCTTGGCCGCCATGACGAACGTTACTCCGGAAGATCGATGCTGGCGACCGCCATCGCCGCCATCCCTTCTTCCCGGCCAATGAAACCCAGGTGTTCGTTCGTCGTCGCTTTGACTCCGACGCGCTGGTCGGTGATGCCGAGCGCCTTTGCGATATTGGCCTTCATTGCCGGAACGTGCGGCGCAATCTTCGGCGCCTGCGCCATGATCGTCGCGTCGATGTTGATGATGCGCCCCTGATGAAGTGTCACCTGGCGAGCGGCCTCTTCGAGGAACACGCGACTCGCCGCGCCGCGCCATTTGGGATCGGTGTTGGGAAAGAACGTGCCTATGTCGCCCTGCCCGATCGCGCCCAGCACCGCGTCGCAGATCGCGTGCATCAGCACATCAGCATCCGAATGTCCTTCGAGGCCCTTCGTGTGCACCAACTCAACGCCACCAAGGATCAACTTGCGACCCGTGACCAGTTGATGCACGTCATACCCAATCCCAACGCGGTTCATGGCCGCGCACTATATCGAAACGCTATGGAATGTCGAACGACCTTCGCGAGGAAGAGCGGCCAGTGTTCGCGGCCTGTTCACGGTGAAAAACGTCGATATTTGAGTCGTCCGTCCCCCCTTTGCCTTTACAAATCTTTTATCAACGTTTTACCGCCGTCTGGCAATCTCGCGGCGAGAACAGCTATTTTGCAGGCATGAGAAAGTTGATCCAAATTGTTGGAGGGTCGATTGCCCTGTTGTTGGTTGCGTGCGTGCCCGGTGGCGTTGCGGCCAGCCCGGAGGATTCGGTCACCGCTGAATTCGTTGGCAGCACTCCCGGTGGTGATCTTCCACGAGAATTCCTCGACGGGCTGGCGACCAATGCGGAGTGTCATTACATCAAGTGGCAGATCAAGCTGTTGACCAATCAGAACGCGGGCTTGCCGGCAACTTACAATCTCGTCGCTCAGTATCACGTCCCTGCCCGCAACAATCCGAACCAATCGGAGGAGGGCCCCAAAGTGACATCACACGGGACATGCGAAATTGTCAAAGGCGCAAAATCCAGCCCGGATGCGGTGGTTTACCGGATAAGCGCGGATAAGTCTCACCGATCGCTTTCGGTTGTCAAAGTGAACGAGAATCTTCTGCATTTTTTGAATCCAGACGGAAGCCTGATGATTGGGACCGGCGGATGGAGCTACACTTTGAATCGCGCCGCGAGTGCAGAGACGCCGGTCGACGCGTCCCTTGCTGTGAGCTCCCCCGACATGTCATACAAGATTTCCCCTCTCGCGACTGGTCCGACTGTTTTTGGAGTCTTCGAAGGCCGCAGTCCCTGCCATGGAATTGCCCGCGAGCTGAAACTTCCCCAGCACGCCGGTTGCACGAAAGTAAAATGGCGCGTTACGCTTTACCAGGATCCCAAGACATCGGCGCCGACCACCTGCAAAGTGGAGGGAAGTTTGCACCGCCGAAGCCCTCGCGAAGGCACGTGGGGAATTGTCCGCGGCGCGAAAACTGATCCGAATGCGATCATTTACCGCTTGGATCCGACGCCGACGGAGGCTGCGCTGCTCCTGTTGAAAGCGGACGACAACATTCTCTTCTTTCTGAATCAAGACCGCGAGCCGATGGTCGGGCATGCCGATTTCAGCTACACGCTCAATCGCGTTGTCCGAAAATAAGCGGACATCCGCCGAGTACGCTTGTCTTCTGTCCCGGTTCTTAAGCACCTTAAGTGAAGGCATTACAGCGTGCGTCACCTTCGCCTTCTCTTGTTGTTAAGCGCCGCCGTCGCCGCCGCGATCGCGGCGACGTATTCCATGATGTTCCGACCCGGAAGCTTTTCGCCGCCGGGTGAACTGATCGATGAAGCGCGCTTCCAGGATTACCACATCAAAATTTACTACCGCCACCTCGAAGGTTTTCGGGAGAGAATCTTTAATCGACTTCCGTCCGTCCTCTCCGACTTCAGCTATCGCGTTCCCGGATTGCGAGCCTGGAGCGGCGCGGAAATTCTGCAGAACGGCCGACGCGTGTTTTCCTGCTATGGCGCGGAACTGGCGATCGCGCAGTTCGGCTCCAACAACGTGGCGGGGATAGACATTACCGGCGACGGCGTTCCCAACATCGCCTTGACCGACAAGTTAGGACGCCAGGGAGGCGGGGAAATCTATCTGTTCGAGTGCGGGAAGACCTTCCGGCAAATCGCGCACATTGAGTCACTCGGTGAATATCCCGAATTTCGCGACGTCGATAGCAATGGCATCCCGGAGATAACTGCCTCAGACAATGCATTTTACCATTTCCCGACCCCGGCGGATGGCCAACCGATGCCGACATTAATTCTGCGCTGGCGGAATGGCCAATATGTCGCCGCCAAAGATCTGATGTCAAAAGCCCCGCCAGCAAAGGACGAGTTGGAAGCAAAAGCGGCGCGATGGCGGTCCGCCTCGGACCCGGAAGAATTCGCCGACATCTCAGACGAATTCTCCGCGACGGTTCTCGAACTGCTCTACTCCGGTAATGAGTGCCTGGCATGGCAGTTCATCGACGCCAGCTTCGACGATCCCCTCGAAAAGGAAGACTTCATAGCCCGCCTCCAATCGCGCCTCGAACAAAGCGCCTATTGGCCGCACCTGCGATAACCATCACGATGCGTGTGCGTCTCTTTTAGCTGCGAGCAGCTTCGCCAAAGCCTCACGCGGAGCTGCCGCCGCTCCCCGCCGTTGGAGGACGGCGGTGGCGTTAGCCGACTGGCGCAAGCGAGCGATGAGGCAGTTCCTCGGGCACGATGAACAACTCCAGCTTCTCGGTATGCCGCACGATGGTCAGCGGTGAGCCCACGCCAACTTCCTTTGCCGTCAACCGTTTGTGCAACTCGTCGATAGTCGCGATTGGTTCGCCTTTGAAGGCCACGATCACGTCGCCTTCGCGCAAGCCCGAGCGCTGCGCCGGGCTGTTGGGTTCAATGCCCATCACCAGCACGCCACGATCAATCGCAAGCCGATGAAAGCGAATTACGCGCTGGTGAATCGGAACGTTCTGCCCCGCTACTCCAATCCAGCTCCGGCGGACGCGCCCCTCTTTCATCAACCACGCTGTGACAAACTCCGCCGTATTGCTCGCGATCGCAAAACAAATGCCCTGCGCAGCAAGGATGATGGCAGTGTTCACACCAATCACTTCGCCGCTCGAGTTGACCAGCGGGCCGCCCGAATTTCCGGGGTTGAGCGCAGCGTCAGTTTGAATGATGTCGTCGAGCAAACGGCCCGATTGGGCGCGCATCGAGCGACCGAGCGCGCTGACGATCCCCGA
>Ga0105340_1000822_pt1 | contig 14431 bp, 14 predicted proteins | sample EasRivMeERMLT700_FD_89676 | JGI IMG/M metagenome (GOLD analysis project Ga0105340, IMG submission 89676) | Soil microbial communities from meander-bound floodplain in the East River, Colorado, USA - East River MetaG ERMLT700 | ecosystem: Environmental > Terrestrial > Soil > Floodplain | place...
CGCCGATCCAGTTGGCCATCCTCAACGGCGAGTCGGAGACGGGCGTGACGATCATGAAAATGGACGTCGGTCTGGATACGGGAGACATCATTTCCGAAATGCGGACGCCGATTGCGGACACCGACAATGCGCAAACGTTGCACGATCGGCTGGCAAAACTGGGCGCAGATTTATTGGTACGGACCATTCCGGAGTACGTCGCGGGCCGAATGACGCCGCGTCCGCAGCCGAAAGAGGGTGCGACTTACGCGCGCAAGATCACCAGAGAGGATGGACGGATCGATTGGTCAAAACCCGCGCGCGAAGTTTGGAACCAGGTGCGCGCGTTTACGCCGTGGCCGGGAGCGTTCACGCATTTGCCGTGGGAGGGCGCATCGAAACTCCTGAAGATTTGGGACGCGGCAGTGCAGGAACACGCGTTCAAGACGCCCGGTGAAATTCTCGAAGCAGGCAAGTTCGGGATTGTCGTGGCGTGCGGCGAACACGCGTTGCGCATCCTCGAACTTCAGCTTGAAGGCGGCAAACGCTTGACGGCGCAGCAGTTCCTCGTCGGACATGAACTGAAGCCGGGAGAGAGGTTTTTGAACACGCAGCATGAGCACAAGTGAGCCGGTCCACAAAGGTCCCATTGCCCGGCTCACTGGGTTTGCTGCTATCATTCTCGTGCTAGCGGTCGTCGGAGGCGCGATCTCGCTGTTCTACGATTACGTGATGCAGTATCGCGGGGAAACATGGTCGCAACGCGAGCAAAGCGCCCGGCGTGTCGAGCGCGAGAGCACGTCTGCGATGAAACGGCGCTTTATCATCGGCGCGGGTTCCGGAGCCCTCGTCGGCATTGCCTACGTTTTCCGCTGTCTCCGCCGCCGCGAAGATCCATAGCTTCGACCAATGACGAGAATTGCCGAGACAGTTGATGCTCTGATTGATCGATGGTGCGAACGCGGCGCCCTGCGGCCACTTCAACCCTTGTTTCGATTTGCATGAGACGCGCGAATGCAGGCTAACCTGTTTTGAGTGTCAGCGAGAGGAAGACCACTTAGGGCCGTGCCTGCTGGCGGACTCCGCTCCGAGCGACCAACGCTTGCAACAGGAAACCCGCCAGCCGAAGCCGGCGGGCTGAGCACCCAAAATCCCAGTCGAAGGAACTGGAATGAGGGATACTAGAGTAGCGCTCATTCCTTACGCCGAAATAGGATTTTTTTGCGGTTGTGGGAGATCATCGAGGGCCGTGCGTTTAGCATGTCCGTTTTCTGCCCCACCTTAAACGTCAACTCCGCTGCCTTGTTCCCATTCGCGTTCTTACTTCGTTCGGGACTTCGTAGTTCTCGAAGAACTGCTCGTAGCCCGAGAGCTTCATTGCTTCCCGTTGGATGACGACGAAGTAAACCCTTTCAACCGCATCCTCGAGCAGTTCAGACCTGCGCTTGATTTGCTCGCTGTCCCGAGTGGGCGAAGCAAGAGCTTGATCGAAGGCTTTCAGCGCCTCAATGGAAGCGACCATCTTTTTGCACGCTGCGAAATAGGCTTCAGCTGTCTCCTGCTGGATTTCAACGGCCAGCGGATTATCTGGATCAAAGGGCATGACTTGTGACGCGGCCTAACGATTTCGATCCCAATCCGATTCTGATCGGAATTCGCTGATGGTTAGGCGGCGTGCGTAGCATGTGAGAAGATGCGACGGAAGAGTCTGACGGAACGGCCAACTCCAATGCCGGCAAGCCGCGCGGCAACAGCGAAAGCCAAAACCAGCAGGTCGACCACCGAGCTTATCATGAGGACGAAGCAGACCGCGAATGAAACGATAAACAGCCACGTTCGTGGCAAGTCCCAGTGCTGTGTCACCAAGTGGTAACAAAGGGCCAAAACCAATAAGCTGACCACGCCGGCGCGAATTGTGGGGGCGTGTATCCCGATCGAAGTGTTATGTGTCTTCATAATTGAACGTGCATGATGCGTGACGCCGTCTAACACCGCTTCCTGCATAGTAAAAACTTTCAGTGGATCGTCAAATCCCGTGATGGTACTGTTGGGATACTGGCCCATTACTGAAGCCAAAGCGATCTTACTATGATGACCACAGACAAGTTTCGCAGTCTGGCCCTCGAGATTTCTGGAGCGATCGAGTCTTCCCACATGAATCATCCGGATTTTCGTATCGACGGTAAGATTTTTGCCTCGCTCGGTTATCCGGATGACGACCATGGAATGGTGAAGCTTACGCCGGAACAGCAGGGGACGTTTTTGAAGAAAGCGCCCAAGGTGTTCGCTCCTTGCGCAGGCGCCTGGGGAAAACAAGGCTCGACGAGCGTGCATCTCGCAGTGGCGAAAGTTGACTTGTTGCGCGCGGCGCTCGAGGCTGCGTCGAAGAATGTCGTCTCGAGAAAGAAGGCGGCGACGGGGCAAGCCCCAGAGGGCAGGCGCACTCCATGACGCTTCGCGACGTTCAGAGGTGTTGTTTGCGGGAGGCTTCGCGCTCGTCTGCAACGACGCGCGCGACCGGTGGTTTGGAGAGGCCTTTGTAGGCTCCCGCTGTTATTAACCCGAAGGCAATGTGGGTGAACAGCACCAGTGATTCCCGCGTCGTGGCATCAGTCACCAGGAACTTGAACACCGCCCAATTGAGCAGGAACAACACCGCGCCGACGATGCCGCCGGCGATCACGGCTTTGACGCGCCGGAGTTTATCGATGATCAGCCCAATGATTATGGCATAGCCGATGGAGAGCGCGAGATGTGCGCCAAGGGACAAAAGGAAGGACCCGCCCAACTCCGTTAGCGTGCGGCCCATTACCGTGGGTGAGAAGAAGGTCATGCCGCTCCATGGACTGCCGCGCGGAAAAAGTGCGATGAGCAACCCAATCAGCAAGCCCGCGCTCATCGCGGCGTTGAAATCCACTGCGCGCCGATGTTCCTCCGCGTAACTGTCCTCGCGATATGTTTCCGCCATAACCGTTTTCCCGCCGCGCCAAACTAGGCGCGGAAAAGTGGGGGCGCAAATGGGATGGGGGACCCATGTGGGGAAGTGAAGAGTGATGAGTGGAGAGTTGAGAGTGAAGGGGGAAATGCGAAGGGTGGTCGCCGTCGGCGATCTCGTGATCCTGGTGGTTACAGAAGAGTAAGCGGACGGCGACGGAGCGCCGTCCCTACCGGCTCGCGGAGCTCGCCCCTCCAGACTAGATTGCGATCTCCCAGCCTTTGCGGTATTCGCGGCGGAGGAACTTGTTTGCGTCGGGGAGGTTCGTGATTTCGAGTTTCTCCGGGTCCCAAAGCAGCTTGCGCTTCACAAGTTGTTCGCGCAATTGGGGTCGTAACGCGACGTTGCCGAGCAAGACAACTTCAGCGAGCGGACCGGCGAAATCGAAGTTCGAACCGGCGGGCTTGCCGCCTTTGCACGCGTCCGCCCATTCTTTGTAGTGGCCCTGCGAGCGGGGGATGATGGGCTCGCGAGTGGCGACGGCGTCTTGCAAGTCTTTGGGGAGCAACCGTTGGCCGCCGCGGCCCATGGTTGTGAGGAGCTTTCCCTTGTCGCCAATGAGCAGCGAGCCCATCGCGCCCATCTGTTCGTCTTCGTCGAGTTCAGTGGGGCGCGGCGGGCGCAATCCACCGTCGTACCAGACCAGTTTCAACGGCGGCATTTCAACGCGTGAGGCCGCCTGCGCGTCAGACGTGGCGAGGTGGGCATTGTGCTTCTGCGGTTCAGCGCCACGCGCGGGAAAATGATACGTGACCATCGACGCAAGCGGATAGGTCTCCGTGTTGACGCGCGTGGAGCTGGCCTCAATGCTGATGGGGTGACCCAACTTGAGCGCGCGAAACACCGGGTCGCACGAATGGCACCCAATGTCCCCGAGCGCGCCGGTCCCGAAATCCCACCAGCCGCGCCACTTGAACGGCGCATAGGCCGGGTGATAAGGCCGTTCGGGGGCGGGCCCAAGCCAGAGGTCCCACGCTAAAGTGTCAGGAACTGCTGGCGCGTCCGTCGGGCGCGTTACGCCCTGCGGCCAATACTCGTTGAGCAGCCCGTTCGAGGGTCGGTCGGTCCAGATGTGCGCTTCCCGGATCGGCCCGAGCACGCCGCTCCAAACAATTTCGCAAAGCCGCCGAGTGCCTTCGGAGGCCTGCCCCTGGTTGCCCATTTGCGTCGCCAGTTTTTTCTCGCGCGCGAACGTCGCCACCTGCCGCGCTTCCCACACGGAATGCGTAAGCGGTTTTTCGCAGTAGACGTGCTTGCCGTGCTTCATCGCGAGGATTGACGCGAACGCGTGCATGTGGTCGGGGGTCGCGACAATCACGGCATCGATGTCCTTCTGCTGGTCGAGCATCTCGCGGCAGTCCTTCCACTGGCGCGCGTCGGGAAATTTCTTGAACGTGCCCGCGGCGTGACGCCAATCGACGTCGCACAACGCGACAATATTGTCATTGGGAAATTGGGTGATGTCACTGCCCCCCTGGCCGGCGACGCCGATGCCGGCGATGTTCAGCTTTTCGCTGGCTGCGGTTTGCCCGCGCAACCCGAGAACGGAACCGGGGACAATGTTGAAGGCAGCCACGGCAAAGCCGGCGCTGCGCAGGAAATCACGGCGGGGAAGTTTGTGGACGCTCGGTTTGGTCTTCATGATCGAGTGTTCGACGCTGACGGGGCAAAAATATTCTGACGGATCTCGGATTAGAGTTGCCGCGCCTTCAAGCCCCTGGCGTTCAACAAATCGACGACGCTCTCTTTTCCGATCAGGTGGGCCGCGCCCACCACCACAAATACCGTCTTCCCGCTCGCGTGCAACTTCTGCAGTTTGTCGACCCATTGCTTGTTTCGGTCGATGAGCAGTTTTTTGTGTAATTGCGGATACTCCCGCATCGCATCCAGCATGAATTTCTCCAGCGCCTGCGTGTCTCCGGTCTTCCACGCGTCGATGATTCCCTGCAAATCCTTCTTGAAGCTCGAAATCTCCTGGAGCGTTTCACGCAGCATCGCATCCTGTTCCTGTTTTGTGAGGCCGGTGAAAAAACCGAGCTGAAAATCCAGCGTTTCCAGCGCCATCGTTTCCTTTTTGTCCTTCTTCGCTTTGCCAAAGAAATATCTGTCGACGCCGTCCTCGGGGTTGTAGCCCAGCTTCATTATCTCCGTACTGATTAGTGCCACCGCCACCATCCACGGGCGCAACGGGTCGAATACGGCGACCGGCAATCCGGATTCGGTCAGGTGGGACGCGAGTTTTGCGTACGTCTCCTTTGACAACGTGTCCTTCAACGTTTCCCCATCTCCCGCTTTGGCGCTCTGGACCATTTTGATCTGGCTCTCGGGTGAATCCATCTCGTCGAGATTGACTTCAAAAACCACCACCTGTGATTGTTTGTAGGCGTCCTCGATTGGTTGAGGCAGGGGATAGAAGTCCTTCTTCAAAAAGTGGATCGACCCAAACAGATACATCGCATTGGTCCTGCCCTCGACCTTCCACAGCGAATGTTTCGTTGCCGGCTTGACCGCCTGCTGCGCGCGCAATGCGCCGTGTGGCATGACGACAAGTGCGATGATGGAGAACAAGGTGATCAGCGTCTGGCGAAGTTTCATGCACGCCGACAGTAATGGTTTCATTCGAAAAGGCCAGAACGAAACGGGTGGCGTTTCGCATTGAAGAGCGTACGACGTTTATGCAACTTTCGGCGCCAAACATCACTGTGTCATGAGTCAAGGATTGCAAGTTCATCTCGCTCGCGCGGGGCAAACCATGGGCCCTTACACGTTTGACGAGGTGCGCCAGTATCTCGCCAGCGGCCAGGTTCTCCCAACCGATTGGGCATGGCATCCGGGACTCAGGAATTGGATTCCGGTTTCAGAGCTGCCCGGCCTGGGCTTGCCGGCCCCTGCGCCAACCCCCATCGCCTCCGTGAGCGCCCCCGAGCCGGTGAACGAGGCCCCCGTTTATCACCACGTCTCGATGATCAAGTTCATCGTCTACTCGATCTGCTCGCTTGGAATTTACGACCTTTTTTGGTCGTACAAGAATTGGAAGTTTATCAAACAGCGGGATAACAGCGGGATTATGCCGTTTTGGCGGACCGTCTTTTTACCTTTCTGGTGTTACTCCCTTACGAGGGACATCGCGGACACCCGCGGTGGCGCGAAGGCAGGGGTCGTCGCCCTGGTTGCGGGGGCCTATTTCGGCATCTCTATCCTGTGGAAGCTGCCGGACCCGTATGGGCTCATCACGCTCGGGAGCTTTATTCCTCTTCTTTACCCGGTGAAGCTCATTGACGAAATCAATCGGAGCCGCGGTGTCCGCGGGCCCTGGTACTCTCGCGTGAAGGTGCGTCACGTATTTTTGTGTCTCGCAGGAACGTTCGCGCTCGCGTTGGCATTCCTGGGGGCGTTTGGCGCCGCTGCGAACACGCAGGTCGTGACGGGCGAACGTCTGCCTGAGCGTCATGTGGCATGGTTACGCGCCGCGGGTATTATCAAGCCGGATGAAACCATCGAGTACTTTTACTCGAGCGGATTCCTTTCGCTGCGCAGCAGCGGGTACCTGGTGACCGACAAAGGCGTGGCCGCCTACGAAAAGGCGGACGGTAAACTGAATGTGCAAAGCGCCGCTTACGCGGAGATTGAAGATATCGACGTCACTTTTTCCGAGTCATGGATTGATGACACAGAGGTGTTCATCGAGCCGCGCGACCAGGACGGTTTTTACCTGATGTTCTCAGCGGAAAAAAAACTGGACCGGCCATGTGTCAAGCGCCTGATGGATCTCTGGAAGCGATACAAACGGCGCGTGCCTGAGCAAACGGTGATATTTTGAATCTCAGCTTGAAATATTTTGCTGCCGCCTTGATCGCGATCGGCGTCGCGGTGAAATATTCTATGGTCGCATGTGCCGCGAATCCGCCCGGCCATGAACTCTTCACCGAAGCCGCCGTGCGCCAGTTCAAAATTCACATCGAGCCCACCGAATGGAATAAGCTGAAGGCTGACAATCGCACTTACGTGCACGCCTCCATCGCCGTTGATGACGAGGCGTTTAAGCTGGTGGGCGTGCGCCTGAAAGGGCAGGGGAGCTTTCGTCCGCTCGAAGATCGACCGAGCCTCGCGGTCAAATTCGATGAGTTTGTCGATGGCCAAAAGTTCTGCGGCCTGACGAAGATCATGCTCAACAATTCCAGCCAGGACCGCAGCTATCTTTCTGAGTACATTTGCACGAGCCTCTACCGTGACGCCGGCGTGCCGGTGGGGCGCGTCACGTTTGCGCACGTCGAGTTGAACGAGCGCGACCTCGGCTTCTACGTTCTCATCGAAGCGATGAACAAGACCTTCCTTCGCCAACACTTTCGCAACCCAAACGGCCCGCTCTACGAAGCGTATGCGAAGGATATTGACCGCACGCTCGACCAGGACAGCGGGCCACCGACCGACCAGTCGGATATCAAGGGACTCGTCGCGGCCGCGCGTTCGCCGATGGAGTCTCGAATGACGGCGCTCGACGATGTGTTGGATGTCGACAACTTCTTCTCATCGCTCGCCGTGTGCATGCTCATTGCGCAGCACGACAGCTACGCGCTCAATCGGAACAACTACCGCCTTTACCGCGAGCCCGACTCGCATCGCTTTACCATGATCCCGCACGGCATCGACGGCTCTTTTACCCGCAACGCGATTCCGCTGCTCCCGCCGGCAGACCGCGTGCTGACTCGCGCCGTGCTCGAATCGCCCGAAGGATTGGGGCGATACAAACAGCGCGTCACCACGCTCTATACCAACATTTTCAAAGTGGATGTGATTTCGAACCGCGTGTACGCCGCGTCATCCCGCCTCGCTGCCGCGGCGCGCAATGAGCAGGAACGTACAAACTTTCTCGCGCATGCGACGCGCTTCATTCGAAAAGTTCAGGAGCGGTATGAAGATGTCACCGGGCAACTCGACGGTCTCCCGGGCGCGCATCCCAATCCCGTGAAGTAACTTACGTTTCGGCTTTGGACTCGCGATTCGTCAGGTCGAGCAACGCTTTCGCGACATTCTTGCGTTCGTAAAGCACCGCGTGGACCTCGTCGATGATAGGCGTGCTCACCTTGAGTTGTTGCGCAAGTCGATACGCGGAACGCGACGTTGGATATCCTTCGGCCACCGTGATTGAATTCGCGATCACCCGGTTTACGTTCTCGCCACGCCCGAGCCGCTCGCCAAAACCGCGGTTGCGGCTCAGCCGCGAATAGCACGTCACCGTCAGGTCGCCCAGCCCGCTCAATCCCGAAAACGTCTCGGCCTTCGCGCCGCAGGCGACCCCGAGGCGGCGCATCTCGACGATGCCCCGCGTGATCAGCGCCGCCTTCGAGTTGTCTCCAAAACCGAGTCCGTCGCCGATTCCCGCAGCGATCGCCACCACGTTCTTGAGTGCGCCCCCCAACTCGACGCCCAGCAAATCGCCGCTCCTGTAAACCCGGAATGTCGGGCGATGAAACAGCGCTTGCGCCGTGTGCGCTGCCGATGCGCTGAGGCTCGCCGCCACAATCGCGCTCGGAATCCCTTTGGCCACTTCGAGCGCCAGTGTCGGACCCGACAGCGCCGCCACCGCCGCCCCTGGCGCCGTTTGGCAGAGCACGCCCGACATTGTCAGCCCCGTCTCGTACTCGATTCCCTTGGTCACACTCACGACGAGCCCGCGGAACTCTCGCAGCGCGCCCGTCACTTCACGGAACGCTTTCGACGGCACGGCCACGACGACGCATTCGCAATCGGCAATGGCCTTCGCGACGTCCGGTTCCAGCGTCCACTCTGTCGGCAGCGTGATCCCCGGCAGATAAAGCTCGTTCGTGCGCGCCTGGGCGATCTGCTCGAGCCGCGCCGGATCGTGCGCCCAGAGCGTCACAGCGTTCGTGCCTGATTCCTGGAGCAGGCGGGCCAGCGCGGTGCCCCACGCTCCGGCACCTAAGACGGCGATCTTCACGGATGCTGTTCCTTCGGTTTGCGCACGAAGCGACTCTCCGTGCCGTTGAGCAGGCGCTGGATGTTTGAACGGTGTTTATACACCGCCAACGCGGCCATGAACGCGGTCACCAGCACGATCGTCCCTCTGTTGTTCGTGAAGTAAGCCGCAAACGGCAGCGCCACCGAACTCGCAATCGACGCCACGGAGACGTAGCGCGTCACCGCGAACATCACGATCCAAATCACCAGGACAATAATGAATGCCACCGGTACCAGCGCTGCCAGCATCCCCGCCGAGGTCGCGATGCCTTTGCCACCCTTGAACTTCAGCCAGCAGGTGTAATTGTGCCCGAGGACCGCGCTGAGGCCGCCGGCAATTCGGAGCACATCATAAAACCCCGCGTCGTACGGCCCGTGTTTCTGCGTCAGATAACGAAAGACCAGGTCTGGAAGCCACGCGCACGCCGCATAACCCTTGAGCCCGTCGATCACGAGCACAAGAATGCCCAGCCTCTTTCCGAGCGTGCGGAACACATTCGTCGCGCCGATGTTCCCGCTGCCCACCGTGCGCAGATCGATCCCTTTGGCTTTCCCCACGAGATACCCCGTCGGAATCGAGCCCAGCAGGTAACCCACGATCGCCGTGAACACATATGCGGCAACGTCCACGCGCGAATCTAGGCAAAGCGAAAGAAATGCTTCAAGAGCTATCCACGTCGAGCCGCGGCCGGAGAGATTCAAACGTCGCAGCCCGATAATGGGATTTGGAACCTCTCTGGGTTTCCACGTGACACAACCGACAACAATAATTAATCAGAACGAACTTGACAGGATACACCAGTGAGCGCCTCATCCCTGAAAGGAGTTCCTCTGGTCATGAACGCAAGACGTTTGCAGCATCACGGCGAATCCGAGGAACACTTCTACCCTCCAGCCACCCGCCGCGTTGCCACTCCGGCAGCACTGATCCTCAGGTCGTATCCCGAGCTGCAACAACCAACCATAGCCTCAATCTCCCACGCTTATGCCTGCATCTCTTAACTTTATTGATTCGAACACCCCGATGGGCGCGAACCTCGTTAACGACGGCGCAACCTTTCGCGTCTGGGCGCCTCGCGCTCGGGGCGTCCACCTGGTCAGCGACCTCAGTCAATGGCACGCAACACCGGCGAACGAGTTGACCCGCGATGCCAACGGCTACTGGGCCGGCTTCTGGCCGGATTTCGCCGATGGTTCCGAGTACAAGTTCTATGTCATCGGCGAAGCCAGCCGTGGTTATAATCGCGATCCCTACGCGCGCGAGCTCAGCAACACGCCCGGACCTTTTCCGTTTGTCAATTGTGTCGTGCGCGATCCCCAAAAATATCCGTGGCACGACGGTGCCTATCGCACGCCGCAGTTTCACAACTTCATCATCTACCAGCTCCACGTCGGCGCATTCTGGTCGCCGAAGGGCGATGGGTTCGGCGGCCGGTTTGTGGATGTTCTCGAGCGCATTCCGTACCTCGCTGATCTCGGGGTGACCGCCATTCAACTGCTGCCGATGGTTGAGTTCAATACGACCTTCAGCCTCGGCTACAACGGCACCGATTACTTTTCTCCCGAGAACGACTACGAAGTTCCGCCCGCGGAAATCCTCGGCAAACTCCCGATGATCAACTCCTTGTTGAGCGCGAAGGGCCAGCCCGCATTGAAAGCAGGCCATCTCGAAGGCGCGGCGAATCAACTCCGCTGCTTCGTCGATATCGCGCATCTCTACGGATTGGCCGTCATTTTTGATGTCGTTTACAATCACGCCGGCGGCGACTGGGGCGACGGCAGCATTTACTATTTCGATCGCGCCGCCGACAGCGACAGCCAGTACTTCAGTGACATCGGACACGCCGGCGGTCTTTGCTTCGCACTTTGGAAAAAGGAAGTGCGGCAATTCCTCATCGATAACGCCTCGTTTCTACTTCAGGAATTTCACATCGACGGCATGCGGCACGATCAGGTGAGCGTGCTCGTCGGCGCGAATCAAAGCCATGGCTGGGGTTTCCTCCAAAGCCTCAACAACACGTGTCACTACATTCATCCCGGGGGGCTGCAGCACGCCGAGAACTGGCCGGCCGATCCGTGGGTCACAAAACCCGCCGACCAGGGCGGCGCGGGATTCGACACATGTTATCACGACGCGCTCCGCGATAGCGTCCGGACTGCAATCGGCCAGGCGGCTTCCGCCGCGAGCGCGCGCGTGGACATGACGAACATCGCGAGCGCGTTGTGGCCGCCGGGTTTCGATCAATCGTGGCGCTTCGTCCAAAATTTGGAGACGCACGACGAAGTTCTTGAAGGAAGAAAACCGCGCATCGCTCGTTTGGCGGACAGCAGTGACGCGCGCTCGTGGTACGCCCGCAGTCGCGCCCGCGTCGCGAACGGCCTTCTGCTCACGTCGCCCGGCACGCCCATGGCTTTCATGGGCCAGGAATTCCTCGAAGACAAGCCGTGGTCCGACAACATCAGGGACCGCTCGAATCTTCGCCTCCACTGGGCCGGCCTCGAAGGCGCTGACAAACACATGGGCGATTTTCACCGCTTCATGCGCGACCTGATTCGCCTGCGCCATCGCCTGCCCGCGTTGCGCGCGGATGGCTTCCGTGTTTTTCACGTGCACGATGACAATCGCGTGATCGCGTTCCACAGGTGGATTCCCGGTTCGGGGCAGGACGTTGTCATAGTGGCCAGCCTTGCTGAGAACACTCATTACAACTACCGCATCGGCATGCCGCGGCCGGGTCGCTGGGAAGAAGCCTTCAACAGCGACGTTTACGATAATTGGGTAAATGATTGGCGGCAGGGCAATGGCGGCGCTGTTGAAGCCGACGCGCAGCCGTGGCACGGCTTTGAATTTTCCTCCAATTGCGTCATTCCCGCCAATTCGATCCTGATGTTTTGCTGAGTTAACCCTAAAGCAACAAAGAGAAAGGGCCACTCAGCGGGGTTACGGGTTGCTGGGTGGCCCGCGTTTTGCGCCAGGTAGGGCGCGCTGTCCGGTGTACTCAGGATGCGCCCGTTCGAAAGGCGGATTTCGCTTCTGCCGCGGGTGGCGAGTCTTTAATCTTTAACTACCGTGGCCACGCGCGATCCAGACACTTTTCTCTCCGGAGTCATCGAAGGCTTTTATGGGTCGCCATGGAGCCAGGCCGAGCGCTTCGAGTTGTTCGACTGGATGGCAGCGTGGGGGTTGAACACATATTTGTATGCGCCGAAAGACGATCTCAAGCACAGGGCACTTTGGCGCGAACTTTACTCTGCGTCCGAAACGGAGAACCTCGCTTCACTCATCAAGGCGTGTCGTCAACGCAATCTGCGGTTCATTTACGCGCTCAGTCCCGGCCTCGACATTCGTTACACAGACAAAGCGGAGTTGACGCAGATACAAAGGCGCTTCGAACAATTGCTCGCGCTCGGCTGTGAGCACTTTGCGTTGCTGTTCGATGACATTCCGGACGATCTCGATTCTGCGGACATCAAACAATTCGGTTCGCTCGCCGGCGCGCAATGCCACGTCGCGAACACGGCTTTAAAATTTATCCGGGATCGTTCCCCAACCGCACGAGTTCTTTTCTGTCCGACGGCGTATTGCGGTCGCATGGCACAGCGGCAACTCGGCGGGAAAGACTACCTCGCGACCCTGGGTCGCGAGTTGGCGACCGAGATTGATATTTTTTGGACTGGTCCGGAAATCATCTCGCGCGAAATCAGTGTCACTCACGTCCGGGAAGTTGAGGCTGTTCTTTGCCGGAAACCGCTGATCTGGGACAACCTGCACGCGAACGACTACGATGGCCGGCGCTTTTTCTGTGGGCCGTACTCGGGGCGCCCGCCGGAGTTGCGAGAGCACGTGAGCGGATTGCTGATCAATCCGAACACAGAGTTTTCACTGAATTACGCCCCGCTGCGCACGCTCGGCGAGTTCGTAAAAGGGCGGGGGACATGGGACCCGCGCGAGGCTTATCTCGCGGCGATACGCGAATGGCTTCCGCGTTTCGCGACCATTGGCCAGCCGATCTCCTGCGAGGATTTGATCCTCTTCGGCGATTGCTACTATCTGCCTCACGAAGAAGGACCCGAAGCCAATGCCCTTTACGAGCTCGCGAAGGGTTTGGCGCTCGACTGTCGACCCTCGACTCTCGACAACACCAGGGCGTTTCTCGAACGCGCCGCTCGCCTTCGTTCCTTCTGTGCGCGCATGACCGAACTGCGCGACCGATCTCTCTTCTCCGCCTTAAGCCGGCGTGTCTGGGAATTGCGCGAAGAGTTGGATCTGCTCGAGCAATTTATTCGGTTCAAGAGCGAGGGGAAAGGCGGCGCGTTTCGATCTGACTCACATCTGCCCGGCACATACCGCGGCGGGATGGTCGCGCGTTTGCAACGTCTGTTTGTTCAACAACCCGACGGCGCATTCGCTCCCGAAGGCAGGCTCGCGGAGCTCGCCCCTCCAACTACTTTATGAGCGAGTGCATCATCCGCCTGGCGCAACCCGGTGATGAGCCGGGCGCATATTATGTTTGTTTCAAGACGGGCAATCATGGCGATGACGGCGAGCCTCTTTATCGTGATGACCCCAGCGCCCTGGGACGGATTTTTGTGGGGCCATATCTCGCCTACGAACCGGAGCTGAGGTTTATTCTTGAAGACAAGGAGGGGATTTGTGGGTACGCGCTGGGGGCGTTCGAGTCCAAACCATTTTACGGCGGTTACGATGCGGAGTGGCGACCACGTTTGTGCGCGCAATTTCCGGCGCCAATAGGCGATCCCGCGAAATGGTCGCCGGTGCAGCGCGTTCATTCGTGGTATCACGATCCAGACTACTTCTGTCCCGAACCATACGAGCAATATCCGTCGCACCTTCACATTGATCTTTTGCCTCGCGCGCAGGGTCGGGGCTATGGTCGGCGCATGCTTGAGCGGGTCATGGACAACCTGCGTGCGCGCAGTTCGCCCGGCGCGCATCTAGGACTGAGCGAACGCAACACTCGCGCATTCGGATTTTATCAGCGACTTGGCTTTCAAGGGTTAACTCGCACTGGCGAGGGCGATGCGCGCGTGATCTACATGGGCAAAAAGTTCTAGCGATATGCAGCAACTCGCTTTATTTGGTGGACGGCCTGTTCGGACCAAACCCTTCGCGTCCTGGCCGATTTTCGGCGAGGCCGAAGAGCAACGACTGGTTCGCACGTTGCGCAGCGGTCAATGGGGGCGGTTAAGCGGCACGCAGGTCGCGGAATTCGAAAAGCGCTTTGCCGAAGTGCACGGTTGCAAGCACGGCATCGCGGTCGTGAACGGCACGGTTTCGCTGCGCATCGCGCTGCTCGCCGCCGGCGTTCGCGCGGAGGACGAGGTCATCGTCCCGCCTTATACGTTTCTCTCGACGGCCTCGGCCGTGATCGAAGCGAATGCGGTTCCTGTCTTCGCAGATATCGAGTTCGACACGTTCAACATTGATCCAAAAGCGATCGAGGCTGCGATCACTCC
>Ga0105340_1000823_pt1 | contig 14424 bp, 11 predicted proteins | sample EasRivMeERMLT700_FD_89676 | JGI IMG/M metagenome (GOLD analysis project Ga0105340, IMG submission 89676) | Soil microbial communities from meander-bound floodplain in the East River, Colorado, USA - East River MetaG ERMLT700 | ecosystem: Environmental > Terrestrial > Soil > Floodplain | place...
GAATTGTGCCGCAACAAACGATCGCTTACCGGCCAATACCTCAGTGGCAGGCGCCAAATCGCCATTCCCGACCGGCGCGAAATCGATCACGAAACGTTGCGTCTCACCATCACGGGCGCGGCGCGGCACAACCTCAGGAACATCACCGTCGAACTGCCGCTGGGCCGCTTTGTCTGTCTCACTGGCGTGAGCGGCTCCGGCAAAACCACGCTCGCGCGCGAGGTCCTTGTCCCACAGCTCGAAGCACGCTTGAGCAACCGAAGCGCACCGACCGACGAGGCCGACGCAAATGGCGACAACGAATCTGAAATAGTCAGCGATATCGGTGAGATCAGCGGCCACGAGCCCATTCGCCAGGTCGTGCTGGTCGATCAATCATCGCTTGGTCGCACGCCCCGCTCCAATCCCGCCGTTTACATTGGCGCCTTCGACTCGATTCGCGAACTGTTTGGCCAAACCGAGCTCGCGGAACAGCGCGGGCTTTCCGCCAGTGCGTTCAGTTTCAATTCGTCGCAGGGCCAGTGCGAACGATGCCGTGGCGCGGGCTTCGAGAAAATTGAAATGCAATTCCTCAGCGACGTGTTCATCCGCTGCCCCGAGTGCAATGGCCGCCGCTATCGCGCTCACATTCTCGAAATAAAATTGCGCGCCGCGCTGCCCAATGAATCCGTGAAAGACTGGAGCATCGCCGACCTGCTCGATGCCACGGTCGACACAGCGTTGCTCGTGCTGATGTCCTACGCCGACAAATCGCTGGCCCGCCGCGCGCTGGGCCGGCTCAAGTTGTTGCAGGATGTCGGCCTCGGTTACCTCCGGCTCGGCCAGCCCATCAACACGCTCTCCGGCGGCGAAAGCCAGCGCCTCAAACTCATTCGCCACCTCGCCGAAATCACCCAGGACGGCTTCGAAGAATGCGGCCCCGCGCTGTTCGTCCTCGATGAACCGACGACCGGACTGCACTTCGAAGACGTGCGTGTGTTGCTCGAAGTCCTCCAGCGCCTCGTCGAGGCCGGCAATTCGCTCCTCGTCATCGAGCACAATTTGGAAGTGATCAAATGCGCTGATTGGGTCATCGACCTCGGCCCTGACGCGGGTGACAAGGGCGGCGAAGTCGTCGTTTGCGGCACGCCTGAGAGGGTCGCCGATTGCGACGAAAGCCACACCGGCGCTGCTCTGCGCACCGTGCTGCAACACCGCGAAGCTCCAGCCCGACGCGCCTTAAGTCCGGTTGGATCAATTCCCAGCTAAATCGACCAGGCGACCGGCACGGTCAACTTGTTGCCGAAGCGGTTCTTGAAGAAGAGTTGCTTGTTGGCAGCGCCGTACTCGTGCACGAGGCGCGTGATCTTCACGTCGTAACAACAATATTCGGCGATATCCATCAGACGGCCTTCGCGGAACCAGTGGATGGCCTGCATGCCCTCGGACGTCTTTTCCACGCCGAGCGTCGCCGTCGCGACTGAATCGAGCGATAGCCGGTGCTGGAGCGTTTTCTGCAACTCGATCAACACATCGAGCGTGGGGATCTGCCGCAGGTCGAGCACGGTGTAGTAGTGGAGCACCTCGTAATCAAAACGGAGGTTGTTGAACCCCACGACGAGGTCGGCGCGCTGCAGTTCGGTCAACAGATCGTCAACCTGCTTTTCGCAGTAGATTCTGTATTCGCCCCGCGCCGTGCTGTAGGTGACGCCGATGCTCATTCGCATCTCGCGAATCTTGTCCCATCCGCCCACTTCATCGGCTGACTTCTGCGTTTCCAGGTCAAAGTACAAAATATTTTTCGTGTGCATTCGGCGCTGGTGTGATTAAGGGGCACTTGCGAAGAGAATGCGACACGAAAGTATTCGCACTATTCACAACTACTAACAATCTGCCAACGAAGACGAAGGTCACCGCAACCCGTCACTCGTAAACTTCGTAGACGGTATCGTCGAGTGCGAGTGTGACGTTGCGATTGATGGTCACGTAGGGCAGGGCTTTCGGATGCTTGATCAGTAGTTCGAAGAATTCGTGCGAGTCGAAGCGCACGCGGATGCGGCGCGCGTCCGGGATTTTTTCGACCTCGGTATCGACCCACGTCTTCCCGCGTTGCACGAAGTGATGCCCGTGGATCACGCAACTCGGGGCGTCGGATGAAATCGCCGCTTTCATGTGTCTATTCTGTCTCACTTTTCGCGGGGGTTTGTCATGGTCTTGTAAAACCCTCGTAATAGTTAGACACCGGCTGAGGGCGAAAGGTTTCGGCTCATTCGTAAATTTCGTAGATTGTTTCATCGAGGACAAACTGCACGTTGCGCCCCAGCGCGAGCCACGGCTGCGCCTTCGGATTTTTGCTCACGAGTTCGAAATACTCCGGCGAATCGAACTGGACGCGAACACGTTTTGCGTTCTGCTTTTTCTGGATTTCCGTGTCCATCCACGCGTTGGTTTTCATGGTGAACGCGCGGCCGCCGACAAACTTTTGCTGCAATTGAGGTGCGCTCGATGATGCCACCGATTTGCCGGCCTCGGCCAGCGGCGCTTTGTAAAACTGTTTGCTGCGTGCCACTTCGCCGACGGTGCCGCCGGCGGCACGGGATTCAAGCTGCACACCCGCGGTGGGCGCCGGCGCTGCCGGAGCATTCACCGCATAACCGCGCAGCAGGTCTTCGTTGCTCTGTTGGATGGCCGCCGCGCTCTCGGCGAGTTTCAACTGAGAAAGATGACGCGCATCGCCCACGGCGCGATCGCCGCTGCGTTCGCGGCCAAGTGCGTCGTAAGCGCCGAGCAGTTCCCGCCGGGCCAGCGCCTGATCCTTGAATTCAAAGGTCTGGAAGTTGGCGGCGACACCGCGTTGCCGCTCATCCTCCATGATGAGGTAAGCCGTGTACGGCGTGACGATATTGTACTTGCGCGCGAGTTCGCTGACCTCGTCCTTGAGTTCCTTGTTTTCGCCGCGCAGCCGAATCTCATCGAGCAGGTAACCCACGCGGCGAGTGGCCCAAAGCCGCGGAATGAAATCGTGATCGGACGATTTGTCGGCAAAGTCGGCATCATAACGATACGATTTGGTTTCGCCATTCACCGAGCCTTCGAGGCGAATCGTGCCACTGCTCTTGCCTGAGTAGCGTCCGGCGACGACGAGTTGTTCCCCCTTGAACACGTCAGGCAAGGTCGCAGGATACATCTTCGTCACTCGCACGTCGTCGGGAAAGACGAGCTTCGGACTCGCAAGCACCGGCTCTTTGATCTTGGTGAAAAAGCTGGAAACCTTAACCTCGATATCCTCCTCGGGCAGCACGTACTGGCTGAAGGCGCGAGTGTCCTCGGCGACGGAATCGAGCAAGTGCGTGTTCACGTCGGTGCCGATGCCGAAGCAGAAAATGCGAGTGTTGTCCTCGTTCTTCTTTGTGACGTTGGAGCGAATCTGGTTTTCGTCCGTGACGCCGACGGTGGGTCGGCCATCGGTGAGAAACACGATGACGTACGGGCGGTCCGATTTCCCCGGGCGATTGGCGAGGGCCTTGGCCAACGCATCGTTGATGGCCGTGCCGCCGATGGGTTTGAGTTCCTGAATCCACTTCTTCGAGCGCGAGACGTTGTCAGTATCGGCGTCGTTCAACTTATCGAACAGGGGCTCGACTTCGGTCGCAAACCGGAGCACGTCGAAGCGATCTTCCTTGTTGAGGTTCTCGACGCAGAACAGCAGCGCTTTTTTGGCCTGTTCGAGTTTCGCCCCGGCCATCGAGCCCGAGGTGTCGAGGACGAACACGACGTCTTTCGCGATCACCTTTGTGCCGCGCATCTCAGTGCCCGGCGACGCCAGCAGCACGAAGTAACCATCTTCCCCACTCTCCTTGAACGTAAGTAATTGCAAGCCAATGTCGGACTTGTCGGTGTCGTAAAGCAACTGAAAGTCGGTGTCGGGTTGAACATCGTTGGCCTCGAAGCCGACCGTGGCGCGATTGCCCTCCTTGCGCTTGATTTCCACTTTGTGCGACGGCGAGTAGACCGACTTCAGCGGCTGCTTCGTCTCCAGGTCGATCTTCAGGCTCACGTTTTTAATGGGCCTGGCGCAGAACTTCTCCGTGTTGAAAGGAACAATGTAACTGACCAGGCCGGAATCGGATTTGAGCAACTGCGAATACGAAAGCGTGATGCGTTTGCGGCTGTGCGGCTCGATCGGGAAGATGCGGACCTTGAACAGGTCGCGCCCGGCGAACTCCAGCAGGGCAGGGTCCTTGAGCCGGCGCACGATGTCCTCGTAAATCCCGCGCGCCTTGTCCGCCGCAAGCAGTTCGGCCTCAACCTGCTTCCCGTTGATTTCCATGGTGAATTTGTTCAGATGCGCGCCTTTGGGCACGGGAAACAGGAATGTGCCTTCGAGTTGGCGCGCGTTGGGATTGTAGAATTCCTGGTCGACGCTGGTCGTGGCGATCTGGTCTTTGATCTTCCCGTCGATCTTCGTGTAGCTGACCTCGATGGGATACGTGGGCGCTGGCGGCACTGGGCGCGGAGGCCGGATACGCGGGGGATGATACGGCGGCGGGTGAATCCAGAAGTCAGGATCGTGAACGATAATAAGCCCTGAAGCGAAGGCCGGAGACACGCTCAAAAGTACGAGAAAAAGCCCGAGTAACCTTTTCATAATTGGTTGGACGGAGAGCGCTCGGGAATGCTCCGTCTTTTTACAAAAGTGATGGCGGCGCCGGCTGCGGTGAGTAAGTTGCCGCCGTGAAGGGAACGCCATTGGTATTGCTGCACGGATATCCGTTCGACCACACGATGTGGGAGAAGGTGGTGGCGAAATTTGAAGCCGACCGCCGCTTTTTGGCGCCCGACCTGCGCGGCTTCGGGGTCGAACCGGGCCCGGCGGAACCCTCACTGGAGTTGATGGCGGACGACGTGGCGCGGCAACTTTCGGGAGAAGCCGTCATCGCCGGATTCTCGATGGGCGGCTACGTTGCGCTGGCGCTGGCCGAGAAGCACCCGGAGCTTGTCGCCGGTTTGGCGTTGATCAACTCGCAGGCAGCGGCGGACACCGAGGAGGCGCGAGAGGGACGCCGGGCGATGATCGAAAAAGTCCGCAAGGAAGGCACGCGCGCCGCCACGGACGCGGCGATCCCAAAGTTATTCGCGAATCCGCGCGAGGAACTTTCCCGCTACGCGCTGAAGGGCGCGGAACGCGCCGGTGTCGCGGGAATCACGTGGGTTTTGGAGGCGATGGCGCGGAGGCCGGACCGCACACAAGTGTTGCGACAACTCGGCAAGCCCATCCTTATCCTCCACAGCACGGATGACAAATTTATTCCTGCGGCGCGCGCGCGGGAACTCGCCACGAGCCTGAAAGCGAAATACGTCGAGATCGAAGGAGTGGGCCATTGCACGCCGCTGGAAGCGCCGGACAAAGTCGCCGCCGTGATCAAGGATTTTGCGGATGGACGCTGAGCTTGCCAGGTGCGTCGAGTCGCTTGGGCTCGAGAAGTATCGCCGCCACATTTTCCTGTGCGCCGATCAAACCGAGGCGCACTGCGCGCCGCGAGACGAGACGCTGAAGTCGTGGGAATTCCTCAAGGCGCGGCTCAAGGAGTTAAAGCTCGCCGGCCCCGAACCGCTCGTCTATCGCAGCAAAGTGAACTGCCTGCGCGTCTGCACGCGCGGGCCGATCGCGGTCGTTTACCCGGAAGCGGTGTGGTATCACTCCTGCACGCCCGAGGTGCTGGAACAGATCATCCAACGGCACCTCATGCGCGGCGAAGTTGTCTCCGAATTTGCTTTCGCCAAAAACCCGCAGTGCGGGGATTTGTAGGTCATACTCGGACACGAGAAAGACACTTGCGCTGATTCAGCGGCCCGCCCGCATCCGTTAGCGTAATGGCAGGATGAGTTCTGGTGGTTTCCCAAAATCAAGCGTGCCTCGCAGGTGGCTCGCGACTCTCCTCATTTTTCCTTTCCTTCAATTCGTTGCAGCAGCGGCCGGGCTGAGCCTGGGCAAACTGCCGGATGTCGCGACGGCGGAAGATACGCCAGGCCAACCCGTGCCAGTGCGCATCACGGGCGGCGACGAGAAGCGACCGGTTTCGTTTATCGTCAAGTCGAGCAATCCACATCTCGTGTCCGAAGCGAATGTGCAGTTCCGCGAATCCGCGCACGAGACTGTCCTGGTCGTCACGCCCGCCGCGAATGAAGCGGGCAACTCCCTGATCTCTATTTGCGCTACGGACGGAATCACCACGGCGACGCAATCATTCAACGTCACCGTTACCGCCGTGAACGATGCGCCGACGCTCTCGAAAATCCCCGACCAGGTCCTTCCCGAAGACGCGTCCACGCCGGCAATTCCGTTTACCGCGGGCGACGTGGAGACGCCGGCGGCGAGCCTGATTATCACCGCGGTCAGCTCGGATGCCGATCTATTGCCGAAGGACGCCATTGTCCTTGCCGGCGAAGGCGCGACTCGCACGCTCAAAGCATCGCCGAACCTCGGGAGCTCCGGAAGAGTTCGCGTGACGCTCACGGTCTCCGATGGCGAAGCGAGCACCGCGCGCGACTTTGAAATTCGTGTCGGCGGTGTGAACCGAGAGCCTTTGGCGAACGCCGGACCTGACCAGACTGTTTTTGGGACAAATGCCGCCTGCCTCAACGGCACAGCCACTGACGATACACCCGATCGTCTGACCACTTCATGGAGCGTCGTTGCGGGGCCGTCGGATGTGGAATTTGCCAATGCGTCGTCGTTAAACACAGCGGTGCGTTTTCGTACGCACGGCGTCTACACGCTTCGGCTCAGCGTCTCCGACGGCGAACTCTCCGACACCGACGACGTGACGGTCATCGTGGCGAGCGGCGCCGTGGCGCGAACTGAAGATTCGGGCCGAAAGCGTCGATAATTTGAATTGAACTGACAGCTTTCAGGGGAGGCTGTCGGTTCGGTTCGAAAACACGGGGGGAGCCGCAAGGCTCCCCCTGTTGCTTGAAATTCACCGGTCGAACAAATCGCCTTTCGGCACTCCGCCGTTGCCTGCGACCGCCCGCACGTTAACTTCGACGGGCGCGATCTCCGGCAACTGCTTGCCCGCGCTCTCGATTCCAAGGCCGACGAGATGCTCGCCCTTGGGTCGCACCCGCTTGAAATAACTGCCCACGGCTTCGTTATAGGCGCCGGTGGCCCGCTCCAGGCTGCCGCCGATGGCTTCAAAATGCTCGATGAACGTGCAGATGCGACTATAAAGCTCGGCGGCAGTCTCCGCGATCTGCCGCGCATTTTCCGTTTGCGCGTGTTGTTGCCAACTCACCTGGATGCAATGCAGCAGGCCAATCAGCAACGCAGGAGTTGTCAGGAGAACTTTTCTGTTCGCCGCCCAGACCAGCAGTTCCTGGTCGCCTTCGAGCGCGGCGCTGAACAAAGACTCCGCTGGCAAAAATACGACGACGTAATCCAGGGCATTGGGAAATTGGCTGGAGTAGTCCCGCTCCACCAATCCCTTGATGGTCGTTTTCAATTTTGCCACATGCGCGGACAATGCTTCGCTGCGTTTGAGGGGATCCGCGAGTTCGACTGCGCCGAGCACTTCCAGGTCCGGAACTTTCGCGTCAACGATCAGGCATCGATCGCCGGGAAGTTTGATGATCAGGTCAGGCTTCCCGTCGCCGGAGTGCTCCTGTTCGTAAAAGTCGCAGTGTGCGCTGAGCCCGGCCGCCTCGACCACGCGACGAAGCGTTTGTTCGCCCCATCGGCCGCGCGCCTGGTTGGAATTGAGAATCCGGCGGAGTTGCTCGGTCTCCCGCGAAAGAATTTCGAGTTGCTTTCCGACTGCGCCGATCGAGCCGGACTGCAGGGCTTCACTCTTCTGCAGGCGTTCCTGGTATGCTTTGAGGTGTTCTTCGAGGGGTTTGATGAGCGTGGCTATGGCTTGCTCCTTTTGGGACATATCGCCCTTCGCGCTTTCGCGAAATTTCGCAAACGTCTCGTTGGCCAGGCGCAGGAACTCCGGATGACTTTTCTCCAGCGCCTCGGCGCTGAGCGCGCGAAATGAATCGCGGAGGTCTGACAGCGACTTTTCCTGAGAGGTTTTCAACTCCGCCAATTGGCGTTCATGAAACTGGCGTGACTCGGCAAGCGCTGTCTGCGCGGCGGCGCTGTTCGCGCTGGCTTCGGTAACGTGCTGACGCACTTGCGCGAGCTCGGCTTCCCGCGCGGCGAGCTGCTGCTTAACCTCGGCGAGCAGCGCGGCAGTTGCAGGCGATGCGACCTGCCGTCGTAGAGCCAGCAGCCAGCCAATCGCCGCCCCGGCGACTCCCCCTAAAGCCAGTCCGACCAGAAGCCATGCGGGAGCATTCATGCCGTCAGCTTACCGGCAAGCGGCAGCCTGCGGCAAGCACGCCTAATAATGCGCGATCACTTCGATCTCGACGTTCGCTCCTTTAGGCAGCGCCGCGACTTGAATCGTGGAACGCGCTGGAAACGGAGCTGCAAAATACTTGCCGTAGACCTCGTTCATGGCACCGAAGTCCGCGAGGTTCGTCAGGAACACGGTCGTCTTGATCACATTGTCAAACGACAACTTCTCGTGCGCGAGAATGACCTTCACATTGTCGAGCACGCGCTCGGTTTGCGCGCGCACATCACCCGTAATCATTTGTCCACTTTCTGGAATGAGCGGAATCTGGCCGGCGCAGAACAGCAATTCGCCAACGCGGACGGCGTGACTGTAAGGGCCCGCGGCGGGCGCCGCGCCTGATGGATTGATGACCGTTTTTGTCATAGGCGCGCACTATGCCCGGCTGGCCGCACCGTTCAATGCTTTTGCCGTTGGGGTGCAGAACCCATTGCCACCGGGGAGAACAAACGCCACGCTGGTGGGCAATTAGTACCACGATGCACGTATATGACCGATGGCCGGTCGCCGTTTTACGGCGCGTGGGAAAGCTTCAATATGAGTATAAAAGTCTTGCTGGTTGACGACCATACGGTGGTGCGAGAAGGCCTTCGGTTTCTCCTCGAAACGGAAGGGGACATCAAAGTGATTGGCGAAGCCAAGCATGGTCGCGAAGCCGTGCAGATGACGGAGAAGTTGCGTCCAGACCTCGTCTTGCTCGACATCGCCATGCCCTTCCTTAATGGCGTCGAAGCCGCGCGACAGATCATGAAATGCTGCCCGGAGACGAAGATACTCATCCTCTCTTCCTACGAAGAAGACGAATACATCCGCAAATTGATCCAGGCCGGTGTGGGCGGATATTTGCTGAAACATACCGTGGCCGACGACCTGGTGCGCGCCGTGCGCGAAGTCCAGAAAGGCAACGCCTACTTCAGCCCGAGCATTTCAAAGCGTCTGTCGAACTCGTGGCAATTCTTTACCGAAAATCGCGCGCCCAATCGCGCCAACGAACATTTGACCACGCGCGAGGCCGAAATCCTGCAACTGATCGCCGAGGGTTTTGCCAATAAACAGATTGCCGACATCATCGGCATCAGCATCAAGACGGTGGAGAAGCATCGCCAGGCAGTCATGGACAAGCTCGGCTTGCACGAGGTGGCGAGCCTTACTCGCTACGCGATTCAAAAGGGCATTGTCGAATTGAAGCGTCCCCCGCAAGGCATGGTCCCGGCTCCCCAGGAACCCACGCCGTCTCCCCGGCGCAAGGGCAAGGAAACCGAGCCCGCTGCGTCGCAGTCGTAGCAGGCGCGCCGCCATGGGGCCACGGATCGCCAGCCATCGTCCGTTAGAGATACTTCTCCAGGATCGGCTTCAGCCTCGTTTTCGTCACCGCAGGCCAGAGCTTGCGGTCCGTCATGATCGCGTTGCGCAACGCATTGTGACATTCCCAGGTGGGCGTTTCGGGAATCAATGGGATCGTTTCGACGACCACTCGCTTCGCTTGCGCCGCGTTCTTCTTCAGGTTTTCGATGACCAACTCGACCGTGACGTGCTCTTCGTCAACCTTCCAGCAATCGTAATCGGTGACCATCGCCATCGTCGCGTAGGCGATCTCGGCTTCCCGTGCACACTTCGCTTCGCCGAGATTGGTCATGCCGATCACGTCGAAACCGGCGTTGTGATTTGAGATCGACTCCGCGCGCGTGCTGAACGCGGGGCCTTCCATATTCACATACGTGCCGCCATCGTGAACGGTCGCGCCAATTTTGCGACAGGTGAGCAGCAGCAGATGGCGAAGGTCTTCGCAAATCGGGTCCGCAAACGCGATGTGCGCGACGATGCCGTTGCCGAAGAACGTGTGCTCGGCGGCCTTCTTCGTGCGATCGAGGAATTGGTTCGGCAGAACGATGTCGCAGGGCTTGTACTGCGCCTGCAACGACCCCACCGCGCTGACGCTGATGATCCACGCCACGCCGAGCTTCTTCATCGCCCAGATGTTAGCGCGATGATTCAACTCGCCCGGAAGAATGCGGTGCCCGCGCGCGTGCCGCGGCAGAAAGACCACGTCGCGGCCCGCCAACTCACCGGTGAGCAGTGAGTCAGAGGGCGGACCAAATGGCGTGGTGACTTTGGTCCACTTTTGTTTCGTGAACCCTTCGATCTCATACAATCCGCTGCCGCCGATGATTCCAATGCGCTGCTTCATCGCGGCGCATTCTCATGAGCGCGCTTCCCGATGCAAGAGAGATGTTGGTTGCAGGAAGAAAACCGTGCTCGCAAAAACCGTCCCTACTGAAGCAGGAGCACGCGATAGACACGGCCCGGACTGCAAGCCGCGTTCGTGTGTGTGATCGTGACACTATTTCCAGTGCCTGGCACGTCCTCGGCTCCCGGGACCGGCGTCCAATTGCTAGTGTCTTCCGTCCACTCGACGCGATAGCGCGACTGGTTGACGGTGTTGAAGCTCACATCGACGTGAAAAGCCAGAGCGGTGATACGCAATTCGTTTATCGTGCAGGTGCCCTGACTCCGAGCGAGCGTCGCGTTCGTCGGATTGGAGAGCCACACTTGGAAGATCTCATTTCCTTCAGCCAGGGCGTCCGCCAAAACCGTCACAATGATCGTCTTGTTCGTTTCGCCGGGATCGAAGGTAATTGTTCCGCTGGTTGCTTCGTAATCGGAGCCCGCGGTCGCTGTAGCGTTCGTCGTAGAATAAGCAACCGTCACGGCTTGAGTGTGCGCCGAGGAAAGTCTGACCGGGAAAACGGCATTTGCTGTTCCGTTTGTTGGCTCAGCGAGGATCAGGTCGTGAATTGAAAGGGTGGGCAAGCCAACGATGGGCTCGGGTGCCACAAAGTTTCGGAGCGTCACGTTTCGCTGACCAAATTCGAACAAGATCTGGTTCCCCGTCGCCTGGACCCAGAAGCCGAAATAATCGCCCGCTTCAACATGGAAGGAGGCAGCAGTCGGCTCAGCCACAAGATTGGTAATTGTCATCAGGGGCGTGGACGGATAGGGGGTATCGGGCCCACTGTTATACCAATTGAAAGAGCCAACTCCCTCCCCTGCGATTGTGTAATCAAAGGAAACGGTACCCGCTCCCGCGGCTCGCGCCCAAAAGTATCCCCCCACGGGCCTTGCCGCGCCGATAGAAAGCACCAGGTTCGTAGGCGCAAGCGTCGTGTCGATAAACACAGTGCCCGCCGTGGCCAGGCAGGTCCAGTTTGAGCCGCCAAACTGTCGAGGTAAGTTGGCGATGGTAGAATAGCTTCCGGGACCTGGTGGCGTCAGAGCGTAGGGGCCGATAAAGTCGCCGTTGACTTTGACTGCCAGCAACAGAAAGACCCCAAAACCAAGTAAAGTTGGAATTCGATGTGAAAACGCTCCCCGCCCCGGTCTATTGGGATAACTGACGTTAGATAATTCGTGGAATTTCGCTTTCATACCTAAGCACCCTCATTTTGGAAAAGGCTCATGCGCGCGCCTCTTCCGTGAATAACACTACTTAATTCCTACCCTGTCACTTGTCAACTCATGACGCGCCCATGAGACGCGCTTGAGTTGCTTGCATCTTGATGCGAAATAACCTCGCCCTATTCGCCGTTCGGTTCGCCGGAAGCGCCCGGCGCGTCCGCAAAGCCCCGGCGCATCCGATTTTCTGTGACTGTGCGTGGAAAAAGAAAGTGTTGCAGATAATCGCTTCCCCCTGCTTTGGTGCCACCACCGGACATTTTGTATCCGCCGAACGGATGACGCGCCACCAGCGCGCCGGTGATGGTACGGTTGATGTAAACGTTGCCCGCTTCGAGTTCGTCGTACGCGCGTTTAATGTTTGCCGGGCTGCGCGAGAAAAATCCTGCGGTCAACGCGTATTCAGTGCCGTTCGCGATCGCGAACGCCTCATCCAAATCGCGCGCACGAATCACCGCCAGCACCGGTCCGAAAATTTCCTCCTGCGCGATCCGCGCCCCTGGCTTTACGTCGGCGAAGATCGTCGGCGGGACGAAGTAACCTTTCCCTTCGGGGATCGCGCCATGAAAGACCAATCGCCCCTCCTTTTTGCCAATCTCGATGTAACGCAGCACGCGCTGATGGGCTTCGTCATCAATGACTGGACCGACAACAGTGCCGGGCTCGGTGGGCAGTCCGACGCGCAACGCTCGCGTGGCCTCGACGAGGCGTTCAAGGGCGCGATCGTGGTTCGCGTCGAGGAGGATTAAGCGAGAGAGCGCCGAGCACTTCTGGCCCTGGTAGCTGAAGGCGGATTGCACGATCGCAGGCACGGCCTCGTCCAGATCCGCATCGGCATCCACGATGGCGGGATTCTTTCCGCCCATTTCGCAAATCACCTTTTTGAGTTGCGCCTGACCGGGCGCGGTGCGTCCCGCCGCCTCATAAATCTTCAAGCCCACTTCGCGGGAGCCTGTGAACGCGATGACTACAATGTGCGGGTGCTCGACGAGAAACGCGCCGACCTCTTCGCCCTTCCCCGGCAGGAACTGCGCAACTGCCGGTGGAATTCCTGCCTCGTGAAAAATCCGCGCCAGCCGGGCGGCACAAACCGACGATTGCTCGGCCGGTTTCATGATAACCGGATTACCCGCCACCAGCGCGGCCGCCGACATGCCGCACAGGATCGCTATCGGAAAATTCCACGGCGCGATGACGACTGTGGGCCCACGCGCGATGTAATGCTGAAGATTCGTTTCACCGGGGAGATCGTAGTTGCGCCGATCAATTCGCCGCATTTCCTGCGCGTAAAAGTCGCAGAAATCAATTGCCTCGGCCACATCGGCATCGCTCTCGATCCAGTTCTTTCCGGTTTCGAACATTTCAAGGGCCGCCAGCTCGAACCGGTCGCGCCGCAGCAATTCGGCTGCTTTCTCAAGGCGCCGGGCGCGCTCCTCGACGCTCGTTCGCCGCCACGAACCAAAGGCCTTCCGTGCGCTCTCGATGGCGAGTTCCGCCTCGGCACGGGATGCGCACGCAACACGACCCACGATTTCGTCGGGCCGGGCTGGATTCACCGAGACGATCTCGGCCCCGGGGAAAAGCTCCTTGCCGTTAACGAGCAGCGGGTATTGGCGGCCGAGGTGCGTTGACGCGCGTTCGATCGCGGCGGCCATGCGTGCGCGATGATCGGCCATCGAGAAATCCGTGTGCGGTTCGTTGTTAAACGGGAGCGGCGGAGGCGCCTCCGGCTTTACAGCGATCGTTGCCGGATCGCGGAGCAACTCTTCGGGATCGGCGTTCGCGGAAAAAGCCGCGCGCAGAAATCCTTCGTTCGACGTGTTCTCGAGCAGGCGGCGGACAAGATAGCTCATTCCTGTCAGCGTCTCGCCGATGGGACAGTAATCGCGCACACGCAAACCCTGCCCGATCAGCGTGCGCTTGATCGGTTCCGCCATCCCATAAAGCATTTGAAATTCGTAGGCGTTTGGCGCGAGCCCGATGTCTTCTGCGTGAACAATGCACGCGGCAATACTCCGCACGCTATGCGTTCCGAACGCGCAACGGATGTGCGCCTCGTTCTCCAACAAGCGCCGCGCGAGCCGCTCGTAGGCCGCGTCTGTTTCGGATTTCACTTCGAACACGCGCACCGGCCAGCCGCGTTGCGCGGCCATGATCGTCTCGTAATCCCAGTACGCGCCTTTGATAAGACGAATGGCCAGCGGCGCGCCTCGCTTCTGCGCGCAATCGAGCAAGCGCTCGAAATCGCGTTCGCTTTCTTTCAAATAACCCTGGAGCGCAATTCCGAAGCAGTCGCACTCGCGCAATTCCGCTGAACACACGAGCCCGATGAACAGTTCGAGCGTGAGATCTTTCAACTGCGTGTGCTCCATGTCGAAGTTGATGAATACGCCGAGATCAGCGGCGCGCCTTAACACGGGCAACAGCCGGTCGTGGAGCCGAGCGACGCTCGCCCTGGTATCGACGGCGCTGACCTGCGAATCGAGCGCCGAGATTTTGATCGACACATTCGCGCGCGGAATCGCGCCGTGCGCGTCGGTGTCGATCTGGGGATTGGCAGTCCAGTCCACGACCTCTCTGCCGAGCAATTCGA
>Ga0105340_1000824_pt1 | contig 14410 bp, 14 predicted proteins | sample EasRivMeERMLT700_FD_89676 | JGI IMG/M metagenome (GOLD analysis project Ga0105340, IMG submission 89676) | Soil microbial communities from meander-bound floodplain in the East River, Colorado, USA - East River MetaG ERMLT700 | ecosystem: Environmental > Terrestrial > Soil > Floodplain | place...
ACGGTGGCGTTGGCCTCGTAGGTGACCGGCACGACCTCCACGAAGTCGCCGTCCAGCGTGGCGAAGGTGATGGTGCCGACGAGGCCGTTGAACTGCGGCTGGTTGCCGAAGGTGATGTCGATGAAGGGCACGTCCCGGGAGCAGACGGAGGCCGCCGAGCCGATGTCGAGCGAGTTGAGGTCCGGGTTGACCGGCGGGGTGGTCGGAGCCCCGGGCAGCGTCGTCGTGGTCGGCCCGGTCGGGACCGTGAGCGGGTTGGTGCCGACGACGGTGGTGGGGCCGCCAGGCAGCGTCGTGGTCGCCCCGGGGAGCGTCGTCGTGGTCCCGGGGAGCGTGGAGGTGGTCGGGCCGGTCGGCACGGTGAGCGGGTTGGTCCCGACGACCGTGGTGGTCCCGGGGACCGTGGTGGGCGGAGCCAGGCAGATGCCGGAGGCGGGCACCGGGAAGATGTCGCCGTGCGCGAGGTGGGCCGGGAGAGCGGAGAGGGCAATCTCGATGATCTGGAAGTTCGGCGGGTTGCCCGGGGGCAGGTGGCAGATGAGCACCTTGCGCTCCACCGACGTCGGGGAGCCCTCGACCGTCGTGGTGGTGGCCTCCGTCGTGGGCAGCGTCGGGACGGTGACCGGGTTGGTCCCGACCGAGGTGGTCGGCTCGGCCTCCGTGGTGGTCGGCTCGGCAGCGGTGGTCGTGGCCTCGTGCGTCGTCGTCGGGTAGGTCGAGGGCGGCGGGTGATCGTCGCCAGCGAGGGCCAGCGAGGAGCCGCCCCAGAGGAGCAGGCCGACGAGGGCGAGGGCGGCAGCGGCACGGCGCATCATCGTTCAGTCCTTCGCCACCTCCGCCCGGCGGAGGGCTGGCGGCCGGAGACTATCCGAGGAGCCGGAGCCCCGGATGGGCCGGACGGCCCAGCCCTTTACGGCGTGGTTGTCGTTGTCGGTGGCCTGGCGGAGCGATGCCCCGTCGGTTCGGTTGAGACACCAGGGGGAGGGCGCCGGAGACGTGCAGGGCACCGATGCCCCCTCCCCCTGATCCCCCTCCCCCTTGACGGCTGCCACGCTCCGGCATCCAGGGCGCAACTGCGGGCAGCCGTCTGTTCCCCTGCGACGGGTGTTACACCAGCGAGGCTGGGCCGGGGCACGACCCGGGTGGCGGAGGCGAGGCCCTCGTGTTACCCTCAGCCTGCGTTTGGCGTGCAGACCGAGTCGGTTGGGCCGTCCCTCCGGGGGCGGCCCGCTGACGTTGAGAGCGACCTTCGCACGGCGGAGCGTGGCGGCGCAACTGGCTCCGAGCCGACGATCCAGAGGGCGGAGCCCCGGGGGTCGGCGTGCCAGGGTGAGGCCGGGTCGGCGTGCTTGCGGAGCCACCAGAGCACCTTGCCCTCGTAGGTGGGATGCAGGGCCAGGCCGCCGAGCGATGCGCGCTTACGGTCGTGGTAGGCGACGAGGCCCGCTCCGTGCAGGTCGTGGTGCTCGCACCGGGCGAGCCAGCCGGTCACGTCGGCCCCGGAGGAGGCGCTCAGAGCCCCGCAGCGGCGAGCCAGCCAGTCGAGGCGAGACGGACCTACCCCTACCAGCACGACCTTCTCTACGGGCCTTGTAAGGCCCAGGGCGAGGCCGTACAGGACGGAGGCGGCGCTGTTGCCGGAGCCGAAGGGCACGTAGAGCGTTCGCACCTCCCCCGCAGCGTGCAGGTTCGCCACCTGGAGTGCTCCCGGGCGATGGAAGGGCTCGATGTCGGCGATGTCCCCGTCGGGCAGGCTGATCGCGTAAGGGACCCTCGACCAGCCGGGGCGCTCGTCGAGAGCCCGGGCGCAGGCGGCCTGGAGCGCAGGGTTGTAGCCGACCGAGGTGAAGCCGAAGGTGGCGCCGAACGACTCGGCCAGGGCGACACCGGGGTTACGCCGTGCGCGCTCCAGCACGGTCCCGCCCAGGATGATGTGGCAGGGGAGGCCGAAGTGCGAGGCGACGGCGGCGGTCATCGGCACCTGCGGCGAGAGCACCGAGGCGGCGGTCACGATCCCCTCGGCCCCGCTGCGCGCAGCCCCGCCGACGAGGTGGAGCAACTGGCGCAACTTGGAGCCGTTGATCGAGCCGACGCCGAGCGGGGCGAACAGGTCGTCACGCTTGACCGGGTGGCCGCCGAGGAAGTGGACCGGGGTGACGGCCCGAGCGAGGGCCTCCCAGCCGGTCAGCGTCCCGGCGAGGCGCTCAGCGGGCGACACGGTGCCAGCCCTCGCAGCCGGGGGTGAGCAGGCACCGGCGGCCCGTCGTGCGCCGGGCGGGCAGGAAGTGGACGGCCCCGCAGGCGGTACAGGGCGCCGGAGAGGTGCCCGGAGGGGCCTCCACGGCCCGCCAGTCGGTGTTGGGCGGCGGAGGTGGGGCCGAGGGGCACGACGGCCCGCAGAGGGCGGCTCCGGCGATGACGATGGAGGCGGGGCGGGAGCACCAGGAGCAGAGCACGGCGAGGCGGTCAGCGGGCACGGTCCTCCGAGCGTAGGACGAACGAGGCCCCGGCCCGGGTGTCGTGTGAGAGCACCTTGGGCCGGGGCCGGACTGGCGGCGGCGAGTGGCTGGGAAGGGCGGTCACCGAACCCAGCCGTGGGCTGACAAGGCCTACTCGTCACGCTGCCAGTCGTAGGGGCGCCGGAGGGCGGGCACGGCCCGCACCGTCACGGCGGCGGAGAGGCGCCGGGGGAGGTCGTCGGTTGAGAGGGCAACGGCGACGACCTCCTCCAGCGGGGCGGCGGAGGGGTCAGCGGGCATGCGCGGCCGCCAGGCGCATCGCCTCGTGGGCGGAGTCCTCCATCGAGGCGGAGAGGTCGGGGTCGAGCAACTGGCCCGCCACGAAGGTCACGGCCTGGGCCACGCCGAAGGCCGAGACGTCCCCGCCGGAGACGAAGGCGGCCATGATGGCGTCCTGCTGGGCGTCGGTGTAGGAGAGCGCCTTGGAGACGGAGGCCAGCGTGTCGGCCGGGGAGGTGAGCCGGACACCGGCGGCCTCGCTCCACTCAGCCACGACCGAGGCCAGGTAGCCCGGGGAGAGGAAGGCGGCGACAGCGTCCCGGGTCTTGGCCGAGACGAGGTCGAGTGCGATGCGCTGGGTGTCGGCCGACCAGACGACCGGCCCCTCCTCCATGCGGCCGCCGACGTGGACGGAGCGCAGGGCGTCGAAGGGACGGGTCATGCCGTTGGAGCAGACTCGCACGACGATGCGGGGCGTGACCGTGAAGGCCCCGCCGCCGACCTCAGAGTTGCCGATGGCGAGCCCGGCCCAGACGAGGCCCCGGTCGTCGTCACGGCCGGTGGCCGGGTCCCGGTAGCGGGAGAGCAACTCGGGCACCTCCATGCCGATCTGCGGGGCGGTGACCCGGAGGCGGAAGTTGCGCTCGGAGAGGTCCCCGTCGACCAGGAGCCCACCCGGGTCGAGCCCGGTGGAGCGGACACCGTCGAGGGCGGCCATCATGACGTCGAGGGAGTCGATGACGGCGTAGCGGTTGGAGAGCACGGCCCGCAGGTAGCCGCCAGCCTCCGAGGGGCGCCGGAGTGCGCGCACCATCACCAGGCGGTCGTCGAGGGCGAGCCAGTGGTTGGCGTTCTCGGCCAGCAGGCCGGGGGCCTCCGCCGCCATCCGCCGCCAGTAGGCGAGCGGGATGCGGGTGCGGTCGGCGAGGTGCTCGTGGGCGGCCGGGCCGATCCCGGCGACGAAGCGGCCGAAGCCGACGCCGTCGTCGTCGAGGGTGGGGTAGGGCACCGTCGCCAGAGCCCGGGAGGCGGAGCCGTCGAGGGCGAGGGAGCGGGCGGGCACGATGGAGTCGTCCCGCAGCGTGTGGAGGTCGGAGAGGGCCGAGCGGAGGTCGCCGAGGGCAGCGTTTCGCAGGATCGGATGCTCGTAGTCGAGCGGGGTCGTGGTCATGGCAGCACCTTAGCCGCCCGGAGGCGGCGGCGCCAGCAGGCCGAACGGCTCAGTCGTGGACGTGGATGAGGATGAGCACCAGCAGCCAGCCGTAGAACACGACGACGAACACGATGGCGGCGGCCCAGGCCCGAGGGCTCAGTAGCCCGCTCCCTCGTCCTCGGGCCGGTGGTCGATCCGCTCAGCGACCCACTCGGCAGCCTCTTGCACCCTCTCTGCGCGCAGCGAGGAGGGTGTGCCGAAGGCGGCCAGGAAGTCCCGCATGGCCGAGGCCCGAGCGGCCGGAGGGTTGATGCCGTTGAGGGCGGAGATGAGGTTGCCGACGCCGGGGGCGAGGTTGGAGCCGTCCTCCCGGGAGGAGCCCGAGCCCGCTGCCTTCTTGGTGGAGCCGGAGGCCCGCCGGGGCGCCGGGGCACCGTTGGAGGTGGGGCGGGCAGCGTGGCCGTCGTCGTCCTCCTCCGTGGCGAGCCCGAGGGCGGCGAGGAGGGCGTAGCGCCGGGCGTAGGTGATGGCGGAGCCGGTGCCCTGCGGCGTGTCGCCCAGCGGGAGGCCCAGCGGCCCGAAGGCCAGCGAGCCGCCCGAGACGTGGAGCACGAACGTCGTCACCCGGGCCTCACGGTCCACCGTCTGCACGTCCTGGGTGACGGCGAGGCCGTGGCGGGCGAGGAGCGGGCGCACCAGGGCCAGCAGGTCGGCGAGGTCGGCGTAGCGGTAGGTGTAGGAGCCACCCGAGCGGGTGTCGACCACGGCGACCTTGTCCATCGGGATCGGGGGAACCTCGGCGGCGAAGGCGATGAAGGCGGCCTCCACGTTCGGATGGCTCAGAGGCCCCTCAGGTGCCGCAGGAGCGGCGACAGCGGCCGGGGGCGACGAGGAGGGCGCAGCGGCCATCAGAAGGCCTCCACGACGATCTTGGAGGTGCCCGGCTTGCGCTGGCGGTAGGCGTCGAGGTCCCCGACGAGGGAGTCCATGCCGGTCCAGCGGGGCTGGACGGAGAAGTGCGCGAGCAGGGCGCCGAGAGCCTCGTTGGCGATGGAGCGCACCTGCGGGTTGACCTCGCCGGTGGAGCGGTCGAGGGCAAGGGAGTTGACGATGGCGGCCCGAGCGTCGGAGACGAGGCGCTCCCGCTGGGCCTTCTCCATCTGCCAGCCCGGGGTGCCGGGGTCGTAGGCCAGGCGGCGGCCGTCGGGCAGGAGGATGGGCCAGGCGTCGGCAATGACCGTCAACTCGTTCACCAGCAGCGAGCGGAGGGCGGCCAGGGAGGTGAGGGCACCGTCGAGCCCCGCCACGACGACGGCGAGGTCGGAGGCGGAGAGGTCGAGCATGGACGGGTCGTCGAGGGCGGAGATGGTGGCTGACAGCGAGGCCAGCAGGGCGTCGTGATCCATCACCAGAGCCTAGCCGCCCGGTGGCGGGAGCGCCAGGGCGAGCGAGGGCCGGGGAGACGATGACCACGACGCCTGCGTCTCACCCGGCCCTATGCCCAGGGGGCAGGTTAGCCCAGAGGTCAACTGCCTTCCAGGGCGGCCACTCGTGCGCGCAGGGCCTTCAACTCCGTCATGGCGACGGCGAGGAGGGCGGCGAGGTCGACAGCGACCGGGTCGCCGTTCTCGTCGGGGGAGACGGCGATGGGGAGCAACTTGGCGACGTTGTCGGCCCGGAAGCCGAGGCGGCGAGCCTCCCGGGGCGGCGAGGAGTCGAGCGTCTTGTCCCGGGGCGGGGCGACCGGGTCCCACTCGATGACCTCCAGCCCGTCGACGACGGAGCCCTCGGGCTCGTAGGCGGCGACCCTCTCCTTGAAGCGGTCGGCCGAGCCGACGCTGAACGAGGCGGCGGCGCAGGGCACGTAGATCGTGTTGGTGGAGTCGACGAACGACACTCGGTTGCCGAAGTTGACGAAGGCCTGAATCTGCGGGGCGGCCGAGCCGACGTACATCGCCATCGAGGCGACTCCGCCGTTGCCGGAGCAGACGACCTGCGCGCTGTCCCAGGTGCCCCCGGCCCCAGCGCCACGAGAGCGGTGGAAGTAGCCGGAGCCGAGACACTGGAAGGCGGTGAACTGGTCGGAGCCGTTGGCGTTCACGTAGAGGCCGGTGCCGAGCAGGTAGAGCCAGCCGGAGGCGAACTGGAGCCCGTTCCAGCGGTCGCCCGAGCGGAGCCAGAACACTTGGTTGCCGGAGGTGTAGGCGATGTTGCCGGGGAGGCCAGCACCGAGGGCAGCGTCCCGGTCCTGGGCGGTGCCGAAGATGTGGACGAGGCGGTCCCGCACGGCGTTGCCCCAGGCGGCCTGGACGTGGGTCACCTTCGGCACGAGGTCGGCGAGGGGAGCGGGGTAGGGCACGGTCAGGCCTCCGGCGGAGCGTTCGGCCCCTCGTCAGGCCCCCAGGGCCAGTGGGCGTTGACGGCGGCGGTGAGGGCGGCGTCGGTGATGATGTCGACGTCGTGCCCAGGGGCGCCACGGCCGCTGTTCACGGCCGTCTCGTAGGCGGCCTCGGTGTCGACGGCGACCGGGTACATGAGCGTGGCAGCGTTGGTCTGCCCGGCGGCCAGGAGCAGGCCGAACTGCGAGGCCGCCTTCTCCTCGTCGAAGATCAACTCACGGTGGGCCATCGCCAGCACCCGGGCCTGGAGAGCGGGGTCGTTGGCGGCCCGGCTGATCGAGGAGGCGGTCATGGCCGGAGCCTAGTCACGCCGAGCCCTCCAGGGCAGCGAGGCGGGTGCGCGCATCGGTCAGGTCGGCGGAGAGGTCCCGCACGGCGGCCCAGAGCACGCCGATGAGCCCGGAGAGGTCGAGCCCGGGGCCGTGCGGCGATGAGTCGATCAGTTCGCCAGCCTCCACCTCCACCTCCTCGGCGACGAGGCCGAAGCGGAAGCGGGGCATCACCTCCGGTGCCGGGCGAGGCCTGCCGGGCACGCCGGAGGTGACGGGCGGGAAGGGGGCGGTAGAGGCGGCGTCGAGCGCCATCTCGTGCTGGAGGTCCCGGTAGCGCACCGGGGCGACCCGGTCGACCAGGCGGCGGGCCAGGGCGCCGAGGAGCGGCGTGCGCTCCGCCTTGAAGCGGGCGGTCGAGATGACCGTGAAGGCGGCGGCGTAGGACTTGACGTAGGCGGTGTTGGCCCCGTTGAGGCAGCCGATGTAGATGGCGCCGTCGTTGTGCATCTGGAAGGCCGAGGTCCAGCCGGTGACGTGGTTGACCAGGCCAATGCCCACCTCGCCCGCTCCACCGATCTTGTTGAACGTCTGAATGCGCTGGTAATACTGGTTGCCGTTCGGGTAGGCGAACAGGGAGGCCGTGGGGCCGACACCGACGCCGTACTGGTTGCCGAGGCTGAACCCGACACCAGGGGCGCCGATGGCCCCGTTGGCCTGAATCTCGGCGTAGGTCGGCGAGCGAATCCAGAGAGCGCCACCGCTATCCCGGTAGTTCACGAGGGTCTGGTTGGTGGTGACGTTGGTGCTGATGTTGGCGGAGCCAGCGGCCCAGATGTTGCCGCCGTTGCCGATGGTGAAGTCGTTGTCGCCGGTGCCCGAGAAGGCTCCTGCGTAGAAGCGGAGGTAGCCGTCGGAGTCCCGGCTGATCGTCCAGTCCTGCAACTTCAAGCGGGCGACGTCGGCCGCCGGGCGGGAGAACACGGCGAGGGCGACCGAGGGCTGACGCAGGGAGAACAGGCGCAACTCGTCGTTGAGCAGGTTCCACTCGTAGGCGTAGGGGTTGGGGAGGGAGCCGTTCTGGCCGTCACCAGAGCCCCAGCGGAGCGCCGGGTAGGCCACGCCAGCGAGGTCGGGGAGCACCAGCGGGTTGAGGTTGACCTCCTGGCGGGCGGCCGGGACCCAGGAGCCCGACGAGGTGTTCCAGGTGAGCACCTGGGTATCGGTGGGCGCCGGGGCGTTCACGTCGAACAGGTCGTCCAACTTGCGGCCGTCGACGTAGCCCTTGGAGGCGGCGTGGAGGGCGGCGGTGGGCGGCCCGGAGACGGTGAGCAGCCCGGTCATGGTGTCGCCCGAGATGTTCACGTAGAGGGCGTCCCCGTCGGCCGGGGTGAGGTAGTTGGGGTGCGGGTCGGGGTCCGACTCGTGGCCGATGATCTCCGAGTCCACGTAGCCCTTGTTGACCAACTGCGTCTGCGCGTTGGCCGCAGGAGTGGCGGCGTGAACGATGGGGCCGGTGATCGTGTCGCCGGTGACGTTCACGTACCGGGCGTCGGCCTCAGCCTCGGTGAGCGGATCGCCGCCGGGGAAGGTGGCGAGGTCGACGGAGAGGAGCACCGTGCCGTCGGGGTTGTAGAGCACGGCGACACCGGCCCCGGGGAGCACCTCGGCCGGGCGGAGGTACTGCGGGTGGTCGTCGTCGCCGAGGCCGGTGAGGGCGCCGTGGTCGGAGACTCCACCTCCGCCCCCGCCGGAGGAGCGTTGGCGGCGCTCCAGCCGGGAGACGTGCGTGCCCAGGCGGAGAAGTTCGGCGGCGAGCGGATCGACGGTCACGTCTCCTCCCCTCCCGGGGCGATGGGCCAGGCGAGCGACAGCGTGACGAGGCGGCCCGCCCCGGCGACCTGCGTCGACATGCCGGTGACGAGGAAGTCGGCGTCGAGGCCGACCGAGTCCTGCTCGATGAGGCGCACGACATCGCCTACGCGCACGGCGAGGGCGTCGGCTGGTTCGAGCGCCACCTCCACCTGAGCGACCCGGGCGGGCTCGTCGTGCTGGTCCCGCCAGGCGGCGGCGTGCTCGGCGAGGGTGGCGTTGACCTTGACGGTGGAGCGGGAGACGACAGCGTCGAGCGCAGGGCGGCCGGGGAGGAGCCCGGAGGCGGTCTGGGGCACGGTGAGGGCCTGGTCCCCGACAGCGTCGACGGAGCCCGCCATCTCCGTCCCGTCGTAGGTCAGGGAGCGGAGGATGACCGGGCCGGTGGCGACGAGGGGCTGGGGCAGGCGGCGGCCGAGCCGGGGGTAGTCGAGGCGCAGGAAGGGCACCGGGGCAGCCCCTCCGCCGGGCCACTCCGCCGGGAAGTCGAAGTCGAAGCCGTTGATGACCGAGGCGAGCGAGCCGAGCAACTCGCCCAACTTGGGGCGCTCCACGCCGACGTAGTTGCGGTCCCGCAGCACGCCGGTCGGGGTGACCCGGGAGGTGTCGATGCGGAGGTTGCGGTCGGCCCCGGTCTGGGCCTCGGTGACGAGGGCGACGGCGATGGAGGCCTGCTCCACCTGGGCGAAGTTGAGGTCCCGGCGGAGCACCCGGCGGGCCAGCATCGAGTGGACCTCGGCACAGTCGAAGGTGATGGTGCGCGCTTCGGGGTCGACGTCGGCCGACCAGGCGATGCCCCACCAGGCGACCGAGCGGTCGTCCTCGACGATGTAGAGCGTGGTGGCGGCGACGAAGGGCGCAGCGGCCGAGCCAGCGTTGGCCCCGTAGCGGGTGAGCGGCACGGTGACGGAGGCGGAGCCGGGGCCGTTGAGGGCCGACGACCAGGAGGCCTCGACCCAGGCCAACTCCTGCTCGATGACGCCGGAGAGCACGTTCCCCGCCAGCAGGAGCACGGCCGGACCCTACTGCCAGACGGGTGCGTTTGACTTCGTCCGGCCGTCGGCGACGTTGCCCGCCGAGACGGTCAGGGCGCCGGAGGGCACCAGCACCGTCGCCAGCGTCTCAGAGTTGGGCGGCTCGGCCGGAGCCCCAGCCCCGGGCGTGCCGGTGACGTCGGCGAGGAGCCAGGTGTTGGAGGCCCCGCCGAAGGCCTCGTCGAACACGGTGGCGACGATGAGGTCGGTGCGCGCCTGAGCCCCGGCAGGAGCGAGGTCGACCCGGGTGGAGCCCTGGTTGACGCAGAGGGACATGCCCTGCCCGGCGGTGTCGCCCAGGACGAACACGGAGCCGGAGGAGACGTCCACGGCGAGCCCGGAGGCCGCAGCGGTGACGACCATGTCGTTGTTGCCGACGACTCCCTCGGAGCCCTGCGCCATTGCGTTGATGAGCAGGCGCATGTCGTCGGCGTCGTAGCACTCGGCCTGGAACATCGGCGGTTGAACTTCGGCCATCAGGGTCCCTTCATCAGAGCCAGGCGTCCCGCCAGCGGACGGAGACGGAGCCCTCGGCGGCGAGGGCGACGTAGCGGAGGTCGTTACGCCCGGGGAGCAACTTCCAGAACGTAGAGCCCGGGGCGAGGAGGTCGTAGCGGGGCTGCCCGTTGAGCACGACCCTGCGCGCATGGGCGTCGACCTCCAGCACCTCCCCGACGGCGAGCGTGGTCCCCTCGAAGTCGACGATGGCGCCGGTGGTCAGGTTGAGGAGAGCCGGGTCGACAGCGGGGCCGGTGAACACGGCGACGAAGGGCGTGGCGGTGTTGCCGCCGTTGTCGGCCACGCCAGCCCCGGAGAACGAGGAGCCCCGCAGGTCGAGCGAGCACCCGGAGAGGTCGAAACACTGGCCGGGGTCGGCCAGGCAGAGCCCGGAGTCGGCGGCGACGACAGCCAGGGTGAGCGAGGTGCCCCGGACGTCGATGGAGTAGAGCCGGGGGTCGGTGGCGAGGAACTCCAGGGCGACGTCGGCCTGGCCCCGGTGGAGCCGGGAGTTGTCGACCTCCATGCGGCGAGGGCGGCCCATGACGGCGAAGGTCGCCACGCCGGGGATGCCGAGGCGGAGCGGCTGGGAGACGACGGCGGCCTGCCAGGCGCCAGCCAGGTCCCGCAGGCGGCCCCAGGCGGCGGCCGGGGTGGCCTCGGAGATGCAGACGGTGAACACGAGAGGGCGGCCCTCGTGGAAGTCGCCCAGGGCCACGACGCCGTGCTGGGAGGGGAAGCCGACGTCGTTGGTGCGTTGGTCGGGGAGCCCGAGCCCTTCCCAGGAGGGCATGCCGTAGGGCGTCCCCTTGCCGAAGGTGACGACGCCGAGAGCGACCTGCCAGTCGGCGAGGGGCTCCAGGTTGGCGTCCCAGCGGAGGAGGTCGACGAAGGCGGTCGGCGGCGGCTCGGCCCGGGGCGAGCGGGAGACGAGGGGCACCATCGCCTCGGCCTCCACCGCAGGCCCCGCCAGAGAGCCCCGGTACGTCCGGTCGACGAGGTCGATGGGGGTGAGCCGCCCCGGCGGGAACAGGGCCATCAGGCGGCCGTTCCCATGCGGAAGCGGACCCACCAGTCGAGGTCGTCGACGACCCGGCGGTCGCCGAACACGACCGGCCCGTTGAAGGCGATGCCAGCCCCGGCCCCGGCGGCACCGAAGGGGCGGTGAGCCGGGGCCGGGAGCGGCACGACAGCCTCGTCCCGACCGGCTTCGCCGAGGAGCGCCAGGGTCCCGCCAGGGGTTGCGCGCACGAGGCCGCCGGAGGCCATCCGGGGCACCGTCGGGAGGCCGATGGTGAAGCCGCCGATGGTCTTGCCGAAGGGCAGGTCGATGCCGGGAACCTCCAGGTCAATGCCGTTCCAGAAGTCCGCAAAGGTGTTCCAGATGCGCTTGATGAAGTTGATGGCGCCCTCGAAGCCGGACTTGATCCCGTCGATGACGTTGCCGATCGTCTCCTTGGCCGTGTTGAACGGGGCCTCCAGCAAGTCGGAGATGGTCGCCCAGGTGTCGGTGAACCACGAGACGACCTTGCCCGCTACCTCGATGATGTCGTCGACGACGCCGGTGACGACCTCGACGATGGCCTCGAAGGCGGGGCCGAACGTCTCGGCCAGGAAGGCGACGACCTCGTCCAAGTGGTCGACGACCCACTGCAACTTCTCGCCGAGGAACTGGAACACGGTGACGACCTGCTCGGAGATGAAGGTGGTGACGACGGCGAGGGCCTCCGCCACGATCACCAGGGCCTTCGCCAGAATGTCGAGGATCGGCACGAGGCCGACGATGAGCAGGTCGAGCAACTGGACGATGGGCGGGATGAGCGGAGCGGTGGCGAGGGTGATCGTCAGCATCGACGTGGCGACGGCGATGAGGGCCTCGACCAACTGCGGGAGCACCGGCAGCAGGGCGTCGAGGAGCACGGTGATGAGGTGCTCGAACAGGGGCAGCAGGAGGTCGATGATCGGCAGGAGGGCGGAGAGCGCCTGATCGACCAGCATGAGGAAGGCGTCGACCAGCCGGGAGACGATGGGCGCCAGGGCCGTGAACAGGCGCACGAGGATCGGCAGCACGGCCTCCACGATCCGCATGACGACGCCGGAGAACTCGTCGAACACGTCGAGGATGGCGGGCAGCACCCGGGCGAAGATGGGCGTGAGCACCCGGACCAACTCGTCGAACAGGGGGATGATCGCCTCTAGGGCGCCGAACAGGAACTCCCCCAGGCGCTCGGCGAAGATGTCGAGGAACTCGCCGATCATGCCGAAGATGGGCGCCAGGGCGATGAGGGCGGAGCCGAGGCCCTCGGCGAGCACGTTCGCCAGCACACCGACGATCTGGACGATGGGGGAGATGAGCGGGGCGAGCGAGAGGAGCGCAGGCCCCATGACGTCGAGGATCGAGGTGACCTGCCGGACGAGGATCTGAATGGAGGGGCCGAGGGCCTCGAAGATGCCGCCCAGGGCGGAGCCGAATGAGTTGCCGAACTGCGTGAGGGTGTCGAGGAGGGCCGGGTCCGACAGCACGGTCTTGAGGCCCTCGACGAGAGGCCCGAGCCCGGCGGCGAGGGCAATGCCCATCGTGTCCTTGAAGGTGGACAGCACGCCGGTCAGGGTCGTGGAGGAGCGTTCCATCGCCCCGGCGGCCCCGGGAAACTCCTTCATCTTCGCCAGCAGGATCGGCACGGCTTCGGAGGCGGGGATGAGGCCGTCCTCAGACAACTCCCGAGCCTTCGCCTGGCTGATCCCCATGCCGTCGGCGAGGGCCTGCCACACCGGGAAGCCCGGCAGGGCGTTGCTGATCTGGTTCATGTCCTGAGCGGTTACGCGCCCGGTGCCGCCCATCTGCCCCAGAGCCCGAGTGACGGCGTCCATCTCGCCCTGGCCTCCGCCGAGCACCGACGTCATGTCGCCGATGGTCTGGACGTACTCCAGAACGTTGTCGGAGGTGACGCCGAAGGTGCCGCCCTGGGCGACGAGGTTGCGCGTCATGTCGGCGAGCCCGGGAAGTTCCAGCGGGGTCTTGGCGGCGAAGTCCGTCAACTTCGCCATCATCTGCTGGGCGCCGTCGGCGGAGCCGAGGAGCCCCTGGAAGCCGACCTCCGTCATCTCCAGAGACTTCGCCGTGTCCAGGCCGAACTTGGTGACCAGCCCCGCAGCAGCGCCGAGCCCGAGCCCGGCGACGAGGCCGCCCAGGCCGCCTGCGCCCTTGGAGATGCCGCCGAGGGCGGAGTCGCTCTGGCGGGCAGCCTCGCGGAAGTGGTCGGTGATGGCCTCGCCCGCCTTGTCGGCGGAGGTGACGGCCTGGTTGAAGGCGTCGGCCCCGCCGACCTTCTCGAAGGCGGCATCGCTCTGGCGGGCAGACTCGACGAAGGCGTCCTCGATCCGCTCGCCCGCCTTCTCGGCGTCGGCCACGGTCCCCTTCATGGCGCCCTGGAGCCCGGAGCGCATCTCCCGCTCCCAGCCGGAGAAGTCCGGCACGATCCGTACCGATGCACTCCCCAGGTCGGCCACGGCGGCCAGCCTACGACAGCAGGGCTACCGGGTCACCTGGCGGTAGGCGGCCATCGCCAGGGCGGCCTCGGTGGCGGCGTCCTCCTCACCGCTCCACCACCAGGGCGCAGCGGGGTCGGCTGCGCGCACGGCGGCCGGGGCAGGCTTGGCCGAGAGGAGCGACTCCATCTCGTCCCGCTCCTCGGCGGAGGCGGAGCGCACCCGGAGGTAGGACAGCACGTTCAGCACCCTCACCAGCGGGAGCCCCTCCAGGTCGAGGCCCCGCCCTAGCGCCCAGCCGTCGAGGAGGCGCCAGCCGTCGACTAGCCAGCCGACGAGGGCGAGGGCGACTCCGTAGGGCGGCCGGTCACCTGCTCGACGATCCAGGCGAACATGGCGGTGAGGCCGTTGGTGCCGAGCGGCGTCTCCTCGGAGCGGAGGGCGGCGCCGAAGTCCTCCCGGTCGGCCGGGATGACGAAGGCGGGCAGCAGGTCGAGGAGGGCGGCGAGCCGGGCGATCCCCTCCATCTCCTGCACGACCATCACTCGCTCCAGCAGCGGGAGCGGGAGGCGGGCGAGGAGCGTGAAGCGGCGGCCGTTGAGGTCGAACTGCGAGCCCTGTTCGGGCGGCGGGGAGAAGTCGGGGATGAGGGCGGCGGTGCCGTTGGGGAGCGTCACGGCGGCGACCCTAGCCGGAGGGCGGCGGCTCCGGCACTCCCCAGGGCGGAGCCGCCGCCCCGGGCGACCGTAGCGGCCCCGCAGAGGCCCCTCAGGTCCCGTCTCAGCGACGAGGGAGGTCGGCCCCGGCCCGTCGCAGGGCGGCCATGAAGTTGAGCCAGGCCCGGCCCCCGGAGCGGGTGTCGGTGGTGGAGATGCGCTTGCCGGAGGGCGAGGTGAAGCGAGGGTGCGGGTGGCCCATGTCGACGGTCCAGCCCTGAGCCTCCAGCAGCCGGGCGACC
>Ga0105340_1000827_pt1 | contig 14396 bp, 5 predicted proteins | sample EasRivMeERMLT700_FD_89676 | JGI IMG/M metagenome (GOLD analysis project Ga0105340, IMG submission 89676) | Soil microbial communities from meander-bound floodplain in the East River, Colorado, USA - East River MetaG ERMLT700 | ecosystem: Environmental > Terrestrial > Soil > Floodplain | place...
ATCTTACCACCGGCGAACACGTCGGCACGTTGTCGGAGGCGCGCGAATTCCGCGTCGCGCCGGCGTGGACGCCTTCCGGCCGGCTGCTGGCGAACGTCTCCAACCACGGCAATGTCCGACTCTGGGATTTGTCCGCCATGCCGGCGAAATTGCGGCCGGTGGACTGCAAGGGCAACGTCAATTCGCTTGCGCTGTCGTCCGATGAGCAACTGCTAGCGACCGGCGAAAGCACCGGGGCGCTGCGCATCTGGAACACGCGCACCGGAGCGCTCGTCAAAATGTTCCGCGACGGCGATGCCAAGCCGGCCGACAAGAGTTACAAACTCTTGTTCTCGGCCGACGGCAAGACGCTTTTCGCCGCGTTAACGGAAGGCGCGGAAATTGAGATCTGGGACGTCGCGAGCGGCAAAATGCGGACGTCGCTGCGCCACGGCCAAAACACGGTGCACGCCCTCGCCGTCAGTCGCGACGGCAAACATCTCGCCGCCGGCGTCGGGCAGCGCGGCCTGCAAATCTGGGATTTGCACGCCGGCGTCATGCGAGCCACGTTGTCCGGCTACGTCAAGCCGGTCAGCGGCCTGGAATTCTCGCCCAATAGCAATTTGTTGGTGAGCACCAACGCCGATGGGACCGTCAAACTTTGGAACGTGCCGACTTTTCAATTGCTTTACGCGTTGCACGCATGCCGCCTCGAACCCGGCGCCGTCGTGTTCGCCAGCGATGGTCGAACGTTGAGTGTGAGCACCAATAACGCCAGCGCGGCGGAATATTTGACGTGGAAGCTTCCTGCGGACGGCGGTTGAATAGATATGAATGGCAAAAAGATTGTTGGCAAAAAAATAAGACAGAGTGAATTGGCTGCTTCCTTTCCCAATCTTATATTTTTGCCACCAATTTTTTTGCCATATCCTGACCCGTCAGTATCGAAAAGGCGTGCCAACAATGGATGTGGTCATCCGATTTAATCATATTATTAAAAAAATCAGGGATTCCCGTACAATCGAGCCGCCGTTTACGCCTTCGCCCATATAGGATGCCAAAAAAAAACCGGCCACCATTGCCAATAGGTGACCGGGTTCTTCAATTTGTGCCATTTCCCTATCAAAAACCAGACAAATCGATGGTTACACCATCGTCTTTGCGCGTCAGAAATTGCAAAATAGCATTCGGTGTGCTGTACGCGTAGTTTCTCACGGTGCCGTCGGCGAAAAGCACGTTCATGCCCTGAGCGTGAGCCGAGCCAAGCTGTTGCCAAAGAGCTCGGCAGGTCGGGTGATGCGGCTCATCGCGCACTGGACCATTCATGGTGCAGCGAGTGACACCCCAGTTGTTCCAACCGCCGGTATAAGGCGCCAGCATCCAATCAATCCTGGCGCCGCTGGCAGCCCAGCCGCCGCAAGTACTTCCGTCCCAGAAGGCAGGTCTCAAGTCGTTTTCTTGAGGCGGTGCAACGTAATGCGTTGTCGCCAATGAACCCTCGGCAATCATGATCGTGTTGGATGTGCCGTCGGTGACGTGAACAATCTTGTTGGGCTGATAGACCGTGGCGCCTTCGGCGCCGCGAACGATCACGCCATTCTTGTAAAGATATCTTCCGGGCTTGGACGAAGCGAGACCCCAGCACGCGCCGCCATCCGGATCGAAGCCGTGAACCGGAACCGCGTAATCGATCATCGATTGAATATTGCCGCCAGCGACATTGGTGCGTAGCGTCGGCGGGCGTCGCGACGGGCAGAAATACATGGCTATGACCGCAGAGCGGACTGCCGCGTCACTTGTGTTGGTGTAGACTTGATTCTGATCCAGGTAGGGCAAAATCTGGAAAAACACGCCCGCACGTTGATGGGGCGTGCTGATCGGCGTGGCGGGGACGCCGTTGATTCGAACAATCGTGCCATCCTCGCCATGAGTCGGCAGGTACTTGTTCGCGTCCGCGGAACTGTGAATCGCCAATCCCATTTGCTTGAGATGATTGACGCACTGAGTCCGCGCGGCGGCCTCGCGCACCTTTTGCACCGCCGGCACCAAGAGGGCGATCAAGATTGCAATGATCGCAATCACGACGAGCAATTCAATCAGCGTGAAACCATGTCGAAGAAAATTGCGACGCATGGCAAGGACTCCTCATTACGGGAGAGATAGAAAGAGCCTCCGACCGAGAAACGCATCAGTCTTTTTTGGGATTCTTCAACTCCTGCAAACCCGCTTCATCGACCAGGCGTACTTTGCCGTTGAACAGGCCGACAAGAAATCGGCCGTTCTTGCCCTTTTTTTCGTGGGCCACCAACGGCGCCTCTTTGGCGTTGATTCCGCCGATCGTCAGCCCGTACAAGATCACAAAGGGTTCACCGTCTCGATCCGAGACGAATGCGGCGTCGATATTCTTCGGATCGAACCCCTGGTCGTTTAGCACAAAATCGGGATGGCTGCTTAATCGCCTCTTGAAAGCCTGTTCGTTGGCCGGGCCTCTTTTGTCGGCGGTATTGGCGGCGAAATCCAAATATTGGTTGGCAATGCCTTTCATTTTCTTCGCCGCCGGCGACTCCAACTCGTCCGGCCCGCACCCCGTGAGGACGATCAACGCCGGCGCCAAAAGCGCGATCGCCCACCGAAATCCTTGGATTTCCATTGGCATCACTACTCCGGGCTGGGCTGGGCTGGGCTGGGTTAACAAAAGGGCAAAACAGAACAATTGGCTACGATATTCAATACGATGCTGATCTAGCGAAAGTTTGCTGAAACAGAGCCTTCATATTAATTTGGCCGACGAATCGAAGTCAATGGTTATTCCAGCGGCCACAGAGTTTTAATCTTGGTTTCATCTTTACGAGCACTTGCTGCAAAATGACGATGGTTCATCGGAGTACAGACCATGTGCGGGCGATATGTACGGCGGGGCGAGTTGGCGCTTTTCGCGGAACGCTTCGATTTCTTGCTGAATTTGCCGACGCCCCCCTCGTGCAACATTGCCCCCACGAATTTGGCGGACGTCGTTCGCGTCGAGGAGGGCCAGCGCCGTCATTACCAGATCGTCTGGGGGTTCCTGCCGGTCTGGGCGAAGGACACCAAGACGCGCACTATCAACGCCCGCTCCGAGACGGTGCACGAATCGAAGATGTTCAAGCCGTCCCTGCAGAAACGGCGTTGCCTGATCCTCGCCGACGGCATTATCGAATGGCAAACGCTCGGCAAGAAGAAGTTGCCGCACCTGTTCACGCTCAAGGGGGATCGGCCGTTCGCGTTCGCGGGGCTGTGGAATCGCACGCGCATCGGCGAGGAGTCGCATGAAAGCTGCGCCATCCTGACGACGGAGCCGAACGCGCTGTTCGCGCGCATCCACAATCGCATGCCGGTCGTGTTGCAAGATAACGCCATCGCGCCATGGCTCGACGCGGAGATCACGGACGTTGACGCGCTTCGCACGCTGCTCGTGCCGTATCCCGCGGAGGAGATGACGAGCGTGATGATCAGTCCGAAGATCAACAACGCCCGTTACAAGGACGCCGATGGTTTGACGCCGACCGAATCGGACACAACGGTCCAGGGCGATTTGTTTACCGTTTAGCGTTTGGCTGGCGAGCCGAGCCCCGTAAGGGGCCGGTTGAGCGTCCGGGCCTACTCAACCGGCCCCTTACGGGGCTCGGCTCGCCCAACGGCCCAAAATCAGTGCCACCGCTTCATGTTGTCAATCACCTTGATAACGTCGTTCCTTTTCTTCTCGAAAAGAGCAAACAGGACGAGAATCACCAATCCAAGCACAATGCCGCTGGCCCACCAGACCCACATATGATTGTTGATGACCGCGGCATTCCAGATTTGAGCGAAGATGACCATCAAAAGCGCCATGAATCCCGTCAGCAAGATGGCCCGCACCCGCAGCAGGATGCCGAGCATCATGCCGACGACCGCGAGCAGCGCCAGAATGATAGCGAACGCCACGTTGCCGAGGCCTTCTCTGAACATTTCGAACGTGGACGACAGATAGATGCACATCAACCCCGCGTAACGCACGCCCATGCTAGGCCAGAAGCCGAGCCGTTCGCGATTGACATATTCCGCGACGAGAATGATCAGCCCCAGCGGAATGAGCCAAAGCTGCGGCCGTTCCAGAAAGGTCGTCATATCTTGATGGCCGAGAATGACCCAGACGCCGAAGTTGACGGCCAGCGCCGCGAAGACGCCGAAGTTCGCGGAGCTACGCAGCCGCGCCTGCCAGGCGAAGAAGATGCCCAAGAGAAGCCAGCAGAGCGCGTGCATGGCATAGTTTTGCCACATGGCGTTCATGTAGTCTAGAAACGGAACCACGCCGGGAATGCTCTGCCGCAATGGGGCCAAACTCTCCGCATCTGGTTTCACAAAGTACGCCAACATGAACGCCGTCACCGGCACGAACGCCAGCAACATGGCGCTGCGCTTGAGCGGCACGGCGAGGATTGGCAGCGCCTTTCGCGTGAGCCATTCGCCGAGCGCCAGGCCGCCAAACGCGAGTACCATCACGGTGAGATACCAGTATTGTCCGATCGCCGCCGGCATGAGTTTCGGTACGTTCAGGCGAAGATGCGCCACCAGCGCGAGAACGAGTACTTCCGCGAAATAAACATAAAGGCTCCGGCGTTCGCCCTCGATGCCGTAAAGATCATGCGAGCGCGCTAGCGCGGAGTATGCGGTCAGTGCCGTCAACGCCACGAGTGCAAGACAACTCGGCACGGACAACGCGAGCAGGTGCGGCGTTTGCTTCAAGGTCAGGTCATAGTTGACGAATTCCAACCCCAGCATCGCCAGCAGCAACACGACGCTCGCAACGCCGAAGCCCGCCGCCATGCGTCGCCCCGGCTCGGCCCACGCCGTCTCGCCCAGGAATCGCGGCCACGCAAAGCGAAGCACGAAGAGTGCCGCGACGCTCAGCGTGAACGCGAGCGAAATCCGGTGCATCGACAACGCGTGCACGTCCTGACCAAGGAGCGCCCAACCCGCCTCCAGCGCGACGATGAAGCCGAGCGCCATCACCGCGTAGCGCGGCTTCGGCGCCGTCGCCGCCTGGTCGTCCGCAAACAACTTCGGCCACGGCTTGACTAGCAGGAACATCGAGACGCCGACCAGGCCGCTCGCAAGCGTCGCCGCCAGTCGCCCTTCCAGCTTGGGGTACGTCAAGGTGATCCAGATCGACGCCGCGGCGACGAGGCCCAGATTGAGAAGTTGCATTTGCCAGAACCAGGCCCCGCTGGTTTCATCGCCGATACCGTGCCATTCGCGCAGGGTTTCGTGTGCGTCGATTAAGCGCCGCAATACGACGATCAGCAACGTGTACGCGGCGAGCAACACCGCCGCCACGGGGTACCAGTCGGAAATGTTCCAGCCAACGATCGTTTGCGACATGGCGTACAGAAGCGTGCCAAGCGCGGTCAGGCCACAAGTGTAAAGGTGGAAGCGCGTGAAGCGGCGCAGCGCGGGCCGCCACCATTCATGGATCGAGCCGGCCGCCAGGACGACGAGAGCCACCCACGCCAGCCCCGTGCGAACCTCCATTTCGTCGCCGATGAGATGCAACACGTTAGCCAGGACGACGCCTATCGCCATCAGGTAAATGCCCAAAGCGAGCGCGACCTGCGAGAAGGGTAGGGCGTTCCTTTTTATCACATCCATTTCGCCGCCGTGCAGTCGGCGTTCGATGACCGACCAGATGAGGGCCGCGAACGCGAAACTCAAGATTTGCGCGAGGAAGAAATAACTGATTCGTGCATCCTCGCCCAGGATCGGCCCCGGCAGATTGGCGCGATTTGCGTCCCAGGCGGTGAAGAGCATCAAGCCGATTACATTGAAAAGCAGGCCGGAGCCGTAGACGAAGATCGGCGCGCGTGCCCAGATCGCGAGGGCGCCGAGCAAGACGCTGACGGCGAGCGTGTTGCCCACCGACCAGAACGGCCGTTCCGGCTCAACCCACGTCGCCCGCAGAGAGAGCATGACGACGTAAACGCCGATCACGGTGACCCAGCCCCGCGCCGACATCTGCGGGAAGCAACGACGCAGGAAGTCGGCCAGCCGCATTCGATACTCGCTCGGCCAGAATTGCGGGCCCAGCGCGTCGTTCGCATGGCTGCCCCACGAAACGATCAGGAGCGCCATGCCGAGGAGCGTCCATGTCAGCGTCAATACATGATGTGCAAGCCAGGGGATTTCGCCCTTGAAAACAAGGTCCGCCGACGCTGCCAGAGTGATGCCGAAGAGTACGCCGCTAATGGCAACTGCATGCACCACTGCGTTCGGACGAGCGCGGCCGAGAAACCAGACGGCGGCGATCGCATTGGTAGCGAGGGCGAGCCAACCGGACGCGTCGCCGTGCAATTGCAGCCACCGATCCGGTTGGTCGGGACTGAAGACCAGAGCGAGCGAGCCGATTCCAAGCAACGCTACGTTGGCCAGCATGCCAATCAGAATCTGGGCGCCGAGTTGCGATGCCAGCGGGTATGCTTCAGGCGTCGCTGACAAATAGCGATGCAGCGCCAGCCGAGCCAGAGCCGCGCCGCCGAGCACCGCGAGATCGACCTGGATCACGCGCAGCCAAAGCTCCGGATTGGCCCCGTCGAAAAAATGGACGACGAGCAGCGTGCTCGCCGGCATCAAGATTAGCGACGCCATTGACGCCCAGATGTCCGTTTTGCGTTGATAGGCAAGCAGCCCGCACGCAGCCGCCGCGAGAATGACGGCTTCCGCCGACCAGATTCGCTCCAGCCCGCTCACGAGCGCCGCGCTGCCGAGCATGACTGCGAACGCTGCGGGGCCTGCCGAGTAGATCACCGCTTCCCACAGCCGCGACGTGCTGGTCAACCAACGCGGCAGTTGGCGAGGATCGAAGCAAAACATCAACGCGACCCACGCACACGCAAAGACGCCGCTGCCGAACATGAGCGCGATATGGCCGTGTCCCTCCATGCCGTTTTGGACCATGCATGCGATCAAGCCGACGGCCGCGATGCCGATGAGCCCGGGCAAGTGCAATGGAACCGACTGGCGCCGTTGCCAAATGACGTAACCCGCGCCGAGCGCGACGACGCCGAATGCGAGTCTGCTCCAGATCGAACCGGTTTCGAGCACCCAGGGATGGCTGCGCCCGTCCAGCGTGCTGACGATCGTCGTGATTGCCGTGACCAGAACGATGCCGTAACAGGCCACGCCGAGGCAACTGTTGAGCGTGAGCAAGACTGAATCGAGCAGCGGCTTCGATTCGCCATCTTCGAGCATGGCCGCGATCCAGGCCCACGCGATCGACCAGAGCGACGCCGTGGCCGCCGCGACGAGGAGCGCATCGACCGGAACCCAGGGTTCACTGAACGGAATCTCCATGCGCTGAAGGACCAGGAAGAAACCGCCGACGCAGGCCGCCGTCGTCAAAAGACCGGAACCGGAGAGGTAGTACGCGCGACGTTCGCGGAAGCCATGTACGGCAAAAGCAGCGCTGAATAGCGCGAGCGGAATCAGGAGCGACACCGGCCTCTTCATCGCGTGAAAGATGCTCCCTGCGATTGGGCCGGGCAAGTCGACGCCGTTGAGTTTTTGCACGGCGACATTGAGCGTGATCAACAACGCGGGCACGACGGCGCCGGCGAACAAAAGGACGCGCATCGCCATCGCCGGCACGCGCCCGGCACGCTCCAGTCCCAATCGATTGCGGTTCCACAGGAACAACCCCGCGAGCCCATAGACGATCGCCAGGCCCCAACGCGTCGCCGACGCGGCCGCCTTTTCTTCCGCGAACCATGTCCCGGCGACGAGCAGCGGAACCGTCAACAAAAGCAACGTGAAGCCGAGCGCCGGCAATTGCAGATCGAACTCGCGCATCCAGATGATCAGCACGCCCGCCAGAACCACCAGCAACATCCACGCGGGCAGCGAAAATGCCCGATCGTGCCAGTTCGCGGGAAAGACGCGCCACGCATCCGGAGTCTGGCTCAATTCGACGCCGATGCTGCCCAGGATCGCCAGCACCGTCAGCACGTACTGGCCGACCAGTAAACCTTCCGAGAGGATGCGATCGATCGGCACAAACACGGGAGTCAACAGCGCCGCGGCTTGTGGACGCGAACGCAGTCCAATGCGCAGCAATTCCCAGACGAGACTTTGCCCCGCGATGCCGATCGCGTAAACATACACGCTGTACGGCTCCAGCCATTCCCAGCCGTTCGCGGTCAGCCATTCGCTCGCCGCAAAGAACCACGTGAAACTCAAGGCAATTTGAAACGCGCCGAACAGAATGGGCCAACCTTCGAGTACCGCGAGCGTCAGCCACAACGCCGCCAGCCAGCCGCAGCCCATCGCGCCGACCGTCCACGACAGTTCGAAGCGGGCCTGCTCGACGGCCAACGTTCCCGCGACCACGAACGTCGCGGCCAGGCTCGCCAGCATCAGCGGCACACGATAGCTCTTCGCCACCCATTCGAGCGAGACGCGCCGCAATGCCACGCTGCCGGCGAGGCAAATCGTTGCATGCGTCAGCACGCTCCAGAGGAGTTGTTCTTGAAACGACGGCATCCACAGGGCGGCGTAGTGTTGATAGCCGAAGAAAATCGCCCCCGCGAACGCGACCGCCGTGCCGTAGGTAATCTCGGCCATACGCCAGCGCAGGTTGGTCGCCAGCCACGTCAAGGCCGCGACGCCGAGAACCTGCGTGGTAATTTCACCATGATCCGGAGCGTTGATCAACGCGAGCACGCAGGCAAGCGCCGTGGTGACGCTGGCGCCGATCGCGTAGATTTTTCCATCGGTGCGGCGTCCCAGACGCATCCACATTTCCGCCGTGAGCGTCTGGAATACGAGCAAGCCGATGAGCCGCGCCGCCATGATGGAGTGGTCCATCCAGTCGATGTCAACCGACCAACCAAAAACGACGAGCACGGCGAGATAAAGCTGGGCCGCGATTTGCAGCACCGGCACGCGCAACACCCACGCCGTCGCCACGAGCGTGCCGAGATTGATCAGGCCGCATAGCCAGCGATGTGCAAGCGAATCCACCGCGACGACGAATCCGCCGAACATGACGACGAGGCCAAGGAGCCCCAGGCCGGTGCCGAGCGTTAGCAAGAGCCCGCGATGTTCGGACTCGGCGTCGAGCTTTTTGTGAATCAACGTACCGGCGATCAGTATCGGCACGCCGAGCAGCGTGAGCGCGGGCGACAAATGCACGAGCACGCCGGTAAGGTCAACGGCGTCCCGTTTCGCCAGCCACAGCGGAAAACTCAGATTGACCCCGCACGCGAACGTCAAGCTGCCCAGTGCGACGAGCAGCGTCACCGCGCGCTTCGGGTTAAGCGACTCAAGTTTGCCCAGGCGAAACAGGATCCAGCCGATCGCGCCAGCCATCGCCAGCACCGGCAAGAGGGTAAGCACGTAATGGAACGCCGTCCCCGTTTGCGCATCGGCCAGCCAGCGCGGCGCGAAGAGCAGCGAACCCACGCTGACGAGCATCGCGGCCGTCACCGGCAGCGCAATCGGCGACGGCAAATCGAGCGGCGCCTCCATCAGTACCTTGGACGATCGATACAGGCACCAACCGAACACGGCGAGCGTTGTGAATTCGGTTAGATACTCCCAAATTCCAGCCTGCACCTCGAGCGACAAGCCCGCCAGCACCAAAAAATTGAGAGGAACCAGGAGCGTGCCGATCACCAGCAGGCCGCGGCTCGTCGATTCCAGCTTCCAGTGATGCAGCGTGTAGAGCCCCGCCGCGAACAGCGATGTCGTGATGACGGCAAAAATGATGAAGGGAAAAATCGGAATCTGATCCTGCAACGTGGACCACAAACTGATGACCAGCGCGATCGAGCAGCCGACGATCAAGCTGCCGCCGATGATTTCGCCCCACATGATGTTGCGTTCTTCCATGAATACGGCAATCCACTCCGCGAAGCTGCGGCGCGGCGCGGGCGGAGGCGGCGGCTCGACATGCACGGCCGGCGCCGGCTCGACATGCAACGGCGCCGGCACCGGTGGCGGCAGTGTCCTGGTTGGTTTCACAGGCGGTTTGATCGGCTCGGCGATAACCGGCGCCGCGGCAACCGGCTGCGCCTTCGGAATCTCGCCGACGCGCTTGTCCGCTTCACGAATCAGCGTCTCGACCTCTGGATGCCTCGCCAGCCAACCCGGCATCGCTGAAACAACGCGGGCATATTCTCGCGCTCGCGCCCAATCGCCGAGCTTGTGCGCCGCGCGCAGCGCATCGGCCGCGGACGCGAGCGTGATGGCCGACTTCGGATGCCAATCGAAAAGAACATCATAAACCTCGCACGCCCGGCTCAGCATGCCGACTGACAATTGCAACTTCGCCGCACCGGCCAGCGCCCGCCCGGACAATTCGCGCAGCTCCCGCACCGGCATCGAGCGGATCATCGCCATCGCCTTGCGTTTTTCCTCGACCGACATTCCCTTACCAAGGTCTTCGCCGAACCATGCCTCCAGTAGTTCCACGTCCGTTTGCGGCTCGTCTTTGTCCCAGGCCGTCGCGTGGCGGCGCGGCAACAACTCCGCTTGCCGTGTTTCAATGCTCTTGTAAATCTGTTCGCTGTCATCAGTCGTAACGCGGCCCAGGTCGCGCAGCTTTTGCACCGTTCGTGCGGCGGCGATCAGGTCCTTCAGTTCGTCCGCCGCGTCGCTGTGTGGATCGAGGCCGCACGTTGCACAGCGACCATCGACGTCGAAAAAATCCTCGCCGCAACCAACGCAAACGCGCGGCCGTTTGCGTTCGTTCCTCTCAATCGGGCTGGGTTCGCCCCTCGAAAAAAAAGCCGCAGCCATGAGCCACAGCCCATGCCCAACGACGGCGACGACCGCCAGCAAGGCGGCCATGGAAATGAAGAAACACAACAGGCCGACGAGAGTTTCGCCCACGTTCGCACCTGCCCAAGAAATGCTGGGAAATGAGTCACGAAGTTAGCGAATGCAAACTTACGGCATTATACGCCTCCGCCGTGGTTGTTTGTCAAGTGCTTATGTACTTTTTCTCCGAGATGACAGAATTGTGGACTCGTTTTTTGACCTTCAGGTTAAGAAAGCGTTGGCCGGTTTGTAGGGTGGGTCGAGCGCAGCGAGGCCCACCAAGCACTTGCAAGGGCGTGGTGGGCCTCGCTGCGCTCGACCCACCCTTCAACGCTCGCATTTGAAACCTGAAGATCAGTAGCGCCCGCGCAGCGCCACGCGATTGCTCAACGTCTGTGGCGGAAGGAATCCAATCATTTGCGTTCATTGAGTGGCTGCCCCGAGCGCAAGTACGCAAACAGATCGCGCACCTCCTGTTCGCTCATGCCGTGCAGCAAACCCTCCGGCATCAGCGAAATCCCGGTGACATTCATCGATTCAATCTCGTCCTTCGCAAGCACGACGCGCTGCCCCTCGGCGCTGCGCAGCACGACGACGCGAGCATCTTTTTCAACCACGATGCCCGAAAGCGTGCGGCCGCTCTCCGTGATGACGACGGAACTTTCGTAGCCTTCGCGAATCTCCGCGTTCGGATTGACGATGTGCAACAGCATGTTCGGCACATCGTCGCGCTTGAACGGCGTCAGATCCGGCCCGACGATGCCGCCGACCGCGTGCAGCACATGGCAATTGGCGCACTTGGCAGTGAACAGCTTCTTGCCCGGATACGGATCGCCCATGCCGACGTTGACCAGCGACGCGAGGCGATCGACTTCCTTGCGCATTTGTTCCGTGGTCGCGCCTTTGACTTCGCCCCAGTGCTCCTTGATCAGCAGAGCGATGCGCTCGTCGCGATGCAGAAGCATCTTGCGCACGGTCGTTAACGGCACCGACGTCGCGGGCACCTGCTTCTCCGCGATCGCCACGGCCAACTGTTGACTCCATTCGCGCCGGCTTACTAAGAGTGACTCCGCAACTTCGCGAACGTCGCCCGTCAACCGCGGCAACCGCTTGACGACCTCGACGCCGATCTTGTCGTCCTTATATGCTTGCAATGCCCCCAGCGTCGCCTTCTTGATCGCGTCGGATTCCTTGCCAGCGAGGATGTCGAGCAACGGCGTCACGCAACGCGGCTGTTTCGCCTCGCCGAAAATGTCGATCAATTCCAAGCGATCCGGCACGGGCGTCTTCGGATTCTCGATCATCGCCAGTGCCTTCTTGATTGAATCGTCCTTGCCTTGCCGGACGCCAAAGGCGATCGAGCCGCCGCCGAGCTTGGCGATTTCCGCGAGCAGCTCATTCGGCAAACCGGCAATGGAGCGGCCCTTGAATGCTTCCTCGAAACCCTTCAACAGGATCGTGCCGTGCTTTTTCTCGGGCGCCAAACGGAAGAGTTCAACGCACGTTTGATAATCCTTCTGCGAACCAGCCATCGCGAATCGCTTCATCAGCCGCGGCAGTATTGTCTCCTCGACCATCTTGGCGCGCCACAGCGACGATTCGCGCATCATGTCGAGCACCTTGTCGCGGTCCTTGGCGCAATGGACTTCAATCGCCCACCACAACAAAAGCGGAACGTGGATGTCGTTCGCGTCTTCGTCACGCGTCAATAAACTCTGCACAACCGTCAATCCCTCAACCGCGTTTAACCGCTTGGCGCTCGCGGCGAACTGGCTGCGCACGTGAACGCTCGGCTCGCGGCGGGCCAGGTCGGCGACCTTCGGCGTCAATCGCTCGCCGAGCTTGTTATCGTCGGCTCGCAATCGCACCGCCCAGGCGCGCACCTGCGGTTCGGGATGATTCAATAAGTTCTCCGCCATCTTCTCGTTGAAGAATCCGATCAAGTTGAGTGCCCACAGATACTCAAGAGCCTGCGGCCGACTTTTTTGATTGACGACGCGCTTCAAGAGGAGCGGCGCCAGCGACGCGTCCTTGCGATCGCCGATGATCTGCAATGCCATCTCGCGTTCCCAGCGTTTATCGCTCGAAAGCCGATCGACCAGCTCCTTCGAGGTCAACTTGCTCATGTCAAACGGCTTCATCGGCCTGGCGTCCTTGGCGCTCAGCCGATAGACGCGGCCGCTGTCGCGATCGATGACGCCGTCGTTGTGCCCGAGGTGCGCGATCTTGGCTTCGTAGAAATCCGCGACAAAGAGCGACCCGTCCGGCGCCGGCTTGATGTCCACGGGACGAAACCACGTGTCGCTCGACGCGGCGACGCCGCCGAGGTCCTTCGTCTGAAACGACGAGCGATCCGGCGTCACCTCGGTGAGCATGACGCGCGAATGGAGCGGCTCGACGGCGAACATCTTGCCGCGATACTTCGCCGGCAATCCGTCCGCCTCGTTGAGCACCCATGTGTGGCTGAAGCGTTGAGATTTATTCGCCTTCATCGCTTCAAAGAAGCCGAAGGAATAGGGATTCGCGAGGACGCCGTGTTTCTCGAAACCCTTGCGATACGACGCGCCTTGCACGTAGTGAAAACCGCGCGTGTCGCCGCCATTGTGCCCGGAGTAAACGCGGCCCAGGGCGTCGATCTCGACGCCGAACGCATTGCCGCCGCCTTCCGCGTAGATTTCGAAGCGTTTCTTTTCGGGGTGATAGCGCCAGATATGTTGCCCGATCATCTGAATCGGCTTTTCCTTCGAACCCGGCCGCGTGATTTGTGCTGACACGGTGCTGCCGTGCGCCCCGTAGAGCCAACCGTCCTGCCCCCAGCGCAGATTGCTGGCGCAGGAGTGCGTGTCCTCGAGGCCGAAGCCTTGCAAATGGACGACCGGATCGCCGGCCGGGGCATCGACGCCGTCCTTCATGGGATAATACAGCAGATAGGGAGGATTCAGTACCCACAACCCGCCGCGGCCGCGCGCGACGGACGTGACGATATTCATGCCGTCTAGAAACACCGTGTGCTTGTCGTAATCGCCGTCCGCTTTGGTCGATTCATGGATGGAAATGACGTCCTTGCCGCGAATGTGTTTGGGCGGCGGCGGCGGCACTTTATCGTAAACGACGCGCCAGAAGATGTCGCGGCTCAGAATCTTCAGGCCTTCTGGATGCGGATATTGAATGTACTGCACGAGCCACAATCGGCCACGTTCGTCGAAGCTCATCGACAATGGCTGCTTGACGATCGGCTCCACGAGGATTTGATCGAAGCGTAGATCCTCGGCGACGGTGAACGACTTCGCCGATTCCGCGGGCGTGAGCTTCGGCGTCGCCGGCTTGGGGTCCTTGCCGGTTTGTGCGTGTGTGAAAGTGCAGACGGCGAATAGAAAAATGCCAACCAAGGATTGTTTCATCGTCATTCCGATCTTCGTTTGACTGGCGAGCCGAGCCCCGTAAGGGGCCGGTTGAGCGTCCGGCACGACTCAACCGGCCCCTTACCAGTACTTTCAGCTGCCATTAGTTTGGATTTTAGCTGTTTTACCCGTGATTTCTTGCGTTTCTGGGTGGAGCCTCGTTAGTTCGTGAACGAGCCAATCAACCAA
>Ga0105340_1000828_pt1 | contig 14381 bp, 13 predicted proteins | sample EasRivMeERMLT700_FD_89676 | JGI IMG/M metagenome (GOLD analysis project Ga0105340, IMG submission 89676) | Soil microbial communities from meander-bound floodplain in the East River, Colorado, USA - East River MetaG ERMLT700 | ecosystem: Environmental > Terrestrial > Soil > Floodplain | place...
AGCCGCGCCGAGCTCGGGCCGAAAAGGCAGGCTGTGCGTGTGCCCGTGAGCTTGGCGATATGCGCGACGCCGGTGTCGAGCGTGACGAGCACTCGGGCGTTCGCCACGAGGTGCCAGACCTGCGCGAGATCGAGGTTGCCCGGATACGCGGGATGAGCACCCTGGGGAATCAGATCCGCTTCCTTCGGTCCGCAGCTCCAGACCGGCGTGTAGCGCGCGGAAAGATGCCTTGCCAGCGCCGCCCAGCGCTCACTGGGCCAATACTTGAGCGGTGTGCTGGCGCCCACGTGCAGCAGCGCGTACGGGGCCTGCGGCGAGGGGAAAGGCTCATGTGCGGGCGCCGGCCAATCGCCGGGGCGGTACCGCGGCGCGCCCGCCACGCCCGGCGCGGCGAGCGACGCGAAGATGTCACCCAGGTTGGCCGCCTGGCCGGGGAACTCGACCAGCTCGTCCGCGCCCCAGTTCTTCCAGCCCGGGCGGCCGCGGGCGAGCGCCACGATCCAGCGCGCCCCGACGGCCCGGGCAGTGACCGTGTAGCGGTTCTCTCCGGGAACGATGGCGAGATCGCAGTCGCGCGCGATCTCGAGGCCGGCCAGCGCGCCCGGCGCGCGCTCGTCGAACGGGATCGGGATGGCGCCGTAGGGACGGCCCGAGAACAGGGGCAGGATGGCCGGCCGTGCGGTGACATAGATCGTGGCGTCGCGGTATCTCGCGCGCAGGCGGGCGAGGAGGGGCGCCAGCATCAGCGTGTCGCCGAGCAGCAGCTCGTGCAGCACAAGGATGCGGCGCGGCTCCTCCGGGCGCGCACGCGCGGCGGGGCGAATGCTGAGCGCGGCGCGACCGAGAGTCCGGATACGGTTGAGCGCGCGCGCCGACATTACTGGGTGCGGTAGTAGTCCCTGAACCACTCGGCAAAGCGCGCAAGGCCCGTCTCGAGCGTTGTCGAGGGTGCGAAACCGACGGCCGCGCGCAGTGCCGCGGTGTCGGCGTAGGTGGTCTTCACGTCGCCCGGCTGCATCGGCCTCATTTCCAGCTTTGCCTTGCGGCCGAAGGCGCGCTCGAGCGCGGCGATGTAGTCGAGCAGCTTCACCGGCTGGTGATTGCCGATGTTGTAGATCGCATAACGTGAAGGAGGCGGCGCCGGACAGTCGAGCACGCGCAGGGTGCCTTCGACGATGTCGTCGATGTAGGTGAAGTCGCGCTGCATGTCGCCGTGGTTGAAGACCTGGATCGGCTTCCCCTGCACGATCGCCTGCGCGAAGAGCATCGGCGACATGTCCGGACGCCCCCAGGGCCCGTACACGGTGAAGTAGCGCAGGCCGGTCGCCGGCAGGCCGTAGAGATGGCTGTAGGCGTGGGCGAGGAGCTCGTTCGACTTCTTGGTCGCGGCATACAGGCTGACCGGGTGATCGACGCTCTGCGACTCCGACCACGGCAGCTCGGTATTCGCGCCGTAGACGCTGGAGCTCGACGCGAACACCAGGTGCCGGGGCAACTGCCGGCGGCAGCATTCGAGCAGGTTGGCGAACCCGACCAGATTGGTATGGATATACGCGCCGGGGTTTTCCAGCGAGTAGCGAACGCCGGGCTGGGCGGCGAGATGCAGTACGGCCTGGGGTTTTTCCGCTGCAAAAACTTGCTGCAGGGCGGCGGCGTCGGCGATGTCGAGCCCGGTGAACCTGAGCTTCGGGTGCTTGAGCTGCGCCAGGCGATCCTTCTTGAGCTGGACCGCGTAGTACGGCGACAGATTGTCGACTCCCGCCACCTCGTCGCCTCGCTCGAGCAGGCGCCTTGCGCAATGCATGCCGATGAAGCCGGCGATTCCCGTGAGCAGGACCTTCATGACCAGGAAGATCAGCGGTGCCGGGCTTTGCGCAGCTCGATGAGCTTGGCGTACTTGAGATACGACCCCAGGGCTTTCGACAGCGAGATCGACAGGCCGTCGGAGCCGGCGAGGAAGCCGCGCTTGACGATGTAGTGCTTCAGAAACGCGACGCCGCCGTGGGCGATGGCCTTGGGGAGCGATGCGGTCTTGCCCTGGGCGAGCATCTCCTGCGCCTGCCAGGTCGAGTATTTGTTGGCGCGGGCGAACAGGTCGTCGTAGTCGCGGTATGAATAGTGGGTCACGTGGCCGTCGATCCTGCGCGTGGACCTGGCCTGCACGCGGCTGTGCGCCTTGAGCGGCGCGAAGTCGGCGTGCCGGCGATTGAACACCCGGCAGATGTAGTCGGGGTATTGGCCGGCGTAGGGCGTGAAGCGGCCGCCGATGTAATTGCGGCGCCGGCATTCGAGCGCATCGACGCGCCAATCCGTCGCGGCCTTGAGCGCGTCGACCAGGTCGGCCTCCAGGCGCTCGTCCGCGTCGAGATTGATCACCCAGTCGTGGCGGCAGTGCGGCAGGCCCAGGCTGCGCTGCGGGCCGTCGCCGAGGAACGGCACCTGCACCAGCACCGTTGCGCCGGCGCGGCGCGCGAGCTCGACCGTATCGTCGCTGCTGCCCGCGTCGACCACCACGATATCGTCGCAGACCGGCGCGAGCGAAGCGATGCAGGCGGCGATGTTGTGAGCCTCGTTGTAGGTGATGATGAGGCCGCTGTAAGGTTGCATTGCGCTTGAATGCTATAGTTGAACGCCCGGCAGCGGTCGGTGGTGCGGCGCGGTCAACTGTACAGGAAACTCCACATTGTTCACACCGAAAGCTCCGGCGGCTGGGGGGGCCAGGACATGCGCGTGCTGGCCGAAAGCGTCGGACTGATCGAACGCGATCATCGGGTGACCATCGTCACCGCCGCCAGGCACCGGTTGCATCAGGAGGCGCTGAAGCAGGGAGTGCCGGCGGTCGATCTGCCGCTGCACCGGAAGCGGCCCAGGGACTTCTGGGCCTTGCGGCGCTGGCTGGCGGCGAACGCCGCCGGCATCGACATCGTCAACACCCATTCGTCGACCGACGCCTGGCTGACTGCTGCCGCCGGCCTCACGCTCGGCGCGATGCCGCCGGTGATACGCACCCGGCACGTCTCGTCGCCGATCTCGCAGCGCAGCGGCAGCCGCTGGCTTTACCAGCGCGCGATCTGCCACCTGGTGACCACCGGCGAAGCATTGCGCCAGTCGCTGCACCGCGATAACGGCATCCCGCTCGAGCACATGACGTCGGTGCCGACGGGCGTCGACATGCGCCGCTTCATGCCGCGCAGCCTCGCCGAAGCGCGCAGGCTGCACGGATTGGCGGGCGGCCCCTGGATCGGCATTCTCGCCATGATGAGCCACTTCAAGGGACACAAGGATCTGTTCGCGGCGTTCGGGATGCTGCGCCAGAGCGAGCCCGAGTTGCGCCTGCTGGTGATCGGCGAGGGCCCGAACCGCGCCGCGTTCGAAGCCGACGTCCGGGCGCAGGGCCTGGTCGACGCCGTGCGCTTTGTCGGCTATGTCGCCGACGCCGAGACCTGGCTGCCGGCGCTGGATATTTTCGTGCACCCGTCGACCGGCGACGAGGGCGTGCCGCAGGCGGTGCTGCAGGCGATGGCGTGCGGCTTGCCGGTCATCGCAACCGCGGTCGGAAGCCTGCCCGACGCCGTGCGCCACGAGGAAACCGGCCTGGTCGTGCCAAAGGGCGACCCCGAGGCCCTCGCCGCGGCGATCGCGCGCCTGCGGCGCGATCCGGCGCTGGCGGCGCGGCTGGCCCGCGCCGGCCGCGTTCACATCGAGACCCATTTCAGCCGCACGGTCATGCTCGACCGGATGGAAAGCCTGTTCCTGCGCTACGCGAGACCGCGCGATCCCTGATGTTCGAGCGCGCGCTGGTCATCAAGCTGCGCCATCACGGCGATGTGCTGCTGACCGCCCCGGTGTTCAGCGCCCTCGCCGCGGCTCAGCCGGGGATCGAAGTCGATGCCCTCGTCTATCACGACACCCGCGAAATGCTCGACCTGCATCCGCAGGTCTGCCGCATCCACACCATCTCGCGCGACTGGCGCAAGCTCGGACCGCTGGCGCAGCTCGCGCGCTACTGGCGCCTGTATCGCACGCTGAAGTCGCGCCGCTACGACCTGATCGTTCATCTGACCGATCACTGGCACGGCGCCCGGTTCGCCAGATTGTTGAGGCCGCGCGTGTCGGTCGCGCCGGCCGGCACCAAGAGCAGCGCCCTGGCCAATCGTGTCTGGAACCGCTCCTTCTCGGCGCTGTTCCCGGTTCTGCCGGGTAATCGGCGCCACACCATCGAAATGCATCTGGATGCCTTGCGACGCGTGGGCATCCAACCCGCCGACAAGACGCTGACGTTCGTCGCCGGTGCCGAAGCCGAAGCGTCGCTCGCCGCCAAGCTCTCCCCTCACGCATTGGCCCCGGGACGCTATGTCCTGGTGCACCCGACATCGCGCTGGATGTTCAAAGCCTGGCCGGCGGGGAAGATGGCCGAGCTGATCAACGTGCTGCTCGGTCGTGGCGAGCGGGTCGTGCTGTCGGCGGCGCCGTCGGCCGAGGAGCGAGCCTGGATCACCGGGCTGATCCCGCGGCTGCGCGGCGCGTATGTCGACCTGACAGGCCAGTTGACGCTGAAGGAGCTCGGCGCCTTGATCGCGGGCGCCAAGGTTCTGATCGGTGTCGACTCGCTGCCGATCCACCTGGCCGGCGCGGTGCGCACGCCGGTGGTCGCGCTGTTTGGCCCATCCGGCGATATCGAGTGGGCGCCCTGGCAGGTGCCGCACCGAATCGTGACTTCACCCTTTGCGTGCAGGCCCTGCGGCCGCGCGGGTTGCGGCGACAGCCAGATCAGCGACTGCCTGACGGCGATCCCGGTATCGCAGGTGCTGGCCGCGGTCGACGCGCTGCTCGTCGAGGCCGGCCGGTGACCCGGCCGATCCGGCTGGCGATCGTGCGCCAGAAGTACAGCCCCCACGGCGGCGCCGAGCGCTTCGTCGCGCGTGCGCTGCATGCGCTCTCGGCGCGCGCTGCGCTGAACGTGACGCTGCTCGCGCGGGAGTGGCAGGACGGGATCGACGGCGCGTGGCGCCACGAAAAGATCGATCCGCCCTATGCCGGCCGCCTGGGCCGCGACCGCGGCTTTGCCCGCGCGGCGCAGCGCCGCTTCGGCGATTTCGATCTGGTGCAGAGCCACGAGCGCATTCCCGGCGCAGCCGTCTTCCGCGCCGGCGACGGCGTCCACGCCGGCTGGCTGGAGCAGCAGGCGCGCGTGCAGGGATTGACCGGGAAGTTGACGCGCATTCTCAGCCCCTACCACCATTACCTGCTGGCGGCCGAAGATGAAATGTTCCGTCACCCGGCGCTGCGCATGGTGATCTGCAACTCCAGGATCGTGCGCAATGAGATCGCCGGCCGCTTCGGCGTTGCAGACGACAAGCTGGTGCTGGTCTACAACGGCGTCGATACCGAGCTTTTCCATCCCGGTCTGGCGCGGCATCGCGTTGCCGAACGCCGTGCGCGGAACATCCCCGACGATGCGCCGCTCCTGGCGTTCGTGGGCTCGGGCTTTGCCCGCAAAGGCGTGGCGACGGCACTCGCGGCGGTCCAGCCGTACCCCGAGCTGCATCTGCTGGTCGCGGGACGCGACAAGAATGCAGCGCGCTATCGCCGCCGCGCCGAAACGCTCGGCATCGCCTCGCGCGTGCATTTTCTCGATGCGGTCGCCGACGTCAAGCCCATCTACGGCGCCGCCGACGCGCTCGTGCTGCCGACGCTGTACGACCCGTTTCCCAACGTCTGCGTCGAGGCGCTTGCGTGCGGGCTGCCGGTATTTACCAGCCCGATGTGCGGCGCCGCCGACTGGATCGCCGATGAGCGCAACGGCTGGATCAACGACGCCCTGGACGTCGAGGGCTACCGCCGCGCGATCGGTACCTGGCTGGCGCGCCGCGATGACTGGCCAGCGCTGCGTGCCGCGGCCCGTGCAACCGCCGAGCCTCACACACTGGCCGCCATGGCCCGCGAGCTCGAGGTGCTCTACGCGCGCCTGCTGGCAGCGTCCTAGCGCCGGCGCTGCAGCTCGATCAGCTTGGCGTATTTCACGTAGCTGCTGATGCAGCCGACCGAGATATGCAACAGGCCCGGCAGGCCGTCGAGGAAGCCAAGGCGCAGCAGGTAGAACTTGACGAAGCGCACCAGTGGCGAGAACAGCAGCTGCAGGAACCCCGCCGTGCGCCCTTCCTCATAGGCCTGCCGCGCCGCGAGCGTGGTGTAGAGGTTCTGGCGCTCGAGAAAGGTCGACAGATCGTCGGCGGACTCGCGCATCAAGTCGCCCGCGAGCGTGCCGGGCGTCACGGCGTACAGTACTTTCCCGTGCACCAGGTCGTCGCTCCAGCGCGCGTTCATGCGGTTGAAGAGACGTGAGCTCCAGTCCGGGTAGCCCTCGCCGTGCGCGAGCCAGCGTCCGAGGAAGCGGCTGCGCCGGGCCATGCGGTAAACAGGCGACACCGGCGCGGCAAGCGCGCGCTCGATCGATTGCGCGAGCTGCGGCGAGACTCGCTCGTCGGCGTCGATGCAGAGCACCCAGTCGTGGCTCGCCTGCTCGACCGCGAATTGCCTCTGGCGGCCGAAGCCGAGCCATTCCTTCTGCACCACGCGCGCGCCCTTGCGGCTCGCGATTTCAGCCGTGCCGTCGCTGGAGGACGAGTCGACGATGACGACCTCGTCGGCGAACGCGAGGCTGTCGAGGCAAGGCTCGAGAACCGCGCCGGCGTTGCGGGTAATGAGGACGGCCGAGAGCGGCGCTCGTGGCGCGGGGCTCAAATTCGCTATTCCTTTAGAATCAGCGAGCCCTATTCTAGCCAATGAAAACAATACTCTTCGTCAAGACGTCCTCCCTTGGCGATGTAGTCCACAACTGTCCGGCCGTGAGCGATGCGGCGCGGGCGCTGCCGGGCGCGGCCATCGACTGGATCGTGGAAGAGCCCTTCGCCGGAATCGCGGCGATGCACCGCGCAGTGCGGCGCGTGATCCCGGTGGCGATGCGGCGCTGGCGCGCAACGCTGTGGCGGCCCGAGGTATGGGCCGAGATCCGCGCGTGGCGGCGCGAGCTGCGCCGCGAGCGCTACGACGCCGTGATCGACTCGCAATCGCTCGTCAAGAGCGCCCTCATCAGCGCGCTTGCCCTCGGCGAGCGGCACGGCATGGACCGCGCGAGCGCGCGCGAGTCGCTCGCGGCCGTCTTCTACCAGGTGCGCCATGCAGTGCCGCCCGAGCTGCATGCAGTGGAAAGGAATCGGCTGTTGGCAGCGGCGGCGCTTCGCTACGAGGTCGATCATCCCCCCGACTACGGGCTGCGCGTGCCCGAAGCGGACATGTCGGGCTGCGTCGTCCTGCTCACCATGACGAGCCGCGCCGACAAGCTCTGGCCGGAGGAGCGCTGGATCGAGCTCGGGCGCGGCCTGCGCGCGCCGGCGATTCTCCCCTGGGGCAGCGCTGCCGAACGCGCTCGCGCCGAGCGCATCGCGGCGGCGATCGGCGGCACCGTGCCGCCGAGCCAGGATCTCGAAGGGCTGGCCCGGCTTTTCGTCGCCGCGCGCGGCGTGGTCGGCCTTGACACGGGGCTCACGCACCTCGCCGCGGCGCTCGGCGTGCCGACGGTGGGGATCTATTGCGGGTCGGACCCGACGCTGACCGGCCTGTACAGCGCGCCGCACGCGAGGAACATCGGCGCGCTCGGGCGGCCGCCCGAGATTGGCGAAGTGCTGCGAATGCTTGCATGAGGCAGCGGGTGAGATGAGGCATCTCTACACGATAGCGCTGCGCCTCGCGCTGCCGTTCATTCTCCTCAGGCTGTGGTGGCGCGGGCGGCGCGAGCCGGGCTACCGCGAGCACGTGCAGGAACGTTTCGGAATCTTTCTATCCGAAAAGACTGACAACGCGCTGTGGGTGCATGCGGTCTCGGTCGGCGAAGCTCGCGCCGCAGCGCCGCTCGTGCGCGCGCTGAAAGGCCTGCTGCCCGATCACACCGTGGTCATGACCTGCACGACTGCCGCGGGGCGCGAGACGCTGAATCAGGTCTACGGCGAATCGGTGCTCGCCGCCTTTCTTCCTTACGACTATCCGGAATCGGTGCAGGGTTTCCTCGAGCGCTTCCGGCCGCGCCTCGGCGTGCTGATGGAGACCGAGCTCTGGCCGAACCTCCTCGCGCAATGCGAGCGCTACGCCGTCCCGGTCGTCCTGGCGAATGCCCGCATGTCGGAGAAATCCGCGCGCGGCTACAGGCGCTGGCGCGCGCTCATGGCGCCGGGCATCCGCAGCCTCGCCGCAGTATGCGCGCAGAGCGAAGCCGACGCCGGGCGCCTGCGCGCCCTCGGGGCGCCGCGGGTCGAGGTCACCGGCAACCTCAAGTTCGACGCCGCGCTCGATGCGGCCCAGCTTGCCGCCGGGCGCGAATGGAAGGCAAGACTCGGCCGGCAGGTCCTGCTTCTCGCGAGCACGCGGGAGGGTGAAGAAAGGATTTTGCTGGATCAGGTCCGTGAGGCGGCGTTCTTGATCGTTGTTGTTCCCCGGCATCCCCAGCGTTTCGACGAGGTCGCGCGATGGGCGGACGCCCGCCGCAGCCGGAACGACGTTCCGAACGAGAAGACCAGGATCTACCTCGGCGACACGATGGGCGAGATGGCGTTCTACTACGCGGCGTGCGATGTGGCGGTGATCGGCGGCAGCTTCCTGCCGCTCGGCGGCCAGAACCTGATCGAGGCACTCGCCGCCGGCGCGCCGGTCGTCGTCGGGCCGAGCATGTTCAACTTCGCCGAGGCGACGCGGCTTGCCCTGGATGCCGGCGCGGCGATCCAGGCGCCCGACGTCGCCTCGGCGATCCGGCAGGCGGCGGAGCTGATTTCAGACAGGAAAAAGCGCGACGAGATGGCGCGGGCCGGAAAGAAGCTCTGCGAGGCGCACCGCGGCGCTACCGCGAAGCATCTCGAAGTCTGCCAAAAGCTGATCCGCTAGCCTGCCCAACCAGGTCGCGGAACGCCGCGACCGTCTCGTCTACCGAGATGTCGGCGACGTTGCGGCTCTGCGCGCGCAGCACGTGGTGCGGCACGCCCCAGGGGCGCCACTGCTCGGGCGGCATGTCGCCGAAGAAGCACACGATCGGCTTTTGCAGCGCGGCTGCAAGATGCATCGCGCCACCGTCGGGGGTGATCACCGCGTCACAGGCGGCAAGCGCGCCGATCAGCTCAGGCAGCGGCCCGGCGCGGTAGGCGACGAGCGGCGTCTTTCCCGCCAGCCGCGCGGCAATGGCGGCCGCCTTGTCGTCGTCCCCGGGATGGCGCGGATGGTCGCGGGGTCCGGGCGACCACAGCAGCATCACCGCCGCTCCGAGCGCATCCAGGCGCTGCACCAGCTCGACGAAGCGCTCGGCGGGCCATTGCTGCGCCGGCCGGCGCGTGCTGATCTGCACGGCCACTTTGAGTTTTTCTCTGGAAAGACCAAAAGCATCGAGCGCTTGCGCGGCGAGACGCGGATCGGGCACGACGGTGAGCGGCGGAATGGGCCCGTCGAGGCCGAGTTGCGCCGCGAGCGCGAATACGCGCTCGACTTCGTGCAGCCCGGCCACCCGGCGCAGCGTTTCCTCGGAGAAGCCGATGATCCGCGTGGGCGCGAGCGCGCGCGCCAGCATCAGCGTGCGCGGCACCAAGAGCGGAGTGGCCAGTACCACGCAATCCAGGCGTCGGCGCCGAAGCCGCCAAAGGTCGACCACGCGCCGCGCGAGAGTGCCGAGCGCGGATTGGCCGGGGTCGAGGTGCTTCAGCTTGGTGTAGACGACGACGCGGTCCAGGTCCGGGTTGCGGTCGAGCACCGCCGCGTTATAGCTGTTGACGAGCGCACCGATCCACGCATGCGGATAGCGCCGGCGCAGGGCGCTGAAGAGCGGCGTGGTGCAGACCAGGTCCCCGATGTTGTCGCGCCGAACGACGAGGATGCTGTTCAAGGCTCGTTATAGAGCGCGGGATTCAGCTTCGGGTCGTTGTACATCTTGAACTGCCGGTAGACCTTAAAGTAGCTTTCGCCGCGCGCGGCTTCGTCGAGCAGCCGGTCGAGGCAGCCGGCAAGGTCGGCGCGCTGCTCGAGCAGCCGCGCGAGCTTCTTCCTGCAGGTGTCGAGGTGCTCGTGGTCCACTGTGGTGCGCTGCGTCTGCAGTCGCATGTGGTGGATCTTGAGCGAGAGGATGGACAGGCGATCGATCATCGCGCCGGCGGTTTCGGAATTGAGCCGTGCCGCGGGCTTGCGCACGACGTGGCGCAGCGCCGCCAGCAATTCCTCGTCGATGCGCTCGATGGCGTCGTTGCGGCTCTGGTTGTGCAGGTCGATAGCGCGCTTGTTGGCCGCAATCTCGGCAGCGGGGACGTTGCGCCGCCGCGCCAGGTCTTCCTGCTCCCACAGCCTGCAGTTATGCCAGTGGTTCTGCTCGAGCGCGCGCCGTAGCGCCGGGCCGCCGCCCGCTGGCGGCGCGGACGGGGCGAGCGCGCCATCATGCAGGGCGATGACGTCCTTTGCGTTCAAGGCACCAGGACGCTGTTGACCGCTTCGAGGTCTTCTTCGCGCAGCGAGCCGGCGGCGGCCTTGAGACGCAGGTTGCTGGTAATGAGGTTGTAGCGCGCGAGCGCGAGGTCGCGCCGCGTGAGGAACAGCTGCTGCTGGGCGTTGAGGACGTCGATGTTGATGCGCACGCCGACCTCGTAGCCGAGCTTGTTCGAGTCGAGCGCGCTCTGCGAGGAGACGAGCGCCTGCTCGAGCGCCTGCACCACCGCGATGCCGTTGATCACCAGCAGAAAGTTCTGGCGCGCGGCGAGCGCCGCCTGGCGCCGCGCGCTCTCCAGGTCCTCCTTCGACTTGAGGCTGAGCGCGGCGGACTCGCGGTCACGCGAAGTGAGCGCGCCGCCCTGGAACAGCGGCATCGCGAGCTGCAGTCCGATGACCGTGGTCGTGGTGTCGCGCCCCACCGCGCTGTCGGTGGTGGCGTTCTGGCCGAGCTGGCCGTGGGTCGCGACGAAATCGAGCGTCGGCAGGTGCGCCGCCCGGTTGCGCTTCGCTTCGAGCGCGGCGACCTCGGCGGCCGCTTCGGCGACCTGCACCTGGTACGCGTTCTTTTCGGCGAGCTCCACCCAGGTCTGCATGTCGTTTGGGTTGGGCGGGTTGAGCTTGACGTCCGCGCGCAGCGTCGCAAGCTCGCCGGGCTCCTTCCCGGTGATGAGCTGCAGCGCGCGGCGCTTGCTTTCGAGGTCGTTCAGCGCCGCGATCTCCTGCGCGGCGATGAGGTCGTAACGCGCCTGCGCCTCGTGGGTGTCGGTGATCGTTGCCGTGCCGACCTCGAAGTTGCGCTTCGCCTGCGCAAGCTGCTCGGCGGTCGCCGCTTTCTGCGCGCGCACCAGCGCGAGCGTGTCGTGCGCCCCGAGGACGTCGACGTACGCCTGGGCGACCCGGATGATCAGGTCCTGGTAGGCCTGGCCGAAGGTGGCCTCCGCCTGCCTGACCTGGTGACCGCCCTGCTCGTATTGCAGCCAGTTCTGGTAGCGAAACAGCGGCTGGGTGAAGGTGAGCGTGTAGCTCGCCGACTCGGGGTAGCGGATGAAGCTCGGCGACACCGAAGGATCGCGCGAGTCGACCTCGGCGCGCGTGCGCTGCGCGTTGGCCGAGAGGTTCAGGGTCGGCAGCAGCAGCGCGCGTCCCTGCGGCAGCCGCTCGCGGCCGGCGTCGACCGAATGCCGCGCGGCGGCATATACGGCGTCGTTCCGCTGCGCCTCGCGATAGACCTGCAGCAGGTCCTCGGCGCCGGCGGCGAGGGGAACCGCAAGAGCGACGAGGCCGCTAGTAAAGCGGAACCGCCGGGTCGACCGTCCGGGACCAGGCATCGACGCCCCCCACCAGGTTATGAATTTTCGCAAAGCCGTTCTTCTCCAGGAATATCGCCACCTGCTGGCTGCGTCCGCCGTGATGGCAGATCGCGACCATCTCCCGGTCGCGATCGATCTCCCCCGCCCGCCCAGGCACCTCGCGCATCGGGATGTGCTGGGCCCCTTCGATGCGCGCGGTCTGCCATTCCCAGGGCTCGCGCACGTCGAGCAGCACCGGCTTCTCGCGGCGCGGGTCCGAGAGCCACGCGGCAAGCTCGTTTGGAGAAATCTGTTTCAAAATCTAAATCTCGGGGGACGCTCGGCATTCACGAGCGGCGCGATCACCGTCTCGAAGAGCTCGGTGCCGTGCCAGGCGCCCGGCGCGGTCGCCACGATGATGCGCGCCGTCATCGCCGGCGGCTCGCCGACCACGGCAAAGAGCCTGCCGCCCGGGGCGAGCTGCTCGATGAAGCTTGCTGGAAGAATCGGCGTGGACCCGGTGAGAACCACGACGTCGTAGGGGGCATGGCTCGGCCAGCCGCGCGCCGCATCGCCGATCTCGAGCGTGACGTTGTCGGCGCCGTGGCGCTCGAGGTTGGCGCGGCCGAACGCCGCCAGCGGGGTCTTCAACTCCACGGAAAACACGCGAGACGCGCGGTGCGACATCAGCGCCGTCAGGTAGCCGCTGCCGGTCCCGACCTCCAGCACCCGGTCGGTTCTCCGGATCGCCAGCTCCTGGACGACCCGGGCCTCCATCTTCGGCTGCCACATGCGCGCGCCGCCTTTTACTCCTTCCTCGATGGGAATTTCCATGTCGGAGAACGCGAGCGCGCGATGCTTCTCGGGCACGAACTCCTCGCGCGGCACCACGTACAGAAGATCGAGCACGTCCTGGTCGAGAACCTCCCAGGTGCGGATCTGCTGCTCGACCATATTGGTGCGCGCCTGCTCCAGATTCATGGGCACGCGGATTATAATCGTCGCCTTAGCGTTGGGGGTCCCAGACCGGGTGGTCTGGGTGAGAGACACCCTTCGAACCTGATGCGGGTCATGCCGCCGTAGGGAGACGCAAATGAACGCCAATCCGAAGTTCCTCGCCGCCACCGCGCACGTCGACGACGCGGCGGTCCAGCCGCTGCCGAATTCCAGGAAGATCCATGTCGGGCCTCTGCGCGTGCCGATGCGCGAGATCTCGCAAAGCGGCGGCAACCCGCCGCTCGCGGTCTACGACACCTCGGGTCCCTATACCGACCCCGCGGCGAAGATCGACATCCGCAAGGGGCTTTTGCCTCTCAGGCAAAGCTGGATCGAGGCGCGCGGCGATACTGAACTGCTCGATGGCCCGACCTCGGCCTACGGCAGGAAGCGTCTCGAAGATCCCAAGCTCGCCGAGCTTCGCTTCGATCTTCATCGGAAGCCGCGGCGTGCGGTTGTTGGCAGGACAGTGACCCAGATGCACTACGCAAGGAAGGGCATCGTCACGCCGGAGATGGAGTTCATTGCCCTGCGCGAGAATCAGCGCCTCATCGATGAATTGGCGGTTCAGCACAGAGGCGAATCCTTCGGAGCCGCGATTCCCCGCGAAGTCACGCCGGAATTCGTGAGAAGCGAGGTCGCGCGCGGCCGCGCCATCATTCCGGCGAACGTCAACCACCCCGAAACCGAGCCGATGATCATCGGGCGCAACTTCCTGGTGAAGATCAACTGCAACATCGGCAACTCCGCGGTCACCTCCTCCATTGGCGAGGAGGTCGACAAGATGACCTGGGCGATCCGCTGGGGCGCGGACACGGTGATGGACCTCTCGACCGGCAAGCACATCCACGAGACGCGCGAGTGGATCATCCGCAACAGCCCGGTCCCGATCGGCACCGTGCCGATCTATCAGGCTCTGGAAAAGACCGGCGGCAAGGCCGAGGACCTGACCTGGGAAATCTTCCGCGACACGCTGATCGAGCAGGCGGAGCAGGGCGTCGACTACTTCACCATCCACGCCGGCGTGCGCCTGCCGTTCATTCCCCTCACCGCCAGCCGCATGACCGGCATCGTGTCGCGCGGCGGCTCGATCATGGCGAAGTGGTGCCTCACGCACCACAGGGAGAGCTTCCTCTACACGCGCTTCGCCGAGATCTGCGAGATCATGGCGGCGTACGACGTCTCGTTCTCGCTCGGCGACGGCCTGCGGCCGGGATCGATCCACGACGCCAACGATGAGGCCCAGATTGCCGAGTTGAAAACCCTCGGGGAGCTGACGAAGATCGCCTGGCAGCAGGATTGCCAGGTCATGATCGAAGGCCCGGGGCACGTGCCGATGCAGCTCATCAAGGAGAACATGGAGCTGCAGCTGAAATACTGCGACGAGGCGCCGTTCTACACCCTGGGGCCGCTCACCACCGACATCGCGCCGGGCTACGACCACATCACGAGCGCGATCGGCGCGGCGATGATCGGCTGGTACGGCACGGCGATGCTCTGCTACGTCACGCCTAAGGAGCATCTCGGTCTTCCGAACCGGGACGACGTCAAGGCAGGCGTCGTGGCCTACAAGATCGCGGCCCA
>Ga0105340_1000829_pt1 | contig 14378 bp, 5 predicted proteins | sample EasRivMeERMLT700_FD_89676 | JGI IMG/M metagenome (GOLD analysis project Ga0105340, IMG submission 89676) | Soil microbial communities from meander-bound floodplain in the East River, Colorado, USA - East River MetaG ERMLT700 | ecosystem: Environmental > Terrestrial > Soil > Floodplain | place...
CCCCGAGAAACTTAAGCAACTGCCGGCCCGGTTCGAGGGGCGTCTCGCCCTGCGTGTGAAACCAAACAAGACTTTCACCGATAGGAAGTTCAAGAGCATCTAAGCCGCGCAACCGATCGCGGAAGCATCGCTCTGCGCGAAGAACCTGCCGCGCAACCTCTTCTCGTGCGTAGCGGTCATTAGCAAGCGGCGGTGTGTGTGACTGCACCCATTTCCAGGCGATCAGATCCCAAAGTGCTGCTGCGCTGGTTGTTGGGGGCGCGGCCACGGCGACGAAGAGCCCTTTGCCCAATTTGCGGTAATTTTCACGGAGTGTAGCTTGCGCATGCCGGTACTCGGCGGAATTGGCAGGAAGCAGAACGCGCAGGTTTAAATCAGCTCCTTTGCCGGTGAGCTGCGGCTGTTGGGTGAGGAGTTGGTTAACCATCGACGCCGGGGCGTAATGCACTTCGGCGTAGCGCAACGTGCCGGTACGAAAGTAGTGGCCGCGAGGCACGATCTGCTGCTGAGGGAGATTTTTGCAGAGCGTTTCGATGCCGTCTCTTTCGCTCCTTGTTGCAGTCCTGCCGCGCTCGAACGCTTCATCCAGGTTCACCGACGTGTGGGGCCACAGATATAGGCCACGCGAAGAGCCGCGGTCGTAGAGCACGGTGCGATTTCTGAGATTCTGTATCGCCCTGCCGATTGCCCCCTTGTTGTTTCCGTTGTCTAGGGACAGCAGTATGAATTCCTCGGTTGCCGGCAGGTCCGCCGAGTCCAAAAGGTTGAGCAAGGCCGTGCATTTTAACACCGCCTCTTCCTCGGGGGTGTTTATCGGCGTTGAGGAAATTACCGAATCGACGACGCCCCAATGCACGAACGAATTTCCGGCGCCTATCGATGGAAGAAGGTTTTGTCTTACGTAATCGAACAAGTGGTGAACGCGATAGAACTCAAGAGAGGTTGTCTTATGAACGTGCTCTTGCAAACCCATGGGTTCGGCTGCCGAAAGAAAGCTAAACAGGGAGCGTTCGTTCTGACCAAATTTGCGGATGGCCTTCACGAGAACAGGAAAAGCCGTCGGATGAATCGGAAATAATTTTGGTGCGAGTTGCGCCAAACTGCCAGCAGTGGAACTGCCGTAGATCCCGGCTCGAAGCGCCGTAGCCATTGCTACCTTCGCCTGATCACTATGCGAACGGGGAATATGCTTCGAATCCACGTTTAATGTGGTCGCAACAAGCGTCGCCAGTTGTTCTAGAGGCTGCGCGAAAAGTATTTCTTCGAAGCGACCAGCAACCTTATCCCATTCACGGCGGGCTGTACTATCCAAACCGGAAGCGTAGGCTGCGACGCCCTGATGCAGCATTACGACGACAACCAACGGATGATTCCCGCTACGGGCTGCTTCCTCAGCCAGACGCTGCAAAAGGAAAATGTCGTCGCACTCAGGTCGCTGTGCAGCAAATTCCAAGTTCTTTCCAAGTTCATCCAGAACTAGCAGTGCACCCGAAAACCCCCGCGCCCGTGCTCGCGCTATCGCGCTATTCACCTTCGAAAGCACCTCGGCTGTTGATGGCCGATTATGCGGCGATTGTTTTAAGCCGAGCGCACGCAGGACCGTCACGCCCAGTGGTTCATGATCGCCAGTGGCCAAGCAGGGGAGCAGATGGGGGCGTTTAGAAAATGGATGAAGCTCCTTTGGGAGATTTCGCGAGAACCCACCAGCAATTCGGGCGAGAGCCAAGCCGAAGGCGCTTTTCCCGGAGCCGTAATCGCCCGAGATTCGGAAAGCTCTTTGTGTTGAGTTCCGGCTGAATCCGTCTGCAATTCGCAAAAGCGCATCTTTCGCAACGGGTGTAAGCACGTATCCCTCAGACGAACGAGGATCGGCGAGGTCGCGCTCCAGGTGCACGGACCGCATGTACCGCGGGTGGATGCGAAGTAGGGCGGCCATAGGGACTCCATTCAGATTATGGGCGACGTGGCGCATGATTAGATGAAAATAGGAGCTTTGTACGTCTCTCTTAAATCCGGCATCCCGTCGCTTGGCTTGAGGCGTCTCAATTGCCGCAGGTTCATTGATTCGGCGATCTCGAATGTTTTTGCCTGTGTGCGCGCTAACGCCGAGATTCGTTCCAAAACCTCCGATTCCTGCATCTTGAGAAGGCGGCCAGGGCTGTGCTCCCCTATCACGAGCTCGCGAAGGGGCACCGTCTGTTCACTTTGATATTTCCGATTCCACCAATCATGAACGAAAAACGAGAAGAGCTGTTGAGCTATTGCTGCTTTCCGGCCGGTTTCGAAGGCAAAGAGGGCTTCCCATTTACCAGACGCGCTCGGTCTTTCACCAAACTGATTGATCAAGCGTAGAACCGACATGGCACTATCGAGATGGTCCTCGCCACGATCGACCTTCGGCGAGCGATAGGAGTGGAGAAACACTTCCCAGTGCTGGCGCAGAGTAATTGCAGAGGCGGGGCGAGCGTTCAGCTTGGATTCCTTCTCGAATGCCTCAATCACCTGGGAGGCACTGAACTCGACCGCGGGCCACCGATTGAACATGCACTCCCAAGCGAAGAAGGGGGAGCTCGTATTGGTGCTAATGAGCCAATGCAGCAGCCAGGATGTCGAGACGTCCTCAAGGTAAGAATCGAGTCCGTCCTCGGGGTGAAACACCAGAGATCCGATTGGCGTGAGCCTCCAGCTGGCATCGATGCGCTCCGCGACCCGAAATGCTTCAATCCAGCAGCGAAGCGCCTCGACCATGTTTTTCCCGAGTCCCAATGCAGTGATGCCCTCGTCGATGTTTGTAAGCGGGTCCTCCCCGCGAACCAACGCGGCAACTGCTTTGGGAATCCACGCAATACGAAGCGCGAAGGTTTGATGTCCAGAAAATCGAAACGAAGGCTGGGTCGGAATAAAAACGCGCGGGTGCTCGGTTTTGACTTGCTCCTCAGCCGCTGTTGCATTCATTGTATCGGTGCTGCTAATCAAGGATTTACGACTATTAACTACGGGTCCAAAGGATCTTAACAAGGAAGTCGGACACGACAAAGAACAAACTAGGCCCTGACCTTTGGGTAACCTCAGAGGTCGGCCGTTTTCTGGACGGTCGCAAATCGTGAAACACCTTACGATGCTCGACCGCCGCTACAGTTTTTCCTATCAATTACTTGTGTAATTTTTACGCCGCGACTAGTTTCTTCGCAGTTCTTTGAATCGGCGGTTCATTCCGCCAATTGTCCACAGTCGAATGTCAGGGAACCCGGTGAGAATCCGGGACGGTAGCGCCACTGTAATAGGCCACAAACTCCCCATAGCCACTGGCTTAAGCGCCGGGAAGGCGGGAGCGAGGTGAAAGAGCCTGAAGTCAGGATATCGGTCCGATTGTGCTCGTCAGTTCTGCGTTAGCGGAACACTTCTCCGCAAAGAGAAGGATGAGGCCAGTCCCCCCTGCTGCTTTGATTTGTCTTAAACGATCAAGCTGTCTCGGGAGAATTTCACTGTTCGCCTTCCTTCGTGATTTGCCGGAGGAAGGCGTTTGTGTTTTCAGGCCGAGCAGCTTGGCAAATGCCTTCTCTGGCCTGGTCTCCATGTAACAGGCGTCGCGCATTGGGGCGCCACCAAGACAGAAAGACCAGATGAAGACAGAATTAGTTCGGAACAAAATCATTGTTCCACGAAATTTGAATCCGGTGATACAACCACCTGTTGGAGATGCTCGGCGCCGCCTTATTGCGACATGGCTTTGTTCAGTAGTTGCATTCGCCGCCCCCTGTGCAGCGCGAGCCCTCTCGCTCAATGACATCCAATTCTGGGCCGGTAATGGAACCAATCAGGCGGCGTTTGTCGTTCACTGGAGCGCGCCGGAGTTTCGCAACAACAGTTCGGTCGAGAGTCCGGTCGCGAATCAAACGCTTGTGTGGGGCTTTCGCTGGAATAGCACTGCAACTGCGGAGGATCTTCTCAACGCCCTGGCCGCTACCGATTCGCGCCTCGTACCGATCATCAGTCCGCCCTCGATGTTCGGCATTTCTGTGCTGGGCTTCGCGTTCGATCTGAATGCCAACGGCATCGTCGGCATCAAGAATGGCACCAACGTGCTGACCAAGTCCCCCACAAACGGCCTAATCACGATCAACTACGGCAGCGCAGATTTGTATCAGAGCCTCGACGCGGGCGACTTGTATTGGGCTGGTTGGAACGGCCCGACATGGGAACTGTGGAGCGGGCGAAATATTGCGAGCAATGGAACGAACGCGCCCGAGCGCGGCTTCAATCGCTATTGGACACCCGATGATCCTGAAGCGCCCTACAGTGGCGCCCACGGTGAATGGGAACTCGTCGGAGCCGGCATCGGTGGTCTGACTCTGACGAATGCTTTGTGGGTTGGGTTTACGGTCGCAGCCGGCGGCCTTGATTTTCTAAATCCGGATGCGCCGGGCAATATTGCTTACGGACTGCATAAAGGAGCGCCTAAAATGCCTGTCCCCGCGACGCTACCCGTTAGCCCTTATGCAACCTCGATCGCAGCGGCGCAAGGCCCTTTTGGGATCGCTCCTTATGATGATCCGAATTCGGTGCTCGGAATGCCTTCCACAGACTACTATGATCCGTTGGGTAATTCTCCCGGCGACAATTCGCGGTTTGTAAAATTGATCGAGGCGGCCTACCACCTTGGGACGAATCAAACCACCAAACTTATCACGACGCTCTCCAGCGGCGACAGCAACAGCTTCATTATCGCGGCGTTTTCACAACCAATTCACGATGATTTGACGCACCCATACGGCATCGATTTCCTTGTCTTCGGTAATTCGTTTTACGTCGCCAACGGCACAGTAAATGACGAGGCAGATATGGCCAATTTAACGATCGCAGGCGGCACCTTCTTTGAACCGCTCAAGGTTTCGGTCAGCCCCGGCTACACAGGCTTGCCGGGAGAACTGGCCGACACCCCTTCTACCTGGCCTTGGTATCGGTACGACAATGGGCCGTTCGCGGACACCGCGTTTCCTACACACGCTTACAAATGGAGCCGCACACACACGAACTGGAGCATCGAGCGGATGGACTTCACCAAGCCCGTGAATCCCGCGCTGACAAACCTGATTGAGACGAGTGTGCCGTCTCTTTCGGCTGCGGATGCCATTGATTACTACACTGGTTCTGGCGGCGGCACGGGTTTCGACTTGCGCGAGTCGGGTTTCAATGCTGTGCGCTATCTGAAGGTGGAAGGCATCGCGCCGGATTACTCAGACGGCGAAGTGGATGCATTTGCCGCTGTGCGCCCGACAACTCTCAACGACGAACTGTTGATCGCGCCGGCGAACCTAACGAACGCCGCCGCTGCACTGCGGTTCCATCAACCGGGTGCCGTGTCGAACCTCGCGGCGATGGTCACTTTCACGTCATTAACCGACATCGCACAGGTGCGAGCGTCGGCGGTCAATAACGCCGATGACCGCGCCGGACTTCCTGCGGGCGTGCTAGGCGCAACTCGCATCACCGTCTTACCTGCACTCGGTAGCAATTCAGTAAACTTCGCGGCCAGCGTCGCACTCGCTGCTGGTGCCGACTACGTGGGCAACGGGAGTGATCTGCACCTCTTTCAACGTCTTGGCACGAACTGGGCGCCACAATCGTTCTCGTATGCATCGTCCAACCGTACGCTGACTGTGAATGGACTTACCAACGCTTGTACTTTTGCCGTTGTGCAAACACCTGTAGTCCCGTTGGCCGTCACTACCACGAACGGCGCGTCGCTGACATTTACCCCAATTGCAGGCTGGACGCATCATCTGGAACGGACGGTGAATTTCATGGAGTGGACAAAGGTAACAACGATTGTCGCCACCAACAATTCTACCGTGACAGTGACCGATGCAACCGCGCTAGCCGCGCAAGGCTTCTACCGGCTCCGTCTCGAACTGCCGTGAATCATTCAGCCAGAACCGAATCGGCGAGTAAGGGTCGACGTGAGCGCGGCGAAAGGCTGCCACGCTACCTGAGCGCGTTCACACTGATTGAACTGCTCGTCGTTATAACCCTCATCGCGATTCTCGCGGCGCTGCTATTGCCCTCGCTGGTACAGGCAAAAGCCACGGCAGTTCGGACCCAATGTCTCAACAACCTTCGCCAAATGGCAGTTGCGGCGCAGGTATACGTGGACAGCCACGACGATTTCTTTCCCACAGCTTACTATCAGACCAACGAAAATGGCGTCAGCATCTCGTATGCTTGGGATCTCACGACTATCTCCGGAAGTCCCGGGCACGTTGTGCCTGGACTCCTGTGGGAGGGCGGCGGCATGCGGGAGATTCAGCAATGCCCCTCCTTTAAGGGCGGCGCAAATTGGCTCATCGATCCATTTACTGGTTACAACTACAACACCAGTTTCATTGGGCACGGACAACTTGAGGCGATTCCTGAGCCCGCAAAGTCTTCGGCTATTCACGATCCCGCCGGCACAGTGGTGTTTGGGGATGGAGAGTATTCCGGCGGCGCAAATAAATTCATGCGAGCGCCATTTCCAAACCCTGGGGACGCAACGTTCAACGGGCGGTGGGCTGGCACTCAGGGCTTCCGGCACGCTCGCCAGAGCAACGCGGCTTTCGTCGACGGTCATGTCGAATCCATGCGCAATCGCTTCACGAAGAACAAAGATGGCGAAACGAAAGTCGCAACTGGAACTGGCTTCCTTTCGTCGGACAATTCCCTCTACGACTTCGAATGATTGTCACAGAGAGTATTCGGCGTGCCTTCCCAAGATGATGATTCCATCGTCGCCTCGGGTTCGCACCGGCTTCGTCCCTTCGATAGCCGGGAAGCGCCGCTATCTCATCCGCCCAGTCTATGCTCCGAAAAAGGCATAAACCGGCTGCGTATCACCCTTAATTCGCAATCTCAAAGTTCGTCGATGGATCAACCTGTTTGCCACCTTCAAGGATGATACGGTTGATGATCAGCTTCGTTTTGCTGAACGGCTTGTCGGCGGCGATAACGAAGTTGAATGTTGTCGAAGCGTTGGGCGCCAGCGCGGGCTTTTCATGCGTTCCGCCGATGACCCATTGAGTGGCTTGGCCAACAATTTTTTCCTCAGCGTCGATCAGGAACATGGTTGCTCGGACGGACTCCACCCGTGATGAGAACGTGTTCTGGATTGTCAATTTGACGAGAGTCTTGCTGCTCGTGGTTTTAGGGTCAGCTTGTTTAACCACCAACTTTGCGTCGGCTCGCGATAGCAGCGACAGGATAGCAAATAATACAATTGCAGGTTTCATAACTCACTGAGTCGCGATCTAATGCGAAATCGCGTCATACGCATCTCCGTATCCCTGAAAATCGGGAGCTAGCCAGAACCAGTTCTCGCCACGCCCATTTAAAAGTTGTGCTAAAAGTTCCGCATACGATTTTGCGATCACCGGACAACTGCCCGCCACGGCATGCCGATCCCAGAAGCTGTCGTAACACTGGCCGAGTCTAGTAGGATTAAGATCCATCGTCACATACTGTTCCCCTGCTTTGGCGACTATGAACCAGTCAAAACTTATGTCACCCTCTCCATCAACACGAGCAATGACCGGGTTTGCCTTCACGAATTCACTCGGAGATACGAGGCTGATTCCAAATGGTTTGTTTGCGAACAGATCGATTCCACCGCATTGAGTGTAGAATGACACTACGTCCTGGGGAAGCGAGTAACCCCCAACGCTCGGAGCGCCCGATGAGGGTTTCACGTAGCACCCTGGTGCTGAGCGACACGCTACAATGATCTCGTCAACCGTCATTTTCTGTAGATGTACTGATGGAATCCGCGGTAATATTGTTGACGCGCCTGTTGGGAAACTCCCGCCGCATCAAACATCCGCTCTGCCAAGCGCTGAGCTTCGGGCGCACTGACAGTGGTCCAGTCAACCTTACCACCGACTCGTTTTCCAGTCATTTGTTCCAACCAGTCTCGATAAACCTCACGGGTAGCGTCATGTTGTTCCTTCGTCATCACGACTACTTGTGTATCGGGTGCCCGGCTGACGTAGTCAGGCACATTATGCGTTGCCCAAACGTCGAGGACTCCATGGTGCTTTTCGAAACCAGGAGTCGCTGTGCGGTACGTAACAACATCACCGGCCTCGACCGGCTTAGGCAACGCAGGTAGCGGGCTCTCTCCTCCACTTGGCGGTCCCCCGCCCCCAGAGAGGGTGGACGGCGTATGGGGCGTATGGGGCGTCGGAGCACCCGAGAAGGCATCGCTGACCTTCCTGAAGGTAGTCTTAATCGCACCATAGTTCGGCAGCACGCCGGCGGTAAGGCCATTCACTGACAGGCTCACGCCGCTTAGCCAGCGGTCAAGACGTGACGAGTCGGGTGCGGCAAGGGTATAGAAGTCCATGGTTTCGCCGGCTACCGGAGCAAGACTAATCACACTTACGGAGACTGCTTCACTGATCTGCTGGAATCGCGATGGAGTGCGCGGTGCAAAAGGATCCCATGCGGGCGTATATGGCTCGCCTGTGGCCCGTGCAATAATTTCCGCCAGTCGTGGACTGAAAGGCCGGCGTGGACCATCGGCATTCTGTGCCCAGTAAAAGTCATCAAACACAGGTTTGCCGACACGGCCGTCGGGATCGTAGTAGTAGATTGGGCTATTATTGCAGAAGCCGAATGGATTCATTCCACCGGCAAAGCCAATGGTGTCGTAGGAGAGGAACCTCCGTTCCGTCGGTTCATACTGGCGCGTTCCAAAATCGTACTTGCCTGTCGGTTCAATTGGTTTGCCCAGCCAGCCGAACGAGCTGGCCACCGGCGTGTTCAATGACAGCGTCGGCGGCTGATAGCCTTCCAAAGGTCCGTAAGCGGTGTAACGATTTGGCAGGAACTTCGCGCTGGCGGTTATGCCGTAGGCATTCGTGGCAACCACGTTTCCGAAGAAGTCGCTGATCAGGGCCGTCGTGACCTGGCCTTCCTGGTCAATAACGGCCTCCAAGCCACCGATACCATGCAGTCTTCCGTAAACGCCGCTTAGGTCGGGCCCATGAACAAGCCAGTATTGTTTTCCATCAATGGAGACGCCGACCTGCATGAACTCGTGTTCGGGGTCATACTGGAAGCTCATCGTGCGCGTGTTCTGGACGGCGTTGGACGACACCGTCGTAAACCGGGACTCTATGCGGCGATTTAATCCGTCATAGACATTCAGAGAATCATAGCCATTCGTAAACGCGTCGCGCAGAGTTTCCTTTACAAGGCGATTGAAACCATCCCATACAAACGTTTCAGTGCGAAGCAATTGACCTGAAGCGCTCCTGTGGATGCGCGTCGTCAGATTACCGTTGCCATCGTAATTGTTCGTTACGGTGACGTTCCCCATGCTGTTGGTGAACGTGCTCGTTGCGTTTGTGGCAAACAGCCCGCTTGGATGATTCGCGGTCAATGTGAGAGTGTTTACGCCCGGGTTGAGATCAAGATCGGCCTTCCATGGACCATTCGTGTTTGCGCGATTGTATTCCACGCGAAGGGGGCGACCATTGAGAGTTCCACTTACGCTTGCAGCCCCGCGGGCTTTTCCCGTTGCCTGACGCCGTGCGAGCGTATTGGTCTGCTGCACTAACCGGCTCAGTCCATCAACACCGCCGCTCGAAGGTGAAACCCACTTATTTGTAGCGGCGCCGCTAGATGACGCGGAAGTGATCACTCCAAGACGTCCTGTGTTCCCGTGATCGACGCCGTAGCTGATCGTGACCGATTGGCTTGGGCCAATATTCAACGTCTCCTGAGTCAAATCGCGTGAGAACGGAGCGTATTGATATGACCGGGTATCAACGAAATCGTCCTGCAAATCCCGTACTGCTGAATAGTTGGTAAGCCGAGTGTCCCCACGCCAGGAAAATGCTTCCGTCATGACGTTCTGGATTCCGCTCTTTGTTGTAGATTCAAGAATACGGCCCATCCCGTCGCGGCGGTTCGCCTGCCATTCCCGCGAGGTATTGTAACGGTTCGTGAGAATGCCGCCATCCGTGTAGCCATAGGCACTCCTGAAGTTGCCGTGACTGGCGTTCGTTAGGCGTGCATCGGCGCGGAAACCGAAGCCGAATTGCTGGTTACCGAGTGCCAACAATGTTCGCCGACCGGCGCTATCCCTTCGCTGCTCTGAACCCTGGACGTCGGGATAAGTGTCATCAGTCCAAAGGTACTCCGCCTCCAAGTTCCCGTAATCGTCGTAATATCGTGTGAGATCTATCCCTGGACTCGTTGCTGTCGGATAATCATAGATCCAACTAACCTGCCCGCGAAGACTGTAACCAATTAGCCGATAGGAATTCTGTTCAGGCAACGATCCCGTTGTACCGATTTCATTTGGCCAAAGATGCGCATTATAATAGTGAGACCGGACAACGCCCCGTCCGTCCGTCACGGTCTGCACTAGGCCAGCCCACGGATCACCAGCCGCGTAATACTGATAAGTAAAGGCGCGAGCCGACGCACCGCCAGTTCCCGTCTCCTGTTCAGTCAGGATCTGACCAGCGTTGTTGTAGGTGGCATTCCAACCCAAACCGGCGGGCATCGTTCGATTCGTAACATTTCCCAATGCGTTGTAGCCGAACATCGTCGTCGCGCCATCCCGGACCACTTCCCTGGAGACATGGTTGAGTCCATCATAGGCCCAGGAATTCGTCGCCCACGTGGTGACCTGGCCGCCGACCCGAGACAATTCCCGCAATTCAATGCGGTTGCCCACCGCATCATATTTCTGCCAAACGTATCCCAACACATTGTTGGTCGGGTAGCTGATCGTCAGAACCGTTTGATTATCATTATCGGTGAACGTCGTAGTAGGAACGGCGTTGCCTCCGCTGCCTTGCCAGACAGTCTGGCTGTGATGATTTGTCGAGTAGACCGTGTCTGTAACTCGCACAATGGCTCCGTTCGAGGCTGTGACCTCCACCGACAACTGGCGTCCTAAAGCATCGAAAGTTGTGATCGTCCTCTCGCCCAGCGCATTCGAGACAACTAATGTTTGGCTGCTAGTGTCGTAAGAATACGTGTAAACTTGTTGGACGAAATTGCTCCCCGCGCCGCCGGGGGTCCCAGGAGCATTGGTCGGGCTAGTGAAAATCATTGGCGGCCCAGCCGCGACCTTGATGCGATCGAGCCGGTCAAAGAGATTTGTGGTGACAGAACCGTCGAAATCGGTCGCCTTAACAACGTTGCCGCGACGATCGAGTTCCATGCTGGTTGTCCGAAGAATACTTCCACCAGATCTAAACCGATTTGTCGTTCGACGGTTCGCGTCATCGTAGATCGATTCCCAATAATTGCCGTTGCTGAGGAACTCCTGATGTACCCGTCCGTCGAGGCGATATCGCCAACCGTTGGTCGAGCCATCGGCATTCTTGCGATAATGAGGTTTACCCGTTTGTGAGTATCGTGTCTCGGTGATACCGCCCAGAGCGTTTGTATGGAACGCCACAAGACCGCCAGGCTCGTAAGCAAATCCGTCTGTTGTTAAGACGGTTCCGTTTGTTTCGATAACCTTGCGGGCAATGAGTCGGCCGATCGCATCGTAAGTGTTTGTTGTGATGGCGCCCCTCGGGTTGATCGTGCGGATCAGATTGTTGAACGCGTCGTACTCATTGAAGCTGGATGCGTAAAGCGAATCGCCCGTTTCCGCTTCAACGCCACTACCGTCCTCTTTGCCGCGACTGCGAAACGTGACGTGTTGGCTCAAACGCCCATTGCCGTCGTAGTCGAGCCAAACGTAATCTTCCGGATCAAAGCGCGGGCCATCGCTCCAAAAAACTTCTCCATTCGCGTTGCGATACGCGTATTCCCATGCAAGAGGGACAGGCGCACCCGCTTCAAATGTCTCACGGCCGACCGGGCGCCCCATCGCGTCGTACTCATATTGAACCTTGCGGCCCATAGCGTCCGTCTGCTCGATCAACTCGCCTCGCGCGTTGTGAAACTGAGTAACGGTCACATTCGGGTCCGCAGTGCCCGCGTACAGTGTGAGCCCCGTTACAAAACCACGGGAGTCATACACCCATTCGTTCGTAGACGCATCCGGCGAGTAAGCGGCGCGGATTTCCCGCTGCCGAAGGCCAAAACTGACCGTGCCATCGGCCGCATTGCTGACGGAATAGTAACTGTAAAGATTTGTAATTGCCTGAGCCGGTGTGGCGTTGCTCGGCCAAAATTCTATCCGGCTCAAGAGCCATGTATTCGTGTAGAAAAATAGATTAGTATTCCCGGCTGCATCCACTTTGGCGGTTGGCAAGTTGTTCCCGTTGAATGTAGCTGAGGCGCTCGCCGCCGCGTTTGTGTTTCCATCGCCAAGCAGATCTCCGCGAATTGTCGTGTTTGTGGCGTTCCCTCGGGAATCATAGAGAAACTCGGTAACAAGACCTCGCCGATCCGTAATCGACTTAAGGCTGCGAGGATAAGCGGGCGCGTTTGTCTCATTGTCCTCGTACCACGTCTGAATGGACGTAATCCCAAGGGAGTCAACTGACCTGCGGATTAAACCGTTTGTGTAATAATAGCTGGTCGGATTATTGGTATAATCCAGAACCGTCGTCGAGCCCGTCAGCGTCGCTGTCAGGTTCGTCAGGCTGAAATTGTTCGTGTACCGGAACGTCGCATTTCGAACGAGCCGCAGGTCCGGGCCAACCGTCGCCCATTGGTTAGTAACGCGGCGCAGGCTGTCGTACTCGTTCTTCAGCACGCGACCATCCGGCTTGATTTCACGCGAGAGCAGGTGCGTGGAGTAAACATTGGTTGTGCTGTTTGTCGTCCATGTTTTGAAGACGTATTCAAACTGAAGTTCCGACGCATCCGGCCGGGTCACCCCGCGCAGATCGCCAAACCGGTCGTAGTCGTAGCGGACTCGCCGGCCGTCCCGGCTGTAAACCTCCTGAATGCGGCCGTAAACGTCATAGTAAAAGAGGAGCACATTGCCGCTGCTGCTGGTGATGCGGCGGACCTGTCCCCAGTCGGCCTGATGTAGATTGGTGCCGTATTCGAATTTGAAAAAGTTGCCCTGGTTGTCGTACCAGAACGTGAGATATGGGCGCAACCGGTCGATGGACGCGCTCAGCGCGAATGATTTTTCTTCAAACACGCGGATGGAACCGTCCGCATTGGTCAGATAATAGTTGCTCGAAACTTTTGCCAAACGCGCGTTGAAACGATTGGCGACCGAACCGATTCCGTTGGCAGTGAAGTTGTTGAGATTCGGATTGCGGTCCTTCGTAGGAGCCCAGAGGTCATTCGTGCCTTGCTTTGTAAAAGCCAGGACGGAACCGTCCGCCTCGCTCGCGTAGATCAGGTTGCTGCTCGCCAGAGTCAGGAACGGCATGTAGTTGAGCTTCCATCCATAGCCAAGTTGGTTGGCCGTGAGATTCTGGCTGCCATAGTTTCGGCGGAGAACGAGGGGCATAGGGCCTGGCAGAATCAGATCGGCTTCATCGACATAGAATTCGCCAGTGAGCGTGTTCACCGGGTCGGCAACCTTTCCCTCTGTGCCATTTCCATTTCGGACGTCTGCATCCCCCTGTGGTCCTAAATCATATGAATCGCCGAAGAAACCCCAGTAGGTTCCGCCTCCTGAATCATTCAGGATCTGGCCATTAAGTGTTCCTTCCAGGCTTTGGTCAGGGTTTACGAAAAGCCATCCATTATTGAGCGCCGTCTGATCGGATGGAACTTCATGCAGCGCGGTTTCTTGCGGGGCCACCTGTCGCTCCGCGCCTGCGCCGGGATCTTCGAATACGGTTCGAAAGTTGTCGTTGGCATCCGAACGAAGTTCCCACTCGTCGATCTGCCCCGTCTGAATCGTGTTATCCGGGAGTTTGTCGCCAAATCCACCGCGCTGATTTGCACCGATCGCGGCAAGGTGCCCACTCGGGCCGAGAATGAGCACAGCCATATCGGTGAAGAACCCGCCACTTGCGCTCACGGGTCCCGGCGTAATCCAACCTACGGTGTATTGCCCGCCGGCACCGCTAAAATATCGCAGGACGGAGTCCCACAATGGTGGATTGAAGTTTTTGAGTTTGGTGCCGCTGAACGTTCTTTCCCCCTGCTGAACGTAGTTGTGGTAATTGAGTTCGATTACTCCGCCGTTGGTGCCGGTCAATTGCGCTCTTTGGAGAAGCTTTACTGTTGAGACGGAGTTGCTCTTGCCAAAAAAGATGTTGAGAATCGCATGTTCCTGAGACGACCCATCAACAGCGTGCAACGCGCTAAAGTTCTGAAATGCAATTGTCTCATCCCAACCAGAATCTGGCCGTGCGGTGCCGTTGCCGATATCAACCGTTTCCTGAAAGAACATATCTACGTTCGGCCAGACAGGATCAACAACGCCGGAGATAATGTTGCCGTTGCTGTCACGGCGC
>Ga0105340_1000830_pt1 | contig 14358 bp, 18 predicted proteins | sample EasRivMeERMLT700_FD_89676 | JGI IMG/M metagenome (GOLD analysis project Ga0105340, IMG submission 89676) | Soil microbial communities from meander-bound floodplain in the East River, Colorado, USA - East River MetaG ERMLT700 | ecosystem: Environmental > Terrestrial > Soil > Floodplain | place...
AACCTCGGCAAGCGTACCGTTGCTGGCAACCGTGGTATCCGCATTGCGAATTACTGGCAACGCCTCTTGAAGCGAATCGGCAAGGATCATGGGTCGTTCCCATTGCTGCCGTACTCGACATTGCGGGACACGGGTTCCTCGGCCATTCGTGAGATTGCGGGGGGCGAGATTGCCGAAATGTATCTCTCGCACGGCAACCCGATCCCCGATGGCGCTCTCTTGGAGAACTACGCCAACAAACCTTGGATCAAGCTGCATGACGCCTTGACGCAATGGGGTACGAAGCTGGCGGGTTGCTTCAAGGTGGATGATGCCTTTCCCGCCGACTACAAGCCGTCAAACATCAGCGTCAGCAAGGGAACGATTGAAAAGATTCGTCGGCTGAAAGCGCAAGGGTACAAGCTGACGAAAATCGCCGAAATGGTGCCGTGTCCTTACCACATTGCACGAGTTTACGCCGTCGCCTAAGCTGGTGCCGTCCTGCATTGCCTGTGCGAACCCGCAGCGTGAATTTGCTTCGATAGGAATTCCGTGGCTTTTTCGTGGAAAGATGCCCTAATGGACCTATTCGGGCTTTTTCGGAAGAATTTCTTTTTTTGCTTGAATAGTAACAATTGCAAGGGTAAACTCAACCCCGTTGTCACATCAAATCAATCTGAAAGGAATTCGCCATGTTTTCAATCCCACGATTTCGAGGCCCGTCCCGAAAACCCACCCGAAGGCACATGGACGTTCGGCTAGGAATTGAAGAGTTGGAGCAGCGAGTCAATCCAGGCGGCAGCGGCGGTATCAGTGTGGCCTTGGACAACTATGAACCAAAAACCAATGACCTTTTGACGGCAACAGTGACGACATCCTACCAAGGACCAATCGTGTTCCGATACGATTGGAAAGTAAATGGCGAAATAGTGCAGACAAACCAGACGGCCAACTACACAGACACTTTTGATTTGTCCCAGCCAGGCAACGGCGACAAGAATGACAACGTTGAAATCTTCGTGACACTCTTGGACAGTCAACAGACGGCTGAGGACGAAGCCAACGTCATTAACAGCGCCCCAGTGATTACGCCCTTCGCCGACATGATTTTTATTGAAGGAGATGAGGTATACATTGCACTCGCCGCAATTGATGCCGATTTTGACAACCTTAGTTTCAGCGCAATGGACTTGCCAGATGGACTGTCTCTTACAGACAATTACAATGGGACAGCCGTGATATCTGGCGTTTTAGGGCACCATGATGGCGAGGAACCAACAAAGCAATTCCCCGTGAGAATCATCGTTACGGACGGAACTGATAACGATGAAGCTAATCCATTCTGCCAAGCCACTAATTTCGCCATTTCAACCCTTGCAATCGACGCTGTACCAGCGGGTAATAGCTGGGCTGCGCCAGTCATACTGCCCGCAAACCACTCGCAAATGAACTTCACGTTCACTGCGACTGGCGTAGGGGCAAGGGGCGGCACGGAATGGTACTGGACCGTCTTTGAGCATGACTTTCTATTCAATGATCTAATGTGGTCCGAAGAGACGGCAACTACGCCACCAGGGGCTGGCAACAACGGTGCGTGGAGCATGCAGGTCACATTCTATTTGTTCCTGACGCAACCGAATAATTATGTCGCAGGCCCCTACGAAAACAGCGGTGAGACGAATCCAGATATCATCAAAGTGAAGGGGGAGGGGTTTTACGGTGGCGACTGGCGAACGTCATCGAATGGTATCTTCGTTGCGATGGCTACGCCTCCATGAAGTCGAGCAATGGAGAATTAAACTATGTATAGGCGAATTGTTGTTTTTGCCGTGCTGTTGAGTTTGTCTATTGCGGTCGTAGCCGTCTTTCTTGTTTCTCGACTTAGCGGTGTCCAAATCGGCATGGCTGAGGAAGAAGTCGAGAGCGTACTTGGCGGCAAAGGGTTGACTCTACAGTTTCAGAACGATGAAGAAATGAAGTACTTCGCACGACTTTTGTCAATGCCATCCGAAAAGGGCGCTGTGATGAAACGTTGGGACAGGAACGATCTCAGCACGCACATTTTGTTCGATGCGGATTCACGTGTAGTTGGCGTTTATTCGTCGCAAGGTATTCAGCGTTACACCAACGTAGTACTTTCTGCTTTTGGACTAAGAAACTGATGAATACCCGTCCCATCCCCTCAAGAGCCGTGCGAGCCGCACGGCTCTTTCTCATTTTTCGTCATCCGAATTCACTTCTTGTAGTAGCCGCTTTAACTGGCGAATCTGAAAAGGCTGAATATGCGTCAGCCTTACCTCGTCGCCATCGTCGTCAAAGGTAAGCGTGTAATGCCGCTCGCCTGATTCGTATCGATACTCTTCAAGCGTGATGCGACCTCGGTCGGTCCAACAGAATTCGTAGCTGACTGTTCCGTCAACGTTCATCGTTTCCATCTTAAGCCCTCCCCGTTTCGTTCGTAGTCCGAGGTCATCTCCCAAAGCTGGCAAATCTCTGACGGCCTTAATTCGACTTCAAGAAACTCGTTATCGCTGCCTGGGTAGACTGCCGAAAGCCGCTCAAATGGAATTTGAATGAACAGGCGCAGCTTGCCGCCAGGTTCGTACGACGAATACGGCGTAATCATGTCATTCGTCGTTACGGCTTTGATGACAAAAGTTCCGTCTTTCATCGCCCCCTCCTTGGAATCGATGGCACGAGGGTCTTAAGAACACCTTAAGACGCCCCGTGCCTACAACCATCAGTCAGCTTGATAGCTTGGTGACAGCCTAATCATGCTGCCGTCCGCCGATTCCTCGATCATCCCTTTCGCCTTCATTTCATCCAAGACTTGGTTGAAGATGATTTCCTTGCCGATGGCAACATCCATTTCCTTTTTGGTACAGGGAACAAAAAAGATTTCGCCCGCCGCCTGACTGATGATCCTTCCGTACATTTGCTTTGGCTTGGTACGGCGGGTATCTCTGGCAGAGCCGTACATGATCGGGTAGGCGTAGCTCACGTACCCGCTTTTGGCTTCCATAACGTCTACCAATCGCCCGTCTAGTTCGGGATAGCCTCGGGTCGTGTTCGTCGTAATCGTCTTAATCGTCTTCATAGCCCCCTCCTTGGAATCGATGGCACGAGGCACCTAAGAACGCCTCAAGTAGCTTCGTGCCAAGCCTGTTCAAGTTCCTGTTGTTCAAGATCATGCAATTCCTCGTAGCATTCTCGGCACGTCGCACCTCGAATGAAAAAACCCGTGGTGACGATTCCGCCTTCAGAGTGAATCAAATCCTGAATGGCGTAGATTGGGCGCATTTCGCCACAATCAAAACATTCCGCAAATTGGTTGCTTTCGACTACCTTAATTCCCTGTTCCATCTTTCATCCCCTTATGCCGCAAGCCGCTCCATCAGCCGCTTGGTAGCCTCTGGCCCGAATGTCTCTGCTACTTTGGCAAGATGCTCTTTCAGGTTCTTAGAAAGCCAATCCAGGTAGTCTTCTACGTTGTCCTCTGGCTTAGGAATCGGCAGAATCGTCGCATGATTCTGGACGATGGTAGCCGCATGGCGCAGGTTCTTTTCATGCCGCAAAGTCTTGGCAACTTCCTGACCGCCCTCGGCTATCTGACGTGCCTCGTCAACCGTGAAGTTCTGCGCCGCCAAATGGAACGGCGTGCCCATCAGCAAAGCCTTTCGTGCGGCCTGTCGGTAACGGTTCCACGTCGTCAGACCCATTCCGTTGGATCGGCAGATAGCCTTCATATGCTCTTCAATCTCACCAAGCGACTTTCCGAAATGCGGATCGGTCTGCCATGTCTCTTGCCAATTCGGTATGGCCTCGTCGATGGTTGCTCTGTAGGCCGCAAGGAACTTTTGCTGGCCTTGCTTCACTGTCCACACGGCGCTTTTCCATGCCGCTTGTACGGCAGCGCTGAACCTGATCTTTTCTTGTACGATTGCTGGAATATTGAAATGCCAATTCATGTTACTCCCCCTTGTAGGTATCCAAGGCTCTTTGCCGTGTCGCCTCTCTCGAATAGCAACCGCATGAAATCGTATTCTTGCGAAACTGTTCCGAGACGACCTCGGCGATGCCTTTGCAGCCCGAACCGTGGTAGTGACAGTAGCATTGCCAGACTACCAAACCCCTGCGGCGTTTTCCTGAATCCTTGATGACTTCAAGGAAACCAAACCGCCTACCAGTCAGGTCATTGATTTGGTAATTCATTTTGCACACAGTAGGTCTTTGATAGAGTTATTGCAATATGGATTCTGGCAATTTAATTTTCATAGGCTTGTGAAAGGCGCATCGCAGTTCCGCAAGCGGCACATTGAAGTATTCAGCCCAAGGCGCAAGCGCCGCCGTCATGCGCCGTTCCCTGCAAATCACTTTTTGCCGATGCTCTTTAAGCGACACCGAAAACGGATGGCCTATAACACCATGCTTGTTTAACGTGCTCTCTTTGGAGAAATACACACGCTTCCTTTTGAACTTCCCTAGCTTTAATAGGTACTCAATCAGGCCAATTTCAGAATCTATCGGGGAAACCCGCAAAGTGATTTCACTCGGCGTAGCCGCCTCAAAACACTTGCGCAGGTTTTCCTTAGAGAGTGACGATTTGACAAGGCAATGATAGTGTAGGCGATTCTCCAAAGTGATTTCCCGAATCCAGACCAGATTAAGCCTACTCTGTGTAAGACGCTTGCTCATTACCCGCCAATAGACTTGATGCTCTTCAAGGGACATGGACGGCAAAATAAGGATTACGTGCCAATCATAAGGACGGTTGGACATTAGTAGGCTCTTATACCACTTGGCTTGATAGGCGTATCCTAAGATCGTTTTCCACCCGCCTTGACGTTGCTTGCCAAGGGATGGCTCTGGATTGTATAATTGCATTAGTGTGCTTCCTTTGTGTACCCCGATGCTGTTAGGACGGCATCGGGGTTTCTATTGGGCAGTATAAGATAGTAGAAAGGTTATAAGTAGTGAAGATAATATGATCGGTTTTCAAGCAGTCACGTCCTCAGAAATCACGTTTTCTACCAGTTTACTAATTTCGTAATCCAAAAACTATTTTCGGCTGCGAGTATTTGTACACTGAACTGGCTTTGGCCCTGTTCTTTGCCTTGCCAGATTCGGTTTACAATCGATGTTTTCGTAGTTAGATGTTTGGTGACGGTCCAACGGCGTCAAAAACTACAGTTGTCATTTGAAAACTCGGTCGTTAGGATTGGGCGTGTCATGGATGGCAAGACGGCCAAGGATGGCCTTTCTTGGAATCAACTTCACGAACTCTGAATTCGTAGTAGAATGCTGGGGCGATACTACAAACCGCTTTGGAGTGATTGACAATGACTAAGTTTGAAGGAACCCTCGCCGACATTCTCCCGCCACAAGACACCTACTACATCTTGCGGCACCCACATCATTCCGAACCCGCTCGAATGGGCGGGGACGTAAAGAACACTGGCCTACTGGTATTCACTCTGCTAGAGAAGGCGGAAATCTACTGTCTTCAAATCGCACAACACTCCGAAAAAGGATGGCAGCCTTCATCACGCTTGCCGTCAAGATGGGAGCGGTTTGCACGTCTGACGGAGGCACAATCAAACTAGCCAAGATTCCAAGTGATTTCGGGATGGAGGAGTAATGACATGGAAAAGTACCGAAAACAGAAATGCGATGAATGCGGCTTTCGGATTCACATTAGCAATCCGCAAGGCCATATCGATGCCGAGGGCAAATGCACCCTGACAATCACGGGACAAGAAAAGGTAGAAGCTATCCGAGGCGAGGACCGCTACTGTCTGCCGCTTCGATGCGAATGCGGCAGCCTGATCGGATATTTCTGCGATGACTGCCTCCACGATTTGAAAGGATGGCTTTGCGATGCTTGCTCTGAATGACTTTGTAATCGAGGAAATAATGCCGTGGGGCTTAGTGTCTGACCGTGTCCTATCGGAAACGGCGGGCACATTTGCCGAATGGTTCAAGGGCCGTGCAATGTGCATACAGGGTCCGATGCGCTACCGACTGCGCCGTAATCATGGCCTAAGTCAGTATGCGCCTAAAAAGGCATGGTGTTGTTGGGAGAATGCGCAGTCTCTGGCACAATGGAACGCCCCTCGTGTTGAATGCTGGGACGGCATAGTAATCGCTAAGCGCAATCCCAGAGGCTGCGGTCACGGATGGAACAGAATCGCTGGCGAATGGGTTGATCGTACATGGAGCGATGGCGTAGAGTATCACGGCCTGCATGTCCCGCATGCGCACCTAAATCGGATCATGGCCGTAAAGGGAGTTGCCTCGCCATTAGTCTGGTATCTGTGGGCGATGGAAACGGGGTTGATTGACGGGCCAGACATACCGTTCTCAAGGGAACGGTATGCACACATAGGATACGCTGCATGATACCTTTCAAAAATAGTAAACCTTTAAGATACAGAGGACACAGATTGAAAGCCCTACTGCCTGAACTGTGTCCTCGTGTGCCCAATCAAGCAAAGGCTTTCTGCGCCGTAAACGAATCCCAATCATACTTAGCAAAGAATGAACTAGAATGCGCCTTTAAGCTGTCTTGGCTTATGCTGACCCAGCCAGCTTCCCTTAGTTGGGCTTCCCACCATGCACAAGGCTTGATGCAAGTGTGCGTTGCATCCTCATTAGCCCCTCGTCCCTGTCGAGCAAATAACTCGGCTGTATCACAAACGAAAAACAGGATGCCCCCAGGCTTAGCTATTCGCCATAGCTCTTTCAGGATAAACGACACTAACTCTGGCTTGAAATGCTCGAATACCTGTTGGCTATGAACAAGGTCAAACGTGGCGTCTTTCCAGTAATGGGCGTTGATAGCATCGCATATGAACAGGGGGATTTCGGGCCTCGTGGCCCTTCCCAGGTTTACCGTGTATTCGTTTGGATCAAGGCCGCACACGTCGGCTCCCGCCTCGGCCAATCCCTTGGCAATCGCTCCCGCCGCACAACCAACGTCAAGGATACGCTTCCCTTTCATGTCCAGGGCCTCGACAATCCAACGCCCATACGCTTTCTGCCAATCGCCGAACGTGTTGTAGTTCAACCCGCAGGCCAAATGCTCTCGATAATACAACTCGTCAAACGCCGTTGACGTTAGCGGGGCGGTTTCTGGCATAGGGTTTAGGCCGAGGGTTTTCATTGCTTGACTGCAAATGACCGAGGCAAGGCTTCCCTGATACTCAACTGACTTGTAATGCCGTTCAAAGAATGCCAAGGCTTTGGCCTTATCGCCTTTGATGAATTCACGATGGTTCGACGGAACGAAATGCAATGCGTTATCGGCTCGGTCAACGTAATGAATCGGATGATGCTGTATCCAGACACAAAACGTCGGAACGTCCGTTGCCAATGCAACCTTTTGGGGGCCTGAATCAATCCCAATAAACAGCCTGGCCTTTGAAATAAGCGCCGCCATTGTTTCGGCATCCCCCGTCCCCGTGTTCATCCAAAGAGGGTTGTCTGTCGCAGGACAGAAAACAAAGTTGTTATCGACCAGGGGGGTTCTCTTGTCCCAATCGAGGATGACGACAGGTATCTTATAGCCAGCAAAGAATCTGCAAATCTCGGCTGCTTCATCGTGCGTCAAGTCTTTCTTGCTTTGACTTGTATTGCCTTGGTAATGCAATACGACAAAGCCATTTTCCAAGGGCAGCGAATGCAAGTAGGCGTCAACTCGTTTGCGGGCATCGTCTTGTATGGCTATCCGATAGGACAGCAATTCCCAATCTGGCTTGATGCTGAATACGTCTTTAAGACACTTACATGCCTTTGTTGAAGGACAATCAGGCTGAACAGTGCCTTCCCGCCAATCCAGTTTGAACACCTTATCGAAGGTCTTAGGATCGGGCTTTTTGTCTTTGTCTGTCCAGACTTGTTTGCAATACCCCTGCGCAACGCTGTGCTTTCCTATCGTTGTTTCGAGGTGCATTTCCCAATCGGGCTGGTGCTTTTGCAAATGTTGCAGAACGGCTGTAAACTGCGTCGCATCACCGATTCCATGCTTAAACTGAAACAATACCTTAGACATGCTATTATATAGTTATGGCAAAAACAAAGAAATCACCGCTTGACGTAGAACTTGCCAAAGCGAAAAAGACTGGTAAGTACATGGTCGCAATCTGGACAATTGAAGACGGCAAAATCAATCTTTTCCGACAGACGGAAACCTATCCGATCAAAGATATTCAAGCTGCGTTGGAGATGCTTAAGAAGAACCTGGAGCCGATCTCGATCAAAGCAGCCCGCCCTGGTAGTAAGAATCCATCGCCTCGATAACTTGATCGGGGCCTATCATGGCCATGCACTTTGGGTACGGATCGGGGGCCACGTTGAATACGGGTAGTTCGCAAGCGTTCTTGCTGCCCGTTACCTTGCTCTTCCAACAACCACCAGCTTTGCAACAGAGCAACCGCCCCTGCATCGTGAGATATGCTTCCGTGTTGTACCGTTCCCAGGAAGCGGGTTCCATGCCTGACGCTATGCAGACGAATGGCCTTTGATATGCTGCGAAGATATGGTGAAGGAAGGACACGCCTCCTATGCCGCCGCTTGCGTGATAGGCCAGCCGAATTAGCTGGCGTGCATCCGTCTTTCCAATGAAGTTAATAGCGCCGTCAAGGGGCTGGTGATTGTGTTCTTTGCTGCCTACCTGTACGAATTGAATGCGGCCTCGGTAGTGATTGACGACGGCTTGATAATAGGGCCAAATCTTCACAGTGTAATCAGATTTCCCGCCTGAACAGACAAGCCAGAATTTGCCCTTGTATCCCGTCTCTTGTGCTACTTGATTTTGCCAAGTTTTTTCTTTATCCGAAAGGTAGATGTACGGTCGGTTGACAGCGCACGCAAGCCTAATGTCTAACTTGTCGGCAAGGAAGTCAACATACCCTTGAATAAAGTGTACGGGCCTCTGGTTGCTCTTATGGATCAAGGGGTATTGCATTTTAAGAACGTCGCCTGTTGTCAGTTTAATTACGTGCGGGTTGTTTTCATAGATGGCGTTGCAGGACGTTTCAACGGCGGTTACGTACTGGCCTGGGTATTGCTTATGAAGGCATTCCAGCGCAGCCGACATTACAAGAATGTCGCCAGGGCAGAGACGGTTAACTAGGATTAGCTTTCTTGCATCCGCATGGGTTTCGCTGGATGGGTCGGGGCTGAAAGGACTCCGCCGAGGGCTGCACCTCCTTAGCCAATCCTGCCTGGCGTTGCCAAAGTTGACGGAACGTCTCGGCCTTGTCCTCTGGAATACCGATCCCGTTCCATATCTCAACCATGCGGGGCGTTACATCACGTTTCAACAGCTTGGATAGTTCCTCTTGTGTTATCATTGTTTCCTTATGCCGTAATAGTCCAGCCCCATTCGAGGTTTCCTAAACTATCGCAACAACACGTAGTACTGGGCGGGTCGCCTTGGCCAACACCATATTCAAGATGGAACGGCGAGCATGAATGCAAGAACCCGCCCTGGCCCTCATGCGTCGTACCACAACCTGAAAAAGTCGAATGGAAACCGCCCTCGGCATCGCAGGACAAAGACACTGAAATAGTAGTCGTGCTTTCATCAGGTACGCAGCCTGGTTCGGGTACGTAGGTTGGCACGGTAGCCTCGCCGTACCACTGCGAGCCGTCCCACACTATCGGGAATGTCAGATTCCATTGCCCTGGGCAGTTAGCTTCAGCATTGAAATTCATCGTCACATTAAGCGTCGATGGTATGGGTTCATCGCAGCATGTCGTATCAATTGAACTTGAATCGCTGGACGTGGAACTATTGGAGTCACTGGACGAGGAGCTACTGTCGCACGGTTCATCTGAAACGAATACACCGAGGAACGCTGGCAGATAGAGGTACTTGCATTCGCCGTTACAGTCCATGAATGGGATACAATGATAGTCTTCGGTTCCCGATGAATTTGACGTTCCGCTACTTGTATCACTACTTGCCGTTGACGAGGTTTCGCTGCTCGTTGCACTTGACGTTGTGCTGCTGGTTGTGCTGGAAGTTTCACTACTTGTATCGCTTGACGCCTCGCTGCTTTCATCGCTGGACGTTCCGCTACTTGAATCGCTCGAAGATACTTCACTGCTTTCGCCGCTTGAAGAATCGCTGCTTTCGTCGCTGGACGTTGAAGAGGCTTCACTGCTTGAATCGCTTGAAGATCTGCTTTCGTCGCTGGATGTTGATGACGATTCACTGCTTGAAGATGATTCACTTGACGAGGAACTGCTGGCCTCGCTTGACGACGAGCTACTATCGCTTGAAACAATTAACGGGTTGCAAGACGTGCAACACTGATCGAAAAGGAAATCGTCTGCTATCCCAGGCCGAATGCGAACAAGGGAACCAACCTCGATACAATTGCCGTTCAATTCATAGCCAGGGTTCAAGCTTGGCGAGCCTTGTCTGCCGCCTTCAAGCAGTTGCCAAGTACCGTTTCCTATTGGCTGGATCTCGTGCCAGCCATAAGGGTCGCCCTGGCAACAGTCGCTCGCTTCTGATGATGACGACAACGATGATGAAGAGGAGGAAGCCTCCCCCTTGCTTAGAATAACTGCCCAAAACTCCATAGGGGCAAGCCGTAATTGCCCTTGAATCAGTTCAAGAGGAGGCTCGGCTGAAAGCGCAGAAAGCCGCTGCACCTGCTCAATCAGGTAGTTGAAATCCTTGGCGGAAATCGGCTTACCAGCGTGTACATTCGGAATCCGACGCATATCTCCTTAAATTGAGTTAGCCCGTGATGGTAAACAGCGTGTTCAAATCGGTACTTTGATAAATCGTTACACCCGAAACCGTAGGAGGCGTGCCTGCTGTAATCGTGAATGTGCCGTCATTGGTAATCAAATCCCAGAACGGCAAGTTAAGGGCTATTCCGTTCGTTGTTCCGCCCGTCGCCCCATAGGTTCGGTAAATGAAATTATGGCCGATGGGAACGCCATTCAATTGGGGATTGCCGCCATGCCCTGGATAGTATTTCGTCGTCGTATGTCCTGGGTCAGTCGTGTCGTAAACGCCGTTGTTCCGATAGCTGAATTTGAAAGTAATCGTCCAGTAATAAAGACCGCCCTGCACAAGGCTACCAGCAGCCTCCGAGCCCCCCAATGAAGGCAGTTCCATTTTGACATCGCACGACGAAAACAACACAGTACCAGGGGGCGCATTGATGCCCGCAACCGTATCAAAGGGCAAGCTGTTAACCGTGCCAATGCAGTTCATGATTGCCGACAGGTTCGGCGGAATGAACGGATTTGCTGAAAGGGCTGGGATTTGATGCCAAGTGTAATTTAACTCTTGTGTGCTTGTAATCTTGCCTGGCTGCACGGCTACGACGTTCTGCGGGTTCGTGCAAAACTTCATTTGTCCATTGACGGTAAGATACTGGCTATCAAATCCAAAGCCTCTGGTAACGTACCGTTCCAGTTCCTGGCCGATTTCGCCTGATAGCTCGTCATCAGGAAGTACAGCAAAGTCAATAGGTTTATAGTCAACCGTTACCCGTGCGGTCGGATAGATGATTTCATAAGTGCTTGTTCCTTGTGCGCAAGGCCCCCAGCCTTCAACCATCGCCGATTGAGCATAGAAAACAGGCCAATCAAAAAGAGCATCAGGTAGGACACGATGAATCAAGTATTCGTCTAAACCGACTTGCTCGATGTAACTATAGCCAAGAACGTCCGAAAGGAAATTCTGCAAGTTATTGGCATCAGGCGTAAAGTAGCCGCCCCCAGAGGAATCAGAGGTAGCCGAGGCTGCTGCGCTGTCCCAGCCTACTAAATACTCGATGGGTACGCCGCTGTTTCCAGGGTTGAAGGTTGAAAATTGGCCCCTAAACCCCTTTGCCATTTTGTACTGCATTGGGGGAAGCTGATCGTTTTGAATGCTACTGCTTGCAAGAATCCAATTAACTAAAGACATGCAGTATCTATGCTTAGTTGCCGAATGTTCCTGGGTTTGTTCCGCTGCTTCGAAGGGTCGTAAGAATGTTGTCCAGTGTGGTGTTTGTCCGTTCGGCCTGGTTAAGCTGCTGCTGCTGTAGGCGCACCTGGGGGTCGTTCGGATCGGCGGTTTGCGCCCTTCGCCATGCCTCGGCAATGCCAGAAAGTTGGCTTTGCTGCCTTACATCCCCCTGGAATTGGTTCGGCCTGGTGTTTGGCTGCTGTCCGCTTTGCTGGTTGTTGTTCGGGACTGGCATGGCTGGGGCCTCCCCAGCTTCACCGATTCGACCCATGCGTTCAATTCGCCCTGGAATCGGCAGTCGATTGTAGAAATCAATCAGACGGTTTACGGCATCGATTAAGCCATTCACTACCCGCCTAAAGCCGACGTTGACCTCATGCATCATGTCTGCAAATGCTTGAAAGATCGGACGGATTACCGCCGATAGGAAGGCTGCTATTTCAGCAAACGCTGTCGCCAGGAACCTGATGACGGGAACAAGGATAGTCAACAGGAATGCAAATGCTCGTAAGGGGTTTAATACCACGTTCAGGACAACGCCTATCAAAGTCTCCAAGACGCCTGTTCCCTCGCCAAACAAACTGAACAGAGGCTCGCACGCATTTATGATGGAACCGAACACGTCAATCAAGGCTTCAAAGATCGGCGTTAGGGCGGACATTAAGCCACTGATAACGGGAACAATGGCCGCTACTACTTGCTGAATGACCCCGTAAATCGTCCGCATGATTGGTACGACTACGTTACCAATGCCAGTTACAAGCCGTCCCAGGATCGGAAGGAGCCTGCCAATCAGCCCGTAGTACGCTTGATAGATTTGCGTGAACAGGGGAATTATCGTTTGAATGATGCTGCCGACGATTGGCAGGACGGCTGAATAAACACGGGTAACGACCCCGAATACCGCCTGGGCTACGGACATAACCCCATTCAAGACGCTTTGTGCAACAGGGGCGATTTGCTGCATGACTTGCGTTAGACTTGCAAAGATGCCCGATGCAATGGGCTGAATGATCCCCGCAATTCGTCCTATGGTTGAGGCAAACAACGTTGCGAATTGCGTTACGAATGGGACGACTAAGCCGACAGCCGTTTGCAGGTAGGTCGTAAAGAAGCCCATCGCCTGTTGCAAGATCGGCAAGATAGCCGCAAAGACACTTCGGAACGCCGTTACCAGCCCTTCAAACAAGGGACGTAGGCCAGCAAACAAGCCAGTGAACCCGCCCGTACTTGCTGCAATGATGGCGACCAGGCCAGCTATGGCAACGCCGATAGCAATGACCCAACCTACGGGGCCTGAAACGCCGAGGGCAGTCAGGACGGCAACAAAGGCGCTTATGATGCCGTAGCCAGACGAGAGGATTGAAAACAGTGTCCCGAACGCCGCCAGTGCGCCCGTAACTACCAGCCCGATCCGAACCCATTGCAGAATGTTCGCACGGGTCGCATCACTTAACCCCCGTAAGAATTGCTCAAGGCGAATGACGTAATAAGTAACTTCTCGCAAGAGGGGTACAAAGATACGGCCAATCTGTATCGAGACGCCTTGAACGGCTGTTGTGAAGTTCAGCCAGCCATGCGGATCGGCCATACGGACGGCTGCGCCGATCCCCGCCGTTAAGAAGGCAAACCCTCGTGCGCCAATGCTTGTTACTTCGCTGATGGAACTGGAAACGGCTGCGCCGACTTCCCGTAGCTTTTCTCCGAACCTAGCAAGCGTTTCGCCGTTCAGTTTGGAAAGGAAGTTGACAGCCCCGCTAGCAGCCAACCCGAACCCCGCAACGGCTGCTGATCCGATTTGCTTAAACCCGCCGACGATGGACGCAAAGGGTATGCTCTTGACTTTCTTAACCAATCCGCCGACAGCAGCCCCAGCTAGGTTTACCCCCTTGTCCATGAGGGTCGGGGCCTCGCCCTTTTCTTGGCGAGCCCGCCTACGTCCCATGTAGTCTGTAGTTTGCTTGTAGCCCTCGGCCATCGCCATGCCTGGCAGCGTGCCAAGAATTGCACCTCCTGGGATGGGATTCCCCGTCGCCATCATCGCCATGTCAACGGCCATGCCCGAATACTTGATGGGCTTGGCAAGTTTGCCGTATCGCTTCTCTAAGAACTCGTCAAACTTTGTGTTGACGTAGCTGATTCCCGCTTTCAGTTGCCTTAAGACGGGTATATCTGTTGCCCTGTCGAGAGCGCCTACTACAGCAGCTTTGACTTTGCCAAGGCTTTCGATTACCGATCCTGCCCCAGCCTTCCATTTCTGAAAGACTGGCGTTTCGCCCATTGCCCCTGTCAGCTTCGCAGTATCTTGCAACTTGTCATTGAACGTTTCTTGTCCACGGGTACTATCAATCAGATTTGATTTAAGTACGCCTAAATCTCTTTTGGCCTTGTCAAGCCCT
>Ga0105340_1000831_pt1 | contig 14355 bp, 12 predicted proteins | sample EasRivMeERMLT700_FD_89676 | JGI IMG/M metagenome (GOLD analysis project Ga0105340, IMG submission 89676) | Soil microbial communities from meander-bound floodplain in the East River, Colorado, USA - East River MetaG ERMLT700 | ecosystem: Environmental > Terrestrial > Soil > Floodplain | place...
GGCCGCTTCGGTCAGATCGTGGGCCGCATCCTTGCGACCCGCGGCATACCGTTTACCGCGCTCGACAGCGATTCGGAGCAGCTCGATTTCTTCGCTCAATTCGGAGAGAAAGTGTATTTCGGCGACGCGTCCCGCCTCGACCTGCTGCGCGCGGCCGGTGCCGACAAGGCCCGGGTCCTGGTGATCGCGATCGACGACATCGAGGCCTCGATGAAATGCGCGGGAATCGCGAAGCAATACTTTCCGCACCTCAAGATCTTCGCGCGCGCCCACAACCGCCTGCATGCGTACCGCCTGCTCGACCTCGGAATCAATCGCGTGTGGCGGGAGACCTTTCATTCGAGCACCGAGATGGCGGGGCGCGTGATGACCGAGCTGGGGCTGCCGGAATCCACGGCGGAGGAGACGGTGCGCATATTCACTCTGCACGACGAGCGTCTGCTGCGGCGGGCGGCGGCGCATCACGCCGACATGCCGAAGCTGATCGAGATCGCCCGGGCGGGCCGCGCCGAGCTGCGCTCTCTGTTCGAGCAGGACCGGCGATAGCTCGTTGACGACTGACGACTGATGACTGACGTAGAATGCGGCGTGTATCTATCACCCCGGAGAGAAAGCAGCCATGGACCAGCCCGACAGACCCGCACCGACCAATATCGCCATACATGACCTGCTCAAGCGCCGCTGGAGCCCGCGCGCGTTCGACCCCAACCGGCCCGTCACGCGCGAGCAGCTGAAGGTGCTGCTCGAGGCGGGGCGCTGGGCGCCCTCCTGCAACGGCGATGAGCCGTGGCGCTACCTGATCTGGGACAAGGGCCGCGATCCGCAGGGCTGGCAGAAGGCCTACGACTGCCTGAACGAGAACAACAAGAAGTGGGTCAAGAACGTGCCGCTCCTCATGCTGTCCTGCGCGGGCAGCGCGTTCGAGGCGACCGGCAAGCCCAACCGCTGGACGCAGCACGACACCGGCGCCGCCAGCGTCTCGATGGCGCTGCAGGCGGGCGCGATGGGGCTCGTCATACACCAGATGGGCGGCTGGGACGCCGACAAGGCGCGCGCCGCGTTCGCGATTCCGCCGGAATACACCCCGATGGCGATGATCGCGGTCGGCTACCAGGCGAGCCCGGACATTCTGGACGAGGAAACCAAGGCCAAGGAGATGCGGCCCCGCGGGCGCAAGCCGGTGGTCGAGCGCTTCTACGAGGGCGGCTGGGGCAAGGGGATCGCCCTCTAAGGGCGGGGGCGGAAGCCCGTGGACATCGTCCACGCCACCTTCTGGCCGTTCTTCCTGGGCGGACTGGTGGGCCTCATGTCCATCAGCAATCCGCTGTCGAAGATTCCGCTGTTCGTCTCCCTTACCGAGGGCCTGTCGCAGCGCGAACGGGCGGCGACCGCGCGCAAGGCCTGCCTGTATGGCTTTGGCCTGCTCGTGTTCACGCTGTTCTTCGGTGTGCTCATCCTGGAGATGTTTGGCATCTCGTACGGCGCGCTGCGCATCGCGGGCGGGCTGACCGTCGCGCTGCTCGGCTACCGCATGCTGTTTGGCTATGGCTACGTCGGGCTGACGGCGAAGGGTGCCAAAGGGAACATCGCGGTGTTCCCGCTGGCGCTGCCGGCCATCAGCGGTCCGGGCGCGATCGCCGTGGTGATCGGTATCTCGACCGAGATCGCCGAGCTCAAGACGACGGCGCTGAAGGCAGTCGCCTACGGGGCGACCGTGACCAGCATGCTCCTCACCTGCATCGCAATCTGGCTCACGCTGCGGTCGGCGCGGTTCATCTCGAGGGTGATGGGGGCGGATGCCATGGAAGCGATCACCCGGATCATGGGCTTCCTCCTGGTGTGCATCGGGGTGCAGTTCGTCGCCTCGGGCGTGCGGTCCATCATCGCCGGCCAGTGACGCCGCTGACGACGTCTTCCCACCTCGGCGACGCGCGCGCTTCGAGCGGCCGGTCCCACGCCTGATAATTGGATGCGTCGACGATGTTCACGGGCAGGATGATTTCCGCCGGGACCCGCTCGCCGCGCAGGTGCCGGATCGCGGCCTCGGTTGCGATCGAGGCGATCTTCAGCGCGTCGAAATCAACCGTGGCGAGCAATGCACCGTGCTTGATCGCGGTGATGGCCTCGGGGATGGCATTGACGCCCACCAGCGGCACGCGCCGGCCCGCCGCTTTCAGCGCTTCGATCGCGCCCAGCGCCATGACGTCGTTCGCGCACAGGATGCCGTCGAGCTGGCGCAGCTCCGCGAGCAGCTCCGACATCGCACGCCGCGCGGTTTCCTGCTGGTAATCCGCCGCGCGCGAGGCGGCGACGCGCATTCCCGGCGCATCCTTCAGCGCGTCGCGGAATCCGCGCATCCGCTCCTGGCTGGTCACCGCAGCAGGCACACCCTCGAGGATCACGATGTCGCCCCTGCCGCCGAGGTGCAGGAAGAGGTAAGCCGCGATGTCCCGCGCCAGCCGGTAGTCGTCCGAGCCGACATAGGACACGAAGCGTCCCTCCTCGAGGCGGTTGAGGTAATTCACGGTGGGGATGCGGGCGGCGTCGAGCTTGCGCACCGAGTCACCCATGGCCGTCGCGTGCACCGGCACGAATACCGCGGCGTCGGGCCGCTCGGCGATGGCGCGCTCGACGAGCGCCTGCTGTTGCGCGAGGTCATCGGGCTTATCCGGAACGTAATGCGCGATGCACGCGCCCATTCGCGCGGCGACGCGGTCGGCGCCCAGCCGGGCGGCGGTGTATGCGGGGTTGGTGCGGTTCTTCGTGAAGACCGCTATGACGGGTGCGTCCAGCGGGTTTTCTTGCTCGCGACGGCAGTCGGTCTCAGCGCATGTTCGCTTCGGCCGTGGTGCCGAGCGGAACCGCGTCCTGAACGTGCTCGTTCAGGAAGTTGAACTCGAGCTTGGTGCCAACCGGGTCGTAGAGGAAGACCTGGTAGCCGGCATTCTCGATGTTCTGCTCCTCGAAATCGATGCCGAGCCGCTTCAGGCGCTTGCGGAAATCCACCGCGCCTGAGGCTTTAAACGCGATGTGGTCCACGCTGCCGCTGTGCTTGTCCTTGACGAACGAACCCTTCGGGAAGCGCGCGCCGACGTGAATGATGGGATCCTCGCCGTCATAGAGCCAGATGCCGCCGAACGTGAAGTTGGGGCGGTAGCCGGTCTTGAGACCCAGCACATCGCCGTAAAACTTCTCGATCGCAGGCAGGTCCTCTTTCGCGCAACGGATGTTGAGATGCAGGAAGCCCTCGAATTTCATGGTCGTCCTCCAGTGCGGCGGGTACGGGCCAAAATCCTACCACAAAGTCATTAGCCAAAGAGATCACGGACGCAGGCACAAACACGACGATTCGTGCTCTGTGCCCTCCGTGTCCTCTGTGGCTAGTTCTGCTGTCGCTGCGCGACGGGGATGGGCTGAAAGCCTTCCCAGCCGCCGCCGAGCGCCCGCACGACGTCGGCTACCGCTGCGCGCTGTGCGAGTAGCGCGTCGATGCGGTTCAACTCGGCCTGCAGCAGGTTGCGCTCCGCGTCGATGACCTCGAGCTGCGAAAGCAGGCCGTTCTGGTAGCGGATCCGGGCGAGCCGCAGGGCGTCGGTCAGGGCGGCGACGCGCATGCCCTCGGCTTCGTACGCCTCTCTCGCGCGCGACTGCGTCGACAGCGCGGTGCGCACTTCGCGGAACGCTTCCTGCAGCGTCTTCTGGTAGCCGGCAAGCGACTGCCGCTGGCGTGCCTCGACAGCCTCGACCTCGCCCAGCAGCCGGCCGCCCTGGAAGATCGGCTGCGCGAGTCCGAACGCCAGTTGCCAGATGGCCGCGGGACCGGTGAAGAGATCCGAGAGCGACGAGCTCTCGCTGCCGAGATAGCCGGTGAGACCGATGCGCGGGAAGAGCTGGGCGCGCGCTTCACCGATGCGGGCGTTGGCGGCGACGAGCCGCTGCTCGGCCTCGACCACGTCCGGGCGGCGCAGCAGCAGGTCGGAGGGCAGGCCCTCCGGGATGACGGCGACGGCGAGACCGCCGCGATCCGCGGCAACGTCGAACGCGTCCTCCATGATCGCGCGCGGGCTGCGGCCGAGGATTACGGCCAGCGCCAGCTCTTCGGCGGTGCGTCGCGCCTGGAGCGGCGGCAGCAGGGCGCGCGCCGCCGCGACCTCCGCCTCGAGCTGCTTCAGGGTGAAGTCGTTGATCAGTCCCGCCGCGTGGCGCGCGTTCTGCAGCGTGAGCCCGTTGCTGCGCAGCTCGAGCGAGCGGCGCGTCGCCTCGACCTGCGAGTCGAGGGCGACGAGCGCATAGTAGGAACGCGCGACCTCCGAAGCGAGCGTGATGCGCACGGTGTAGCGCGCGGCCTCCGTCGCGAGCAATCCCGCCTGCGCCGCCTCGCTTCCCCGGCGCAGCCGCCCCCACAGGTCCACCTCGTAGGCCACGTTGAGCTGGGCCCGGTAGTTCGTGCGCTCGATCGGAGTGCCCAGTGGCAAACGCATGGCGGTGCGCTCGGAAGAGCGGCTGCGGTCGGCTTGCGCGGCCGCATCCACCGAGGGCCAGAACTGGGCGTCCGCGATTCGCAGCAAGGCGCGCGCTTCGTCCACGCGCGCGGCGGCAAGCGCGAGATCGAGGTTATTGGCGAGCGCCTCCTCGACCAGCCGGTCGAGCACGGGATCGGCATAGAGTGTCCACCAGCGATCCCGCACGCCCTTCACCCCTTCCGCGGGGGCGCCTTGCCAGGCGGCGGGCAGCTCGACTTCCGGCCGCCGGTAGTCGGGACCGACTGCGCAGCCCGCGATCAGTACCGCCAGCGCCGTGGCGGCAAGATTCCTATGTAGCATCTTCGCCCCCCTTCTCGACCGGATGCCGATGCGGCGCGCGGGTCGCGCGCAACGTCGCCTCGCGATGATGCCGGGCTTCCTCCTCGATCTCGGCGGTGCTGCGCCGCTCGGAGAGCCTGCGGTCCACGATCAGCTTGAAGAACCAGGGGATGAAGAAAATCGCGAGGAAGGTCGCCGCCAGCATGCCGCCCATCACGCCGGTGCCGGCAGAATGGCGCGCGCCGGCGCCCGCGCCGCTGGAAAACGCGAGCGGCACAACGCCCAGGATGAAGGCGAGGGAGGTCATCAGGATGGGCCGGAACCTCAGCCGCGCGGCCTCCACCGCGGCTGCGGCAGTGGAGAGACCCTCGTGGTGCTTCATCACGGCGTACTCCACGATCAGGATGGCGTTCTTCGCGGCGAGGCCGAGTAGCGTCACCAGGCCGATCTGGAAGTAGACGTCATTGGTGAGACCGGCGATCTGCACCGCGGCGAGCGCGCCGAACGTGCCGAAGGGCAGCGCCAGCATCACCGCCAGCGGCAGCGACCAGCGGTCGTACTGGGCGGCGAGAATCAGGAACACCATCAGCGCCGCGAGGCCCAGCGCGAGGATCGACGTGCCGCCCGAGCGCTTTTCCTGGTAGGAGGCGCCGCCCCAGTCGTAGCTGAAATCGGGCGGCAGCGTTTCGCGCGCGATCTTCTCCATGCGCTCGATCGCCTGGCCCGAGCTGAAGCCGGGCTGGGTTGCCCCAAAGATCTTGACCGAGGGCAGGTTGTTAAAGCGATCGAGCGAATCCGGACCCGAGGAATAGTTGACCTTCGCCAGCGCCGCCAGCGGCACCATGTTGCCGCGCTCCGAGCGCACGTAGACGGCGCCGACGTCGTCGGGCCGGTTGCGGTACTCCGGCTCGGCCGACATCAGCACCTGCCAGGTGCGGCCGTACTTGTTGAAGTCGTTGACGTAGAAGGTGCCGAGCGTCGCGGCGAGCGTGTTGTAGAGCTCGTCGATCGGCACGCCCAGCGACTTCGCCTTCTCGCGGTCGGTCTCGACGTAGAGCTGCGGCACGTTGGCACGCCACAGCGTGTTGACCTGGCCGAACATGGGGTCCTGGTGAACAGCGCCGAGCAGGGCCTGCGTGGCCTCGAACAGCTTGGCCGCGCCGCCCTCGCCGCGGTTCTGGATGTAGAACTCGAAGCCGCCCGCGTTTCCCAGGCCGAAGATCGGCGGCGGGCCGAAGGCGAGCACGAGGCCTTCCTTGATGTGCGCAGTTTTCATGAAGAACTCGCCGACCAGCTGCCCGGTCGAGACGTCCCGCTTGTCCCAGTGCGTCTGGGTGACGAAGATCGTGGCGGCGCTGTTACGGAAGCCGCCGCCGAGAAAGTCGAAGCCGGTGAAGGCGATGGCCGACTCGTTCGCCGGGTTCGACTTGATCGCGGCGACGACCTCGTTCACCACCTTGTCGGTGCGCTCGAGCGTGGAGCCGTCCGGCAGGAACACCGCGGCGATGTAGTAGCCCTGGTCCTCGTCCGGCACCAGCGACCCGGGCGTGGCGCGCCACATGCCGACCGTGATCGCCACCATGCCGACGAAGAGCAGGGCGGCGACGGCGCCGCGGCGCAGCATCCACGACACGCCGTCCACGTAGCGGCCGGTCATGCGCGCGAACCAGTCGTTGAACCAGCGGAAGAAGCGGCCGGGCACGCGGTGCTCGCGCTTGAGTATCAGCACGCACAGGCTCGGCGTGAGGGTCAGCGCGACCAGGCCCGAGATTACGACCGCGATCGAGATGGTCACCGCGAACTGGCGGTAGAGCTCGCCGGTCAGGCCGCCGAGAAAGGCGATCGGCACGAACACCGCGCACAACGTCAGCACGATCGCGATGATCGGGCTCGTGACCTCCTTCATCGCCTTGATCGCCGCCTCGCGCGCCTGCAGGTGCTCCTCGTGCATGATGCGCTCGACGTTCTCCAGTACGACGATCGCATCGTCCACCACGATGCCGATGGCGAGCACCATGCCGAACAGCGTCAGCGTGTTGATCGAGTAGCCCAGCACCACCAGCCCGGCGAAGGTGCCGATCAGCGACACCGGAACGGCCGCGAACGGGATCAGCGTTGCGCGCCAGTTCTGCAGGAACAGAAACACCACCAGGAACACCAGCGCCATCGCCTCGGCGAGCGTGATTACCACTTCGCGGATCGAGACCTTGACGAAGCGCGTGGTGTCGTACACCACGTCGTGCACGAGTCCCGGCGGAAACGCCCGCGCGAGCCGCGTCATCTCGGCATTGACGCGCTCGGCGGTCGCGAGCGCGTTGGCGTTGGGCTGCAGGAAAATGCCGACCAGCGTCGCGGTATTGCCGTTGACACGCCCGATGAACTCGTAGTCCTTGGAGCCCAGCTCGACGCGCGCGACGTCCTTCAGCCTGAGCACCGAGCCGTCGCCGTTGGCGCGCACCACGATGTCCTCGAACTCCGCGGGCTCGGACAGCCGGCCGCGGGTGGTGATGGTGTAGACCAGCTCCTGCGGGCCTCCGGTCGGCGACTGGCCGATCTTGCCGGCGGCGAACTGCGCGTTCTGCTCGTTCAGCGCTCGCACCAGGTCGGAGGGCGCGAGTTTCAGCTGCGCGAGCCGGTCGGGGCGCACCCAGATGCGCATCGCGTAGTCCTTGGCGCCGAAGATCTGGACGTTGGTCGTCCCAGGGATGCGCTTGAGCTGATCGAGCACGTTGAGCGTGACGTAGTTCGAGATGAACAGGTCGTCACGGCTGCCGTCGGGCGAGGAGAACGCGATCACCTGGAGAAACGAGGACGAGCCTTTCTCGACCGTGACGCCCTGGCGGCGCACCTCGAGCGGCAGCCGCGGCTCGGCCTGCTTGACGCGGTTGTTGACGTTCAACGCCGCGGTGTCGACGTCAGCGCCGATCTCGAACGTCACCTGGATCTCCACCGTGCCGTTCGAGGTCGAGGTCGAGCTCATGTAGAGCATGTTCTCGACGCCGTTGATCTGGTTCTCGAGCGGCGCGGCCACGGTCTGCTCGAGCGTCTGGGCGGACGCGCCGGGGTAGATCGCGCGCACCGTGACCACCGGCGGCGCGATCTCCGGGTACTGCGCGATCGGCAGCACGCGCATCGAGGCAAGGCCCGCGATCACGATGAAGATCGAGAGCACGGCCGCGAAGATCGGCCGGTCTATGAAGAAGCGCGAGATCATCTGCGGCCGCCCCTAAGTCTTCTTGTCCGTCACGGACTTCTTCGCAGCGGGCGCGCTCTTGCCGTCGGCCGGGGGTACTCCGTCGGAAACCTGCACCGGCACGCCGGGCGGCATCAGCGAGAGCTTGACCACGCCCTCCACCACAACGCGGTCGCCGGGCTGGATGCCCGAGTTGATGATCCAGCCGTCGCCGGTCCAGTTGCCGGCCTCGATCGGGCGGATCTGCGACTTGCTCTCGGCATCGACGATATAGACGTATTTGCCTTTGGGGCTCTCCATCACCGCCCGCTGCGGCACAACGATCGCGCCCGGGCGCACCGCGTCGTGCAGCACAACACGGACGAACTCGCCGGCGCGCAACTGGCCGCCCGGGTTCGGAAGCTCGGCGCGCGCCTCGCTGGTGCCGGTCTGGGGATTGACCCTGACGTCGGTGAAGCTCAACACTCCGGTGCGCGCGTAGATCGAACCGTCGGCGAGCTTGACGCTCGCCTTGAACCGGCCACCCTCGGGCAGCTTCAGCCGCCCCGCCTCGACGTCGCGGCGGATCGCGAGCCGCTCGCGGTCGGGAATGCCGAAAATCACGTACATCGGATCGGTCTGCGTCACCGTGGTCAGCAGGACGCCCGGCCCCGACACCAGCGTTCCCTCGGAGGCGACGGCGCGGCTCGTGGTACCGGAGATCGGCGATTCCACGCGGGTGTACGCGAGATTCAGCCGCGCTTCATTGACGCGCGCGCGGGCGCTACTCACCTCGGCCTGCGCGATCTGCTCGGCGGAAACGGCGTCGTCGAGCTCCTTCTGGCTCACGGCCTTCGATTCGAGCACGGGACGCAGCCGCGCCGCCTCGCGCTTTGCCTGCGCGAGCCGGGCTTCCGCGATCCCCAAGTCCGCCTCGGCACGGGTGAGGGCGACCCGGAACGGCTCGGGGTCGATGGTGTAGAGCGATTCGCCCTGTTTCACGGCGCCGCCTTCCCGGAAATTGCGCTTGACCAGGATGCCGGAGACGCGCGCGCGCACCTCGACCTCGCGGTAGCCGGCGGTCTGTGCGACGTACTCGTAGGTGACCGGCACGTCCTTCGCCTCGACGGTGATCACGCTGACGACGGGCGGAGGAAACGGCGGCGGGCCGCCCGCGGGTCCGCATCCCGCGGCGAGCAGGGCCAGAGCGGACAGCGGCGTGCCGACCCGCAGGAGTCGAATGAACTGGTTCATGGCCTGTGTTCTCCCCTCGGTCCGCGGCGGCGGGCGCCGCGCGGGCCGATCCCTATTGCAGAAGCAAGCGAGTTTACATACAATCTTGAATGTATGTAAAGCGGCGAATTGTTACAACCCTGATTGCGACCCGGATTTCACATTGAGGTAGGGAGCCCCACCGCGTGGTAAGACGCACCAAGGACGAAGCGCTCGAAACGCGCAACGGGATTCTCGACGCCGCCGAGCATGTGTTCAGCGAGCGCGGTGTCTCGCGCACGTCGCTGGAAGACATCGCGCTGGAGGCCGGCGTCACGCGCGGCGCCATCTACTGGCATTTCAAGGACAAGCGCGATCTGTTCGCGTCCATGGTGGACCGCGTGACCCTGCCGATGGAGGCGATGGTGGCGGCCTCGAGCGACGAGTCGGTCGAGGATCCCATGGCTTCGCTCAAGGCCTGCGCGGTCAATTGCCTCAAGCGGACGGCAACCGACCCGCAAGTCCAGCGCGTGTTCGACGTGGTCACCCACAAGTGCGAGTATCTCGGCGAAATGGCCGGGCTCAACAACCGGATCAGCGCCGTGCAGAAGGGCTGCGTGGACCGCACCGAGCAGGCGATACGCAACGCCATCAAGCGCGGTCAGCTCCCGGCGCACGTAAACCCGCGGCTCGCGGCGATCGGACTCGACGCGATGCTGTACGGCCTGATCTCCAGCTGGCTCGCCAATTCCGCCTACCTGCCGCTCAAGCGCCAGGCCGAGGCGATGATCGATATGTACCTCGACGGTCTCCGCGGTGGCAACATATCGCGGGCAGCGCGAGTTCCAGGCAAGCTGCGGGCGCGGCGTCGTCGCGCAAGGCGCTCGTAGCCGTTCACAACCGGCGCTGCGGGCGACTTCCGCTCGCCACCAGCAGTCCGGCTCGGCTCGTCGAAACGAGCGCTTCCCAGGCCCTACGCCCGACGGCATCCGCCAGGCGCCGCGTGGCACGCAGCCATTCGCTTGCCGCCGCGTCGATCCGCCTGCTGAATCCTCTTGTCAGTGTCGCTTCCATGTTTGCCTTCCTGGCGGGCGCTATTGCCTGCCTGCAATGCCAATATCCGCTTGTTCTGCTGGGTTGACAATATAGGTCAATGGAATAAGATTGTTTCTATAAAGAGACAAAAGCATGGCGTTGGACAAACTCGCAGCGATGGCTGTCTTTGCGCGCGTTGCCGAGGCAAAAGGCTTCTCTGAAGCCGCGCGGCGGCTGGGCGTCTCCAAATCCGCCGTCAGCAAGAAGGTGGCGGGGCTTGAGCGCGCGCTCAAGGCGCGGCTCCTCAATCGCACCACGCGCCGCCTGTCGCTTACTGAAGTGGGAGCAGCCTTCTATGAGCACTGCGCCCGAATGCTGGCGGAGGCGGAAGCCGCCGAGCTTGCCGTGTCACGCCTGTATGCCGAGCCGCGCGGTGTGCTGCGCGTGACGGCACCCGCGGCATTCGGCCACCTTCACATCGCACCCGCCATCCCCGACTTCCTCACGCGCCACGCGGACGTGTCGGTCCAGATCGTGATGAACGATCGCGCAGTGGACCTGGTTGAAGAGGGGTTCGATGTTGCGATCCGCATGACGCGCGATCAGGCGACCAATACTGTCGCGCGGCGGCTTGCCCCGGTGCGCTGGGCGGTGTGCGCCGCGCCCAACTACCTGAAGCGGCACGAACTGCCGCGCGCGCCGCGGGACCTCGAGCGCCACAACTGCCTCTTCTACTCGTTTCTCGAGTCGTCCTCCGAGTGGCGTTTCACCTCGCCCGATGGGGAGACTGCCGTACGCGTGAGCGGCACCTTCACGGTAAACAACTCCGAAGCACTGCGCGAAGCGGTGCTGAAAGGGCTCGGCATCGCGCTGCTCCCGACATTTACCGTGGGGTCGGACCTGCGCGACGGGCGCCTGCAGCAGGTTCTGGGCGAGTACCGGGCGCACGGCACTTTCGGCAGCGACGTCTACGCGGTCTATCTGCCGACTCGCTACCTGTCGCCCAAGGTGCGCGCATTCGTGGATTTTTTCGTTGAGCGATTCGCACCGGAACCCTACTGGGACCGGTAACCGGCGCTTCACGCCTCACGTTCTACTCACGACGATCCGCAGGGCCGCAGCCCCGCCGATTGTCTTCATTCCGGCGGTGGCGCAGCATATGCCTCGCATTCCAACTTGAAGGGGGTCATATGCAAGCTCTGTGCGGCGTGGCGAAGGCTTACGGACCGGTCGTCGGGCGCATCCTGATTACGTTGCTTTTCTTGAAGTCGGGATTCGAAAAGATCGCCGGATTTTCCGAGGTCGCGGGATTCATGGCGTCGAAGGGCATGCCGGCTGCGGAGTTTCTGTTGGTAGGCGCGGTGGTGTTGGAGATCGCTGGGGCATTGATGGTCCTGCTCGGCTGGCATGCCCGCTGGGGCGCGCTGATGCTGGCCGCGTTTGTCGTTCCCGCGACCCTGATCTTCCACAATTTCTGGTCGATTGACGCGGCACAGTACACGAACCAGGTCAATCATTTCATGAAGAACCTGTCCATCCTCGGCGCGCTCGTCTTCATCATGGGCGCGGGCGCCGGGCCGTTCAGCCTCGGGAAGGAAGCGAAATCATCAAACGCGCAGTGAATCGTCCGCCAGCGGGAATGCGCCTCGCGCGGCGGGTTGCGGAGATCGAGCCGTTCCACGTGATGGCCTTGCTCGCGCGGGCGCGCGAGCTGGAGGCGCAGGGCCGCTCGATCATCCACATGGAGATCGGCGAGCCCGACTTCCCAACGCCGGAGCCGATCGTCCGTGCCGGCATGCGTGCGCTGGAGAAGGGTGAGGTCTTCTATACGCCCACGCCCGGGCTGCCGCAGCTGCGGGAAGCGATCGCGGACTACTACCGCACGCGCTACGGTGTCCGGCTTGCGCCCACACGTATTCTCGTTACCACTGGCGCTTCCGCGGCGCTGATGCTTGCCTGCGCTGCACTCATCAATCCCGGCGACGAAGTACTGCTCGCCGATCCCGGCTATCCCGCCAACCGCCACTTCGTGCGCGTCATGGAGGGCGTGCCGCGCCCGGTGCCGGTGGGCGCGGACAGCGGCTACCAGCTCGCGCCGGCCCATCTCGAGAAGTACTGGGGCCCGCGAACCGCGGCTGCGCTCGTTGCTTCGCCTTCGAATCCCACCGGCACGCTCATCTCGACCGAGCGGATGATGGGGATGGCGGAATTCGTGCGCGACCGGGGCGGGGCGCTGATCGTGGACGAGATCTATCACGGCCTCGTGTACGAGGGCGAGTACACCACCGCGGCCGCGTTGACGGATGAGGTGTTCGTCATCAACAGCTTCTCGAAGTACTTCAATATGACGGGGTGGCGGCTCGGCTGGATCGTGGCACCGGAGCGCGCGGTCGGCGAGCTCGACAAGCTGGCGCAGAACCTCTATCTCGCCGCGCCAACGCCGGCGCAGTATGCTGCGCTGGCCGCGTTCGAGCCGGAAACGCTCGCGATCCTGGAGCGTCGCAGGCGGGAACTGCAGGCGCGGCGCGATTACCTGGTGCCGGCGCTGCGTGGCCTCGGCTTCGAGATCCCGGTGATGCCGCAGGGGGCGTTCTACGTCTACGCGGGCTGCGGCAAGCTTACGAGTGACAGCTTCGGCTTCGCGCGCGACCTGCTAGAGCAGGCGGGCGTGGCGATCACGCCGGGCATGGACTTCGGGGCCAACGCGCCGGAGCGGCACGTGCGCTTTGCATACACCAACTCGATCGAGCGCTTGCAGGAGGGTGTTGCGCGCATCGCGAAGTTCTTAACCCATGCTTGAAAGCAATCAGCGACGCGTCGGACTGGGCGAACGGGCAGCGCTGATACACGGCGAGATCTTGCCGCTCTTCAGCGATACCTTCGTCCGTTCGTGTGAACTGCTCGAAGAGTACGTCGCGCGCCTCGCGGGCGCGGTGTTCCGTTCGACCGGACTCGAGCGCGCGTGCAAGGATGCTGTGACCGTCGACGAGGCGATCATCGGTGCCGGCCTCGTTCCCGGGATCGCGCGCGTGCCCGCGGCGTGGTTGCTCGGGATGCTTACGGCGCGCGGCTGGGCCAATCTCATCGATTCTGCCGGCGGGACCGTTCGCTACCGGACACTGCTGCCCTCTCCATTGCCTGACGCGGACGCGGTGCTTGCCGAGCAGACCGAGCGTGACGCGCGATGCCTGCCCTCCTACCGGATCGTGGCGCTCGCGGCGGAGCGCTACCCGGCGGTCCTGCGCGGCGAGATCAGTGGCGAGCAGGCTCTGTTCGATCCTGAGGGCATCAGCGCATGGCTGAGGTATTTCTCGAACGCGAACCCGCTCTACGCGGTGACGAATGCAATCGGGGCGGTCGCCGCCGAGCGCGCTTTGCCGCCGGGCGGCGGAGCGGTGCTCGAGCTGGGCGGTGGCTTCGGCAGCGGCGCGGAAGCGCTGCTCGCCCGACTCGAGGCGACGGGGCGCGGCGCCGAGGTCTCGTCGTACCGGTTGACCGAGCTCGTCGCGATGTTTCTCAGGCGGGCGGACAAGGCGCTGCGCGCGCGCTTTCCCGGATTTCCGCTCGCATTCGGGGCTCTCGACATCAACCGGCCATTCTCGGAAGGCGGCGTCGCGCCGGGTTCGGTGGCGCTCGTGTACGGCGTCAACGTCGTGCACGTCGCGCGCGACCTTGCGGCGACGCTCGGCGAAATCCGCGCGGCACTTGCCCGGAATGGTGCGCTCGTGCTCGCGGAATGCGTGCGGCCGTTCCCGGGACAGCCGATTTACGTCGAGTTCGTATTCAACCTGCTCGGCACGTTCCGCGATGCGGTGCTCGTGCCCGAATGGCGGCCGAACGGGGGGTTCCTGACGCCGGAACAGTGGACCGCCGCGCTCGCGGCGAACGGCTTCACAGACGTCCGCGTGTTCCCCGACATCTCGACGATCCGGCAGGAAATCCCGCAGTTCGTCGTCGCGGCGATATCGGCGCGGCGTGCCTGAACACCCTGAGCGTGCTAAGAGCCCCTAACACAATGAAACGCGCGATGCGCTGTCACGATTTTGGCTCAGGGCGCGAAGCGAGCCGCAGCCAATATCGGGAATATTGGTAAGGTGAGCGACAAAGCCATGGGCCAAAACTCGTGCCAGCCCC
>Ga0105340_1000834_pt1 | contig 14320 bp, 11 predicted proteins | sample EasRivMeERMLT700_FD_89676 | JGI IMG/M metagenome (GOLD analysis project Ga0105340, IMG submission 89676) | Soil microbial communities from meander-bound floodplain in the East River, Colorado, USA - East River MetaG ERMLT700 | ecosystem: Environmental > Terrestrial > Soil > Floodplain | place...
GGCACCATGCAAACGAGCGAGGCGCCGGTCGTTGACGCCGTCCTTTTTGCTCTCGATGAAATCAATCGCGCCGGCGGCGTCTTGGGCCGGCCCGTCAAGGAAGTCGTCGCCGACGGCCGCTCTGAAGACGCGATCTTCGCGCGCGAAGCCGAACGATTGATCTCACAAGAAAAAGTCGCCACGGTTTTCGGCTGCTGGACGTCCGCGAGCCGCAAGACCGTCAAGCCGATCTTCGAGAATCACGATCACCTGTTGATTTATCCGTTGCAATACGAGGGGCTGGAAACGTCGCCGTGCATCGTTTACATGGGGGCGGCGCCCAATCAGCAAATCCTGCCGGCGCTGCAATGGGCCGAGAAAACGGCGGGCAAGAAGCGATTCTTCCTGGTCGGCTCCGATTACGTTTTCCCGCGTGCCGCCCATGCGATCATCAAGGACCAATTGAAGCGAGACGGCACGGACGTCGTCGGCGAGGAATATGTGCCGCTGGCAGGCCAGCGATTCGAGTCGGTGATCAGTTCGATCCTCAAGGCGAAGCCTGACATGATTTTGAACACGATCAACGGCGACTCGAATGTCAGCTTTTTCCGCGCCCTGCGTGAAGCGGGCATCAAGTCGGCGGATACGCCGACGCTTTCGTTCAGCATCGACGAACAGGGCCTGCGCAGCCTGACCGCGTCGAAGCTGGAAGGCGACTACGCCGCGTGGACGTACTTCCAATCCGTCACGAGTCCGGCGAACGCGGACTTCGTCAAACGATTTCAAACGAAGTACCCACAGCACGCCATCACCGACCCGATGGAGTCGGCGTACATTGGCGTCAAGCTGTGGGCGATGGCGGTCAACGAGGCGAAAAGCATCGAACCCAAGAGCATTCGCCTCGCCATGCGCAATGCCCGCATGACCGGGCCATGCGGCGACGTGCGCATCGATGCGGACACGCAGCATTGCTACCGCACGCCGCGCATCGGTCAGATTCAAGATGACGGCAGTTTCAAGATCGTCTGGACCGCGCCCGAACCGCTGCGGCCGGACCCGTATCCCGCGACGCGCACCGCCGAGGCATGGCGCGCCTTCCTCAACGACCTCTACACCGGCTGGGGCAATCGCTGGGCGCCCTGAGTCGCAATTCTAAGAACCACAGATGAACACAGATTAGCACAGATAAGATAAACACCACTTTTGCATTGGCGTGCTACCGTATTGAACTGCCCAGTTTAATATCTGTGTCAATCTGTGTTCATCTGTGGTTTTGAATTGGGAGACCGCGTCCATGGCCACCGCCGAACCGCCTGCCACGACCGCGCCGACTCAACGCGGGTTCAGTTTTCGAACCAAGTTGATGTTGAGCGTTTGTGGCCTGGTTCTGGCGACCGGTTCGGTGATCGGCTGGATGGCGTTTCGCAGCGCCCACGCCACGACCGAGGTGCTCGTCGATTCGCTCTTTCGCGAAGTTTCCGGCCATGCCGTGACGCACTCGCGCGGCTATGTGTTTCGCGCCTTGCCGCTGGTCGAGTCGCTGCGCATGCTGGCGACCGCAGGTTTGGCGACCGACGACAGCGACCGGCTCGCCCGGCAATTGACCGCGTTCCTCGTAGCGAACCCCGGCATGAGCTGGGTGAGCTATAGCGATGAAGCGGGCACGTTCACCGGCGCGTATCGGCCCGTCGAAGGCGGCCTGCGCGTCAATCAAAGCCGCATCGTCGATGGCCGAACGCAACTGGTCGAGTCCGACGTCTTGCCCGACGGCTCGTGGAAGCACTTCAAGAAAGAAGACAACACCGGCTACGATCCGCGGCAACGGCCGTTTTACAAGAAGGCGAAGAACCAGATGCGGCAAGTCTGGTTGCCGCCGTACGTGTTTTACAATCAGGGCGTGCCGGGGATTTCGTGTGCCGCGCCGGTGCTCAATGAAGAGGGCAAGGTGCGCGGCGTCGTGAGCGTCGATTTCGATTTGACGGCGCTGTCCGATTTCGCTGCGCGCTTGAAACTGAGCGAACACTCCACGATCTTCTTGTTCACCACGGACGAGGCGCTGCTTGCCCATCCGAATCAACGGACGATGACCGCGTCCGGCCAGGCGGGCGTCGGCAAGCTCTTGACGTTGCGGGACACGGGCGATCCGCTGGTCGATTCGTTTCGCGTGGCCATGAACGCGACGCCGAGTCACAGCGACAAGGACGATGCGTTCCACTTCTTCGAGTTTCGCCGCAACGGGACGAACTACCTGGCGTCGGCGACGACGTTTCGCCTGGGAGACGATTTGACGTGGGTCGTCGGCGCAGTCGCGCCGAAGGCCGATTTTGTCGCCGGCGTTTGGGAAAGTCAGCTTTGGGCAATCGGCGCCGGCTTGGGGGCTCTCGTGATCGCCGTCGCCCTCGCCGGCTGGATGGCGAGCCGCGTTTCCGGGCCCGTGCAGGCGTTGATCGCATTCATGCAGCATGTCGGTGGCGGCGATCTCGAGGCGCAAGCCAAATTCGGCGGCAATCCGGAGTTCCAGCGCCTCGCCGCTGCCTTGAATCAGATGATCGCGGAGCTGCGCGATCACGTGCGGCTGCGTCATTCCCTCAACGTCGCGATGCAAGTGCAGCAACGCCTGTTGCCGCAGACGTGTCCAAAGGTCGAAGGGCTCGATATCGCCGGCCACAGCACGTATTGCGATGAAACGGGCGGCGATTACTACGATTTTCTCGTGCTGGATCCGGCGTCGAAGGATCATCTTCTCATTGCGCTTGGCGACGTGATGGGGCACGGCGTCGCGGCCGCGCTCGTGATGGCGGGAGCGCGGGCGATCTTGCGCGACCGCGCGGCTTTAAAAGGCAGCCTCACCGAACTCATGTCGCGCATCAATCGCTTGATCGCCGCCGATCACGAAGGCACGCGCTTCATGACCATGCACCTCGCCGTCGTCGATGTGCGCAACGGCGTTTACCGATGGGTCAGCGCCGGACACGACCCGGCCATGATTTACGATCCCGCGACCGATCGATTCGACGAGAACGACGCCGGCGATATGCCGCTCGGCATCATCGACGCCGCCGACTACGCGGAGCACACTTGCGGCCCGCTCAAAGCGGGGCAGGTCATCGTCGTCGGCACGGACGGCGTCTGGGAGATGCCGAACGCTCAAGGCGAGCAATTCGGCAAAGATCGGCTGCGCGCCTTGATTCGAGCGAATGCCGCGAGGACCGCCGATGAGATTTCCGCCGAGATTCGCCGGCAACTGGACAACTTCCGCGCCGAGACGAAGGCGGTGGATGATGTGACGTTCGTGATCGTGAAATTGGCGACTACGCCGCCTGCTTGAGCGGCGGCGTTTCTTCTTTTTCCGCGGCGCTGCTGGCTTTTTTCGCGTCGCCCCACAGCAGCATCGCGCACGACGGCACGAGGAATGGCCGCACGATGAACGTGTCGATCAGCACGCCGAACGCCAATGCGAAGCCGATCTGCATCAATGTGTTCAATCCCGCGAGCATCAATGTTGCGAACGTGCCGGCCATGATCAAGCCGCACGACGTGATGGCGCCGCCGGTCTTCGCCAGAGCGCGGCGCATGCCCTCGACGGCGCCGAAGCGTTTGCGTTCTTCGATGGCGCGCGACACCAGCAAGATGTTGTAGTCCTCGCCGACCGCGACCAGGATCGTGAACAAGAAGAACGGCACCCGCCAGTCCACCTGCGTCAAGAATGCACCGGTCCATAGATAGCCGAACAGCATCGTCGCGCCGAGCGCCGCATAATAGCTGGCGAGCACCGTGACGAGCAAATAGCACGCAAGCCAGACGCGCTTGACGAGGATGAGCAGGATCACGAGAATCGCGACGAGCACGAGGCTATTGACGCGGAAGCGATCGCTCTCCGTCACCTCGGCCAGATCGTTGCCGATGGAGGTGATGCCATAGCACTCCGCGTGCAGTTTTTCGCCGAGCAGGTTGTTGTCGGGCAAATCGTATTTCAGCCAGGCTTGCAGCGCCTTCAAAGTGACCACGCTTTCGGGATCGAATGGATCGGTCTTGAGGACCACGTCGATTTTGGTGACATAGGTGATTTTCTTATCATCGCTCTCGATCTTCGCGACAAAGTGATCACGCGCTTCGATGACGGACTCGTCGTGCCAGGTTTGCAACACCGGTTTGAGCATCATCAGCAATTGATGCACGACACCTTTGCCTTCCGGCCGCGGGTAGACTTCGATCCATGGGAAGCCCAGCGGCTGCACGAGCGAGCGGACCTCCGCGACGCCTTCGACGCCGGCAAACGCGCGGCTCAGGCGTTCGATCTCACGCTGGCCGAGGTGGCTGGTCCAGTCTTGCGACGAGGTGATCAGAATCTGCACGGGGCCGATCTCGCCGGCCGTGAAATGGCGTTGGATCGACGCCAGACCTTTGAGACTCGGACAGCTCGCGTTGAGTTCGCCGGTCGCGCGATAGTTCGGCTCGACACGCATGCCGAGCACGACGAATGGCAGCAGAAACAGCGTTGCGACGCCCCATGTGAGAACTGGGCGGCGCGCGACGAACTTGCTGATCGCGTCCCACAGGCCGAGCTTTTGTGGCGCGTCAAGGTTCGCCAGCCGGGCACGGAACACCGCGGACGGCGCCTTGCCGGGCCAAAACACGAGGCGGCCGAGCAAGCTCAACAGCGCCGGTGTCAAAGTCAACGACGCCAATAGCGCGACACCGAGGCTCAACGCAATGGCCGGGCCGGCGTAGCGAACCTTGGCGAATTCCGCCATCGCCATCAGCCCCAGGCCGACCATGACCGTCCCCGCGCTCGCCGCCAGCGCTTCGCCGACGCCGGAGACGCTGCGTGCCAGCGCATCCTTCGTGGCCAGGCCGCCTTCGAGTTCCTCGCGATATCGGCTAATCAAGAACAGACAATAATCGGTCCCGGCGCCGTAGAGGATGACGATCGCAAAAATCTTGCTGATGTTGACCAGGTGCACGCCCGGAATCAACGTCATGAGCGCCAGCATCTTGAGGGATACCCAGACGGAGATCGCAATCGTCACCAGCGGCACCAGCGCCAGCAGCGGCGCGCGATAAACCGCCAATAGCACGACGATGACGAGAATGACCGTCGCCCACGTCGTGTGTTCGAGGCTACTGCCGGCGGCCTTCGTCAAATCGCGGCCGACGCCCGCTGAGCCCGTCGTGTGCACCTGCAAACCATTGAGGTTGGTCGCGTCCAACCGTTCTTGCACGACCTCGTCGATGCGATCCACCGTCTGCTGCGTCGCGAGCGCCATGTACGGCGTTTTCAGCGACGCCTGAATGAGCGTGCATTGCCGATCGTGGCTCAACATGCGCAAACCGACCAGGCCGCTCTGGTGTGATTCGATCTTGCCGATCTCAAGCTTCGGCGCGTCGTGGCGAAGCTGCTCCAGATCCTTGACCAGCGTTTCGACGAACTGAAAATCGGCCGCCGTCAAGGGGCCGTCCTCGCGTTCGATGGCGAAGACGACGCGGCTTGCGAACACGTCTTCGGGAAAAGCCTTTTGCAAAAGGTAGTAGCCGCGCACGCTGGTGAAGCGATCGGGCACGAAGCGAACGTCGTCGTCCTGCGTCTGCGTGTCCCAGGAGGGGGCGATCAACGACAGGGCAATGCCCGCGGCCAACCAGAGGGCGCAGACGATCCATGACTTGTGGGCAGTTAGATGTCCCAATCGATAGAACATGCCGGTTCCATCCTAAGGCAGCAGGGCGCAGCGTAGCAGATTGCGTGCAAACAATCAGCGCGACCGCGCGGCGGGCACGGAATCAGGGGGGACTGACACGACCATCTATCATCGGACGGCGGAATAGGCGGACTGTAGAGAATATGTGTCAAGCCCCCGAACGTTGGCATGATTGGCAATCCGGGAAGAGATGGCAAACTCGTCAATTTGACGATGACCTGTTTTCGATCGTTCGCAGCACACGCTCGTATTCTTCGGGCGTGTTGACGTTGGCGAGCGATTCGAGCATCGGATCGACGTCGCGCAATTCGCCGGCATCAACGAAATGCGTTGGCACGCGCTCGTAGAGATCCATCAAACGCAGGCGATTCTCCACGAGGAGCCGCCGGACTTCATCGAGCACATCCACGCGATAGACGGCCGCCAAGGGATGCGGCCGACCATCGATGCGCGGCACGCAAACCTGGTCGGATTCAAGCAAATCGATCATGCGTCGCACAAACGGCGGCCGCAGAAACGGCACGTCGCAACTCGACACGAACGCGGCGTCCATCTGCTCGTCGAGCGCTGCCAAACCCGCGGCGAGGCCTTGCAACGGACCACGGCCCTCTTGCTCATCGTGAATGAGTCGAACCTCGGCGGGCAGGGGAGGCAATTCCTGATCGCGCGCCGACACGACGACGATTGGATCGACCTCCACGCTCAAGAGCCGAACCACGCGCGGCAACATACATTCTCCCGCGATCGGCAGCCAGGCTTTCGAGCTGCCCATGCGATGGCTTTTTCCACCACATAATACGATGCCGGCGACGCTGGTCATGCTTGCATCATAGGTTCCCTGGGTTGGGAACTCAATTGGCGCGTTCGTGGCTGCGGATTGCGCAAGTTGATATACCTTCAGAATTGCTCGGTTTGCCTCATCTATCCCGAAACGAGAAACGCCATGGCCCGCAAACGCCCCATCGGCTTCATCATCATGGCGATCGTCAATTTCGTCGTCGCCGCGTTTTTCATCGCGTGCGGTGTTTGCGCCAATTACTCGGACTCGGGGCAGACGTGGTTCGTCGAAATCAACAAGGACCGCTGGGACCAGAAAAAACTCCACGAACATCTCAAAGCAAAGGCGCCCGCCTATACTCCGGTCAAGATTACCGGCATCGTCTTGGGTTATTGCATTTGCGTCGGCTTGGTCCTTTCCGGCGTCGCGATGCTTTTCGGCGGGCTGTTAGCCAAGATTTTCACATTGCTGGTGTATGCCGGCGGTTTTGTGCACCACGTGGTGATGACGATTTATCAACTCGTGTGGGTGCACCCCGCGATGAATCAGTTTTTCGATCAAATGCCGGCCGCCATTATCGTGGGACGAGGCCCGGCTGAGATTGCGCGAGCCGCGTCGCTGTTTCCGGGATACGTTTGGATCGCGTGGTGGGTCATTGGCTGTTTTTTCTACCTCATCGCCGCCGCGGTGGTGCTGCTTTGCCCGACTTCATCCGATGATGACGAGGAAGAAGATTCGCGCAAGTCGAAGCGATCGAAACGTCGCCGCGATGAAAGCGAAAACGACGAAGACGAGGATGAAGTAAAGCCCGTGTCAAAGAAATCAAAAAGACCACGCGACGATGATGATGAACGGCCTTCATCGAAGGAATCGAAGCGCCGCCGCGACGACGATGAGGATGACGACGATGAAGACGATCGCAAACGATCGCGCCGCCGTCGATCCTAGATCAAGCCTAATTCCTTGCCGACTTCGGTGAACGCGGCAATGGCGATGTCGAGTTGATCGGAGGTGTGCGCCGCGGAAAGTTGGATGCGGATGCGCGCCTGCCCCTGCGGCACGACTGGAAAACTGAAGCCGATGACGTAGACGCCCTTCTCCAACAGTTTATCAGCCATCTTCGACGCCAGTGCCGCGTCGCCGAGCATCACCGGAAGAATGGGATGCTGGCCTGGCTTGATCTTGAAGCCTGCTTTTTCCAGGCCGGCACGCATCGTTCGCGCATTGGCGTGCAGCCGATCGCGCAGATCGGTGCTTTTGGACGCCAGTTCCAGCGCCTTCATCGCCGCCATGATGATCGGCGGCGGCACCGCGTTCGAGAACAGGTAGGGCCGCGAGCGTTGACGCAGATAATCGACCAACTCCTGGCTGCCGGACGTGAAGCCTCCCGCGGCGCCGCCGAGCGTTTTGCCGAGCGTGCTGGTGACGATGTCGATGCGCGGCAAGCAGCCGAGCGCCTCCGCCGTGCCGCGGCCGCCGGGGCCGAGGATGCCGGTCGCGTGACTGTCGTCCACCATGACCATGGCGTCGTGCTTGTCGGCCAGCGTGCAGATATCGGGTAGCGGTGCGAGCAAGCCGTCCATCGAAAAGACGCCGTCGGTCGCGATCAAACGGAGACGCGCGTCCTTGGCTTCGATCAGGCATTGCTGCAGGTCCGCGAGATCGCAGTTCTTGTAGCGAAATCGTTTCGCCTTGCATAGCCGAACGCCGTCGATGATGCTGGCGTGATTAAGTTCATCGCTGATGACGGCGTCGTCTTCGCCGAGGATGGTTTCGAACAGCCCGCCGTTGGCGTCCCAGCACGAGCTGTAAAGAATGGCGTCGTCCTTGCCGAGGAAGCGTGCGATCGATTGCTCGAACTGGCGGTGAATCTCTTGCGTGCCGCAGATAAATCGAACCGACGCCATGCCGTAGCCGAAGCGTTTGAGACCCTCCTGAGCGGCGGCGACGATGTCGGGATGATTGGCGAGGCCGAGATAGTTGTTGGCGCAGAAGTTGACGACCTCGCGGCCGCCGACCTTGATGCCGGAGCCTTGCGGACTTTGCAGTTGGCGTTCGCGTTTGTAGAGTCCCTTGGCTTGGAGGTCGTCTAGCTGAATTTGCAAAAACTCGCGCAGGCGTTGATCGCTCATGGTGTGCCTCGAATAACGGAACCACAGATGAACACAGATGGACACAGATAAAGAACGTTGTTGGTAGAATGAATCCACCAAGAACTGAAAGCCGTGGCCTCGGTTATTCTATCTGTGTTTCTCTGTGTTCATCTGTGGTTCCAAATTGACGACGCGCATCAAAATCTGCGGCATCACGAGTCCAACCGACGCCGAGCTGGCGGCAAAGTTGGGCGCCGACATGATCGGCGTCAACTTTTACTCCAAGTCGCCGCGCCATGTCGATGACAGCACGGCGCGCAGCATCGTGCATTCGATTCCGCCGACCGTCGAAGCCGTGGGCGTCTTCGTCAACGAACCGTGGACGCAGGCGCAGCACATCGCGGCGCCGCTCGGCGTCCGCGCGATTCAGATGCACGGCGACCTGGGCGATTGCCTGATTCAAGGCGTGCGCTGCATCCCGGCGTTTCCCGTGCGCGACGCTGTCAGCTTGAGTCAGATCGCTTATTTTCTCGAACGGCTCCAATCCATGGGCGACGTGCCCGCGGCCATTCTCGTCGATGCGCATGTGCCCGGCCAGTTCGGCGGCACCGGTCAGACCGCGCCGTGGCACTTGCTCGCAGATATTCAATTGGGCGTGCCGCTCATCCTCGCCGGTGGGTTGACGCCGGAGAACGTTGCCGACGCGATTCGCATCGTGAAACCGTTCGCCGTCGATGTCGCGAGCGGCGTCGAGTCGTGCCCCGGAAAAAAAGACGGTGACAAGATGCGCCGCTTCATCGACGCGGTGCGTGCGGCTTCAACCTCTTGACAAATCGAGGGTTCCGGCTCATCTTAACGTTTCTTCACCTTCCGGGCCGATTCGTTCATTCATTCGGTGACACCACGCGGAAACCGAACGAATCGGGGTTTGACCGAATGAATCGGGTTTGGCCGAATGAAACGAACGATTATACTTCGTCATACGAATATCACGCGGACCTGACTCCATTTCCACTTTACCCGCCGACGCTCACCCGTTATCACAGCCGCGTATCATTTTGCCGCCACGGAGGGCCGATCATGCGACACGGTTGCTATGCGATTCTCCTGTTTACCGCCTCGACGCCGATGGTCTTTGCCCAGACTCTCGACAAGGCCAAGTTTCGCCAGGCGATCGAGCTTCCGGCGGTCAGCACGAATTTCGCCGTTCAATTCAAGTCATTTGAACGCGACGCGCGCGGCAACAAGTTCACGCCCGAAGAGAAAATCGCCGCGCTGCAAAAGAAACTGAACGGCGCGCCCGACGACGCGGAAATCTATCTCGAGCAACGGGCCGTCTATCTGGAAGTCGCCAAGGACGACAAGAAGGCCAAGGAAATGGTCGCGAAAGCCGAGGCGACGGTGCGGCCCCATCTGCAAACGAACGATCCGAAGCACGCCTTTCTTTTGACTTCGTACGGCTCGATCCTTGAATCGACGAAGGAAAGCCCCTGGGCCGAGTGCGAAAAACTCGCTCGCCGCGCCGTGGCCATCGCGCCGAATGATTGGCGCGCCTGGACGTATCTCGCGCACGTTCGGCATCAACAGTTTCCGGCGCTGGCGTGCGGCTACGATACCTCGAAACTGCCCAAGGAAAATCGCACGCAGGAAATCCTCGGCATGCTCTACCTGCAACGCTGCAAGGCCGAGCATGTCGCCGATGCGGAGAAGGCGCTCAATGAAGCGTTGCAATACCACGACAAGGCGCGCGACCTGGCGCCGAATGAGCCGAAACGTCAATTGCAGCGTTATGGTTTTCGCTTGACCGAGATCGTGCTGCGCAACGCCATCGCTGCATATCGGGGCCAGAAACCGCCGTTTCCGATGCAGCAAATTGAACGCGTCGTGCTCGATGAACTGGAATCCGCGGCGCGTTTGCATCCCGATCATGTGCTCTGGCAATCGCAGTTCGCGCATCAACTGATGATCCTCGGCTGGCAGCAAGAGCCGGAGAAGGGCAAGAAGCTCCGCACCTTCCGCCCCGCCCGCGAGGAGGACGCCAAGGCGATTCGCGAAGCGCTCGGCCGCATCGAAAAGCTCGCCGACAGCGCCAAGGGCGAGACGGCGGTTTATTGCTACGTGATGCTGACCGCGCTGTATTCGACCATGCAGGACAACGCGTCGGTTGAGAAGCACGCCCGCAAGGTGCTGCAAATCGAGCCGGCGGATCAGTTGGCCGGCGAGCAACTGCAGCAAGCGCTCGTCTTGCAAGGCAAACACGTCGAGCAACTGGAGGCGGCGCAAAAATTGGTGGCGGCCAAGGCGTCGGCGCGCAACTGTTATTTGCTGGCCAAGGCGCTGGGTTTCAATCAACGCTACGATCTGGCGGAACAAGCGATCCAGGCGGGGTTGAAGCAGGATCCGGACGATGCGTATTGTTTGATGGGCCGCGCTGCATTGATGATGCGCAAGGCGGACGACGCGGAAACGTTGCGCTCCGCGGGAGAGTTGCTGGACAAGGCGCGGCGCGTTTTTCGTGCCGACGCCGGCCCGCTGGTTTTTGCGGAAATCGAATACATGTCGGCCCTTCACAATGCGCTTTCGGGCGACGTCGCCCTCGCGCGGCTCAAATTGCAGCACATGCAGCGTGAAAACCCGGAGAATGGGCGCTACGAGAAACTACTGAGCGCTTTTTCGCGATGACGCGGACGCATGCTTCGCGGGTTTTCGCTTTCCGGATGATTCTCTTCTTGGTACGATCATCTCCCAGTAATCCGCAATCAGTATTTCTCCGCGTTCTCTGCGCCTCTGCGTTTCAAAAAAAAACTCATTTTGAAACGCAGAGGCGCAGAGAACGCAGAGGTAGAAACGATGACATTCGCATTCAAGAAGTTAAGGTTCGTGAAAACCTACTTCTTCGTTCTCAGTGCTCTCAGTGCTTCAATGGTTCGAATGTCGGCCGACGAGCCGTCGCTCAAGCAGTTCACGTCTCCGGGGCCGACGCGCAAGGATGAGCCGATCGCCAAGCAGTTTTCGATGGACAAGGCGGTTGACTTCATCGACCGGGCGGCGCTGGATTGGACGAAGAATCGCGGCTGCTTCTCGTGCCATTCCAATTACGCGTATCTTTACGCCAGGCCGACGGTGTCCGCGAAGGCGCCCGCGCATGCCGACATTCGCGGCGCCCTGGAAGAACTCGTCGGCAAGAAGTGGGTCACAGGCAAGCCGCGCTGGGATGCGGAAGTTGTCACCGCGGCGGCGGCGCTGGCGCACAATGACGCGCACACGACGAAGAAACTTCATCCATTGACGAAAGCCGCACTCGATCGCATGTGGACCGTGCAACAAAAAGACGGCGGCTTCCGCTGGCTCAAGCTCAGCTTGCCGCCGATGGAATGGGACGATCACTACGGCGTCACGCTCGCCGCCCTCGCCGTTGGCGTCGCCCCCGAGCGCTACGCCGACACCGATCAGGCCAAGCAAGGGCTCGATGGTTTACGCCGCTGGCTCAAGGCGAATCCGCCCCAGAATCTTCATCATAAGTTGATGCTCTTATGGGTTTCCACCTACCTCGGCGATTTTCTGAGCGCCGAAGAGCAAAAAGGCGTGATCCAGGAGGTTCGCGGCAAACAACTTTCGAGCGGCGGCTGGTCCGCGTCGAGTCTCGGCGATTGGCCGCGCGCCGACCAATCCGAGCAGGACCGCGCGAGCGCCGATGGCTACGGCGCCGGCTTCTCGATTTATGTGCTGCGCCGCGCCGGCGTTCCTGCCAGCGATCCGGCGCTCGTCAAGGGCATCGCGTGGCTCAAAGCCAATCAGCGCGAGAGCGGCCGCTGGTTCACGCGCTCGCTCGTCAAGGACGAGACGCACTACCTGACGCACATCGGCTCCGCGTTCGCCGTGATGGCGATCCAGGCGTGTGCCCAATCGAAGTGAGCCGCGGGGTTGATCCCCGCGGAATGGAAATCCCTACTACGGGGATAAACTCCCTGGCTCGCTCCAGGAACGCTGGTGGCCCCATGATCATCATCTACGCGCTCTTCATCGCCCTGGGTCTCTTCATGATCGCGGCGGCGGTGTTCAACTGGGACATCTGGTTCTACGACGTTGAGTCGCACCTCATCAATATCATCGGCGGCGAAACGATGGTGCGCTGGTACTGGGGCATCGGCGGCGCGGCGATCATCGTGTTCGTGTTCACGGACTGGATGTGGGGCTGGTGGCCGAGATGGTGGTGAGTGCTTTCATTTGGAAACGAGGTCGAACTTGAATTCATTGGCGGCGCCGGCCTCGACCTTGGCGTCAAGAATGGTGTTCGGTCCCCAATACTTCTCTGAAGTCGTGTTCGTCTTGAGGCGTTGGCCGCCGTATTTCGGCATGGGCGCGCTTTCGACGAAAATGAAAACTTCGACCTGATTCTTGCCGATGCCCGCCTCTCCCGCAAAAGCTCCGTCTTTGATTTCCAGGATTCTGGGTGGAAAGCCGTCCACGGTGAAGTTAATCTCGCCAGTGGGGACCGCTTTGCCGTCCATCTTGACGGTCCCGGTAACCTGGACGGCGGGCGCGGCGCCCTTCGGCGGTTGGGTGCAGCCCATGCAAAGGACGAACGTGAAAAGGGAACCGGTTGCGAGGAAGGATCGAAACATCAATGCTCCCATTGCACGAGCGTGATAATCGTGATCGTTGAAGTGCGGACCCCCCGCCAATCGCTGCGCTCATGGCGGGGCTTTCAGGGCTCTGAATAAGACGTTCCTTCATTCCGGCAGGCGGCGGCAAACAGAACGGGCAAGGTGGTGCCGTTGGGCCAGAAACGAACCGTGCCGTCTCCAAACAGCAAGTTGACGCCGCCCGGATGCATCGAACTGAGGGGGATATTGACGCCGACGTTGTCTTTGGTGCCGGCGCCGGCGTTGTTGGTGAAGCCGATTTGATTGATGGCGTAACGGATGGTCGTGGCGTTGTAAATGCCCCAGTTGCCGCCCTGGACGTTCATTTCGCAACCCTGAATCCAACCATCCGGTCCCTGGCACGTGATGGAAACGGGGCCGGAGCCACCCCAGCTCGTACCAAACACTGGATTGTTCTGCGCATCGCGGAGGTGGTTGCTTTGCTCGCCGACCATGATCGTGTTGCTTGTGCCGTCCGTGATATTCACCAGTTTCATTCGACTGTTGTGGTACAAGCTACCTTGACTGCTAAGACGATTGCCGCCGCCGATGGTGATCACGCCGACGTCATTGATGGAACCGGCGATACCAACGTAAGTGGCGTACATGAACATGCCGCCCGAGGGGCCGCCCGGGGTAGCGGTGGTGTACGGATTCATGAGCGGAAGGCTCGTCGAAGGACATCGGTAACTTTGGATGATCAAACCTTTGATCATGGCGTTGTTGGTGGGATTGTGCCAGCCGCTTTCCAATCGGTGCTCCCACTTGGTGCCGACGTTCGCCTGATCGATGAATGGGAGAATGTAGACCATCCAGGAACTGCCCCAAGGTTGGTCCGCGCCGGTGCCGGTTTTCCAGGGGAACATATCTGCGGACGCGCCCGGCGGTAGCTCTTTTTTGCTGTCGTGATAATTGTGGAGGGCAAGGCCGAGCTGCTTCATGTTGTTCACACACTGGGTACGCGCAGCCGCCTCGCGGACCTTTTGTACGGCGGGCACCAGAAGTTAGGGCCAGCGCACACTAAAGCGTTGGCCCAGCAAATACTTCCAGCAAGAAGTCGTCGTTCCAGCCGCAGGCTCGCCGTCTCATGGCGATGCTGTCTTTGCCCGGATGTTGCTTCAGCAGCGA
>Ga0105340_1000836_pt1 | contig 14298 bp, 31 predicted proteins | sample EasRivMeERMLT700_FD_89676 | JGI IMG/M metagenome (GOLD analysis project Ga0105340, IMG submission 89676) | Soil microbial communities from meander-bound floodplain in the East River, Colorado, USA - East River MetaG ERMLT700 | ecosystem: Environmental > Terrestrial > Soil > Floodplain | place...
GATGTATCAAAAGAATATGATATGCAAACTGCTTATGATTGCATGGATAATTTAACTTATATGTGGATATGACACAAGAAGAGAAGATAATAGAAGGATACGTAGAGTTACAAAAGGATAAGCTTCTAGGAATGGAAGCTAATGCCCTGAGAGTATTGTGTGAGGACTATCTGGAAAGAGCTAAAAAAGATAGAGAGATGCGTGAAAGAATTAAAGATTGGCAAAGTAATAATCCTCCTATTCTTATTGATAGAAGTGCTCCACCTCAAATTCTACATTATGCTCATGCAGTTCCTATGAACGTTGTCGCTAAACTCCTTATGGAATTAAGTGATAAACTCAAAGAAGAAATAACCAGATATAATGATATATCAGAACTTGATAAAGATTGTCTTATGCAAGATATAAGTAATGCTTGTTCTAATTTTGACAAAGAGATAAGGAATCATATAAGTAGATAAAGTTATGGAAAGGATAGATGCTAAGACAGAAGGCATACCTGATGAACTATGGAAAGATATTGAAGGTTACGAGGGTTTTTATCAAGTATCTAATCTAGGTAGAGTTAAGTCTCTACCTAGAACTATTAATAGAAAAACTTATATTTATACTGTAAAAGAAAGTATAAGGATACCTTGTATAGTAAATGGTTATTTTATGATTTCTCTATGTAAGAATAGAAAAAGGGAAACTAATTATATTCATATATTACTTTGCAAAGCTTTTAAACCCAATCCTAATAATTTGCCTATAGTAAATCATAAAGATGGTAATAAGTTGAATATCTCTTTAGATAATCTTGAATGGTGTACTTATCAAGAAAATACTATACATGCTGTAAATAATGATTTACATAATTCTAAATTAACTGTTAAAGAAGTCAAAGAGATAAGAAGTTTGCTTGCAACTGGACACAAAGGTGTTTATATAGCTGAATTATATTCTATTAGTCAAGGAATTATTAGCAATATTAAAACGGGTAAGATATGGAATCATTAGAAGTTAAATTAGATAGTGATGAAGAGAAATACTTCATGTGGTTTCTAGAAGAGTTAAGGGCTGAAGGTTATGTAAAGGATTTTACTATGCAACCTCCTGCTTTTAGACTATCTGATGAAATTTCTTATATATGGAATAAAGCTAAACCCACTAAGAAAGAACCTCATAGGATGGAAAGAAAAGAGTCCGTTATGCTCGAAGCATCTGAATATACTACTGATGCTCATATTATTTGGACTAATAAAGCAGATGGTATATTTTATACTCTTAATGAACCAACCAAATATGGATGCCCTTTGTTCATAGCACACCTTATTCTTCGTGATGGAGAAACTAATGCAGAATCTTATGTAGAAGTTAAACCTAAGTTTGATATGCAAAATATGACTAGACTTTTTGTTACTAAACAAAAATGGATTTATCAGTTATATAAAGTGTATATTAATTTATTTATCCCTGATAAAGGTTTTCCTAAATTATTTACTCCTCAAATGTGCATAGCTACTATGGTTTACGTTAAGACAACTAAAACCAAACGTGGTATGAAATATCGTGGTGATAGCAAAATTACTTGGAATGTAAAAACTTTAAACGAATATGTAAACACTAAACTATGAATACTATTAAACTTACACATAATAATAAAAGACTTAATTTTAAAGTCCAATGTACTGTTAAAGATTGTGGCAATATTCAAGACTTTGATAATATGTCTTTGGTTAAAGCAGTTGGTTCTGCAATTAAAGCCGGTTGGAATAGAAACATAGTTAAGAATAAAATTCGTTGGGTTTGTCCTGAATGTGTTGAACTAAATAAATAATATGAAACTAGATACACTATATAAGAGAGATAAAACAGGTAAGAAGATTCTTACTTGTGAAATCGAAGTAGACGGTACAGATAAAGATATAGATACCGGAAGAGAATTAACTCTGTTTTCTACAGTTGCTTATAACGTTATTAGAACTACAGGTTTTATTGATGGTAAGAAACAGAAGCATGTCGATTTAGTTACAGATGGTAAACAAACTCGTACTGTATTTGAACAAGCTGTATTAGAAGCTAAGTCTCATTTTAATTCTAAGAAAGATGAAGGATATAAGACTTTAGAAGATTTAGGTATCGTAGTTAATGAAAGCGGTCATGTTAATTGTGGCGATGGTGTAGTTCGTTATTTTAACGAAGCTATTTTACTAAGATTACCTACAGATAGAACAGATGCTTCGGGTGTAAAAAAGCCGATGAAGTGTACTGCTACTAACGATACTAAAACAGGTAAACTTCTTCCTAAAGTATTAGCTAAGATAGTATATCCTGCTGATGAACAACCTAAGTTAGATGGTGTAAGATGCTTCGCTACTAATTATGAGGATGGTGGTTTTAGATTTACTTCTAGTTCCGGTAAATCTTATGATGTAGTTTGTCAGCATATTAAGCCTGAATTAGATGCTTTAGATTTACCCGTAGGTATTATCCTTGATGGTGAACTTTATGAACACGGTACTCCATTAGAAAAGATTAGTGGTTGGTGTAGAACTACAACTCGTAGAATACCTGAACACGATAGAATGACCTTTTGGATATTTGATCTACCTAGTAATAAAGTTTGGAAAGATAGAAGAATAGCTTTAGAAAATACCTGTCCTATTATTATGCACCCTAACTCTAAGATACAGTTCTTAATGACTTGGACTGTTGATAGTTTTGAAGAAGCTCAACGGTTACACGATGAATGGGTTGCTTTTGGATATGAAGGTGCTATTATTCGTAACCATGAAGGTAAATATGCTTATGGTGTTCGTAGTGCTGAAATCTTTAAGATGAAAAACTTCCAGGATGCTGAGTTTGTAATTATTGGTGCTGAACTCGGTAAGCGTGGAAGTTTTGATATGGTCTTTATTTGTAAAACTAAAGATGATAAAACTTTCAAAGCTAAACCCAATGGTGATGCAGAACTTAAAGAGCAATATTGGGCAGATATATCTAATGATCTAGCTAAAGGTACAAGAAACATACTTGGTAAAAAAGGTACTGTACGCTATTTAAACCTTAGTTCTTATGGAATACCTGTAGGTAATACCGTACTTAAATGTATCAGAGATTACGAATAATCTTATCTAAATTAACCATAATAAAACTACATATAGAAGTATATCATTACGAAGAATGGTTCTCTGATAAGACTTATTCACAAATGAATAGGAGAGAAAAAAGAGAATACAAACGATGGCTTGATAAAAGAAATATGTGGGATGGAGAAATAGTAATTGAAAACTTAGAAAGAAAAAACCGATTATGGAAGAAAGAATAGCAGAAGCCAGTATGGTTGAATGTAACCACGGTGGTATTGAAGTAGCGAATGTAACTAATGAATCTCTTTGGTGGAGAAGAAATTGGGGAGACGATGCTATTACTGAATGGAAAGAAGCTGAGATTCATCATTCAGATGTAGATAATGATGGAGATAGCTTTAAAGATTTAGAAACAGATGATGATCAATCTGAACCTTATTTTCTAATAGGTAATGTAGATGAAGATGGTAAAGAATGGATGTACTTCTTAAATCAATTTATGCGTTATGACCGATAAAGAATACTTTGAATTAGATGCTATAAATCAATCTTCTATTAAGGACTTTATAGAGAATAGAAAAGCATATGAGTATAAGCATTTACATAAGCTAGGAGATCATAAATCTACTAAGGCTATGGATTTGGGTACTCTTGTTCATTGCCTTCTATTTGAACCAGAGCAATTCAATAATAGATATGCTCAGTTTAGTGGTAAAGTTCCTAGTAGTGCTAATATGCACAAGTTTGTAGCGTTAGCCACAAAAGAAGGAAGTAACCTTACTATTGAAGATTGCTATGCAAATTCTTATAGCATTACAGGATTAAATATTAAACAGATAGAGGATAAGGCTACTGCTTTATTAAATGAACTTAATGATTACTTATGTTTTCATAAAGAACATGGTCATAAAGAATTAGTTACTTCTGAAATGGAAATACAAGCTCGTAGAATGGTAGAGATTGTATTAAACCATAGCGGAGTAGTTAAGACTTTGGTTAGAGGTAGAGCAAATCCTAAATTCAAGATATTTAAGGAACTTGGATTATGGATGATTGATACTCGTTATAATCGTAGCGTTAAACTTAAAGTTGATGAAGTACACGTAGATATAGAGAATAGTATTATATATGCGTATGACTATAAAACCACTCGTTCTCAGAATACAAATGCTTTTAAAGGTTCTGCTCGATATTATGGTTATGATATTCAAGAATCTTTCTATTCCCATTATCTTGGTGATTGGGCAATAGGTGAGTTTGGTATGGATTTTAAAGTCGTCTTTAGGTTTATTCCTCAATTGAATATTGCTCCTTTTAATGTACTCGATGTAATAGAATTCGATGCAGATGATAGAGAACAAGCCTATATTCGTTGGAATGATGCTTTAGAGCAACTTGATCAATGCCTAAGAACAGGAAGGTTTGATAATCCTGCTGCTTATAGTGAAAGCGGGGTTAACAGAATGAAATTAAATATGTTTGATTCGGTAGTTATTGCAGATGGTTTTTAAATTCTTCGTTGTAGGAGGTTATAAAGGAAATAAGGCGAAATATGGAGAACGAATTACTCCATATTTCGATACCTATTTAGAAGCATTACATTATCAACAAACATATAGATGCCTTAGTGAAAGTTTGTGTAAAGGTACAATAGAAAAAGAACTTGTAGACGATGAAAGTATTTAGTAGGGAGTTAAAAGTCTGCTATGATTTAGATGGAGAGTTAATTGAATTATCTCAAGATACTGGTGATGAAGGTACTTTTAAATTTTCTATATTAGATGCAGATAAAGTTAATGGCTATACTACCTTTGAGTTCAATAATATAGAAGAACTAGAAGATGCTATAAAAGATTTTAAGGAAACTCTTAATAAGATAAAATGAAAGTAGAATTTGTAATAACTGTTGTTGGTCTTAATAGATATTTTACTGGCTATGAAAAACATACCCAAGAACCCAAATTAAGACACGTTAATTTTCCGGATGAATTTATATCTTTTGATAGTTACCCTGAAGCTGAAAAAGCAGTAGAGAATATATTAGAAAGATATGAAGGTAATGATGTATTAAGACTACAAATAGAAAAGCATTATGTCAAGGAATAAAAGCACAAATACAGAGAAAGTAGCTGACTTTATGAATTTCAGTGAAAATGGAGCTTTATCTCAACTTTTAGTAATGGAAGCTATTGGAAGATATTCTAAGCAATTAGATGAGTTAACCGATGAGCAAATTAAAGAGATGGATGCTAAGGGTAGTATAATTAATATGACTGCTTTCCAAAGAACTGCAAGAGAGTGGTTAACTAAATACGATTCTAAATAACAATCTTATGGCAATAGGTAGTGTAGCACCAAAGAAGAACCGCGTAACGCCTGCCAATAAGGTTGGTTCTCGTAGTCAAAGTGAAGAAGTTAAGTTTACTGAAAGACCTGCTTCGCAGCAGAAGAGTTCTATACAACGAGAGCAAGAACAAGAAGATAATCTTATTCGTGAAGTAGTTGATACGGTTCATAGAGAAGAGAACCTAGAACATAGACATAAACTTAGCAGAATAACTAATACCAATAAAAACTTTAAATCTGTCTTACAAGTTCATCGGGTATCTGTTGAAAGTATTAATGGTGCTTTGAGGGAGATATATATTCCTCAAAGTAAACTTAAGTTTGCAGATGATGATGAATATTATAATTGGGCTATGAAGGGAGGATTCGATAAGGATTTAAACCCTGAGCATGATTATGTAGTTTTAAGAAAGATACTTAGTAATAAATAATATGCCTAAATACTACGCTTATATTCCTAATGAGGATGGTAAGGAACCTTGTGGTACAGCTAATAGATGTTTATTTGAACTCAATGCTGTAAGAAATCCTCAAAGAGAAGCTTTTAATAGATTAGGTACTTATAATTACATACTTATACGTTATACTAATCTGTATGATGAAAATACTTACACAATAATAAAAGGAAACCATATAAAAGATTAATTATGAAAAGAGAAAAACTAAACGCCGGTTGGATTAATACTATCCATGAAACTGTTGCAGTAGCATTTGCACAAGCTGTAAAGAATGATACAGAAGTAGAATTCGATTTTAATGGTATCAATTGTGTTGTTTCAGCAACTACGGATACTACAACCTTAATGAGAGATTATTTCAATGCTCACTTAATGGAATGGAAAGAGATTGGACCTAATCCTGTTGCTGAATATTCTACTGAAACTTTTACTGCAATTGAAACAGCAAAAGCTGAACAAGCAAGAAAAGATGCCGAAAGACACGCAGAGTATGAAAGAAAAGAAGCTGCGAAATTAGAAGCTTTCAATAAAGAAGTTGAAGGTGTTGAAATGGAACTTTCTAATCCAGAAGCATGGAATAGTTGGAAAACTAAGAATACTGATCCTTATGGTAAAGGTTGTGTAGACTTCGCTGAAGGTTGGGCTAAGTTGATGCAGAAACATATGGCTGAAGGTAAAACTTTAGAAGAATGTGCTGATGCTGATTCTCATTCAGCAGATGTTGGTGGTATTACCGGCTTTATGTATGGTGCTGCTACTCAGATGCTTGCTCAATGTTGGAAACATGGTGCAGAACTTAAGAAATGGCATAATACTAAATATGGTCAACCGGAAGCAGAAGGTACTGTTAATCCCGCTGTAATGACATTTGTTTCTAAAGAAGAATAGTATGGATATACTAACTTTAAAAGAGGTTATTAGAGATGTTCCTAAGAGATGGAAACATCAATATCCTCAAGGGAAAGATGGTGTATATGAAAAACTTATAGCAGCTAAACCTCTTTCTAAAAAGAAAGTTGATACTATTATAGGTAATTTTAGTTGGGCTCGTCTCGAATGTGATGAATGTGAGACAGAAGTAAAACTAGTACTATGTTTCAAAAAGTTTAATGTATGTGAAGCCTGTTTAAATAGGGCTTTAGATGTAATAAATGAAGAAAAATGATATTAAAGGTCAACGAATTAAAAGAGAAATTCAATACGACTGATGATAAAGGTAATACCTTGAGATTTGATGGCAAAAATCTCAAGGTTATTATCGGAGATAGCATTAGGGATATTGGATGGATTGAGGTGGTAAAAGGTAAAGGACTAACTTATAGAAAAAGAGAGTTAGAAAAAGACCGTTACCGTAAAACTGATGCTTGGAGTGTTCCTACTGTAATCTTAGAAGAAGTAGCCTGGATTCAATATCAAACAGATGCTAGAGCATACGAGATAGATGCTAATATAGCCAAACTGTATTGTAAGAAAACTAAAGCTAAAGCTAATCTTGAAGAGAAGGCATATATTCCTGTTAGTATGTGGACTATCTTTCAGAGTATAGATAAGAAAGAGCAAGCAAGAATAGAGATGTTTGGGGTTGAATGGTATAATAAGCTTCATACTTTTATATGGAGTGATACTATGAATGAACTCTCTGTATTTCTAGCTGAAAGGATGAAGGTAAATACTGTTTATCCTGAACCTAAAAATCTATTTAAAGCTTTTGCTGCTACCCCTTTATCTGAGGTTAGGGTTGTATTTATAGGTAACGAACCAATTCCTATAGATATTTACGAAGGTATTCCTTATAATATAGGATTACCGTTTCCTAATTTTGATGAGATTGCTCATATACAGGATGAACTGGAACGGGAAGGAGGAGATTATATGATCGACTTTAACCCTAAGCATGTATTTGATTCTACTACTTGGACAAGCCAGGGTTGTCTAATGCTTAATCAATGCTTATCTGTAGAGAAAAATCATCAAATGAGTCATGAAGGTAGAGGATGGGAAAGTTTAATTTCTACTGTAGTTAGTGAATTAAATAAACTGGAACGTCCTATATGTTTTGTGCTTATGGGTACTCGTACTTATGAGTTCGATAGATATATCTCTAATGCCCATCATACTGTTATAAAAGCTAATGCGAGTGCCCCTAGCTTTGTTGGTAGTAATATCTTTTGGGAAATAGATGGTTTTCTAAATAACTTTTATAATACTAAAATAAAGTGGTAAGATATGGAATGCGTTCGTGTAGGATTTGAAGTCGCTGTATTAGCTTATAAAAAAGGTTATGTAGGAGATTATGGATGGGGATATAATGCTGGTAATGATAAACTCACACTATATAGAGGTAGACCTCCTTATCCTGCTCCTACTCAGTGTATATTACAAAAGTGGTTGAGAGAGGAACACGATATACATATTATCAATAACTTTGTTCATCAAGAGGATAAAAAGAAGTATGAATGTATAGTATATGATAATAGAAATAAAGCGTGGCATCTTGCTGAAGTATATAATACTTATGAAGAAGGTTTGGAAGCTAAACTATTAGAAGCTTTAAATTTAATATAATGGTAGAAGTACTCATAGAAAGAAACAATGCAATCTTAGCTAAAGAGAAAGGTTTCGATTGGGAATGTCTTGCCGTATTAAATATCTATGAAGATGATAGTTCAAGTATAGGTACTTATGAGTTAACGAGAAATAGTAAACTTGCTAAGATTCAATATGCTTTACCTAGTCAATCTCTATTACAGAAATGGTTAAGAGAAGTTCATAAAATTCATGTACTAGTAGAACCATTTAATGATAGAGAAGCAAAGCAAGTATTATATGATAATATTATAATCAGCATTAATGATGATTGGAATAAGGATAGTACTTATAACTTTACTCCTTCTTATGAAGAGAGTTTAGAAGAAGCTTTAACTATGGCTTTAAAAAATATTTCATAAAAAAGTCAAAATTGTTTTGGAATTGTAATTTTTATGTGTATCTTTAGGCTTAATAATTGTGTGCAAGATGATTATTAAGGACATAGCTAATGATACTCCTATGAGAGTTATTCATAAAGATAGTGTTGATACTTTTGGAGAATGTAGTCAACCTTCTAGTAAAGCCCCTAATCTGTCTTGCACACGGATTAGGGGTTTACTGTTTTCGCCTTATACCGAAATATGAGTAACTTGCACTGTAAATGGTGCTTGCATTGGACATAATAGAAATCCCCTAACTGCAGAGGCAGTTAGTGGTTTAAATGGGTATATTGTTCAACAATTTAAAAAAGAATCACCTTAATATAGGTCTACGCTATTCGGTAGGGCAAATAGAAGGGTGGGTGGAATAATGCTTAATCTTAATCGTATGAGAAGAAAAATGCCTAAAGGTTTTGATGTTCTTTCTAGAGAAGAAAGAATTGAACTACGTGCTAAATCTCCTAATAAGGGAATTTATTACAGAGATATGGCTAGACTTGCTAGAGTAAAAGAGAATGCACCCAAACCACTTCTTCTGTTTCTAGCTGAAATCAAATGTTAAACCCTTAAAAGATGCTAAAACTATTAGAAATACTACAAACAATTTACCTAGATAAGTTAATGTTTAAGTCTACAGAATTTAAACTGGGATTTGAAAGAGCAATAAATATAGTAAAGATTCACGGTTTTTCAACAGAAGTAATTCAAGAAACAAAGATGCTAAGAGAAGAGATGCACAAACTTCGTAAAGAGATTGAATTCTTGAAAGAACGACTTCAGCTAAAAAAAGAAGAGGTTCAGGGTCTAATTGATAAGAATAATCATGCTAATACTATAATACTTAATTACACTAAAGGTGATACTAAGAAAAGTATTAAACGTCTTAATCTTATTAAGAAACAATTAACCGATAATAGAAAGACATCAGATGAGAAAGTTTATGGTGTTTTAGCGTATATTAAATCAATTAAAGAACTTGGAGATTCAGAAGATGGACAATCCTCAACACAAGAATAATATTGCATGTAATGGTTTAGATCAACAACCATCCATATTAGAAGATATGATTAGTAAGATTAATAGCTTATGTAATCATGCTCATAATAATAATGAAGAACTTGATACTAATACAGAAAGAGTTAGAGATGTATTAAGAAAAGCAATTGGTATAGCAGAAAAATATGATAATCCTCCTGCACCTTGTAATGTATCTAATGCTGAGAAAGAACCTCAACATTTAACTTTTAGGATGCGTAAGGCTTTAGATGATTTAAGCGATGCTTTAGATAAGAACTATGCTTTAATTAGTTCACAAAATAGAACAATTCAAGAACTTAATCAATTAGTATAATGGCACACAATATAGCGACAATAAACGGTAAAGCTTCATTCATGTCAGTGAAAGAGAAAGCATGGCATGGACTAGGGCAAATACTAAATAACCCTGCTACTTCTGAGGAAGCTATTCGTGAAGCAGGTCTTGACTTTGAGGTTGAGAAAGAACCTGTATGGGTTCCGGTAAAGAATGTAGATTATGAAACTGCTAAACAGTCTGATGATGTGTTTATGCAACGTAATACTCAAGGAACTGTTTATAATCAGATGAGAGTAGTAGAAGATAGATTTGCTACTTTCCGTACTGATAGTGGTCATCCTTTTGGTATCGTTGGTTCTCGTTATGAGATAGTACAGAACCGCGATGCTTTTGCTTTCTTTGATGCGATTGTTGGTGAAGGAGAAGCTATATATGAAACAGCAGGTGCTTTAGGAGATGGTGAGACTATCTTTATTACTGCAAAGCTTCCTTCTTATATTCGCGTAGGTGTTAACGATGATATTGATAAGTATTTACTACTAACTAGTACTCATGATGGAAGCGGTTCTATCCAAGCTATGTTTACACCTATACGTGTGGTATGTAACAATACTCTTAATGCTGCTTTACGGAGTAGTGCTTCAAGAGTTACTATCCGTCATACGAAATCGGTACACGATAACCTCAAGAAAGCGCACACGATACTTGGGATTACTAATGCTCTCTCGGAAGAATTAGCTGGTATTTATAATAATATGGCTAAAGTTCGTATTACCGATAAGCAGTTAACGGACTATATTGAGACTGTGGTTCTTGGTGATACCTTAGAACGTATGATAAAGAAAGATGAAGATTTTGAATTATCTACTCGTTCTGCTAATATCGTGAATAATATGGTTAAATATGCTCACGAGCATCCTACTCAACAGTTCGAGACAACTAAAGGAACTGCCTGGGGAGCATATCAAGCTGTTACTGGATACTATCAGAATGTTAAATCTTATAAAGGAGAAGAAGAGAAAATGTCTACACTTCTTATGGGTTCTACTTATGATACTATGCAGAAGTCTTTTGTATTAGCAACTCAATTTAATTAATATGGAAAAAGTAGAAAGATTAGCGTACCTGATGTATGATGAATATTGTGCAGCAGTAGGAGGTAAAGCCTTTAATGGTGATGATCTGCCTGTATCTACAGAATTCTTCAACGATGTAAATAAGACTAAACAAGCTAATGCTTGGAGAAGTGCTGCTAAAGTTGCTATAGATGATATAGCTATGCACCAACTTACATTTCAAGAAGAATTACAACAACTTCTCAATAGACATTCTAAAGAGAATGGTTCTAATACTCCTGACTTTATATTGATGCAATATACTATCAATTGTCTTGACAATTTTGATATGGCTGTTAATGCAAGAGAGAAGTTTCATGGTCGTGGTGAACCCGAAGATGGTTCTAAATTAGGTAAATTTTAATATGGCAAAAGTAATTATTAAATTCGATGATGATATGCCTGCAAATGCGTTTGCAATGTGGGCTGAAGATGGTGGTATGCTAGAAGCATTTAATGAATCTAGACATTCTACTAATCTGGTTAATGCTGGATATGGTGAACTATCTGAAACAGATGTTACTTTAGATCCTTCTGATAGAAGTGTTGAACATGATATAGAAATACGTTAAACAATTTAATAAATAATAAGATGGAATATCAATTAACTCAAGATTGTCGTTTTGGTACTAAAGGTACTATAGTAGGTTATCATGTTTGGCGTAGTGCTACCACTGAAGAAAAAAAGTGGTTTAAAGAAGTAGGTGCTACGAATAATCTAAGTTCTCCTAGTAGTTATAGTAGTTCAGATTCTCATCAGTATCGGGATGATACTCAATATCCGGTGTGGACTGATGGTGATGCAACCTCTTCTGTTTCTAGCTCCCCTTCTAATGATAACGACCTGGCTTATGGCGGTGGTCATTATGGTGGCGGTGGTGCATCTGGAGATTGGGGTAGCAGTAATGATAGCAGCAGTAGCAGCAGTAGTGGTAGCGATTACAGTAGTTCTGACTACGGAAGTTCTGATTCAGGAAGTAGTGATTGTGGTAGTAGCAATGACTAGTCATGCTAATCGAAGTTAATCAAACTGCTCATACTAATGAAGATGATGCGTTTGTACAAATTACCTTTGATGGTCGTCAACAGTTCTATGTAAGAGAGGATAAGGTTGATTGGAGAGGCAATACTCTAGCTAAGAACTTTAGTGGATGCTTTATGATAAAGGCTATGTTGGAGAAAGTATATATAGCCGGTCAAAAAGGTGAACCAGTAGAGTTTCAAGTCAACATAATAGACTAACTGTTATGAACAAAGATGATATAAACAGTTTCATTGACAAAACAGTTGAGGAAAAGCGAGAGAGATTATACCTTTCTGATGAAGAGATAGCAAAGGTTAATTGGGAATTAATATCTATAACTGTTAGACCACAAGATAAGAGATGTGGTATTGTGGATTTAGTTCTTGCTTATGCAGATGATATTCGGGATGTATATACCGTGAGACTATCCGGTAATATACACCTGAATAAAGTCTATCCTAACTTTATAAAGCGTCAGATAGTTGCTCGTATTAAAGAAGTACTGGAAGATAAGCCTGCAACTAAGAAGGCTACTAAAAGAACTATTATTAAACCAACTCATATAACTATTAAAAGAAATAAGTAATGGAAAATATTCATCGGTTAACTAAACAGACAATGGAATTGGTAGGACAAACTGTTAGGGATTCTCCTAGCATTCCTACTGTAGAAGAAATGAAGCTTCGTCTTGCGTTAGAGTTTGAAGAACTTAAAGAAAAGGCTCAAGCTATGGGTCTTGAAGGAAGTTTTGCGGTTATATGTGATAAATTTGTTAATGAAATAGCTGAAGGACAACTTCCAGGAGCAGGTAGTCCTTCTAAGATAGATAACGAATGTTATTATAATTTACTTAGAGAAGCTGATACTGGTGTTGTAGATTTAGTTGAAGTGTTAGATGCTGCTCTCGATCAAAGAGTTGTTGCTTCAGGTACTGACTTATGCTTCGGCTTCCAAGAGATTATTGTTGAAGGAGATGTTGCTGTATGGACTAGCAATATGTCTAAATTCGATAGAAATATTGATGATGCAGTAAAAGGAATTGCTGCTTATCTTGATGGTACGCATCCTCATGGTAAAGGTAAAATAGATGTTTATCTTCATTCTAAAGATGGTCATCATATTATAAAGAGAAAGGATAATAATAAGTATCTTAAATCTCTTAATTATAGTGCTGTTGATTTACGTTCATTAGTAGGAATTACAGAACCAATAAATACAGAAGAAGATGGCAAAGAATCCTAACTTTACCCACGAAGCTTTAACTAAGCATTCGTCTCATAGAATTACTGTAACCACATATGGTTTAAAAGCTGTCCTTGAGTGTCATACTTGCGGTGAAGAACTATATGAAGTAACTTCTAAAGACCTTGAAAAAACCCTCCCTATTGAGTTCCCTACTACGCCAAAATCCTGTGATAATGGCGGAGACTGCGAGAATTGCGGCTCTTAACAGCCTGTGTTTAATAGGTAAAAACACTAAAAAAGGTACTCTATTAAGAGTACCTTTTTTTTATCGACTAGTTAATGTTGTCTAACTGCATCATCTTCCGGACTAAGATACTTAGTCCAATCTTTAAGAGAAGTAAAGAAAGGTAAACCATTTGTAAGTGTATTATAACCTACCATATTTCCTCTTTGAGTTACCTCTCCTTGTATTGCACCTTTGAATAGAAAATCATAGGCAGCACCCGAAGTTTTATAAAGCTTAGGTAGAACCGAAGTTTGATTCTGAAGAGAACTTAGTAAATCCCAGAAGAAAAGACCCTGAGTTGTATCCTCAGCAAGCCGTTTAAGTTTTAAATTCCAAGCTTTTGTAAATTCATCTTGATCATCATCATCATCATCTCCAAGAATAGCTACACGTCCTGCTGTCATTAAAGACCACATAGCACCTGCTACTAATATTTCATATATTTGAAGCTTTTGTTCATCTTTTAGATTAGACCATTTATAATCATCATCCCCTCTAAGTTGCATCATAGTGAGTATCCATTTACCCA
>Ga0105340_1000840_pt1 | contig 14267 bp, 10 predicted proteins | sample EasRivMeERMLT700_FD_89676 | JGI IMG/M metagenome (GOLD analysis project Ga0105340, IMG submission 89676) | Soil microbial communities from meander-bound floodplain in the East River, Colorado, USA - East River MetaG ERMLT700 | ecosystem: Environmental > Terrestrial > Soil > Floodplain | place...
CTGAACCGGGTCAGGTTCACCTGCTGTTCGTCTTCCTCGACCTGCGCAAAGTCAGTGTTGTACGTGAAATCGGCTGTCAGACCCTTGGTCAGCCCGTATTTCAAGTCAAGTCCGGCATCGCCCGTGAGATCGTTCAACACAGCGGGTGTGGCCTGGCGGTTCGTCGTCACCCCGGAGATCGCGTACGGCTTGATTTCGAGATTGCGGCCCTGCGGCGGGACCTCGATGCCGACGAGCGTGGCGGCGGAGGACAACTTGTAAATGCCGCGACCACCGTACGAGGCCGGAACGCCGGAAAGATACGATCGTTCGTTCTTCCAGGGGATGCGACGTTGAATGTTGAAGCCCCAGGTCTGCGGGCCGCTCGCTCTGTACCGGAGCGATTTCAACGGGATGACGAACTCGGCGCTCCAGCCTACGTCGGTCCGCGCGGCTTTGACGTTCCACACGGTATTCCAGTCCCTGTTGAAGTTGCGTTCGTCGCTCACTTCCTGATCGCTGAGCGCGCCAAGCGCATTCGTTTGAAAGAGAACACCGCTGCGACGATCGTAGAACGTATCGATGACGAGCTGGACGTTGTCGTTTTGAAAGATGTTGTTGCTGTCCCGACGCATTTCGTTGGCGATGACGCGATCCGGCTGGTCGTCGAGACAGCGTACCGCGAAGTAGATGTTGGTGGCGTCAAAGAAGATCCAGAGCTCGGTGCGCTCGGTTGCCGGCTCTCCCTCGTGCGGCTCCTGTTGCACGAAATCGCCGATCGCCGGCACCTGGCTGTAAATCTCATCTTGCAGAAGACCATCGATGATGAGTGGCTCGGTGAGGCGGACCGCCCGTATGGTGACGTGCCCCTGGGCGTCCCGTGACACGACCTCTGGAGCGACGGGGGCGGGCGGACCGTCGATCAACGTCGTTGGAGCGACGGGCGCGAGCGGGCCGTTGAGCAACGACCCATCTTGAGCGAACGCGGGCGATACGGTGGCGACGCCGGCGAGCACAAAAATCAGCGGTATTGCCCGTAAGGGGCTTGCGATCCCACTCATGGGCCCGGCCAAGGTATCACGAGAGGCTTACTTTACCGCACACGGCGTCGGGTTCCATTTCGAGCCGTCGGGCAGCTTTTTGAAGGCGTAATTGACGATCCACGGCTGGGTGAGGTACTCAGGATCGTCAACGATCTGCGTGAATCGGATCCACTGACTGCTATCGGGTAATTCCATCACGCGGAAGTACTCGGTGAGCGCCGCGTTGCCCGTGTACGGCATCCCGTTTTTCCAGTAGTACCCCGGCTTCAGGCGGCTCGTGACGACCTTGAGATTGCCGCCGCGCTCGAAGCCTGCGCTCCCGCCCATGATGGTCCACGAGGCGATCGAATAGCCCTGCGCGCTTGGCTCGACGGCCGCCGGCGGCTCGAATTTGAGCGGCCGCGATGGAAACAATGTCGCATTGCCGTAATCGAGCCGCCCTTCGGTGGTCGCCGGGCCGAAATGGAGCAGGCGTGTCTGCGTGCCGTAGTCCGCTTCTATCTTCAGGGTGCTGTCGTCCAGCCAGGTGATGTGGAGATGCGTCGGCAGCCGCATGATTCCCGGCGCGCCGTATGCCTTGCAGGCGTTCCCTTCGGCTTCGTCTTTCGCGGGGTCCCAGGCCATCGCGGTCTTCGCGCCGGTCACGTTGTACGGAATATTTCCCCGGTCCGAAGGATTCGGACCGGCGCCGATGAAACCGACGCCAGGATTTTCGATTGTGCCTGTCACACCGCTGCCGAAGTCGCCCTTCGCCGGCGTGAGCATCCGCACGTGCCAGTCCTCGGTGACGACCGCGGCCCAGTAACCGGTGAGATCGATAGGCGCACTCGCCTTCGCCGTCGGCGGCGCAGCCGCCTGGCCACCGCGACCCTGCGCCTGCATCACTGCTGATGCGACGACGCACGCTGCGATCACGAACAGCGGCGTTCGCATCTCAGTTGACGGTCTCGCCCGCCCTGCTGCCCCACGACTTGCCGTCCGTCGTCCGCGTAATCTGGATCAAGCGGCCGTGCGTGCTGTTCGGGCTGCGCGACGGATTGACGACGACCTCGACCGGATCGCCGATCTTGAACGCGTCCTTGTCGATCCCCTGGCGCGCGAACTGCGAGGCCGTCGCGCCCTCGATCACCCATTGCTTGGTCGTGCCGTCGGGATCGGCAACTTCGACGTAGAGGAATGAATGCGGCGCGCGCAGCGTCACCTGGACCATCTTCCCTTTGACGCTGAGCGTGCGGCTCACATCGTAGGTGCCGCCGAAGGAGTGATGCGCGTCAACCGGCATCGCCGCGAGGATGACGACCGCCGCCATGATGAAAGATGAAGGTTTCATGGGTTATTTCTTCCTCTGTCTACTTCTTTTCTTTCAGACTGCGATATACGGCCTCGACGAAGCGCGACGTGACGCCCGGTTCCCGGCCGTACTCCGGATCGAAATCCATCGTCGTCTTCGCCGCCTTCACCTGCGCGAGCGTCATTCCCTTGTCGACCATCGCCTGAATGCGATCGCGGATGACCATCAGCATGTCGCGGTAGTTGCCGACGTCGGCCGCGTCGCTGATCCATCCATGACCGGGAACGATCATCGTCCCGCCTTGTGCCATGAACTCGGTGACGCTCATCTCAATCAACTTGTTGAGCGCATCGATTTCCCCGTTGATGCTGCCGCCTTTGTCCACGTCAATCGGAGGATAGATGTCGCTGTTGTAGACATCGCCCGCCGCGATCGCGTCCGCGCGGCGGAACCAGACGATGGTGTCGCCGTCGGTCACCGCGCGTGGCATGTGAAACAGCTGGACCGCCTGGTTATTGAAGAAGCGGTACAGCGTGTACGTTTCGGATAAGTACGTGTCGGTCGGTACGAGAGAGTCGGGCGCTTTCGATTCGACCATCCGGCTCTGAACCGCGGCATGCGCGAGCACCTGCAGGCTCAGCGATGGATCCCGATAGCCCAGGAGACGGAACAGCGGCGACTTCCGGATGTTTGCATTGCCACCGACGTGATCCGGGTTGCTGCTGGTGTTGATGATCATCCGGATCGTTGGATCGGCAAATGCATGCGTCGACTGCCAGGTGTTGCCGAACGGCGACGCCGAATCGGGCAGGTCGGACGGCCGCAGTGCCTCGTGAATCCGGCGCACCGCATCCAGCACCCGATCGCTCGCCCCAGCGACTCCCGAATCGACCATGACCGTACCGTCGCCGCCCGCCGAGACGATGATATTGCCGCCGCCGCCGGCGATCAGATAGACGTTGCCGGCGACGTGCAGCGGCTCGACCTTGTCGTACGCCGGCGCGCGCGGCCGTTGCACATCGGCACGCTCGGCGATACGCGTCGACGCGTCGGTGTACGTCGGCTTGATCGTCGATTGTGCCGCCGGCGGTTGCAGGGACGCGCCCCGAGCGCGCCATTCCGGATAGAGCGTGTCCGCGCCGCCTCTCACGCCCTCTTGTGGCGTCTTGTACTTGAAGGCCGATTCGGTCAGATACGGATTCTCGCCCGGCAGATAGTGCGGGACTCGGTACTTCTCCCCCGCCAGATTGTCTTCAGGCTGGCACGGATACGGCGGCAGCTGCAGCGTGGGTGCCCGCATGTAGGTCGCGCTGCGCACCAGCGGCTCGCTCAGATAGTCGGGATCGATGACCGTGAACGTCACTTCCAGGTACGGTTCTTCGAGCGACATGTGCTCGATCACGGTCGCGCGGAAGCTGGTGGCGACGCCATTGCGGCGAACGTAGCTCTCCTTGAGGTGCGTCGTCGTAATCTCGAGCGTGTCGCCGCGGAACTTGCCGCCGGAGAAGCCCTCCCACGAGTGGAGGGCGTACGGGGAGGGCGAAGGACGGCCGTCGAGCCAGATCACGCGTTCGCCGGCAGTCTTTTCGTACGAGATTCTGTACGCGATGAGCTGACGGGTGAGCGGATCGACGACCTTGTCGATCCGCATCGGGTCGAGCCCCTTGGGCTGGTAGCCTGGAGTGCGCGGCCGGCACTGCAGGAGTGACGACGTCGAGTTCACCTCCTCGTCGTACGTGTCGGCCCGCATGCGGGCGGCGTCGTTCAACGGGAGGCCGCGGTAATCGCCCGGAAATGCCCCGGGATTGCGGTCGCGCTCGTCTTCGTGGTTAATCCAGCGCCACGTGCCGGTCAGGTCGACAGGCGAGTTCTCCTGAGCCACCCCCGGGCGGGCAGCCAGTGACGCCAGCAGCATCAGGACTGCTGCCGCTCCCGATCGATTCACCGTATTCATGTGGACCCCGATCCAAGGTGGCAAGCTCGAAGGTCGAAGTGTGAAGTTACTTCGACCTTCGAATCCTGGCAACCTCCGTCAGTTCGTTTTCACGGAACTGGCGATCCTCGCGAAATCCGCCCAGGGAACCAGTCGTCCGTGGATCGGTACGAGCTGGCCGACGTCCAGCTTCAGCCGTTGCACGTTGTTGTACAGGCTCATGTTGGCGGCGGACGCCGTCGTCGGAAACGGCGCGTTCGCCGCGGGAGGATTGAAGAGATCCGCTTCCATCAGGAGCCTCTCCTTAGGGAGGTGCACCATCAGCATGCCGACGGCATGGGGATTCCCCTGCACGAGGTGCAGGTCCATGATTCGCGTGCCGTCGGTAATGGTGTACTTGTCGTTCTGCACCTGCTCGAGAACGAAGGTCTCCTGGAACTCATCGGGCGGATACAGGGACAACCTGTCTGGTTCCAGCGTCCGTGGCGAGAGGTCCATGACCGCGTAGTAGTAGTACGGCACGACGTCCCGGTGCGCGATCGGAATCGCGCCCTCGTGCACGTAGGTGCGAAGGCCGCCGGAGTGGTCGAAGTGGTGATGGGTATTCACCACGTACTTGATCCGCTTGTTGGGAATGAGCTTCTTCACTTCGGCGATGACCGCGAGGGACCGCGCTTCGTCGAGCGGCGCCTCGACCACCGTCACGAAATCGCTGAACTCGACGGCCACGCTGTGGTGAGAACCGCCGGTGAGGTAGAACACCCCCTCGGCCAGCTTCTGCGACTCGACGCGAACGGGTGGAATGGCTGCGTTCTGCGCCGCCGCGGGGACGGTGACAGCCTCGCCACACATGTTTGGTTGGACGTTGCTGATCGTGATGCCAAACGAATTGTGACCTCCGTCCGGAACGCCGAAGAACCCCTGCGGTCTCAGTTCGTGGTCCCAGTTCGTGTGGTTATGAAAATTGGTAGGAAACTTCACACCCCCGAAGTCCTTGTAGCCCCCATATGTCTTTTCCTCCACCATGTCTCCGAGGAAGGGACTGGGAACAAACGTCTGGATGCGGACGACTTCATTCTGAGGACTGATGGAGCCCTGGATCCGGAATTTCCCCATCGTATACGCGAGAATGTTCCGCCGCTCTCCCCCGCCTTCATATCGTTCAAACGTCACCAGGTCCTTCGCCGCCATCGCACTCTTGAGGAAACCGTGAGGGTCGAGCGAGATTTCGAGCTGGCGTGCCGCGGCCGCGGCCGGCTGCGGATTCACGGTGGTGCCGGCCAGGTTCCACGCGGAGTTGCCGCTGACCAGGGTGATCTGCCGCTGTTCCCCCTGGATCGGAATTCCGCCGCCACCGCGACTCGGATAATTTCCTTGTTGCCGAACCTGCTCTTCTCTCATGGTTCGGGCCTCGTAGTTGATGCTTCGAGAGAAGTTTGCCAACTGAATCTTTGGCCAGTCGTCCGCCGGGCTGTAACCCTGGCCCACGATACCGACGTAGCCGCCGGTCCCCGAGTAGGTAATGCATTTCAGCGATTCGGTGCCCATCGCTTTGGCCGCGGCCTGGAGAACGGCCTTCGCATCCTGGGCCGCCGCAGTCCCGCTTGTCAGCGCCAGAAGGGCAACGACCATCCATAATCTTTTTGTCATACGCTCTCCCTTGTTCCCTGAACCCCAAGTTTGGGGCGAGCCTACAACGGAAGACAGGCGATTTCAACGGAGTTCGCCCCCTGTTGTCCCCCTTCTAACCGTCCGCGAATGGGTGTATACAGGGGAGCATCGCACAAGCGGCTCGATACCAAGGTGATGGACGATCGGTGTCAGAGCGGGCATTGAGCTGTCGACTTGGAGATCCGTTTCAAGGCAAAAGGAGATTTGTCATGAGTAGGGCGAAGTTTCTCGCAGCGATCCTCGTGGGAATGGCCTTACTGGGCAGCGCGTTCGTCGGTTTCGTGCTGGCAGAAACCACGTCTCCTTCGGCGCTCACCGGCACGGTGACCTCGCAGGCGGAAGGCGCGATGGAAGGCGTGCTCGTCGGTGCAAAGAAGGTCGGCTCGACGATCACCACCTGGGTAGTCAGCAACGCCCAGGGCCAATACAGCTTTCCGCGCGACAGAATGGAACCCGGCAAATACGCAGTGGGCATCCGCGCCGTCGGATATGAGCTGCCCGCGACCTCGGTCGATCTGAAGGCCGATCCTGCGCGGCTCGATCTGCAGCTGACGAAGATCGCGCGTCCGACGAAGATCGCGGAGCAGATGACCAACGCCGAGCTGATCATGAGCGTGCCAGGAACGCAAGCGCAGCGGGCGTCGCTCGGCGGATGCGTGAACTGTCACACGCTGCAGCGCGCACTGTTCTCACGGTTCGATGCGCTCGAGATGTCGATCGTCGCTGCGCGCATGCCGCGGCACACGAACAATTCCTCTCCGATGCACCCGTGGTACCGTCCGCAGGAAGGGCCGTTGCCGACAATCGCCGAGCCGACGACGCTCGGCCGATATCTCAGCTCGATCAATCTGAGCGAGACCGACAGCTTCCAGTTCCCATTGAAGACGCTGCCGCGGCCGAAGGGGAAGGCCACGCAGGTGATCTACACGGTGTACGACCTGCCGCGCCCCGACGCCTCGCCGCACGACGTCGCCTTCGACGCGGACGGCAACGCGTGGTACTCGGATTTCAACTCGCAGTACTTCGGCAAGCTCGATGTCAAGACCGGCAAGGTCGTCGAGTACTCGCCGCCGCTCCGTCGCCCCGGACAAATCGCGCAAGGCGGTCTGCAGATCGATCTCGACAAACAGGGGCGCGTCTATTACGGGAACATGTCGCAGCTGCAAATCGCGCGGCTCGATCCCAAGACCGGCAAGATGGAGACGTTCCAGCTTCCCACGCCCGAAGCAACGTGGGGCGACGCGCACCTGACGATGATCGATCCGGCGCACATGGATGTCGACGGCCAGCTCTGGTTCAACATCGCGTTCGATACCGGCGAGTCGGGCGGCACGTGGCGCGTGGATCTCGCGAAGAACAAGTGGACGCCCATCAGGTATCCGCAGGGCAGCCCATCGGCCCGCGCCTACGACATCATTGCCGACTCGCAGAACAACGCGTGGGGCATGCAGATGACGAACGACAAGATATGGAAGACGGACGCGAAAACGCTGCAGACCGTCTGGTACGACTTCCCTACCAAGGGCGCGGGCTGCCGGCGCGGGCACATGGATTCGCAGGAGCGCATCTGGTGCGGCGTGTTCAACGGCAATCGGCTCGCGATGTTCGACACGAAGACGCTGAAGTTCACCGAGTGGACGGTGCCGACCGAGTGGACGCGGCCGTATGACGCGCAGTACGACGACCGCGCGTACGCGTGGACTGCCGGTATGGACAACGACCGTGCCGTGAGACTGAACGTCGCGACCGGCGAATTCACCGAGTATCTGCTGCCGGGCCACACCAACGTGCGTCATGTGGAGGTGCAGAAGTCGGGTGCGCTCTCGAGCCTCTGGCTGGGTGATCAGCACGGCAACACGCTGACCCGCATCGAGCCGCTGGCGCCGTAGGGGGGCGGACCTAAAGGTCCGCCTCTACGACTGCGCGCGCGTCAGCCGCGCTGCCCGGTGAACAAACGAGGGACCGATGCGGCTCAAGCCGGTCAAGCCGGGTACCCGGATCACGCTGACGGACCACAATGCGGTGGACGATCAGGCGCCCCGGGGCAAGGAGGCCGAGCGGAAGCTGGCCCCGCTGCTCGAGCGGCTGCCGGAGCTGCAGACCGCGCTGTACGCCGAGTCGAAGCAGGCCCTGCTCATCGTCCTGCAGGGGCGGGACGCCTCGGGCAAGGACGGGCTCACCCGCGCGGTGTTCGGCGCGCTCAACAGCCAGGGGTGCGTTGTCAGCAACTTCAAGCAGCCCACCGAGTACGAGCTGGCCCGCGATTATCTCTGGCGGGTGCACCAGGCGGTCCCGCCCAAGGGGACCATCGGCATTTTCAACCGCTCCCACTACGAGGACGTGCTGGTGGTACGGGTGCACGGGCTCGTGCCCAGGAAGGTCTGGTCAAAGCGTTATGAGCAGATCAACCAGTTCGAGAAGATGCTGGCCGAGAACGGGGTGACGATCCTTAAGTTCTTTCTCCACATTTCGAAGGAGGAGCAGAAGGAGCGGCTGCTCGAGCGGCTGCGCAATCCGCTGAAGAACTGGAAGTTTCAGGTTGGCGACCTGGAGGAACGGAAGCACTGGCGCGACTACACCGAGGCCTACGAGGATGTGCTGGAACGGACGAGCACCGACTGGGCTCCCTGGTACGTCGTCCCGTCCGACCGGAAGACGTCCCGCGACCTGCTCGTTGGTCGGGTGGTCGTGGACACTCTGGAGCGGATGGGGCCCAAGTTCCCCAAGGTGAACCCCGAAGTGCTCGAGATCGCTCGGCAGTGGGAGCTGGAGGCGACGGGTCGGCGGAAGATCGACGAGTAAGGACTACCGAGTACGTATGTGCTGAATGTGACAGCCGGTTGGTCGCCCGGTACGGCAGAATAGCGACCATGTCGGTAATCCTCCCGTAAGCGCCTGCCGAAAACGACCCTCGGCACGAATCAGTTATCGGTCGCCCCCCAAAGATACGACGTGATAACCGCAGCGACTTCAGAGCGAAGTGGCGCGCCCGTTGAGCGTACTGAGAAGTTGTCGCGCCAGCGAGCGCGACAATGCCTGAGCTGCAAGGCGGCGCGGAATAGGCTTTTTCAACTGTAAGACCGAACAGAAAGGCGCGTTATGACGGGATCGATTCGAACGATACGAGTGGAGAAGGGGTTCGGGTTCATCAAGGACGATGCGGGGAAGGAATACTTTTTCCATCGGAGCGCCGTGCAAGGCGAGGAACTCGACAATCTGCGCGAGGGCGACAGCGTCGAATTCGACCTTGGCGAGGGGCCGAAAGGTCCTCGGGCCGAAAACGTCCGGCGCACGTCCACCTAACGGGGGCTGACAGCACGCGGGACTGGTGAGCGGAGGCGGTCGAGCCGGAGATGACAGTTACCGGCTACTGCCGCTTCTCGACAACCACCCGCCCCGCGGCATTCATGTAAACGCGGTACTTGTTCCCGTCTTTGCACGACACGGCATAGTCGTCCTTGGCCTGCTCGGTGGCCTCAACGACCTCGCCACACGGCAATCCCTGAAGCGCGATCACCGCCGTCAGATCCTTCTTGACCGCTTCGTCGTCGGCGGCAAACGACGGCACGGCAAAGAACGCCGACATCAAGAGTGATTGCGCGAATACGAAGCTGCGTTTGTTCATGGTGTCTCCTGCGTCAGGCTTGTAGCGCGGCGAATTTCTTCGGGTCCGAGAGGAGGCCCCAGATCGCCTCGCGCGAGGACACGATCGCGGACGCGAGCCTCTGGTCAGAGTCCTGCAGCAGCGACAGCACCTTCATCATCAACAGATCGTAGGACCGGCGCAGCTCCGGCATGGTGATCTTGGCTTTGCCCTGGTAGTAGTCGCGGAACTGATCCAACAGGTCGTCGACCTGATTCTTCAGCGAGAGCTTGGTGAAGACGCCGATGGCCTTGGTGGCCTTCAACTGCTCTTTCAGCGCGGCCAAGTCCAGTGTCGTCACGGGCGCAGGCGGTGCGGCAACCGGCGGTGCAGCAGGTTTTGACGCTCGCGGGTCCGGTGTAGCTGCAGGTGCGGGCGTTCTCGCAACCGGCGCGGCGGGCTTGGTTGCTGGCTTCGGCGCCGGGGCCGTTGGGGTCGGTGCCGGTGCCGCGGCAGTTGCGGGCGGCGTCGACGGCGGCTTCGGCGCCGGGGTCATCGCGCTCGGTGTCGGGGTCGGTGCGCTCGGTGCAGGTGCTGCGACAGGTGCGGGCTGAGGTGTCGCCGGATCTTGGGGCTTGGCGGCAGCCTGCGGAGCGGCGGGTTGCTCCGCGACACTCTGGGGCTGCGAGACCGGCTCAGGCGTGTGGCGGGCGCAGCCCGCGATCGGCAGCAACAGTAGAGCAGCAGCGTAAGCGATGCGCAGTTGGTGGACCTTCATCGGACAGGTCCATTCACTTCAACTTCGGTACCAACTTGTACAGCTCATCCTCTGCGGGATCCACGAAGGACAGCTCTGCTGCTGCAGCAGGCGGACCGGCGCGAGCCGGGCCGTGGATGCTCCCGACGCCATCACCTACGTACCCTTCACGACCAGCGCGGCGGAAAAGTCAGGACCGACATCGAGCGGAGTAAGCGACCATCGAGTGTGTTCATCGGGCTGCTCGGGATCCTCGAGCAATCGTGGCGCCCCTTCACCGACTTCCACGCGGCAGCGGTGCAGCGGGAACGAGAGGCCCATGCCCCTGGCTTTCACCCACGCTTCCTTGCAGCTCCACAGCGTGAAGAACATCGCACGGCGCAACGGCTCGTTCGCGCGGCGAAGCGCCTCCACTTCGTCGGGTGAGAAGAAACTTGCGGCCACACCGAGGCAGTCCACATCAGCTCGGTGCCGTTCGACATCAATGCCGACCGCACGATCGATGGTCACGGCTACGAGCGCGACGCCGGCGGAATGTGATGCGTTGAATTGCAGCCGGAGGGAGCCACCGTTGATGAGGGTCGGCTTGCCGAATGCGTTCAGTTCGAACGTGATGCGGGCGGGGTCGCATTCTGCGTACCGGGCGAGCACGACACGCAGGAGACCGCGGCGAGCGATAAACCGTGAATAATCGTCGTCGAATCGGAATCGCGCCGCGCGCCGGCGCTCACCATCCGAGAGGAGCGCATGCAGTTGGTCCATGTCGTCATTGGAGCGGTCCGTGGCAAATCGCCAGACGTGCAAATCGCCCAGTTCGAACGCGGGGCGCGCAATATCGATGTAGCGGTCGGTGGAGTGGCGGGTCTTGAGACCAGCCTCTCGGCCCGCCTCTACGGCGACCAGCGGGGTCTGACGACTCGCATCTACGCCGGCCATGACACCTCGTGGAGAGACTGGCTCAGAACGTCGGCGAGCTTCCGCACGCGCGGCTCGCGAATGATGGTGTCGTGTGCGCCGGGGACAAGGCGGGTCTGCACTCCCCCGGACGCAAGCCTCAGCCATCCGAGATCGGGGTTCATCGGAGCAAACGCCACGAGCCTCCGTGTGCGCGATCGGATCACCGTCACGGTGCCGTCATACGGCCGCGGCTGATAGGTTGTGAGCGCACGATGAAACGCTTCGAGGAAATCGCGGGCGTTATCGGGGTAGTGCCACAGTCCGAGCGCATGGCGGACGTCGACATCCTCTGGCGCCCCGCGAAGCAGGGCGCTGCGAAGACGAGCGCGCCACATGATCGCCTTGCTCCTCAGCCGGCCACTCGCGGCACCCAGGCCGGCGTTGAGAAAGTCGTCATCAACCATCCAATAGGCAGCATTCCTCAGCAGATGGAACAGTGCGGTTGGCCATACGCGACCACGTCGGGCGCCTCCTGGCGCGGAGCAGTCGATCATCGCGAGCAGCGACACCTCTTCCCCCGCAGCCCGGAGTTGCTGCGCGATCTCAAACGCGATCAGGCCGCCGCCCGAATATCCGCCCAGCCGGTACGGACCGGACGGAAACATTCGCCGGATGCCACGCACGTACGTGGTGGCCATCTCCTCCACGCTCGAGAAGAACCGCGCCCCCTCCTCGAGCCTGGCGCGGATGCCATACACCGGCTGGTCTTTGCCCAGGTGCGCCGCGAGCGACGCATACGACAGCACTTCCCCGCCGATCGCGTGGACCAGGAAAAACGGAGGCCGCGTGCCGGACGGCTGAATGGCGACGATAGGCGACCACTCGGTTGCCTGTCCAGGCTGCGCAACAAGCCGCGCCTGCGCACGGATGGTGCCGTGCTGGAACAGCGTGGCGATCGGTACAGCGATGCCGAATCTCGACTCCAGCTCCGACGACAACCGGACCGCCAGGAGCGAATGGCCTCCGAGCTCAAAGAAGTCGTCGTCTATGTCAACAGAGGCGACGCCAAGGATGTTTCGCCAGATCTCGGCGAGCGTCGATTCGATTTCGCCCGGGACCAGCGCGGCGGCACGCGCCGCGCTCGAAGGGACAAAGGGATCAGGGATCGGGGATCGGGGATCGGGGGTTCTCGGTTCGGGACCTTTGCTGAACGGGACACGGTTCCCTGCTCCCGGATTTGCTCGTGATCCCCGATCCCTGATCCCTGATCCCTGGGTTGAAGGGGCCCGGCGATGTTCATCGAGTAGCTTCGCGAGGCCGGCGACGGTTGGGAATTCGAAGAGCGAGCGAACGGCCAGCGGGGCGCCCATCGTGCTTCCGAGTCGCGACACGGCCTGCGCGGCGAGGAGCGAGTCGCCGCCGGACTCGAAGAAGTTGCTGTCGCGGTCGATCCGCTCGACTTTCAGCAACTCACGCCACACTCCGGCAACGGCTGCCTCCGTGGAACTCACTGTCCCGTCGGTCGCAACCGCGGAGGTCGCGGACCGCTTCAGCGAAGGGGCTTTCAGCGCACGCCGATCGGTCTTGCCGCTCGGCAGTAGCGGCAGCGCATCCAGCTGCTCGTAGAACTGCGGCACCATGTGCTCGGGGAGCCGCGACCGGAGGAACGCACGTAACTCAGCGGTCGAGGGCGCCGACCCCGCGTCGCGACCGACCACATACGCCACGAGGCTTCGGCCGGACGCGGCAAGTTCGTGCGCCGCCACTGCCGCTCGGTCGACGAGCGGGTGCGCCATCAACGCAGCTTCGATTTCTCCCGGCTCGATGCGGAATCCGCGCATCTTGATCTGGTCGTCGGCACGCCCGAGAAACTCGAGGCAGCCGTCTGAAAGAAACCGCGCCCGGTCACCGGACTTGTACATACGGGCCCGCGGCCCCGCGAACGGATCCGGCCTGAAACGCTCAGCCGTCAGCGCAGCATCGTTGAGATACCCGCGCGAGAGCGCGTCTCCCCCAATCCAGAGCTCGCCCGGGTAACCAGCGGGCACGGGTTCACCGTGATGGTCGAGGACATAGACGCGCGTGTTCGCGAGCGGCCTCCCAATCGGAATCGACGTCCGCGGCCGTCCGTCGCGTGCGATGACGTGATAGGTGGCGAACGTCGTCGCCTCTGTTGGACCGTAGCCGTTGATCAGCACCGTGTCCGGAAGCACGGCAAGCGCGCGCTCCACATGGCTCACCGAGAGCGTCTCCCCCCCGGTAATCACGTAGCGAACCGACGCGAGCGCCCTTGGGTGCTCGTCGATCACGACGTTGAACAGCGAGGCCGTGAGCCAGAGCACGGTGACGCGCTGGCTCGTGAGGAGTTCTTCGAGTTCCACTGGCGTGTGCAGCTTGTTCGGCGCGATGACCACGCACCCGCCGCGCAGCAGCGGCCCCCAGATTTCGAGCGTGGAGAGATCGAACGACAGCGCCGACATGTGAAGCACTCGCGCGCCAGGTCCAAGTGGCACGTCGGGCATCCCATACGCCAGCCTGACGATGGCGCGATGCGGAACGCCAACTTCCTTGGGAGTGCCCGTGGAGCCAGAGGTGAACAGGGTGTAGACAAGCGACTCGGGATTCGGAATTGGGGATTCGCGATTCGGGAACTCCTGAATCATTGACTTGGGATTCGGGATTCGCTCCGTTGACTCATTCGCAATTGCGTCGGCATCCGTGTCGATTCGGACTACGAGGCCGGCATTGAGAGCCATTTCCTGGGCGAGCGCGTCACGCGTGACGACGATGCGCACGCCGGCTCGGTGAATGAGCGAGGCAATCCGATCGAGTGGATAGGATGGGTCGAGCGGGACGTATGCCGCGCCGGCTTTGACGATGGCGAGGAGCGCGACGACGACGTCGGGCGACCGCTCCAAAAGGACGCCGATGCGGTCGTTCGCTTTCACTCCGCGCGCGCGCAGGTGATGCGCCAGTTGATTCGCCTGCCTGTTGAGCGCGTCGTAGGTCAGCTCGCTGCACAGCGTATTGCCCGAGGCAACGACGGCGGGAGCGTCAGGTGCGCGTCGCACTTCCGCTTCGAAAAGCTCGGCAAGAGTCTTGTCGCGTGGATA
>Ga0105340_1000841_pt1 | contig 14239 bp, 15 predicted proteins | sample EasRivMeERMLT700_FD_89676 | JGI IMG/M metagenome (GOLD analysis project Ga0105340, IMG submission 89676) | Soil microbial communities from meander-bound floodplain in the East River, Colorado, USA - East River MetaG ERMLT700 | ecosystem: Environmental > Terrestrial > Soil > Floodplain | place...
AACTCCTTGGCGCCCGTGGCCGGGTTGCGCGTGAACCCGACACCCGTGCCGGACCGGTCGCCGGTATTGCCGAACACCATCGCCTGCACGTTGACGGCCGTGCCCTTGAGGCCGCTGATGCGTTCGATGCGGCGATATTCCTGCGCCTTGTTGCCCATCCACGAGTTGAACACCGCGTTGATGGCGAGCATGAGCTGCTTCTTGGGATCTTGCGGGAAGTCGTCCTTGACGTGCTTCTTGTAGACGGCCTTGTAACGCTTGACGAGCTCGCGCAAATCATCGACGGTCAGATCGGTGTCGAGCTTGACCTTCTTCTCCTGCTTGAGCTTGGAGATTTCGTGCTCGAACTCCTCGTGCTCGACGCCCATCGCGGTGGAGCCGAACATGTCGATGACGCGGCGATAGCTGTCATAGGCGAAGCGCGCGTTGCCGGTCTTCTTGGCGAGGCCTTCGACGGAGGCATCGGTGAGGCCGAGGTTGAGGATGGTGTTCATCATGCCGGGCATGGAGAGGGCGGCGCCGGAGCGGACGGACACGAGCAACGGATCGGCCGGGTCGCCGAATTTCTTGCCTGCGATGCCTTCCATCTTGCCGAGCGCGTCGTTGATCTGCGGGATGGCGTCTTCGGGGATTTTTTTGGCGTGATCGTAATAGGCCGCACAGACTTCGGTGGTGATGGTGAAGCCGGGCGGCACGGGGATGCCGATCTTGCACATCTCGGCGAGGTTGGCCCCTTTGCCGCCGAGGAGTTCTTTCATTTTGCCATCGCCGTCGGCCGTTTTGCCGCCGAAGGAGTAAACATGCTTGGCCATTTTGGTGTCGTCCTGTGAGGGGAATTTGCTTGACAATTGGAGGAAGTATACGGATGGGGGGAGGGGGCGGCAAAGGACGACCGAGGCGGCGGATTCGTTGCTCGATTCCGAGACTTGATCGGTCTGTGTCGCTCAGGTATCCTAAGGGCAACGAGATTCGCTAATCAAAGGGGGGATCGACATGCATGACGCTGAAACTGACACGCGAAGTGCTCAACGCAGAGCGCTTGATGAGCAGATCGTGCTGGAAACGAAACTCGAATCGCCAAATCTGCCGCCGGACGCGGTTCCCCGTCCTCTCGAAAGTCATCTCGCGCATCGCAAGCCAATTGCGGTTGCAGGTATTGTTGAAAATGGCGTAGTGCGGCCGCTGGATCCGTCCGTGAAACTTCAGGAGCATGCGCGGGTTACTATTGTCGCGACGGAGATGAAGTGAGGCAGTCTGCCGTTCTTGACAGCCCTGCCTTTTTCCTAGATACTCAACGAAATGGTTACCGTCGAAGTCACGCCCGCGGCGTTAGCCGATTTGAGTCGCCTTCCCAAAGTGATTCAGGAACGCGCCTGGAAAGTCGTTCGACGGCTGCGAGCATGGCCTACGGTGAGCGGCGTCGTTGCATTGTCCGGCAACCTGGCAGGGTGGTATCGAATTCGAACGGGCGACTACCGAATTCGCATTCGCGTCATTGGCGACCGACTCATCGTTGACCGGATCGGGCACCGAAAGGACGTCTATGAAGATTAAGCCTCAATACGTGGAGGTCGCGGGCGAACAGCTCGTCATGCTTTCAGCCAAGGACTACGACCGCCTGGCGCAAATGGCTGACGTATGGGAGCCGCCGTTGCCCGCGCCAAACGAAGACGGCAATTATCCGATCGAAGCCATCGCCGTGGTAATCGCGCAGGGCATTCTGCGCGATCGCCGCAAACTTGGCTGGTCGCAGGCGGAATTGGCGCGTCGCGCAGGCATTCGTATCGCGACGCTCAACCGCATTGAGCATGGCAAGCATTCGCCGAACGAGAGCGTCATGCAAAAAATTGATCGGGCGTTGAAAGCAGCGCGACGGTCAAATGGCACCAGCAAGTTAAAACCAATTGCAAAATGACGGACGATGGGTGCAAACTCAGTTCAATTGTAAGTGGATGACGGCCTATTTTGTTCACCATTGCCATCGCCATCCTCACCTACGCCACCTGCTTCGCGACGCAGGCGTTGTTCGCGTTTGGCTCCGCCGCCGTCGCGCGGCTCCTCGGCATCTCCGTCTCGCAAATCACCATTGGCTTCGGGCCGGCATTGCTGAAACGGAACGTTGTGGGCGTGTTGATCCGCATCGGGCCGATTCCGCTCAGCGCTTCCATCAGCATGAACGATCCGAATGCCGACGCATCGGCAGCCGAGGAATCGAATCTGCCGCCGGGTAAACTTCTCGTGTTGTCCATGATCGGACCATCGTTGCATGTCATCATCGGCTTGGCGCTTCTTTCTCTGTGCGTCGCGTTGAACGACAAGCAATGGGCAGTTCACGCGGGGCAAGATGCGTCCGCGTCGCCGTGTGCCGTGCCCGGATTGGTGATAACCGAAGAACCCGCGACCTGGTCCGGCCAAATGCAGTTGCTGCGCGACACGGCCGGCGATTTTTTCTGGAAGCTGGCGACGTTCGAGTCGCTGGACGGCTGGGGCGCCCTATGCGGCGTTCTCGCGACCGCGGTCGGCATGGCGGAGTTCGGGCTGCCAAGCTGGGCCGTCGCGATGGGCGTGATGTTTCTCGTCGTCGGCGTCGTCAACTTCATGCCGTTGCCGCCGATGAACGGCTTTCACGTCGTTCATGGCATTTGGCAACTCGTCTTCGGCAGGCCAATCACTCTTAAGGTTCGTGTGAATCTCGTCTTCGTCGGCTTCCTTGTCTATCTGGCGATCCTTGTGCGGCTCGTGCTGATCGACTATCACTGGATTTCTTCGGCGTGGCAGTAGCGAACTGTTGGGTGGCGGGTCCGTTTGCACGATCTTTGGAGTGCGGCGATTTGACGCCGCTTTCTTTCCTTCTTTCTTTCGCAATTCGATGGGCAAAAGTAAAAAGAAGGAAAGAAAGAAAGCGGCGTCAAACCGCCGCACTCCAAAATGACCGATTACCCACCGTTGCTACCGCGTCGCCGGTCGGTTATGTTGAATGCCATGCCGGAAAGCAATCGTCGCGGATTCTGGACTCGACTGGGCATCGTCCTCGCCATCTGGACGAGCATTGCCGTTGTCTTGACGGTGCAATCGTATCTCGCCGTCTTCACGACGATTCAAGCGCACGAGGACCTGCCGCAATCGCGGCCGCCGATGGCGATGGCCGAAGTTTTCCTGAGTGTGCTCGCGGAGTGCCTGATCTGGGCGATCCTGACGTTCGGCATTTTTTGGCTCGCCCGGCGATTTCCGTTTGGTCATGCGAACTGGCTACGCTGTCTCGCGGTTCACGTCGGCGCCTGCCTGGCGTGCGGCGTCATCGCGACCGTATTGTCGGGCATTGCCGCGGAGTTGATTCGTGAGCAATTGCCGAGGATCACAATCTCGGTCAACATTCTCATTCTCTTTTTCGTGCTCAAGCTCAACAGCAACGTTTTCTTTTACGCGGTCATCGTCGCCGTGGCGCATGTGATCAACTACCATCGCCAGTGGCGCGAACGCGAATTGCTGGCGTCGCAACTGGAGGCGAAGCTGGCGCAGACGCAGTTGCAAATCTTGAAGATGCAGTTGCATCCGCATTTCTTGTTCAACACCCTTAACGCGATCTCGGCGTTGATTCATCAGGACGTGGAACTGGCCGACCGCATGATCGCCCGGCTCGGCGACCTGTTGCGAACAACGCTGGAGAACCTCAATCAGCAAGAGGTGGCATTCAAACAGGAACTGGACTTCATCCAGCCATACCTTGACATCGAGAAAGCTCGACTCGGCCCGCGCTTGACGGTGGACATCGACATCGATCCGTCGGTCATGGATGCGAAGGTGCCGAACCTCATCCTGCAGCCGCTCGTGGAAAACGCGATTCGTCATGGCATCGCCGTCGTGCCTGGGCCGGGCTGCATCAAGATTCTCGCTGCTCGCGACAACGGCTCTCTGCATCTCACCATCGCCGACAGCGGGCCGGGAATGGTATTGCCGCCGGAAGCAGCGACGGGAATCGGCCTGGCCAACACGCGTGCCCGGCTGGAAAAGCTCTACGGGGCGAATCAGCGGCTCGATCTGAGCAAGGGGCCGGACGGCGGCTTGCAGGTGGACATCACGATTCCCTATGCCGAGTCGGAAATTGCCTCGAACGGGGAGGTCGCGTGAAAATCCGCACGCTGATCGTCGATGATGAGCCGCTCGCGCGTCAACGGGTGCGCACGCTGCTCGAAGCGGATCCGGACATCGTCGTGCTCGGCGAATGCAGCGACGGGGCGCAGGCGGTCGCCGAGTCGCGGCGGGCCCGGCCCGATTTGATGTTCCTCGATGTGCAAATGCCGGTGCTCGACGGATTCGGCGTCTTGAACGCGCTGGCGGGGAGAGAGTTGCCGGTCGTGATCTTCGTGACCGCCCACGATCGCTACGCGGTCAAGGCGTTCGACGTGCACGCTCTGGATTATCTGCTCAAGCCGTTCGACAAGGCCCGTTTCAGCGCCGCCCTCGACCGGGCCAAAACGCAAGTTCGTCAAGGCAACGCCGCGGCGCTGGAAGAACGCTTGCAAAAACTACTGCAAACCATGGCGGGCGATTCGGCGCCGAGCGAAACCGGGCGTCGGCTCGAACGCCTGATGGTGAAATCTGGCGGCCGCATCTTCTTCGTGCGGATCGACGACGTGGCCTGGATCGAAGCGGCCGGGAATTACGTGCGGCTGCATGTCGGCAAAGACGTCCACTTGCTGCGCGAAACACTTACCGCCCTGGAGAAAAAACTTGATCCCGCGCGTTTCGTGCGCATTCATCGCTCGACGATCGTTAACCTCGAACGGGTCCGCGAGCTGCAGCCGGTGTTTCACGGCGACTACGTCGTCATTCTGCACGATGGCGTCGAGCTGGTGGTGAGCCGAGGTTTCCGCGACCATTTGAAGGACGCATTGGCCCAGGCCCGCTGATCCCCGTCCCACAAACGGCGCTATTCGTCCCTGAAAAAGCGCGGCTCGTCCCAGATTCGTCGCCAGGACGGGCGAAGACGCGTATCCTCATATCGCTGGGGGAACTTGTCCCCTCGCCGGGTCCTGTTTGGCCCGCACGTCACGATTGCAGCTCCGAGGAGGTCTATCATGCGTCGATTGCTTACCGCCTTGTTGGCCCTGAGCGCGGGCCTCGTCATCGCCTTGGCCAGCCAGGCCGGCGAACCGACGCCGGATTCGATCATTGACAAGGCCATCAAGGCCTACTTCCCGAAAGGGCTCGACACCAAGAACAAGGGCACGCGCACCAAGACGAAAGGCAAGTTGCATATTCAAGGGCTTGAGCTGGACTTCACGCAGGAAGTCGCGGTGATGGCGCCGGCGAAATTCAAGGAAAGCATGGAGCTGACGGTCATGGACAAGAAAATCAATGTCATCACCGTCTTCGACGGCAAGCAAGGCTGGATTCTCGCTGACGGCAAGGAAGTCAAAGTCAGCGACGAAATCTTGGCCGAACTCAAGGAAGGAGCGTATCTTATCAGTCTGATGCAAGGCGTCTTCGTGAAGGACAAGGCCGTCAAGTTCTCCATCATCGGCGAGGCGAAGGTCAAAGGAAAAGCCGCCGTCGGCATGAGCGTATCGCGCGAGGGCAAGGGCGACATCAATCTCTTTTTCGACAAGGAGTCGGGCCTTATCACCAAGGTCGAGGGGCGCAAACGCGATTTGATGTCCGGGCAGGAAGTCACGGAGGAGCGATTTATTACCGAGTACCAGGATGTCGAAGGCCGCAAGGTCGCCAAGAAAGTCGAAGTGCTCCGCGACGGCAAGGCTTTCCTGGACGCGGAGGTGCTCGAAGTGCAAATTCTGGAGAAGATCGACGACGCGGAATTCACGCAGCCCAAGTAAACGCACACAAGCCTGACGCGCCAGCGAAAGTAACTTATTTCTTCGCTGGCGCTTCAGGCTTGTGTGGGATGGTCAGGCCTGAGTTCGCCATGAAAATCTGCTTCGAAACCATCATTGACGACTACGTCGCCTTCAATCGCTTCCACATGCAAAACTCGCCGATGTGGCGGCGGCAGCGGCTCATTGGTTCCGGTATTGCGCCGGTTTTGGTCGCTCTGGGTTTGGGCATCATGTTCTTTAGCGTGCTGGCGGATCAAGCCCACGATCTGCCGGTCGCAATCGTCCTCATCGTCCTTTTTGTGTTGCTCAATTGTGCCATCTCCATTCCCGCGTTCTTCTTGACCCGTTGGATGATGATGAACGGCGTGACCAAGAACACGCGCAAACTCCTTGCGGAAGGCGGGAACCGCACGATGCTCGGCTGGCGCGAAATGGAGTTGGTTGACGGCCGACTCGTGGTCAAGACCGACTTGATTCATAGCAGCCTGGATTTGCGTGCGATTCAGAAAATCGCGGGGGACGACGAGTACACGTTCGTCTACATCTCATCGATCCAGGCATACGTCATACCGATGAACGCGTATCCCGACGAGCCGTTTCGCGAGTTCATCGCCGAGCTGCGCGAAGCGTGGGACGAGCGCATCACGGCGCCGCCGGACGACAAGGTTTGGCAGCCGCATAAGGATGAAAGGATTGTGCGGCGGTCGCGTTAATATGGTGGATGCGGAGGCGTCGATGCAAATTCGCTTCGAAACCACAATAGACGACGTGCTTGCATTGCGACGCATCGAATTTCGGGCTTCGCTTGCGTGGCGAATTGTCACGTCTTTCATGATGTTGGCATTGATTTTCGGGATTGGGTTATTGTGGATTCTCTTCATGAGACTCATGGACGAATTGGGCGGCCTTCTTCCTTGGATACTTGCATCGATATTAGCATCGGCCACCCTATTGGCTGTTGGTTACAGCGAGTTAGTGCCGAAAATGGCGAATTGGGCGTGCGATCAAGCTACCCGGAAATCCATGACCGGCGTCGCCTGCCGTTCAATGCTGGGCTGGCATGAGTTGGACCTGGTCGACGGATACCTGCTCGCGAGATCGGAATTGATGGATTGCAAGTTTGACATGCGAGCAATCGAAAAGATCGTTGGCGACGGCGAGCATATGTTCGTATTTGTGGCCTCGGGGCCAACGTTTATCATTCCGTTGACCCTATACCCCGAACGCCAGTTCCACGAATTCGTCGCCGAATTACGCGACACTAGGGAGAACGGCTTCGCGGGGCCGCCGACCGTGGTGCGCGCCGAACGATTGCCGGGAGTGGACGAGCGAATTGAAGAATTGCATTGAAGTGAACGGTGAGTGCGACATGCCGCGGTTTGTCATTCTGGAACACGATCATCCGGTGCTGCACTGGGATCTGATGCTCGAAGCCGGCGACGTACTGCAATCCTGGCGGCTCGCGCAGCCGCCGGAGTTGGGCGTCGTCATCGAGGCGACGGCGCTCGGCGATCATCGCGCGATGTACCTCGACTACGAAGGGCCGGTCAGCGGCGGTCGCGGCACGGTCAAACGCTGGGACGCGGGCGAATTCAGCGACGATGCCGATTCGGTGCCGGAAGCGCGGCGGTTGTCGATTCGCGGTGCACGTGTCCAGGGCGGGATATTGCTTGCGAAAGTGGACGGAAACGTTTGGCGATTCGAATGGCGGCGTGGCGGCTCCTGAACCGACCAATCGCATACAAGCCTGAAGCGCTAGCGAAGGACTTTCGACACCTTCGCTAGCGCTTCAGGCTTGTGTGGATTTCATTTCGCGATGACGGCCGGCGGCGCCTTCGGCTGCGGCGCCGGCAACGCGTGGTCCAGCGTCTTGCCGCGGATCGATAGCTTGTTCGAACTCACCTGCAAGGCCGTCAACAGCCACCATGGATGATTCTCGTTCGGCTGCAATTGAATGACAGCAACCGTGTTCCCCTCATGGCGATACAGGTTCACCTTGTATTCTTGCTTGCGAGCCACATCGCTCAATTGCTGCAAAATCAACTGGCTCGAGATCGGCAACGCGCCGGCGCGGGCGCTCATGAACTCCACCGCGATCGTATTCGGCTCCTTCGGGACCAGCCAAACCTTCAATTGATAGGAGAGAACCGTCGTGAACCAGCCGCTGTCGTAACGAAACGCCAGGCGAAGTTGATCGTCTTCCAGAACGACGCTCGGCGACGAAACGCCCAGCTTGCGGAGCCCCTCCGATTCGCCGCGGTCCGCGAAGAATTCCTCGAAGAAGCTGTTCATCTGAGCCTCGGTGACGTCGCAGCCCCATTTCGCCTGTCTTGCGTCTTTATCCACGGACATCTGCGAAAACTTGGTCAAGCATTCGAGGGCCTGCTGGTTGCGCGCGTCGCTGGCCGGCACGCGCGCCTGGCGGAAGAAATTCGGCTCGTGCTTGATGATGGCGCCCAGCGCGGTCGCCGCCCCGGCCAGCAAAACCATGGCGATTCCGTACGTCAAAAGCATCTTCGGTCTCGGCATGGCCGATGCCCTCGCAAATGAGAATGAGTCGATTGGAAGGTTGGGATATAGCCGGACGCTGCGTGCAGGTCAACCTCGATTCAATCCACGGGATTGGCCTGAAAGAACGCCCGCACCTTCGTGAAAAACTCCGTCGGCATCGGATCGTTGTGCGAATTGCCCGGGATCGACATGAATTCCTTCGGCTCATGCGCCGCCGCGAACAGCCGTTCGCCGAGCGCGTGCGGAATAATCTCGTCCGCGGCGCCGTGGGCGACGAATACCGGCCGGTGGCATTTGTCAATCTTGGACACATTGTCAAATTGATTCGTCATCAACGAGCGAATCGGCACCGGCAGCCACCAGTAAATCGAACAGGCGGCGTCGGGCGCGGACGTGAACGTCTTGACGAGCACGAGCCCGCGATGTTCCTTGCGCGACGCCAGATCGACCGCGATGCCGCCGCCGAGCGAGCCGCCGTAGATGAGCGTTTTCTTGGGCGCGAATTTCTTGGTCTCCGTCAGCCAAACATAGCCCGCCTCGGCCGCATCATAACAGCCTTGCTCCGATGGGCTGCCGTCGCTTTTGCCGTAGCCGGGATAGTCGAAGATGAGCACGGAGACGCCGACGAGATCACGCAGCTTGACGACCGAGTTGCCGCGCCAGCTTATGTTGCCCGCGTTGCCATGACAGTAGAGTAGCGCCTCGTCGGAGGTGGGATGCGGGCAGTACCAGGCGTGAATGCGCGTGCCGTCGCTGGAAGTCAGGTCAACGTCTTCGATACCGGAGTTCGCTGGCGGCGCCACCCAGTTGCCGCCGACGCCGTTCGTGGGGTGATAGAGCAGCTTGTTCTCCAGGAAGACGAGCATTAACACGAACCCCAGGTAGCCGATGACGACGTACAACAGCGACCGGCGCCATGATTTCATGGATTGCCCTCAAGCCGCGACCGGCCGACGTTTGCGTGAATAATACGTCCAGCCGGCGGCGCCGATCAACACGGCCCAGCAGCCAATCGGCAGTACGTCGCCGGTCATCGCATACAAACTGCCGCGGCGATCGATCGGCACGTTGGCCTTGAAGACGAACGCCGTTTTCTTGAAGTGATGCCAGTCGGACGTTTGCAACTCCGGCACGCGATTGTTCTCGCCTTGCAAGACGAACACCGTCGGATTCAGGCCAGGATAAAGCGTCGGCTTCAGCACGCGGCCGTTGCCGTCGATAACCGCGGAGACGCCCATGTTGACTGCTCGCACCATGGATCTGCGGCACTCGATGGCACGGAATCGGCACACCGCGAGATGCTCCTCGTGTTCGGCGGAGCCGTCGAACCAGCCGTCGTTGGAAATATTGACGAGGAAATCGACCGGCGGCCCATCGTCGGTTTCTTGAACATAACGCCGCGCCAGAAACGGATCGGTGTCTTCATAGCAAATCAAGACGCCGAAGCGATGCTGATTGATCTTGAAACGAGTCATCTTTTCGCCCGCCTGGCAGCCGAAATCGCCTTCGTAAGGCGAGAGCTTGGCGAGGAACGGGAGCCAATCCTTGAGCGGAATGTATTCGCCGAACGGGACGCGATGGATCTTGTCGAACCGCGCCTCGATTTTGCCCGATTTGCCCAAGAAGAGCGCCGAGTTGTAATGGTGCGGCTTGGCGTCGGCTTCCAGGCAATAGGAGTTCATTCCCAGCAAGTGCGGAATCTTCGAGGTCTTGGCCAGTTCCTTCAGACGGAATTGGATGTCGAGCGCGCTGTCGCGCCATTCGGTCGGCACCTTTTCGATCGGCAACTCACTGGAAACGTCGATCCATGGCGTCGGGAAACTCGTTTCCGGCCAAATAATGAGGTCCGGCGCCCCGTTCTTGATCGCACTTTCGCAGAGCTTCGAGAAATGCCCCTTCATCGTCTCCGCCGCCTGTTCGCCGTTCTGCTGAGCGCCGATGCCCTCGCGCAAACGCTGATCGATGTTGCTCTGCAAAAGGGCCACGGTCGGCCCGGCGGTGAACTGGACTTGCGACAGGCACAAGAGGCCATACATATAAGTACTGATAAGTAAAATCACCAAGATCGGCGTCTCGATGAACAGGTTGCGTCGGAAAAGCCAACTCGCCATGAAGCCGCGATTGAGGAATTCAAGGCTCGCATAGTAGCGGTAAGGCTCCAGTTCTGCCTGGTTGAACCACTTGCGGACTGCTGCGAACTGATAGACAAAATCGAACGCCAGTGCGTTGACGGCCACGACCACGGCGCTGATGAGGAAGACGCCGCCGAGATCGGCAATCTGAATCATCGGCAGCCAATCGTGCTGGGTATGCGCGAGCAGATACCAGGGAAAGCCCGTCAAGAAATGGCAGCGAAAGAACTCCAGCGCCACCCAGACGAGCGGCACCGACACGAGGAGCGGCACACGCCGGCGATCGAGGGCGCGAATCATCGCCAGCGCGATCGGGAAGTAGAGTGAGCAATATACGGATAGCGCAAGCCACGCCGCGACCATCGAGGTGTGCGCAACCGACATCCATGACAAAGCCGGCACAAAAAACACCAGGCCGCAGAGGTAGGCGAACAGGTACACGAGAAGCGGCCGAGTCTGCGTGCGAACCAGGACGAGCAGCGGCGCGAGGGCGATCCAGCCGAGAAAGCCCCACGCGAGCGGATGATAGCACGCCCACAACAGCCCGCCGCTCAGCAGCGCCGCCGCGAGGCAACGCAACGCGGCGATGCCCGGCAATGGCGGTTGCGTTGCATAAACGGGCGCCGGCGCGTTCGACATCTTGGATTTCGGCCCCTTGGCGGTGGTTGCCGTGTTCTCAGGCGCCGCCGGACTGGTTTCCATGCACGTTCCCGTTTTCATCCGTCACCTCCGTGCGACCTTCAAACGTGGCGGCAAGATTCCGATCTTGCCGATTCTCGTTCAACGGCAAGATCGGAATCTTGCCGCCACGAAGCGTCAATCTTTCTCCACGCACAACACCATCAACACGTCGCCAGCGCGATGCTGATGATCCCCCTCCGGCAGCAAAACAAACGCGTTCGCCGCCAGGATGCCGCGCAAATCGGGCGACCCGAACCACGGCGTCGGCTCGACGGTCCAGCCGGCGTCACTCATGGTGAGCCGGGCCGGGTGATACGTCGGCCGATCCGTGCGATACGGAAAATCCTTCGTTAACGTCGCCTTGATCCACTGCGGTCCCGGTTCAAGCGCCATCAACTTGCGTATCGCGGGGCGAACGAACAACTCGAAGCACACGAGCGAACTGACCGGATTGCCGGGCAGGCCGAAAACGGCCATTCCTCCCCTCTCTCCATCGGGGGAGTGGGGCCGGGGGTGAGAGGGCCGCACGCCAAACAGCACCGGCTTGCCCGGCTTCATCGCCACCTTGTGAAACAGCGCTTCGACGCCCAGCTCCGCGAGCACGCCAGGAACCAGATCGAGCTTGCCCGCCGACACGCCGCCGGACAGGATCAGCACGTCGAATTTCAATCCCTCTTCAATCTTCGAGCGCAAATGCGCGGCGTCGTCGCGCGCGATGCCGAGGAACGTCGGCACACCGCCGGCCCGCTGCACCTGGCCGAGCAGCATCATGCCGTTGCTGTTGCGAATCTGCCCCGGCCCCGGCTTCACGTTTGACGCAACAATCTCGTCGCCCGTGGACAACACGGCGACGCGCGGCGCCGGTCGCAACTTCGGCGTCGTCTGACCGACCGCGGCCAGCAAGCCAAGCTCCTGCGGCCGCAAGCGCGTGCCCGCGTGCAGCACCGTTTCGCCGACGCGCATTTCCTTGGCGCGATCGAGGATGTTCAGTCGCGGCTTGATGCGCGGCTCATTGACGCGCACTGTGTTGCCGGCGATTTCGCAGCGTTCAATCATGACGACCGCGTCGGCGCCATCCGGAATCGGCGCTCCCGTCATGATGCGCGAAGTTTGCTGAGCGCCGACCGTTTTCGTCGGCGTTTTGCCGGACGGGATTTCTTCGATGATCGTCAATTCCGCGTGACCATCGCGCAAATCGGTCGAGCGCAACGCGAAGCCGTCCATCATCGCCTTGTCGAAAGGCGGCATGTCGAGATCGCTGACGACGTCTTCCGCAAGCACCTGGCCGAGCGTCTCTGGACCGAGCGGCGTGGGCGTCGGCGGCAGCGGATGGACGTTCGCGAGCACGATTTCCAGAGCTTGCGCGACGCTATGCATGCGCAGATTCTATCAAGATGAGTCGGTGCGTGCCTAGACGGAGTTGGCGTGGAATACGATTCCAATCGTGTTGTCTTTCCCGCACAAAACACGATTGGAATCGTATTCCACGTGCTCAATCAAGCACCTTCACGCGAATGTTGCGATAGCGCACCGTCTTGCCAAAGTACTTGTCCGCGCCGCCGCCGTGAACCTGCAACGCGATGGCGCCGTCATCGTCCAGGCGTTTTTTGTCATCGGTAAACTCCATGAACTTGACGCCCTTGATCCAGGTCGTGACCTTGGGCGGATTGCCCTCGATGCGCGCCTTCAGTTCGTTCCATTCATTGTGTTTCCAGAAATCGGCCCACTTCTCCGGCGACACGGGCAACTCCGTCGGGCCTTTGGTCTTTTCTTTCACGTCGGCCGTAATCTTGTCGGGGCTGCCGAGGAAGGTGTAGTTGCGAAGGTGGAAGGCGCCGATGGCTTCGCCGTAAATGCCCATCACGTTGCCGCCTTCGTGGTAATCGATCATCGCCTGGTACGCTTTGCCGTCTTCGGTGCTGCGCAGGAACAGGCCGGAGTCGAGGCCGAAGTCGTTTTTCATCTCGAGGACGACTTCGAAGTTTTTGTATTTCTTGTCGGTGACGATGATGCCGCCGTTGCCGGGCTCGTCCTGGCCGCCGGTGATCATGCCGTCAACGACGGCCCATTTGCCGCCGGTCTTGTTGCCGCTCTTCTTGGAGTGCCCGGCTTTGGCGCTGACGTGCCAGCCGCCGAGCGATTTGCCGTCGAAGATGCTGACGAAGCCGTTGTCTTTTTTCTGTGCGCCGGCCGGGGCGGCGGTTAGCATGACGGCGGCGACCATGGAACAGGAAAGACAAATTATGCGATGCATGCGCGAGCCTCCAATAGAGATGGCGTGTCTGTTGCGTAAAGTATATTGGTCTGAAAACACGCGGAGATGCCAAATTGAATGCGCCAATTGACTGGTACAAATCCTTCTTCACCGGTTTCGCCGTCGAGATGTGGCTCAAGGCGATGCCGCCGGAGGCGACCGCCCGCGAAGTCGAGTTTCTCCGCGCCAAGCTTCAAGTCGCGCCGCCGGCGAAGCTGCTCGACGTGCCATGCGGCGGCGGGCGGCATTCGATCGCGCTCGCGAACGCCGGCTTCTGCATGACGAGCGTTGACATCTCGGCGGAGTTCTTACACGCAGCCAAGAACGCGTGTCCCACAAACGATTGGCAGCACCGCGAGATGATCGATCTGCCGTGGCCGAACACGTTCGACGGCGCGTTCTGTTTCGGCAACAGCTTCGGCTATCTTCCGGACGCGGACAATGCGCGATTTCTTCGCGCCGTTGCGGCGGCGCTCAAGCCGGGAGCGCGCTTTGTCCTCGATTATCCGGTGGCGCTGGAGAATCTTCTTTCCGTCTTTCATGCCAAAAGCACACATCAGATGTGCGACCTTCACTACGAACGCAATGGCCGCTACGATCCGGCGAGCGGCCGCATTGTCGTCGAACATTCCATGCGCCGTGGCGAACGCGAGGAACGCAAAGTCATGTCGCAGCGTGCGTACACCTGCCGCGAAGTTTGCGAATTGCTGACCTCGGCTGGCTTCACGAACGTACAAGTCTTCGGTGGCTTGAACGATGAGCCGTTCGAGCTTGGGGCAAAGGCGTTTGTCGTGGTGGCGATCAAAGCCCCGGGATGAGCGCAGCGA
>Ga0105340_1000843_pt1 | contig 14227 bp, 26 predicted proteins | sample EasRivMeERMLT700_FD_89676 | JGI IMG/M metagenome (GOLD analysis project Ga0105340, IMG submission 89676) | Soil microbial communities from meander-bound floodplain in the East River, Colorado, USA - East River MetaG ERMLT700 | ecosystem: Environmental > Terrestrial > Soil > Floodplain | place...
AAAGCTGAGACGCTCCCCGATGCTGGCTCCTACACTGAGGAGCCTGATGATGAATACGCGCAGGTGTTCAACGCATCTGTGGAAGCTGGCGCGCCCATGAGCCTCGAAAAGATCATGGCTCGTCGCCATCTTCTCAATCGCATGGTTCGTCGCTTCAAGATTCAAGACCTGGGCCTGAAGAAAGTCTATCAGGACAAGCTCCAGCATGCGACTCCCGCCGAATTGAAGCTCCTGAGGGATAAGGACACCGAGTTCTACACTCTCAAGGGCAAGCCCAAAGCTCACAAGGCTCCCGCGAAGAAAAAGGAAGCACTCACGAAGCTCGAACAGATCGTGAAGACTTTCTGCGGCCTGAAGTTCAAGGATGCGGTCATCATCGAGAACCTCAAAGAAGAGGGAATCGAAGTTCCGGCCAACATCTCCGAAGTAATCGCGCGCTTCAGGAAATAGTTCGAACCGTGAACACTTTCTCCATCGACTCATCGGATAAGCCCCTCGTGCGTCTGGCTGTGGCAACTTACTTGCTCGGCCAGATGCTTGAGACTCCCATCAACGCCAGACCTAACTCATCGGAGACACCGAAGGAACGCAAGGTAAAGGCGGCTATTGAATATGCCGACCTTCTCATCAACTTCATCATCACTGAATAACCTTCTGATAGAGGACTGACTAAATGACTGACTACGCGATGCTCGAAGCTCTGTATAAGAAAGACCTGGCGGATAAGTATCCGCAATACCAGCGCGTGCTCGATCGGGCCGCAAAGGTATACGTGCTCATGGCTACTCGGCGTTACTGTGTGCGCGCCTCGTGCTGGTATGAGAAGAACGATCTCGTGCTCGGCATCGGAGACCCGACCACGCGACCCTGGGCGCCTAAACAGACGTTCTGGCAAATCTACGCTCCCGCTCAGCAGGGTCTATGCCTCGCGCCAGCCTCCCACTTTCAGGTTGTGAAGGTGGTGCGCTAATGAGCAGCACGATTATCAAACTGAAGTGCCCACATTGTGGGAAGCCTGCGATGCAGGAGCGGTCAACTCGCGTCATCAACGAGCTCTTCATCAAGCTCGCATGCGGACATACCATCATCCGTAACGCTCTGGCACCGCCGTCGCCTGAGGAAATCATCTCAGAAGATGGTCGCCAGCTTTTCGACTACCAGATTAAGACGGTGGAGATGGTGGAAGCTGCTGGTGGCTCGGCCATCATCGCGCACGAGATGGGTCTCGGCAAAACGGTCTGCGATTTGGCCGTTCTCCTGCGAAACAAGGCCAAGATGCTTCCCGCTCTCTACATCGTCAAGAGCGGGCTCAGACTCCAGTGGCTGGGCGAGGTAGCGAGATGGGCTGGCTTGCCATCGCAGGTCATCTACACATCGAGCGAGAAGCCCTATACGAAAATCTTCAAGGTTGTCATCGTGTCCATCGACATGGTGCGAAACTTGAAGTGGACCGAGGCGGAAATCGCGCAGTTCAAGTCTGTCACCATCGATGAGTGCCAGATGATTAAGAACTCCACGAGCCAGCGAACAATGGCTATCCGCAAGATGTTCTCGAAGGTGCCATACCGCCGTGGTTTGAGCGGCACGCCAATCAAGAACAATGCTGGCGAATACTTCAGCATCTTGAACTTCGTCAATCCTACTCAGTTCCCGAGCGAGGCGAAGTTCCTTCGAGACGACGTGGTGTTTGATGGCTACAAAGCATACGGCCTGAAATACCCGAAGGCATTCGAGGCGAAGACGAAGGACTGGATCTTCAGATACCTCCGAGAAGAAGTGCTCCCTGATCTTCCACCGATTTTTCGGCAGTTCCGCAAGGTGGAGATGGAAGAGGGACTCGCTGAAGCATACAACGAGGTGGTGAAGGAGTTCTGCAAATACTACGAGGGTCTCGAAGAGGAGCCGGACTTCGGGGAGAGCACGAACATCCTGGGCTACTTCGCTAAGATGCGCCACATCACGGGCATTGCGAAGTCACAGGCCGCCGTTGATTACGCCGAGGAGTTCTTGCTCAGCACAACGCGGAAGCTCACGATCTTCGTGCATCACAAGAGGGTGGGTGCGGCCGTTATCGCCAAGCTCAATAAGACCCTCGAAGATGGCGGCTTTGGCTCGGCGGCTGAGATTACTTCAGACATGCCTGTCGAGGAGCGCGCCCGGCAAGTTGAGAAGTTCCGTTCGCCTGAGTGCCGTGTGATGGTGGCTTCAACTCTGGCGGCTGGCGAAGGACTGAACCTCCAGTTTTGCTCAGACTGTCTGATACTGGAGCGCCAGTGGAACCCGGCTAACGAGGAGCAGGCTGAAGCGAGATTCCCACGGCCTGGAACTGAAATCAAGCGCTCGTTGGGTGGCGTGATAACCGCCGCCTACCTCATCGCAATTGGCACCATCGATGAGTGGCTCACTGAGCTGGTCGAGAAGAAGCGCAGCATCATGCAGCAGACTCTCGATGGTAAGAGTGTTCACTGGGAGCAGCAGAGTCTCATGAAGGAACTCGCTGATATCCTCTTTACCAAAGGTCGCTCAAACCGTATTCGGTGAGAGTATAGGGGCATCGGGTATTATCCCGGTGCCTCTCTTTCAGCCCTCATAGTGGAGAGTTGAAAGAGAGGCATGAAGCTTCTCAAAAGGAGACAGATGATGCTGAAGTTCATTGAAGCGGACAGAGGGTATTACGACATTATCGACGGAGAACTCGATGAGGGTCCGCACGTTGGAGCCATCGAGATCGAGGGAACCGAGTTCTGGTTCAACTCCCGTGATATCGCTTACCAGTTCACGATGGCCGACCTCATCAGCATCGTGGAGTTCGCCCAGACCGAAGCGAAGAACCTCGCGGAGCGCCTCGCACGAGGAAACGAAGCGAACGATCGAAGGCTCGCGGAAGTCATCGAAGAAGCGAAGAAGGGCGGCAAGAAGTGAAGGTGAACATCAGCAGACAGAACCGTTTCGGCCAGCTGTATAAGCTGACTGAGATCAGCGACGTGGAAACTCGCATCGCGCTCCTGAATAGGGATGCGACCGAGAAGAGCTTCATGGTCGTCAAGGCAGAGATTCACGACCTGAGCACTGCATGGTTCCAGTGGCAGATGCGGGGCATGTTCATCCAGGACGCCTTCTACTTCCTCAGCCCCGATGAGAGGGAGTTCCTGCTCACCGGCCTGCTCCCCGAGGAGTTCAAGGCTATCGTCGGAGAGGACGAGTAATGTATTACATCGTCAAGATGTGGTTTCCCAACGGAAACGAGGTCACGGTAACTGTCGTGGCTAGGTCTGAGGGGGATGCCATCAACAAGGCTCGGAAGGGCTACCACGAGGCGACGAAGGTTGAGGTTCTGGGGAGTCATGGCGCATAACTGCCTCATGATTCTCGCCATCCCGACGGCATTCGCGCTCATCGGGTTGTTCATCGCTAACATCGGTCGAATCGATAGCGCAATCTATAGGTGGGAGAAAAAGAGAGGGCTGTGATGTTGGAAGTTGATAAAACTTTTGACTTTCTAATCGGAGAGTGGCTGCGATTCAAGTCGATGGGATGGCACAAGATGGCGAATCAGTGCTTCATCGCCGCTCTCGCGCATTACCAGAGATACTACCAGCACGAAGGCTTGAAATGATGAGCACACCACAACTAGTAGCAGGGCTACTCAAGACAGGCGGGAAGCTACTCATCGTGGGTGGCGGGATGGCTGAGCTTCCCGATCCCATCGCCAATCATCCCCAGATACTGATCTGGGATGACCATGATGATGCAATCGGACGGCGTGAGGTGCCCACGAACGTCAAGGTTATCATGTATAACCGATGGGTATCGCATGCCACGGCTCGGAAACTTGGTGTCGCGGCTAACTCGCTGCGCGCCATCAAGTTTCCGATGCTCAAAACTCGGGAAATCAAAGAGTTGTTGTCCGAGTTCTTGCAGACCGACGCTATCGAGGCGCCGAAACAAGAATTAGAGCGGGAGACGGAAGCTTTCATCGCATCTACGCCAATCGTAACTGAGGAAAAGCCGAGTGAATCGGCAATCGAGGAGACAGTAGTGGTTAATTCAAAGGATAGAGTGGGAGCTGGAGTTCTCAAGGACTTCATTGCACGGAAGTTCGACAGCGCCAAGAGCTACAAGGAGCGCGGCACCATCTCGAAGGAAGCTGAGCGCCTGTTCAAGCTCGCCAAGGGCGAAGGCATCCAGACCTCGAAGAACTCAATCGCTCAGGCAATCGGGAAGCTCTCCAAGACGGGTGGAAAGACGCATCACATTCCCACGCGGAACGTCAACGACGACTTCGAGCAGTTGGATGTGCTCATCAGCGACGCCATCGCTGCGATGAAGCTCGTTCAGGAGCATCTCCCGAAGGTTCGGAAGGAAACTGAGCGCCTCCGAGGGATGAAGGACCGGGTGCTGAAACTGTTCAGCGAGTGAACACTTAATGATTCACTTCTGTTGCGGCTGTGGTAACCCATGTGATTGTTGGGCATTCGATCAGTCACATGGGGATGTCTGCGACAAGTGCTCAGACTGCCTTAACAACTTCGAGACCAAAATGAAACCGAGCGACTACATCTACATCAAAGCGTGGGGCATCATCATGAGCAGCCTTCCATACTATATCGAAGGGGAACAGTCAAAGGCTGCTACTGAGAATGCCCCCGGGGATGCCATCTACAAGAGCAGCAGGGGTGAGTGGGTGCGCCTCTCCACTTGCTCCGAAGGTGTCCAGGCTGACGTGAAGAAGATTGTGAAGGGATTTCATGAGCGATAACATCGTCAAGCATCAGATCCAGTGCATCCAGGATCACGGACTCAACCTCACAGAGTGGGAGGAGGAGTTCATCCGCTCCATCATACTTCAGCACAAAGCGGGACGAACGCTGAGTGAGAAGCAGGAAGCCATCGTGGAGCGTATCTACAACGCCAAGACACCGACAGGGAGCAGATTTGGATATGAAGAAGGGAAGAAAACAACTCGTGTTCGAGAAGAAGGTCGCGAGTAGCACCAAGCGGAAGCATAGGCCTGAGTCAATCAGGATTCTATGCCATGACTGCGGTGAGTATGAGACGAGGAACCAGCTGACAATCTCGCGGTTCTTCTCATACGTGCTCCCTCATACGTGCGAACGCTGTCCCTGTGAAGCCGTGCGGGTGAGGACATGAGCGGGGAACCTTGGCACATGGACTGCGCCGACTTCCAGGTGGGCGCGTGTTGCACTGGCTGTCACGAATCGGGGTGGACTATCACGGTCTACCCCGAATCGGCATACTCAGAGAAGTATGCAACTGGGAAGCTCCCGGACCTGAGCTTGGGCATCTCGGGCCATGTTTGCTGCGGGAGATTCGAGGAAGTCAAGAGACTCCCAAGAGGTTGGTGGATTCGCCGATACGCTGAGAAGAAGGGATGGAAGGAGAATGATATCGCAATCGTCCTTGCAGCGTCTCCTGAGAAGTTTCTCACCGTCTGCGGAGAAATCTCCAGCAAATACTGGAGGGCCGAGCATCCCGATATCCAGGTCGCTCGACCTCAAGCACCAAGAAAGGGTGTTAGAGCAGCAAGAGGAAATGATTGTCCAGGCTGCGGCAACAAGTGGGACGGTAACGTCTGTAACAACTGCGGGCACGCCGGTTAAACGAGGAGGACGACGAAGATGAGTGACCATCGTAAGGACTACCCGATCGACAAGCTCACCGAGGATCTTGAGAAGTATCAGATTCCCGGCTACATGCACGGCAGCATCATCAACTACGTCCGTAACGGATGGCCAGTTGGAGACTTCCTGCGTGCCATCATCGAGGGAGACTTCTTTAAGGCGTGCGCGCATGCTGACGAGGAGAACTTTGCAGTCATCGGGAACTATGCGCGGTTCTTCTTCAACTGCACTCCAGCGGGATGCTTCGGTCAGAAGGGCGTCGTGAAGGAGTGGAACGAGCACAAGGGACTGCACTATACGGTGCTCCCGAAGGCTGAGAAGTCAACTCTCTCGACGAGGTAGTATGCAGCAGGTCAGGCATAACAAATACGGGGTATTTATGGGTGTGGCCCACGGCAAGGCGCACTTCCATAAAATCTCCGAGTGCTGTCATGGCCTGGGTGTCTACCAGTTTGTGCGCGACAGTCAGATTAAAGCATTCTTTGATCTTGCTGACTCGCCACATCTACCGGAGCGACTGAAGAAGGATGAGTTCACGGTTGAGCCGTGGGATTCTCGTTTGAATGAGTTCCTCGCAAATGAAGGAACCCTACAAGACTGTGAAGATTTTTTAACTGCGTCATTGGCGCACTTTCCCATCTGTGTAAACTGAGGAGACATGAAGCACGTTCAACATCCACCCGCAGTGGTGAAGCATACATTGATTGTTACCGTTCGAGACTTCATCGGCCTACTAACTCGTGACCGCAGCGTGCTGAACGGGCACACCGAGACGTTCACTCAGAAGTTGCGAGAGTCACTCGCGACGGCTACGCAGTTTCAGGTTAGCCTGATTGCCAACTCGTCGCTCATGCCGCTCTCAAGCGTAGACCGCGATGAGGAGTTCATTCAGGTTGATTGGGAGGCAGAATGAGAACCATAGCATTGGACTCCCAGATTCTGAACACCTTGTGCTCATGCCCAAGGAAGGTCAGATTGGAGTTCCTACAGAACTGGAGACCGACAGAGAAGGCTGAAGCTCTGGAGAAGGGCGACCTCATGCACCGCATGTTGGCGCACTACTACCAGGGGCGCAAGGATGGGCACAAGCCCTACGATACGGTCAACGAGGCCGTGGAGATTGCGCGCCGTGCATCAGTTGACATGGACCTGAACGAGTCCACGGTTGACGAGAACATCAAGCAGTTCAAGTCATACGCGCTGTGGTATCAGAGCGATGGCTGGGAGCCGCTTGAGATAGAGAGACCGTTCTCCAAGGTGCTCTATGAGAGAGAAGATGTCGAAGGCAAAGAAGGTCTGCGGGTTCTGTATGAGGGAGTCATTGATCTCATCACTAAGACCCCACATGGAATCTTTGTTACTGACCATAAAACTGCGTCAAGGCGATCAACTCCCAGCAAGCTGTCCAATCAGTTCATGGGATACGCATGGGCAACCGATTCGAGCAACTTCATCGTCAATCGCATCGGCTTCCAGAAAACGCTCGGGGAACAAGAGAGGTTCCAGAGGGTAATGCTCTCCTACAACTCACCCATCATCGAGGAATGGAAAGAGCAGGCAATCTACTGGACTCGGGTGCTCGTCAACTACATCGACACGGGATACTTCCCGCCGAACTTTACATCGTGCGACAAATACTCGGGATGCATATTCCAGAAGGTCTGCGAAGCCATCCCCGAGGTGCGCGAATTCAAATTGATGACCAACTTTTACGTCGGAGAACCGTGGAGTCCCCATACTCGGGATGCTGCGAAGGAAACATAAATGGCTAAGAGGAGAAAAGCGACTCACATTCACCAGTATCGGCGCTTCAACATTCGCAAGAGCGGAGAGGAGCCATACTTCATCTTCAAGTGCCAGATTGAAGGTTGCACCCATCATGTCTCGCGGGAGATGGTGGTTGGCAACCAGTCAATCTGCTGGAACTGCACGGCTCCGTTCCAGATGTCCTACAAGGCAACTTACCTTGCGAAGCCTGTCTGCAACAATTGCAGGTCTCGGAAGTATAGTGACACGAAGGACGACGGAGCGAAGGAACAGCAGAAGGTCATGTCTATCGAGGACAGGCTCGATGAGATTCTTGGGAGGGATCTCTTCTGAAGCTTCGATTCGGTGACAAGAACTTCGGTGAGCTTGAAGACAGGCAGCTGCGCATACCAAAGCCTAAATTGCCCAGCGCCGTCGATGGCATCATCTACTCCATCCAGAGGACATACCTCCACGATGAGGACATAGTGCGCCTCCTGCGCGTAATATGGTATCGAGCGCAGGGTGGAACCTGTCGGGAGTGTGGAAAGAGGAAGGACAAACGAGGAGGCTGGTCAGTTTTCATCTGTAAAGAGTGCTACCCGAAGAAGGAGACAAGGGATGATTTACATTCAGAAGAGTCAGACAGCGGACACAAGAACGTGCGACTACACCAAGGTGACAAGGAACCAGCTTCTCGCAAGCTCACTCCAGCATCTCGGCGACGTTCATCAGGGACTCGCGTTCTTCGCAGCGGAAATCGTGCGCGCAGCAGGTCGTCATGACTTCGACAAACTGTCGGACATCGACGGATTCCATCGGGACTTCGTGACTGGGTTCACCCAGACAACGTGGTGGGATGCACATCGCATGCTCAATCGTCACCACCTGTTCCAGGCGGACGGCATCCCGAAGGACGTGAACCTCATCGACGTGCTCGACCTCATCGTCGATTGCGTCATGGCTGGCATGGGACGTTCGGGAACCGTATACAAGCTCGAACCCTCGCCGGAGTTGCTGGAGCGCGCGTTCCAGAACACCGTCGAACTTCTCAAGGCTCAGGTTGTTGTGGGGGACAAATGAAACAGAAAATCTGGACGTGCAAGATTGATGAGGTCGCCGACTTGCCAGATGGTTCAGACCGGCCCATGCGAGAGGCTGTCGTGGAAGCCTATCGTAAGCTCACAGGTAGGGAGCCAGTCTTCTGCTTCAGTGGATGGGGCGGGGAACTGACGAAGGTCGAGCGCGAAGTGGCAGAGGAGTATCGTGCCAAGGACAAGTGACATCGTGCTAGGTGGACGCCTCATGCTCATGCTGAAGGGCGATAACGGAGTCGGGAAGACTGTGCTCGCTGGCAGTTTCCCCGGCCCTGTCAAGTTCTTCATGTTCGACGGCTCGAAACTTGACGTGCTCAAGTTATTCTTCCCCAAGCGAACGGATATTGAATACGATATCTATGGCGCAAGGGAGACCAAGTTCAAGGATGCCAACGGCCAGCCCGTCCACATCAAGGACTTGATCCAGTTCGCTGACGAGTTCAACGCGCTTCAGGACTACTGCCCATATGCGACGGTGGTTCTGGATAGCTTCACCTCGTTCTCAGTCACATGCGTGACGTTCCAGTTGGATGTGCGCTCCGCATCAGCACAAGCCAACAAGAATCCGCTGAAGTCCAAGGGCGGCTTGGTTGTCCCCGACTTCGACGAGTATAAGGGTGAGACAACACTGGTTACGCAGACGTTGGATGTGTCCAAAGTTCTGCCATGCCATGTGATTTGGACCGCTCACCCGCTCCCCAAACTTGAGACAAGCGGGAGTGGCAACAGCATGAAAGTCTCGAAGTCATCGTCGATTGCAGCCTACGGTGCTAAGACGGCTGCGATGGCACCAAGCTACTTCAACGAGATTTGGCATCTGGAAACTCGCGCTGCGAATGACTCCGCTGGAACGCGCCAGCGTATCGTTCATACGCAGACAACGGGGGACCAGTTCGCCAAGACTGCACTTCCACTTCCCGTGTCGTTCGATGTCACGATGAAGAATGGCTTCCAGGAAGTGCAGAAATACCTCGCAGAGCATCGCATCAAGCTCCAAGAGGCGGCGTCTGCGAGGGAAGCTCAAACAGCGGCCAACGAAGAAAGAGAGGCAATCAGAAAGCTGGTGTAACGGGTAATACCCCCGCTGATATAAAAGGCATCGGGGTCATAACGGCACTATGTGCCATCACTTGAAGGTAGGTAAGAAATGGGTATGCGTTTTCAGGTTACTCCGCAGGACGTCAAGCGCTCCAAGACGGTGCGCCCCGGTTGGTATCTCGCGACGGTGACGAAGGTCGCCCTCGAGGATTCCAAGGACGGACAGTCCAAGAACATCGTCATCGACCTGCTCGGCAACGAGGGAGACGCTGATGGCGTTCCCTTCAAGACTTGGGTGTCCGAGAAGGCTCCCGGTCTCGCGGTCCCCATCATCAAGGCCTTCGGGGGGAAGGTGACGGAAGAGGAAGGCTCGGACTTCGACTTCGAGACCATCCGCGGGAAGTCCGTCCGCATCGAGGTCGTGACCGACAAGTATCAGGGTCGGCCCACGAACAAGATCAACGATTGGGCGCCGACTGCCCTGTCGGGTGACTCGGGTGCGGCTCCCTCGTCGATTCCCGTCGAAGGCCTGGGCTAGACAGTTCGGTTCGCCACTAGCCTCTTGAGGAGGTGAACTGTCGCGGGTTGCACGGCCCCCCTTCCCGTGTGGCGCAATACGGGGGGCCACTAATTGACAGTAGGAGTAATCATGAACGAGAAGATGATCGACCCGAAGGATATCGAGGAACAGCAGGACAAGGAACGCGCTGACCTCGACAAGGAACTCGAAGAACTCGACGCCGCTCTCACAGGTGAGGCTGACGAGGACGACGACGAGGACGAAGACGACGACGAAGATAAGGACGACGAGGAGTAAGGTCTTGGGGGTGGGTTGAGAGATTCACCCCCAAGTTTTACGAGGTTGTGATGGAGAAAAAGAAATACTGCAAGTTCTGTAAGAAGCTCATGGACATGAGCAAGCATTCTTCGTCATCCCTCAGATCAGATGGATACTGCACAGCCAAGTGCAAGAGGAAAGACCGCAACGAATACTACAAGGATCTGGACAGACTGCGAGTCTGCGACCCGGATACGGGATGGTTTTGATGAAGATAAAAATCACAGAAATCACGCTCCCCTCGACAGAGGATGAGATAGCTGAGCGCGTCGCGGACCAGCTCACTGAGATTGCTGCATCCATGAAGGAGCAGGGACAGCTACAACCGATATCCGTTCGTTCGGTGAACGGTTCTTACGTCCTCAACTTCGGTGAGAAGCGGGTCCGCGCGGCCCAACTCATCGGGTGGACTGAGATTGAAGCCGTCATCGAGGATGTCTCAGAGAAGCAGGCGCACATCCTCCGTTGCCACGAGAATCTCAAGCGTTTCAATTTGCCATGGGATGAGCAGGCGCTCCTCACAGAGAAGCTGCACATCCTCAGACAGGAGGAACATGGCTTTGTTCCCAGTGGACGACCTAAGAGAGATGTCGAGAAAAAAGGATGGTCAGTCAGGGATACAGCCGATGAGCTTGGAGCGGCGCTGGGACTCGTTTCGGAGAACATCAACCTTGCCCGAGCAGTCCGAAACAACCCCGCACTGCGAGCCATCAAAGACAGAAAGACTGCAATCAAGCTTGTTCGACAAGAAGCACAGCGGGAGCTTGATAGAGTTGAGTCGACTGACCGGAAGAAGATTGATTCGAACGAGATATACCTGGGCGACGCCACTGCGGTATTGTCAACCTTCCCTGACCATTCGATTGACGGCGTTATCACGGACCCGCCGTGGCTGAACTTCTTCGACCCCTCCCTCAAGCGAGACGCGCGCACCTTCCCGGTGTTCAAGGAAATGTATCGCGTCCTCAAATACAACAGCATCTCCTACATCTTCGTCGGGATGGAGGACTATCCACATTACGTAGGCTGGGAAAGAATCGAGGAAGATGGCTCAACATTCCACGTCAAGGGTGAACTCGAGAAAATTGGGTTCTCCGTCGCAAAAACCCCCCTCATCTGGCGAAAGACCGGCTCCCTCTCTCGTCGTGGAGTTAAAAGCTGGGAGTATGACCGCGACTTCGAGTTTATCATTGTCGCAGCGAAAGGCACTCCGGTCCTTACTTCGCCAACCCGGTTATCAGGCGTCAAAAGTTTCGCCGCAGTTCCTCCAGCAAGTCTTATCCATCCTAACGAAAAGCCAGTGGACCTGGTCAAGGACATACTCGAGGACTGCTCGCACAAACAGAACATTATTCTCGATCCGTTTGCGGGAAGTGGAGTTCTCGGATCGGCTTGCCTTGAAACAGGCCGTCGGTTCATCCTCATCGAACGCGAGCGGGAACGTTATGAGAAGATTGTCAAAAGGCTCAAGGGGGAGTAAATGATTACAGTCTACCTCGCGTGTGACTCCAAGCTTCAGTCGGCCGCAAGAATGCTTCGAGAGAAGTTGGGCACGCGCGGCATCATGGTTACTTCCCGTTGGCTCGACAACGACTTCGACCTCAACTGGACGACGGAAAAGCTCATCGAAGAAGCTGAGAAGGACTTGGTTGACATCGACGAGGCTCATTACTTCGTGCTCTACAATCCCAAGTCACATCATCGTGGCGGGACAGGCGGTCGGCACTTCGAGACGGGCTACGCCTACGCGCATGGCAAGCTCCTCATCTACTGCTCTGAGGAAGTGGAGAACGTGTTCCACAATCTGATAGACATTCACGTCGTGATGAAGGATAAGGAAACCTTCAACGACTTCGTTGACACTTTGGCGAACGTGATTCATTCAATCAAAGAGGATGAGTAACTACGTCCCAGGTCAGGGTAATCCAAGCGCCAAACTGATGGTGGTTGGCGAAGCTCCGGGTGCGGTGGAGGATCAACTCCTCCGCCCATTCGCAGGCCCGTCTGGTAACTTGTTAAATGAGTTACTTGAGGAGGCCGGGACACATCGCAGAGAGGTCTATGTGACGAATGTCGTCAAGTATAGGCCACCGCAGAATGATCTTCGACGCTTAGATCAGATCGGCCATAGCGTCGAGGAAGGGATGGTTCAGTTATGGGAGGAGATAAACGCGCTCAAGCCCAACTGCATCCTAGCTCTCGGGAACCTGTCCCTCAAAGCTCTAACGGGGATGGGAACCTACATCAAAAAATCGGGAAAGTATTCGGGCATCCTCACTTGGCGTGGCTCCATTTTGCGCGCCATGCAAGGGGACTATAAAGTCCTCCCAACTATCCATCCGGCCGCTTTACTTCGATCGGGGGACACTGAGGAGAAGGTGCTGTCATACAGCTCCCGCCTGTATATCTTGAATGATATCAAGCGGGCTGTAGCACAATCGCAGTTTCGTGAGTTCAGACTACCACCTCGCACGCTCGAAATCGCTAGAAGCAGGGTGGATGTCTGGCGCTTCCTTGAGAAATACAAGCATCTCAAGAAAGTCTCGGTCGATATTGAGGTTCTCGCTGCGATACCCGTCTGCATCGCGTTGTCATTTAACACATGGCACGCTATGTCGATTCCTCTCATGGACATCTGGGCGCTCCAGAATAAGGAGTCTGGAATAGCCGACCACGAGTTTGATTACATGTGGCAGATGTTGATGGAGTTCTTAGGACAGCCTGACATTCAGGTCATCGGTCAGAACTTCAAGTTTGACGATGAGAAACTCCGGCGCGCGTGTGGTATCGTTGTCAAGAACACCTGGTTCGACAACATGATGGCGGCTCATACCCTCCATTGTGAGCTTCCACGTAGCCAGGCATTCCTCACATCCATCTACACTGACGAGCCATACTATAAGGACGAAGGTAAAGAGTTCAACATCAAGAAGTCTCCCTGCGAGCAGTTGCTCTACTACAATGCGAAGGACGCCGTTGTCGCCTTTGAGATTCACGAGCAGCTGTATGAGGCAATGGGGGAGATAAACCCACCCGGATTCCCCAACTGGCGTCAGTCATTCTTCTTCGACCATGTCATGCCCCTTCACGATCTTTACAGGGACATGGAGGATGAGGGATTCCCAGTCGATGAGGAGAAACGTAAGGAGCTGATTAAAGACTATGAACAAAAAATTGTTGATGCAAAACGTGAGCTTGAAGCAATCGTTGGGTGGGACGTTAACCCAAACTCTCCAAAGCAGGTGGGGCTCTTACTCTATAAGGATTTCGCTCTCCCCGCGAGAGGCAAAAGAACTCCTGAAGGGATTAAAACAAGCACAGACGAAGATACCCTAACTGCATTACAGGCTAACGTCTGTAAGAAGCCTGAGCACAAGCGGGCTATCGACCTCATCCTCAAATTGAGGGGCTGGCATAAGGCTCTCGGCACGTATATCAAGGCTGCGTGTGATTTCGACGGGCGTATGAGAACGTCCATCCAGATTTGCGGCACGGAGACAGGTAGAAGCTCGAATAAGAAGCAAGAGGCACCCGTCAGACCGTTCAAAATGGGGCTTGCATTTCAAACCATGTCAAAACATGGGGAGATGGGAGCAGAGCTTCGCAAGATGTTCATCGCTGAACCTGGGCACTCCATTATGGAGTTTGACTTGTCCCAGGCTGAGGCGCGCGTCGTAGCCCTGTTGGGACGTTCTGAGGAAACTCTTAGGCTGTTCAACACGACAGACATCCATAAGCTGACCTCCACATGGCTCTTCAACTTCCCCATGAACCAAATCTCGAAGGAGATGCGGTTCGTCGGTAAGACATGCCGCCATGCGGGGAACTACGACATGCGGAAACGTCGGCTCATGGAAATCATCAAC
>Ga0105340_1000845_pt1 | contig 14225 bp, 14 predicted proteins | sample EasRivMeERMLT700_FD_89676 | JGI IMG/M metagenome (GOLD analysis project Ga0105340, IMG submission 89676) | Soil microbial communities from meander-bound floodplain in the East River, Colorado, USA - East River MetaG ERMLT700 | ecosystem: Environmental > Terrestrial > Soil > Floodplain | place...
GGTACGGCTCGCGCGTTGAAGCGAATGACGTGCGGCAACAGGATGCCGATCGCCAATCCGTGCGTGATGCCGTAATGCGCGGTCAAGGGATTGGCGCACGCATGGCAGACGCCGAGCATCGAATTCTCGATGGCAGTGCCGGCGAGAAAGGCGCCCATTTGCATGCCGCCGCGTGCCTCCAGGTTGCTCGGCTCCTGCAGCACTTTTTCGAGGTTGACTTCGAGCAGCTTCCACGCCTCGCGCGCGAACATCTGCGAGACCGGATTGCGTTTTGTCGTCACATACGACTCGGCGGCATGAGACAAAGCGTCGATGCCGGTCAGCGCGGTGACTTTGATCGGCTGCGTGATCGTCAGCTCCGGATCGAGAATGGCCGTTGCGAACGCGGCTTTGCGGTCGCCGCACGCCATCTTGAGGTGCGATTTCTCGTCCGCGATCAGCGCGTAGCTCTGCGCCTCGCTGCCGGTGCCGGCGGTGGTCGGGATGCCGATCGACGGGAGCATCGGCTTCTTCGCTTTGCCGAAGCCCTTGTAATCGGACATGACGCCGCCGTTGGTCAGGAGGAAGTTGATCCCCTTGGCACAATCCATGGCGCTGCCGCCGCCGACGGAAACGATCAGGTTGATATTGAACGGCCGCACGAAGGCGACGCCGCGATCGACGTGCTTGGATGTCGGGTTCTCTTCAACATCGTCAAAGACGAACACATCAAGGCCGGCGCTCTTGAGCGATTCTTGAGCGCGTTGCGGATGGCCGACCGATTCGAGACCGGGATCGGTCACCAACAGGACGCGCGTCGCGCCGAGTTCGTGGGCCAGTTCGCCCAGGCGCATGAGCGTGCCGGGGCCGAACATGACGCGCGTCGGCGTGTGAAAATCAAACGGCTGCAGCGGCATGGGAGCGGTCGGAAACAGCCGCGGCGGCGTTGGGATGGTGGAGGTTCCGTGCATAACAAATCTTGGCGAGCCGAGGGCCGTCAGGCCCCGGTTGTTTATCAGCCCTTGATTATATCGGAAGGGGCGATGAGCGGGAGGTGCAAAAAACGAAGCCAGCACCGACATTTGGACGAATCGAGAGGCGTCGTTATTCGATGGCTTGTTGCTGCAACTTCGCGCAGAACTCGGCGTGCTCGGGCGACGCCAAACCTTCATGAAGGATCGAAAGCACGCGTTTCACGTCGCCGGCGAGCATCGCGTCGGCGTCGAGCCATAGACCAGGGAAGATTCGGCTGCGATAGACTCCATTGTCCGGCGCCATTTTCTCGTAATTCGATTCCTGGCGCACGAACCAGTCAATCGCACGATCCCAAACGCGCCAGACGACATACTCCAAAACGCCGGCGCGATGATAAATGCGGAGCTTGGAATGCAGGTCATAGCTGGCGCTGGACGCGGCGATTTCATCGACGTGCTCGGGCGCGCCGGAGACGTAGCCATCGACGGTCGCCGTGCGGCCGCCGTGTTTCGGAAGGATGCGCAACAGCAAATCAGGTTGCGGTTCGCTATTATTAGCCGGCAACAAAACGGTAGAATTGTCGCCGGCTTGCACGCCAGGCGTATAAACACGATAAGTAGCCAGCCAACATGCCAAATCGGTATGTGGACTTCCATGGCCTTCGATTGAAACGGGTGAGGGCATATAGACGACTCCGTCGATGAGTTCCGCCTTGACCTCTTCCGGCATCGCGAGATAGCGGCGATGAAACTCCTCCACCGTCAAATGATCGCCAGGCTGCAACGGCAATACCGGCGTAGACGGTGTTGCTGGCAGATGCGAACGCGGAATCGTCGGCGCGCTTGACATAAGAATACCCTCGGCAATCATTCGCTATTGTAACATGCCGCGGGTTTGTCAAATACGAATCAACCAAACTCCGCGGAGAGCGCCTAGCGCCCGCGAGGGATGCAGCGAGCGCTAAACGCATAGCGGGCGGCGTCAAATCTTGATGAACCCCTTATCCAACTGAAACGCCCGCTGCCGATACAGGAAATCGACGATGCTCCCCTCGTGCGGTTGCAGCCAGTTGAGCGCGATCGTCTTCATCGGACCGATGTTCAAGCGATCAATGTGCGTCGCGTCGGTGAGCGCACGCTGGAACTTCGCGTCCTCGGTGATCGCGCTGCACACCAGCGTCGGGCCGATCGATTCGAGCATCTTCTCTTGCGGGCATTCGACGACGGTCGTGAACGGGAACATGAACTCCTTCTTCGCGACCGCCTTGTCCGGGTTCTCGCAGTAGATGACCGTCGGCCGCATGTAATCGCAGCGCTCTTTCTTGACGAGGCGCGGCGCGTATTTCGCGGTGAAGTCGATGACGCCGGCTTCCTTGACGTCCTGATCGATCTGCGCGTTGATGGCGTCCGCCTGGCCCGGCACCGTGAATGCGGCCAGCGCCGACTTCGGATCATCCGGCGGCAACGGCTCGACGGGACCGATCTTCGCGGCGATCGCCTCCGCGATCTTCTTGCCATGCCGGCTCGCCCAGATGCCGGAGCAATTGATGCAACCGCGACCGGAGTTGACGAAGACGCTGTCGCACATGATGTCGAGGAACTTTTCCCACTCATCGACCTTGTCGTCGCCGAGGATAATTTTCGAGAAGCCGGGGCCGTGCGCCTGGACGCGCGGGTTGCCCTTGTACTGCTCGACCGTGGCGGTGCCGCCGAAGATCAAGCTGCGCGGGCAATGCTGCAGCACCGCGGCGCCGACATCGCCGAGGCCCGGATAGATCGCGATCGCTTGCTTCGGGATGCCGGCCTCCACGAACGCGTTGGCCATGCGATACGGCGTCCACGGCTCCTGCGGGCCGGGCTTGAGTACGAGGCCGACCTGCATCGGAATGATCGGCAGCCACAGCGTGTGAACGCCGGGCGAGTTCGACGGCAGCACCATGCCGAGCACGGGCGATTGGCATTGATAGCTGACCGGCACGCCGCGCGCTTCGACGCCGTAGCCGCGCGCGAGGAGGTCGAGATCGAGGCCGCGCGTCAAGGAGTCGAGAATCTTGTCCATGTTGGCGAGGACGAATTCGTTTTTCTCCATGTTGAATCGGCACATGTGTTCGGGCAAGCCGGTGGTCGCCGACTGCATGCGCGCGAATTCGGCGGGCGTCTGCGTGCCGTCGCCCAGTGGTAGCGTCGCCTTGGCGTAGAGTTCGCCGGCTTTCTTGACGAGTTCGAGGATCTTCTTGATCGGAATTTCTTGCAGCACCTTGCGGGCGCGGGGGGCGTGGCGCATATCGCGTTCGACGAGTCCGCCGTTCGCCCGGCTCACCTCGGCCAGGACTTCGCCCGTCGCGAAATGAACGACTTTATCTTTGTCGAGGCTGTCATACGGTTCGCCCCAACGGGAAATCGGAATGTGAAGCATGAGTCGGTAACTCCAGAAAAAAGTGATGGTTAGCGGTAGGCTTTTCGTTGTGGGCTATTTAGAGAGCTTTTTCTTTTTGATGAGGTTTTTTCTGACTTTCTCGTGAGGGACCGTCGGCCCGTTTTGGCGTTTCTCCACGATCATAATGTCGCGGAAATCTTCCCAGATTTCCGGGTTCTTTTTCAGATCAATGAGCACGGCACTCGGCTCGCCCTTGTCATCGTAGTAATATTGAACGCCTTTCATTTCTCGACTCTGTCATGAAACAGCTTGTAGGCTCGGCACGTCAATCCAAGTGCAGATATCGCCATCGTCGAATTCGTCGGCGTCGAGTTGAACACGCTTCCGCGGCTTGGGTATTTTTTCGCCATGCTTGCGCATCGCGTCCAAATGAAGCGCCATCGCTTCGGACATTAGCTTTTGAACACCTTTAATGGTGCGAGCTGTGGCGATACACCCAAGTAGGTCGGGAGCGTCGGCGCTGTAGCCGGTTCTGGTTGGCCGAATGATGACAAGATAGCGCATCGTACTCTCCTACTCCAAACCTGCCTGTCGCAAAATCGAACGCAACGTCTTTGGATTGATGTCATCCTTCGGCTTGCCGGCGACCGTGACCATACCCGGTTTGTTCGGATTGCGCATTTGCCGGTGACTGCCCGTGTAGTGATCAATGTACCAACCGTCCTTACGCAGAATCTTGAGGATTTCGCGGACGGTCATCGGGGCGCTCCGGCAACAACGTCGTCTTTGCTTTTATATCAAGCCAGTCGGAAATCCCAATGGGAGGCGACGTGAGCGTTTTCGCAATCATTACATCAGCGTTTCTTCGCCTTCTTCAAGCACTCATCCGCCCATTCCTGGTCCGCGTCGCTCAAACTCGGCTTCGGAGGCCGCGTGTAGTCGATCTCGTCGCCGTACCGTGCCTCTTCGTATGCTCGATCCAGGCAGGCTCGAAGGCTTAACATGGTCGTTTCTGCGCCGCGAAGCGGAATCGGCGCCGGCGGAAGCGGTTCGCGCAATGTAAACGTCCATAACTGACCTTGAGGCAATTCTTCCGTTCGGCAAATCAAGTAGTAGTAAACTCCCTTGTGCATGCGCGGCTTGCCAAGCGGCGGAGGCTTGCCCGCGCGCAGCAAATTGATCTCGACGAGATTGACATTTGCGGCCAGGTACTCTTCGCGCTTGGCGAGGTAGGAATTGCGATCTTTGCCTGGCGTCTTGTTCGCCGGGCTAAGCATCTCCACGACGGTGATGACGCGGCGATCTTGTGAATCGACGATTTTCAAGTAGGGAGTGCCTTTGCGATCGCGAATCGGCAACACGACCGTGCGCGGCATGACCGCCGTTGCGGATTCATCCATCGCTGGTCCGCGGTTTGACGTCGGCGACTCGCTGACAAATACGTCCGGTCCCACCACGCGCTCTGAATCTTCGTCCTCGTCTTCGATCCAAACATGGCGATCGGCCGCTGCAAGATATCCTTTTGGCAAATGCGCGTTCAACTCGGCTCGCATCGCGACGATCAACGTCACGTGCAAATCCGACCAAATTGCGGGCTGCTCCAGGTAAGGATCCATGCCCGGAAACGGCGACGGCATCGGCGTGCCTCCAAGAACTTTGCATCAACCCTATTGTAGCGGCGCTTCGTTTAGAATTCGCCCGACTCGCAAAATCAAACTGCGGAGACGGCTTCCGTGCTTTCTGCGTTGCGCCGCTGTACGCGCTGCGCCAGCAGGCGCGACAGGAACAACGCATAATGCGGCTTCTGCTTGACGGCATTGACGAAATCGCGTTTGGAGATGCGAATCAACGTCCCATCCGTTGACGCTCGAACCGTGGCGCTGCGGCGATTGTTCAACAGGAACGACATCTCGCCCATGAAGACGTCCTCGGCGGACAGCGTCGATACTTGCACGCCCTTGACGAGCACGTCGTAACGCCCCTTCACGATGTAATAAAGAAAATCGCCCGGCTCTCCTTCGCGAAAAACTTCCTCGCCGTTTGCGACCGCGATCGGCTCGATGTTCTCGAACAGGCCCGGCACGGCGTTGGCGCAGTCCTTGGCGTGGTCGATTTCGAACCAGACCTCGTTGCCCTTGTCGTTGTAGCGGAAGTTCTTCGTGTACTTGCGCGTCATGCGGATTCCGCGGCCATGCAACTCCTGGAGATTGCCGGAGCTGATGGCGTCTTGTTGCTTCTTCCAGTCGAAGCCGGGGCCTTCATCGGCGATGAAGTACTTCGATTTCGTCGGCGTGATGGTGTATTCAAAAGTAACGCGTTTGGCGCGGACAGCGGGGTCCTGGCATTTTTGCTCGATCAACGCGGTCATCGAGCCGCCGTTTTCGAGCCAGGCGCCTTTCTCATCGTAGGTGATGCCGCAATTGCCGTGCTCGATGCCGTTGAGAAGCATTTCCGTGAGGGCGACATGGACGAACATCTTGCCCTGGTCATCGATCTTGTTGGCATTGAAAAGGTAGTTGCAGACGAGGTTGACGTAACAATTGACTTCAACCGTGTCGTTTTGAAGCTTGTACGCGCCGGCGATGGTTGAGATCAATTCCGAGCCGATCGTGCGTTGAAACAGGATGCGCTTGTTCTGCGAGATGATGTCGAGCACTTTGGGCAAGCGGCGTTCCAGGTCGTCGGCTTGCAGGCAGATGGCGATGTTGGCGTTTTTCGTTTCTTCCAGTCGTTCGCTGGAACCGTCGTCGCCGCAGATGGCGATGATGGTGCTATAGAGGAGCCAGGCGTCTTTCTGGATCTTGTCGAGCAAATCGAAGCCGTCGAAGGTCGGATCGGAGAAATCGATGAGCACGAGGTCGGGCATTTCGAGACCGAGGAAATCGATCGCCTCCGACGGACTGGCGACCGGGACGATTACCAGGCCGCCGCGCGTGCTCGCCATGACGCGATCGACGAGCGCGGCGCTGGCGGTGATGATGGGGACGATGCTCATGTGCGAAACCAGGACCATTTTGCTGGAATCACATTTTGCGGCGCGATGGTTGTGCTTTCGGCGACGGCTTGGTGTTCTTGAGTAACTGCACCGCCCAGTTTGCATCGGCGCCCTTCAGCTTTATCCGCGGCGGCCGTCGATAATCGATTTCCTTTTCGTACGGCCCCTGGTCGTAAGCAAAATCAAAACAGGTTTTCAAGGGCAGCGAGACATAACCGTCCTCCGGTTTGAGCGGTATGACAAGGTCCGGCAACGGATCGCGAACGGAGAACGGCCAAATTGCAGTTTTGGGAAAGTCCGCCGCTCGGCAGACCAAGACATAATAGTCCGCGCGCGGCGGGTCCGGCTTTCCCATCGGCATGCGCTTGCCGGAGCGATGCAAATCGATCTCAACGATGTTCGTGTTGGCCGCCAAGTAATCGTTGCGTTTCGAGAGGAAGGCGTCGCGGTCCAGGCCGGAAGTTTTGGTTACCGGGCTGAGAAACTCCAAAACCGTAATCACGCGTTCACTTCGAACTTCCTTGATTTTCAGGTATTTGTTGCCTTCACGACGAACGGCTGGCAAGACGGTAGTGGCAGGGGCGGGCAAGGTTGCCAAACCGCCATTCGTATCTGGCGCTGCTTTCGAAGTCAGAAAATTGTCCGGCTTTCCACGGCGCGTTACGGCGTCCGGTTCGTGCAACCATATGTAGATATCGGACCAAACGGAGTAATTGTCGGGCACGCGCTTCTTCAATTCGCCCTTGATTGCGGATAAGAACGACGCGTGAAAATCGCCCCAGAACGGTTGCGACTCTAAATACGGATCCATTCCCGGAAACGGCGAAGGCATGATACGTTCTCCGCGTTCTGCGTTTCGACAATGGGATTGTATCAGAATGCCCGCGGAGGACGCGGTGCGAGATGAATGCCGATAGAAACACTTGAAGCGTAAGCAAAGGGGGTGAAATCTTCGCTTACGCTTCAGGCTCGGATGAGTTACTTCGCTTCGACTTTCTTGTCGGTCTTTTTCTTTTCGCCGACGACCCAGAGGTGCAATTCATATTCGCCGCCGTCTTCGCCCTTGACCGTCACGGTCTTGGTCGGCGTCCATTCGCCGAGCAGGAAGCGGTGCGACACGATGCGGGCGCCGGGCTTCATGGTTTTTTGCAAAACGGGGCTGAGCCGTTCGCCGAGGTCATCGCCGATGTAGAGAAGCACGAGCGTCGCGTCGGCCATGTCCTTGACGTTGAGGATGTCCCCCTGGCGAATGTCGATCTTCTCCGTGAGCTTGGCTTCCTTGACCTTGTCCTTGGCGATCTTGACCATCTTGGGATCGATGTCGATGCCCACGCCGCGCTTGGCGCCGAATTTCTTGAAGGGGCGAATCAGCATGACCGCGTCGCCGCAGCCGAGGTCGTAGATGACGTCTTCCTTGGTGATTTTGCCGAGCTTGCACATTTCATCGACGATGTCGTCCGGCGTCGCCACCCAGCGGACGACGATCTTGTCCGTCTTGGGATTCTTGACGGTCATATCCACCTTGGCGTTGTCGCCGCCCTTGACGGTCACTTCCTTGATGCGCGTGATCTTCGTGTAATTGTTCGGCTCGATGAGCGCCTCAATTTTGAACGAGACGTCTTTGCCTTTTTCGACGTTGGCCTTGTAGGTGCGGGTGACGCCTTCGCCGTCCACGACCTTGCCGTTGATCTTGAGGACGGTTTCCTCCTGTCCCTTTTCGGGCACGGTGATCGTGAGCGTGGAGACCGCTTTTTCCTGGGCAAGATTCCACGTGGAAAAAGCGACGAGGAGCGCGAAACACAAGAAGATGCGAGTTGCGGTTTTCATGGCAGCCCGATGAGAAAGAGGTTAAAGGACGGAAAAGACGACACGGCGGTCTTTTCCAGGCAAAGCCTCATCGTATCTTTGACGGCGAAAGAGTCAAAGAAATTCACGGCGAAATCCCATGGGGCCGTGCATTGCTTAGCATGAAACAACTACGGCGATTCACGCCGGCTGCTTCGTTTTGACATCCACCCAGGTGCACAATTCTTCGTCGTCCAAATCATCCACGTTCAAGTTGAATTTCTTGGTCGGCTTTGAAATGGGCTCCCGGTTTTTGCGCATCATTTGCAAGTGCAATCGAATCGCTTCCGCGATCAAGACGCGCACCTCGTCGATGGTATCTCCGGCCGCGACGCAGCCCGGCAGATCCGGAACCATGGCGCTGTAGTCGCCATCGTGCCGATAGATCTTGACCAAGTATCGCATCTCAATCGTCCTCAAGCCCCGCTTGCCTCATTATTGAGGCCACAATCTTCGGATGCAAGGTCTTGCTGCGCTTCCCGGCCACGGTGACCGTCCCGGGCTTCGTGGGATGATTCAATTGTCGATGACTTCCAGTTTGCCGAGCGACAAACCAGCCATCGCGGCGGAGAAGCTTCAATATTTCCCCAACCTTCATCAGTAAACTCCAACCACCGTCGTCGCCGCGAAGCCGCGGTAGGGTTTGACGCCGGAGGCGCCGTCCCAGGGATACTTGGCCGACGGCTTCTCGCGCACCGCTTCGTCGCGTTCCATGAAGCGCGGAATGAACAACTCGTCGGTCAGCGTCGTCAACATGACGCGGCCTTCCGCGCCGTAGGGAACGAGCTTGTTGTAATCGTCGAAATCGACCACCTGCGCGGCGGCGCGCGGCTGCGGGGCGTAGTAATTGATCTTGTAGCCATCCTCCTTGGTCGGCATTTCCGATGCCGCCAAACCCATGAGCGTATTGCCATAAGTCGGCGCAATGTAGATGCCCGGTCCGAGCAGTTCTTCGATGGCAAAGCGAATCCACTGCGACGTCATTTCCGTGCCGCCGCAGAAGATGCCGGTGATGCCCTTTTCCTTGAGCGACGTGCCTTCTTTTTCGAGCCGGCCGCACAGGGCGTCGAGCAACTTCGGCGTCGAGAACATGCACTTGATGTCATGATTGGCGGACAGGATCGTGATCGCCTGATCGATGACGTGCTCTTGATACGCCTTGAGGTGCTCCATCCAGCCCTTCTTGATGAGCTTGATGACCCAGCGCGGATCGAGATCAAGGCAGAAGCAGATGCCGCCGCGGAACTGGCACAGATGTTCGACCGCCAAACGCAATCGGCGCGGTCCTGACGGCCCAAGCATCATCCAGTTGGAGCCCTTTGGGAAATACTGGTCAGGCAGCGAGGCGCTGAACATCTCGTAATCGATCCAGTGATCTTCGCAAACGACTCGGCTCTTGGGGATGCCGGTGGTGCCGCCGGTTTCGAAGACGTAGGTCGGCTTGTTCCAGAGCTTCTTGGGCAACCAGCGGCGCACGGGGCCGCCGCGGAGCCAGTCGTCTTCGAAGAGGCCGAATTTCTTGAGGTCTTCGAAGCACTTGACGTCTTTGCGCGGATCGAAATCGAGCTTTAAGAGCGGGTTCTTGCCCGCGGCGGCTTCGACCCAGAACGGCGTGCCGCTCTCCGGATGGAAATGCTGCTCGATGACGTGGCGCACTTGCGCGTCGAGTTGTTCCTTGGCTTTTTCAGGTGTGATGCTCATTGCGGTAACTCTTCTCCAAATAGGATGTACCAATTCTCTTCAGCTATCTTTATTAGGTGCGGGGTCGATCGTAATTCCTTGCATGTCGAGCGAAATTGATGAGTCAGTACATCCATTTTTAATTGTGGTGCCAAGACCTTAAGATCCACCTTGTCTACAAACCGATCGCCAACGAGTTTGCTTAAAAAACATCGTACACGTCGACCAATGACACTTCTAAATGATTGAAAACGCCGAATAATTGAACGCGTTCCTGCCAGCCCTTTGGATAGTTATGGGCCTGCACGTGACTTAGAGTTAGGCCGTACCGCTTTGCCAAATCGCCCAGCGGGAAATGCTTGGTTCGAATCTCATCCGGAACCTCGCCAACGACGTCGATGTCTTCCGTGAATCGGCTCACATAGCCGGGCAGAATCAACGCGCATCCGCCGCCGACGGCGATGTGGACGGTTTGACTCAATTCAAAACCCAGCTTCTGAAAATACTGGCGGATCGTTTCCGGATCGGTCTTGTCCATGAGGCGCTTCTTGATGGATGGAAAGCCGACTTCGTCAAATTCATTCCGGCAAATGCAGTCAATCTTGTCCTGCAGCGGGCAATCCATGAGCCAACTTTGCACGCGTTGTTCGCCCCAAAACCCTTTGAGCGCATCGACACTGTCGCGAATCAACAGCCGGGTGCGATAGTCGAGCGGCTCCTCCGCAGCCTGATTGACGACGGCCTCCGCGAGATCGTTCGGATCGATCTGCGGACGGCCGCGCACGAGGGACCAAAGATCAAGGGTTTGCAAAGCCATACCGGTATCTTACTTGTTATTTCCCTTTCGCGATCGCGTACAACCTCGTTCTGGTTGCGATGTACAGGACGCCGTTGGCGACCACGGGCGTCGAATGAAGCTGGTTTTCCTCCATGCTGTTGGTGGCGAGGATTTTCATTTTCTTGCCGGGCGCTAAGACTTGGACTTCGCCCCCGCTGGTGTTGACGTAGACATTGCCGTCCACGAAATACGCCGAGCCCCAGACTTCCTCCTTGAAGTCGTGTTGCCAATAACGTTCGCCGGTCTTGGCGTCGAGGCAATGAAAGTAGCCGGTCACTTCGGGAACATAAACCAGACCGTCGTGCACGGCAGCGGTGCTCATGGTGGGACCGAAATAGTTCTTTCGCTCCCTTCCCTTGGGCGGCGGATCGACGATGCCGCCGAACGCCCAGACCAGGGCCGAGTTCTTGTTGACGACAGCCTTCGCGTCGAAGGTCTTGAACGAAACATCACCGTTTTTGGTGATGTCCAGACACAAGAAATAACTGAAAGGCGAATTCGAACCGGTGTCGGGCGCGTAGCCGAGACCGATGTAAAGCTTGTCGCCCATCACGACCGGAGAGGAAACGAAATAGTTGATTCTCGTTAACTCTTTTGGCCGCGCCGGATTGCAATCGCATTTCCAGATCAGCTTGCCGGTTTCCGGTTCGAAGCTGTAAAGCCAGGCATCGCCGCCGGGGAAGATCACCTGCGGCTTGCCGTTGACGGTCGCGAGCGCGGGATTGGCCCACTGGCCGGTGACGATGTTTTCACCGGGGAGGTTGGCCTGCCAGACGAGCTTGCCGGTCTTCTTGTTGACGGCGATGAAGCTCGGCGCTTTCGGCGACGGCAGTTCGAACTGTTCGTCACGCCCGTTGCCGGTGAGGAGAAAAAGAATGTCGCCGACGATGAGCGGAGAACAATTGCTCAAGTGGAAAGGGATGACTTTGAGTTCCTTCATCATGTCATAGGTCCACTTGACCTTGCCGTCCGTGTCGGCACAAATGACTTCGGCGCCGGGCGCGACGTAATAGACCCGGTCTCCTTCGACGATCGGCGTCGAGCAAAGTCCATGGCCGCGCGCCATAGCGAAAGTGGGATCGTCTGGAAACTCGTGCACGATCTTCCACAGGAACTTGCCGTCGGCCTCGTTGAAGCACATCAGGACGGCTTTCTCGTACACGTCCTCGACTTTCAGATTGGTGCCGACGTACACCTTGCCGCCGGCGATGGTCGGACCACCGTACGCATGGTTGCCGAGCTTGGCGACCCACTTGATGTTTTCGGTTTTCTTTTCCTCGACGTTCCACGTCGTCGGAATGTTCTTGTCGATGAGATTCACCATGTTGCGCGACGGCGACCCGCCGAACATGGGCGACTCGGAGCCAGCGCCTTTATTCTCCTGCAGCGCTACCGGCTGCGGCGTTCTCACGCAACCCGCCGCGGTCATCAACATTAACGCCAACACCATTCCGTTGATCCGATTCATGATGCTCCTCGAACAATGGGATTCGCAAGTTGTATTCACTCACCACTCACCACTCGCCACTCACCACTACTTCAAAGCGTACAACTTGTTCTCCGTCATCACGTACAAGACGCCATTGGCGGCGATCGGCGTCGCGCGGATGCGGCCGTCCATTTCGTTCTCGGCGAGTTTTTTCTTCGTCGTACCGTGCTGGAAGACGAAGACCATCTTGTCGTCCGTGCCCAGATAGACCTTGCCGTCCGCGTAATAAGGCGAACTCCAGATCTCGTTTTTCGTGTCGTGTTCCCAGTGCAGCTTGCCGCTGTTCGCGTCCATGCAATGAAGGACGCCATTCAAATCGGAGATGTACAGGATGTCTTCGTGAATGGCCGCCGTGGACATGGTGCGGCCGAAGTAGTAATTGCGGCGCAGCTTCTTGATCGTCGCGGGATCATTGATAAAGCCGCCGTAATGCCAGACCTTCGCGGAATCGGGGTTCGGCTTCGTCTTGGGCGGGAACACGGAGTTATCGGTGACGACTTCGGGGGAAACGTCTTTCTCCGCGTTACTGGGCTTCTTGGTCATGTCGATGCACCAGAAATGGCCGACGCCGGTCTTGTGCTCCGGGTCCTGGCCGATGCCGATGTAAACGCGATTCTTGTAGATGACCGGCGTCGCGATGAAGTCGCTGCGGTCGCCGGTGCGCAGGGCGTACTTGGCGTTCTTGGGATTGCAATCGAACTTCCACAGCAGATTGCCGTCGAGATCGACCGAGTAGAGCCAACCGTCGCCGCCGGGGAAGACGACTTGCGATTGGCCGTTGATTTCGCCGTACGCCGGGTTGGCCCACTGCCCGTGCTGCACGAGTTGGCCGCGATTGACGAGCTGCTTGAAGAAGTCCGCTTGGGGCAGATTACCCTTGTTTGCTTGGAGTAGATACGCCGTGGGCCAGTTCTGCTGCCACGGGACGGTGACGTTTTTCAGGTCCTTATCGACTTTCAATTTGATGAAGCTCGGCGCCTTCGGCTCCGGCACATTCAGATGATCTTCGTTGACGCCGTTGGACGTGACGGCCCAGAGATGCCCCTTGATCATGAGCGGCGAGCAGTCGGCGATGTTGTGCGGGAAGACCCTGAGCTCCTTGATCATGTCGTAAGTCCAGTCCGCCTTGCCGGTGGCGACGTCGGCACGCACGACTTCACAGCGATTGCTGATGTAATAGAGGCGATCGCCGTCCACATACGGACTGGAGCAGATGCCCTGGAGCGGCCAATCGATGACCTGGCCGCCGGGGAGTTTCTCGTGCACGGCTTGCCAGACAAACTTGCCGCCCGCTTCCTCGAAGCACATGACGATGCCGAGATCGACGGGGTCGCCGTTTGGTTGCACCCATTTTTTGTCGCGCGGGTCTTGATTGTTGGTGCCGATGAAGACGCGGCCGTTGGCGACGATGGGACCGCCGTACGATTTGGAGCCGAGGCCGGCAAACCACTTGACGTTGACCGGCTTGCGCGGCGGTTTGTCTTCCGGATCGCCGATATCCCACGTGACCGGCAGGCCCTTGGCGATGGGATTGGCCATGTTGCGTGCGGGGGTGCCGCCGTACATGGTCCAGTCGCCTTCTTTGGGGCCTTGCGCCAGGACGCCGGATTCAACCGGCGTCGTGCCGCCGTTGCGGGCGACGAAGTGAATAGCGACGCCCAACACGATGACGGTGAGGCCGGCGGCGAGCCAGCGTTTGAGAGCGGGGTATGAGGTCATGAAGAACGCTCCTTGTAATTTCGTTAGACGGATTGGCCGTTCTTCGTTTAGCGCCCGCGTGGCGCCGCGCGGGCGCTAAACGAAGAAAACGGATTGTATTGTTAACGCCGCAGCCGCGCGAAAAACGGCAACAGCGGCCGACGCAATAGTCCGCGCTGCGGGACAACCTCGTCCTGCCGCTCGGGCTGCGTTGCCTCGACGGCGCGCGTCGGCGAACTATTTAGTTTCTCGATCGACGCCCCTTTGACCGCGCCCTTGCTGGGCGTGATGCTCAGGTTGTCGAAGTAAATCTCCGTGCCCGGCTGATTGTTGAAGTTGCCCGTCACGTA